>Ga0209414_1001280_pt1 | contig 11952 bp, 8 predicted proteins | sample LakVidmifraction_4_FD_181154 | JGI IMG/M metagenome (GOLD analysis project Ga0209414, IMG submission 181154) | Hypersaline microbial communities from Lake Vida, Antarctica - Brine Hole Two &gt;0.2 micron (SPAdes) (version 2) | ecosystem: Environmental > Aquatic > Non-marine Saline and Alkaline >... | reverse complement strand
GGTGGCAAAGGTGGGCAGGATAGAAGCCGAAAGCGTTCGGGACACGATAGGCGGTCTGGTCGCCCCAGACAACGTAATGTGTTCGGATTCCCACCCTTCCATAATCAAATGGGCAAGGGAGAACGACCTGGAGCACCATACCTTTGTCGCGTCGCGCCAACATGTCAAGGACAGGTGCTACCACGTGCAGCACGTGAATTCACTGGACAACCGGTACGAGAGATGGGTAAAGGGATTTTACGGGGTGTCGACCAAGTACCTGCCGGGCTACCTCAGCTGGTTCGTGTTCCTGCAAAAAGTAAGGGAATCCGCTGTGAAGGCCAGCGAACTGGCCAAGTGTGCGGTAGGGAATGTCGTTGCGATGAGGGCATATAGCTCGATAGAGAAAAATTACGAAGAATTAATGATTCCACAACTTTCTAAAACATAACCAATCAAATTTACGAAAAATATTATTCAAAGCGTTCTTTCCGTATGAAGACCAACTCTGGATAAAACCAGGTTTTTACCTGCTTAAGTCCTCATTATTCACCATAAATATCGCATTTACGAAGAACAATTTCCCATTTTCCCAGAAAGCCCTAAACAGCGGATTATCCACCATATAAATGAATGTTCCTCTCCCCATAGGTTCAACTCCAAAAGTCATTGAATTTTGAATTGCTATTTGAGCTTCACTTCCTGCAAATCCAGAAACTATTTCCGGGTCATCCTGCAGGTAAGCCACATTATAACCGTCATTTAAAAGACTGTAACTGTCACTGCTCAATTTTAGACTGTAGTAATTATCTCCGTACCCAAAAGCCATAGGATGAGTTTTGTCAATTTTTGTTTTTACAATACTTCCTGTAATAATATCTTTAATGCTTTCGCGTTCCCTCTGATTGTACGAGATAAGATTCGCAGTGGTATCCTTTACAGTCTCAGATTGATTTTTCTCAAGATCAAAACCTTCCTTTCCTGCAAAAGTACTAACGGCATTACCAATTGAAATCACTTTACCACCACTTATAACCCAGGAAGTAAGTTCTTTCAACATTTGATCATTAAAAAGGCTTTTGTAATTTCCGTCCGGAAGTATAAGAACATCCAGTTTATCCAGATCAATCCCGTCAAAATACTCTGTGCCTATAGAGGTAATGGGATAATTAAGTTCCTGTTCAAAGAAATACCATATCTCTCCATAATTCAAGGAAGAAGTTCCTTCTCCACTTAGAACACCAATTCTTGGGGTGTCGATGATCTTTACTTTAGAAGAGCCAAAATCTGGCCCACTAGTAGAAAATCCAGAGGTTGCAGCAGTTAGCTGCCGGTTGTATTCATTAGCCAGTTCAATAAGCTTTTGATCAAAATTCTCTACCTGCCGGTTATCGCTTTTGGTGATCACCAGGCTTCCCCTATCAAACTTTTGGCCTTGATTTTCAAGCGGGATTTCACTAAAACGCACTTTAATCCCTTCTTTTAAAAGCGCAGCCAGAAGTCTAGCATCCTTCATACTGTCCCAATCTGTTATATACCCTGCTCCTGAAGGATTTGCAGTATTTGAAACACGTTGTTCTGCTACGGCTTTCCTTCCAGATATTGTTTTGGTACTTGCTACAGCATCCAATCCGTAGGCATAAGGAAGGCTCCAGGCGGTAATATCATAAGTGAGGGAATCTCTGAGTTTTGTCGAAGGTTCAAAAAGAACTTTTACCATTTTACCTTTTGGTTGGCTGGTATTGATCAGTAATGTGTTTTCCCCGGCCACAAAATCTCCATTTTCATTCCGGTAGGTATTTCCCCTGATTTTTCCTTGTTCGGCAAAAGTGTAATTAATTTCATGTTTATCGAGCAAATCTCTCAACAGGGCAATTTTATCTGCATCTCCCTTAAGTGCATAGCTTTTAAATTCCATGTTTTCATTGTCGTAGAATTTGTTGAAAGCATCATTAAGTTCCTGTACGTGGGAAGCGGCGACTTCTACGGTAGAAATTCCGGTGGTATAGTGATGGGCAACTCTTTCTACAAGGGTCAATTCATAACCTTCCCGGGAATCTATACCTAAACCGGCGCTTCCGCCACCTGCCTGCTCATAAGTCATTCCAATTGCTCCCAGGTAAGTAGGATAAGTATCTCCATAACTGGGATATAGAAGGTCAAATTTTTCCTTTGTGAAATACAACCAGCCTTCTTTATCAAAATATTCAGCATGATTTTTTCCAATTTCAGTTTGGAATTCCCTTTGAAAAGGAGTGATCACTTCGTGAAAAGGTTCGGCTGCAGGTGCAAAATAGTAAGGTTCATTGACACCCTGTTCATGGAAATCAACATGAATATGAGGCAGCCATTGATTGTAAATCTTTAGTCGATTTCTTGTTTCCACCTGCGTTGCCCATGCCCAGTCACGATTAAGGTCGAAGAGGTAATGATTTGGCCTTCCTCCGGGCCATGGTTCATTGTGTTCAATCGCTAAGGGCGAAGGATTATAGGGATTGGCTTTTACCTGGTTATACCAGTTTACATACCTGGCCCGGCCATCAGGATTCAGACTGGGATCTATAATTACTACTGTATCATCCAGCCATTCCTGTTTTGAAGTAACAAGATCATAAATGGTGAGTATTGCAGCTTCTGTACTGGAAGCTTCATTCCCATGGACATTGTAACTGAGCCAAACAATCGTTTTCTCTTCGGAATTGGCTGCAGTTCCCTCAAGAACTCCAACGTCTTTTAAATGATTTGTTCTTATCTGTTCAATATTCTGAAGGTTTTCTGCTGAAGTAACAACTGCATAAGTCAATTTGCGGCCTTCATTGGTTTTTCCATATTCCTGATAGGTTACAAGAGGAGAATTTTCAGCAACATGTTGAAAATAATCCACAACATCTGCATGACGTGTAAATTGAGTTCCAATCTTATATCCCAGGAATTCTTCGGGAGATTTTAAGTCTTGTGAAAAAATGGGAGAAATGGCTAAAAATAGCAGAGCAAGCGGGAAAAAGACTTTTTTCATATAATTCATAAAATGGATGGATAGGATAGTAAAGTTAGCATTCGGCATGGAATTAACCAAAAATTAGTGAATAAAATAAAATAGAGTGGTTAGGTATCTTTACGTTTAGACATTAGTTCGATATTAAAATATTGCGTTGGTTCGAGTGAAATTCTGAAAGAATTTATACCGAGAACAATGGTTTTCGTTGAAAAACCTATTCTCAATAGAATTTTTTTAAAGACTGAACACTCTTTTATTCCATTTTTCCAATTCGGAAAAAGGTCATCCGGGCAGACTGGAGCTATGAATTCATTAAAAAAGCCATCCAAAGAAGAATGATTTTAATAGATAACTTTAGTATCAAATTAATTTCACGGTCTGTTGAAAATAGTAATTCTATAATACCAAGCAGGTCTTTATGATGGTTTTGTTTTTTTCTACTCTTAATTGGTATAACCCGGATTTTGTTCCAAATTAGTATTCGCATCCATTTCTCTTTGAGGTATTGGCAAAACCAAACTATTAGCATCAAAAGCCAAACCATCTATAGATTGTTTTAAGCGTTTCGCGTCGTGTAGTGCAAATCCTTCAAAAGCTAATTCTCTTTTTCGTTCCTCGAGAATTTCTATAAGTGTAACAGAAGAAAGAATAGGTGCACCGGCTCTTTCACGAAGGGTATTTATATCATCTACAGGAGCTGCGCCTAAAGAACTGCCTAATCTAAAGTTACTCTCTGCACGTATCAAATGCATTTCAGCCAATCTTAAAAATGGAATAATGGCAAATTGATTTTGCCATTTAGTGGTAGATAAAGTTCCGTTTCCTTCATAAAAAAATGAACTTCTATCGTCCTCTTCATCATTAAAAACTTCGAAATAAGGTGCTTCAATAGTAACATCGCCCGTTAAGGATCTACCTCCAAATTCCCTGGTAGCCCAATATTCAGTCATGTCATTTAACCCATCCTGTGTTGTGATTTGCCATGCAAAAATATCCTCGGTAGAATTCCCGTCATTATTAAAGGCTCCAGCAAAATCTCCTGTTAAGGAAAAAGGACTATTTTCGATTACAAAATTGGAAACTTCCAATGCCCTCAGGTAATTTCCCTGCTGAAAATAAACCCTTGCCAATAAGGCTTTAGCAGCAAATTTGTTGGCGTAAAAACTTGCTATCGGGTTGCTTTCAGGTAAATTGGCTATAGCATCTTTTAAATCTTGGATTACAAAATCATAACCTTCTTCCACAGTGTTTCTGGGGGGGGATACTATTTGTGAGGCGTCACTTACTCCCATAGTCACGATGGGTACTCCCATTTGAGAATTTCCACCTTCTGCTTTGTATGGTAAGGCAAAGAAGCGTAATAAATCAAAATAAACTGCTGCTCTTAGGAATTTTGCTTCTCCTTGTACTCTGGCAGCTTCCTCTTCCTCTTCAAATTTCTCCAGATTTTCCAATATTAGATTTACCTGATTTGAAACAGCATAGGAGGTTATCCAATAATCTGCGACAAATCCATTTCCTGTGGTAATTTCTTTTCTATTGAACTCTGCAGGGCCTTGATAGGTTCCTCGCCAAGCCAATTCTTCCGTATTTGCAATTAATTCTGAAGCTAAATTATAACTTCCAGCAAAAATTTCGTTTTGACCGGCAAGATCATAGGTCCCAACCAAGAGATTTTGAATGTTATTTGCAGATCCTAAGGCCGCTTCCGGAGTGAGAGATTGTTCAGGTTCCAAGTCTAAATTATCATCACAGCCGGTAAAAGTAAAGGCCAGTAAGATGATTACAAGGTTATATGTTTTTATTGATTTCATTTTTTATATTTTTAAAATTCAAAATTTACTCCTACGGTCATGGTTTTGGCAGGTGGGGCAGAATAAAAAGCATTTCCTACATTAATGTTGCTGTTTGCATCAACATCGTAAGTAGATTCCGGATCATAACCGTCATAATCTGTAAAAGTCAATAGGTTTATAGCTGTAAAATAAATTCGTAATCGATCTATATTTACTTTCTCTGTGAAACTTGTTGGTAAACTGTATCCAAGAGTTATGTTTCTAAGCCTAATAAAATCTGATTCTTGTAGATATCTAGAAGAACTTTGCGTTCCGTTGGCACCAAATAACCTTGCCTCAGGCACATCTGTTATGTCCCCCGGTTCCTGCCATCTATCCAATTGGTCTGAAGATTGATTATCAAAATAATCTGCGCTGGCAGATTGAAATCTTCCTCCGGTATTATAAATGGACGATCCCCATTGACCCTGAAAAGTAAACGAAAAATCTACATTTTTATAGTATAAATTATTTGTAAAACCTGCGATGATATCCGGGAAAGGGCTACCTAAAACAACTCTAGTAGCTTCATTAAAATTGTTTGTTAAACTTCGGTCTCTGGAGCCATCATCGTTAAGAGTGTTTCTTACAAATAATGCATCCCCATTTTCAGGATCGGCCCCTGCAAATTCTACCATAAATAAAGAACCAAGAACTTCTCCTTCCCGGACTATGTTTTGTGCGGAGATAATATCTCCTCCAGGAAGGTTGGTGACTTCATTGTCATTGTATGCAATATTGAAAGATGATGACCATTTTAGATCGTCACTAACAATATTTTTTGTGTCAATTACCAATTCTAAACCGGTATTCTGAATTTCTCCCACATTTCTGGTTATGTTTGTAAATCCTGAAGTGGAGGGGATAGGTTCATTTAACAGTAAATCCTCTGTTGTTTTATTGTAATAATCAAAACTCCCCGAAATGCGGTTTTTTAAGAGACCAATATCGACACCAATATCATATTGAATGGTGTTTTCCCATTTAAGGCTAGAATCTCCGAGTTGACTGGGGTTTAGTGCGGGTCTTCCGTTGTATGAAGCTCCCCCGAATAAACTCCTGGAAGCAAAATTCCCAATATCCGCATTTCCAGTAACTCCCCAGCTAGCCCTTAATTTGAGCAGGGAAAATGTTTCGCTATCCATCAAAAAATCTTCTTCTGAAACGATCCACCCTCCAGAAAAAGCGGGGAAAAATCCGTATTGCTCATCTACGCCAAATCTTGAACTACCGTCATATCGTATGCTTCCTTTAAGAAGGTATTTGTCCAGGATGGTTAAATTGGTCCTTGCGAAATAGGATATAAAGGTAAAGGCGGTTCTACTGGATCCTCCACCTACAATTTCCGCAGCACTGTTCACGGTCCTCAAATCATCTGATGGGAATCCCTGGCCTTGCACAAATTGAGCTTTTCTTCTGTCATCTTCAAAAGACATCCCCGCGGTGGCCTCCAGGTTTGTGTTTTCGCCTAGTAAAGTATAATATGTAAAATAATTATTTATGACATATTTTTCATTTTGAACGCTTTGCGCCTCAGCGAATCCTCCCACAGATTGAGATTCGGTCAAACGACCGTCAAAAGTTTCAGCAGTTTGAACATTCAAATCATAGCCAAGTTCAGATCTAAAACTAAGGCTTGGAATAATTTGGTATTCCGCAAAAACATTTGCATTAAGTCTCCAAATACTGGTTTTGTTTTCAGCATTTACCTCTTGATTTAAGAAATTGTAATATAAAGTATTAGGATTAGGGAGTCCATTATCTAAATAAGGTCTTGTAAAAGGGATTTGCGCTATGGATTGTAAGGGTGTTGCAAATGAATTGTCGTTTGCTAACCTGTTTATCTGCGTTTTAGCAATACTAGAAGTAACACCTAATTTAAATTTTTCTGAAACCTGATGATCTACATTACTTCTGAAATTATAACGTTCAAGATCATTTCCGCGAATAATACCTACTGTGTTATTATAGCCTAAGGAAAGAAAGAATTGTGTTTTTTCAGATCCTCCTGAAGCATTTACGTTTAAATCGCTCACAGATCCGTCTACAAATGCAAGATCTTGCCAATCTGTGTCAACCGCACCTTCACGCCAATCTGCTTCATTTTCAGCAAAAGAATTAAAATCGGCAAAGGCATCTTCCTGTATAAAGCCAGCGTTTAAATAAGCTTCAGTAAAGAGTTCCACATATTCTTCCGTATTTAGCATATCACGACGATTGGTTTCTTCGCTCCATCCGTAGGAAGTATTTAACGAAATTTTTGTAGCTCCTGATTTTCCTCTTTTTGTGGTTATTAAAACAACCCCGTTACTTCCCCTTGCGCCATAAATAGCAGCAGAGGAGGCATCTTTTAATATTTCTATCGAAGCGATATCATTAGGATTTAAACTTATAAGCGGGTTTATGGGAGAATCATTGATGTTTTCATCGCTGTTAATCAATGGGATTCCATCAATAACATATAAAGGGTCTTGAGAAGAGGAAATGGTAGATACTCCACGGACCCTTATTTTTATTCCTGATTCCGCCTTTCCGTTTACCTGGGTTATTTGCACTCCTGCGGCTTTCCCTACCAAAGCGCTTTGCAAACTAGGTACTGGGACCTCATTTATTTCTTCAGCAGAGATGGAGGCTATGTTATCGGTTAAGGTTCTTCTTGTGGATGTACCATACCCTACCACCAAGACTTCATCAAGTTCTGAAGCATCTGTGGCTAAAGTAACATCGATGGTGTTTTGATTTGCGACAGGAATTTCGGTTCTGGAATATCCAATGAATGAAAACACCAAAATATCTCCCTGGGATGGTTCAATAAGGTAATATCCGTCAAAATCTGTCTGCACTCCTGTAGAGGTACCTTTAATAATAATGTTGACTCCTGGAAGTGGTAGGCCGTTTTCATCAGTAACGGTTCCCGTCACCGTTTGCTGTTGTGCAAAGCCTATTTGCACAACAAACGCTATTATTAGCGTTAAAATTCCATGTAATTTTGGCTTCATATTTTTTATTTTTGAATTATCTTATACAAATATGCTAAATATAAGTTAATAATGTAACACTACTATCCGAAAGTTTTGAATAAAACTTAGAAACCCTTCGTTAAGTACTGTTTTTGTTGATACTATTTTGGTTTATTGAGAAAATAAGTCGGGTTTAAAGACTAATTCTCTTTGGTTGATTACTTTTTTTGCTCCTTCACTCACCTGATTGCAAACATAATCGATGCTTAAATAGAAAACCAAACAGACTCTTATTTTTTCTACAAAGTTAGAGAACGTTTTTACTTTCTTAGCGACGGTTCTGTTCATGAGTTCTAATAACAAATAACTGATTAAGGGAACATATATTTGAGATTTGACTGCATTTTCACTCGTGCCTAAAAAGGTTTTTAGAGGTCAGTATTTAAATTCATATCTTTAAAGTCAATAGAAACAGAGATAACATGAATATTTTTAAGGGCCAAAACCTCCTAGAGTTCTCTGATCGGTTCAAAACGGATGAGGATTGTAAAGAGTATTTGGCCGAGATCAAATGGGAAGGCGGTTTTGAATGCCGTAAATGCGGCCATAAAAGATCCCAGGTCAGGAAAGATTTCTCACGTACTTGCAATATCTGCTCGCACCAAGAATCGGCTACTGCAAATACGCTTTTCCACAAGGTTAAGTTTGGTGTCCGCAAGGCTTTTTTCATTGTCTTTGAGATGGGTACCAGTACCAAGAGCCTTTCGGCCAGTTACGCTGCCGTTCGTTTCGGTGTTACCGAAAAAACAGCCCGTTTGTTTATGCATAAGGTCCGAGAGGCAATGGCGAGCAGTGGCGACCATCCTATGGACGGTAATGTCCACGTTGATGAATTCGTCCTTGGCGGACGGGAGAAGGGACAGGTGGGTAGAAGCTACAAGGCCAAGAAAAAGAAGGCTATAACCGCTGTTGAGCTGACGGACGACGGCAAGGTAAAAAGGATGTACGCAATGCGCATCGAGGACTTTTCTGCTAGATCCCTGCAATATATTTTTGTCAACCACATTAGTCGTGGTGCGAAAATAACAACCGACAAGTGGAGAGGGTACAGGCCGATCGCGAAGGCTTATGACATCACGCAGATTGATAGCAACGGCGGGCTGAATTTCAAAGCTATGCACACTATGATCCATCAAATCAAGTCTTGGATAAGGACGACCTATTCTTGGGTAAGCGACTTTAATATAAATAGGTATTTCAATGAGTTTTGCTTTAGAATAAATCGCTCACAGAGCAAGGCAACAATTTTCAACAACCTAATAACCAAAATCGTCAAAAAGGATAAAGTATATCACGATCAAATTATATGCAGCTAACCACTGACCTCTATTGTATTAACTACATTCGGACTGATTTCGTGCGAATCGGACAAAAAACCAACACAGCAGGACATCGTTAAAACAAATGTTGAGGAATATTTAAAACCTAAAATGAACAACCCAGCCAGTTATGAATTTGCGGATTTAAAACTTATGGATTCCGTATTGTACTCGGACAATATCAATTATCGAAAAAAACACTTTCAACAAAAAATAAAAAGCAGCACGAATTTGTTGGCAGTAATAGCACCCTATGAGAAGGAATTTCCAAAAATATGGGAAGAGACAAAAAAAGAGGAAACGGAAAAATTGAAAACTGAAATTAAAAAAATGAGAAAATTTTATCGGAAATTGACAAACTTGAATCGGAATTAGGAGAAAAAGCAAATGATGTTGCGTCTTATGCATATTTATACAGTTTTCGTGGGACTAATAAAATGGGAGCGAAAGTATTGAACGAATACATTCTTCAAACCGACCCCGCACCGGATTTTAAAGTATTGAATTTAGCCGAGGACAGGGACAAAGTAATTATAAATCCCAACGATTTTCCTGGATATACAGAAATGATTGCAAAATTCATCAACTAAGGAGAAAAGCCAGCCCATACAGAGGCTATAGCAAATAGGGCGAAAAGTGCCATATTCAAAGTCTTGTGCGTGTTTGCGAATTCCGCCAAATCTTTTGGATTTGGCTTTTAGAATGAAAAAGATAAAACCAAAATACAAAAGCTTTGGCTAAGTGTTCAACGGAAAGGACAGTAATTATTAACAACTCTACTTGCCATAGGTAAACCGTTGTGAAAGATTTTAGAAAAACCATCAAACAAAAAAAATGAAAAAACAATTATTCCTTTTGAGCTTTTTGCTCTTAAATTACATCGGATTTTCTCAAGAATATGTAGTAACACCAAATGGATTAAAGGACAAACCCAACATGGAAAACACTTTTTTGATAATTGAAACACCTGACAAAATAGCTGCTGAACTTTATGAAAATGCATTTAAATACATAAATGAAAATTATAAAAATCCTGATGAAGTGATTAAAGGAAAAACCGAAAACGAATACTTACGATTTGAAACTTACGTGCCGCAATTTACAAAAGTCAATAATAGCGGAACGAAGCTGGATGTGAGTATGAAATATACAACCGAATTAAGATTTAAAGATGGAAAAGTAAGATTTGAAATAACCGCATTAAGCATAACTGCTGACAACGGTGGACGAAGTGTTGAGTTTAGTGGTAGTATATGGAAAGGTTATCCTATTTACAATAAAAAGAACGGAGATTTAAAGTTACCGGAAACAAAATCTGAAATAGAGAATTATTTTAACACCAAAGTAACCGAAATAACCAATTTTCTTTCTGACAAAAAAACAAATAACGAAGATTGGTAAAAACGTGTGCTAATAACTACACATTCGTGTGGCCTGTTCAGCCTAACATGAGTGGTTTTGTGAAGAATAACAATTTAAAAGAAGTCATTATTTCCCAATTCATTATTTAATTATTTTAGCTGAATCAGGTCAAGTAACTAATACTATGAAAGACAATTTTTCTAAAGAATCTGACCAATATTCCCAATTTCGCCCTAAATACCCGGCAGAATTGTTCAGCTTTCTGGAAAGCCGGGTGGAGCATAAGAGAGCAGCTTGGGATTGCGGCACCGGTAATGGACAAGTAGCAGGGGAGTTGGCTAAATTTTTTAAAAGGGTAGAGGCTACAGATATCAGCCAACAGCAGCTTGATAATGCAGTAAAAGTGTCAAATATCAATTATTCCCTTCAACCCGCAGAGAAAACAAATTTTCCGGACAATTCTTTTGATCTTATAACCGTGGCTCAGGCCATACACTGGTTTGATTTCAGCCAATTTTATAAGGAGGTAAATCGCACGTTAAAACCTGGCGGGATCATAGCTATTATTGGTTATGGCCTTTTTAAAAGCAATGAAGAAACCAATGATTTCATCAATCATTTTTATAGGAATATTGTAGGGCCTTATTGGGATCCTGAACGCAGGTACCTGGAAGATGGATATCGCAGCATCCAGTTTCCGTTTGAGGAAATTCAAACTCCGGATCTCGAAATGGAGTTTAGTTGGGATTTTGAGCATCTTATCGGTTACCTAAAAACCTGGTCGGCAGTAAAACATTTTCAAAACAAGAATGGTTATGATCCTGTTGATTTAATTTCAGAGGATCTTAGAACTGCTTTTGGGGAGCGTAGACTGGTGAAATCTCCTCTATTTTTAAGGGTGGGACAAAAAAACATCCAATTGACAATTCTTAATTAACAAATCCAAACCTAGCTGCTTGTTCTTGTTGGTTTAGGAATCCCGGATCAGGGATTGTCAATCCAACAATTAAGTTCAATTTCCAGTTTCAAAATAGTCGGCATAAAATATGATAAGTCCTATTCCGTTATCAACTAACAGTTTAAAATCAATAGGATGAAAAAAACGATTCTTGGAACTTTGATATTGCTTACTTTATTGCCTTTGGCGACTTTTGGCCAGACTATCGAGGATAATAAATCTGTCACGGCTTTAGTGCTTTCCGAACTCAACCGAGAACGTTTGTTACAGCGGGAAAATCTTGATTTCAGGATCAAAGAAATGGATTCTAAGATCAATCATCTGGATGAAAGTATTAAAAACACTAATTCATCATCAGAAAAGGTAGAGAAATTGTTGGAGCGGGTGCAGATCTTGGAAGAAAAACAATCGGAACTGGATAAGAATGTCGTTAGTGTTTATAAATATAATTATAGTTCGGCAGTGCTGAACCTGGCTTCGA
>Ga0209414_1001278_pt1 | contig 11957 bp, 9 predicted proteins | sample LakVidmifraction_4_FD_181154 | JGI IMG/M metagenome (GOLD analysis project Ga0209414, IMG submission 181154) | Hypersaline microbial communities from Lake Vida, Antarctica - Brine Hole Two &gt;0.2 micron (SPAdes) (version 2) | ecosystem: Environmental > Aquatic > Non-marine Saline and Alkaline >... | reverse complement strand
TCGAATAATCTAAACCTTTCAACTTCAAAAGGTGCTTGATTCATTTTTTTGCGATGCCCTTTTATGTGATTAGATTTGTGTATCTGTCTATTTTGGCATCTGACTTTCTTATAGTAATACCAATCCTCAGATGGTGCTGATAAAGGATTTCTAGTAATACATCTCGCATCAACCCTATGTTCTTTACTTAGGTTGTTTTCCATCCTAGATTGTTTTGTTATATATCCATAGGTTTCTTCTACATTATTATATATTTCAAATAATCTCTGATATAAAGTTGGTCTCATTATTCTTTTAAGATGATACATTATTTTTGAAGGACTGATTGTAGGTTTTGCATTTATAAAGAGATGTACATGGTCTATGTCACATTCAAGTACAATTACTTTTAAATTCATCTCCTCACTAATCGTATTAACCAACTCTTTAAAATGTTTTTCTACACCTTCAATTAAAAATATTTTTCGCCTATAACGTGGACAAAAAACAAAATGATAATTTATCATCGATACAGTTGTTTTAGTTTTTCTATATTTATTTTCCATACTATCATTATACACTAAAATTCGTAAGTAGCCAAAAACTACTTACGAATTTTGAGCTATCCATCCCACCACTGAAGTAGTAGGCTTTTCGCTCTTTTTTGTAATTTAAAGACTACTCTTTTTAAGGATTTTCATTGCTTTTGAGTCTCTACTATTTTCTGCGTTATCCACTATCGTTGTAATCTCTGGCATCTCATATTTACTGATTCTCTGTTGGTGAAATAACTCAACAAAAAAAGAGGGCTGATATTAAATATCAGGACCCAATTTATTTTATTCTTCATGAAATTTAATTAATAGTTGATTCGATTCGACTTGATCATTAACCTTTACAAATACACTTTCTATTTTTCCGTTTCTATCCGATAAAATATCTGTTTCCATCTTCATTGCTTCAACAACAGCTAATCTTTGACCTTCTTTAACTGTCTCATCAACACTTACTAATAAATCAATGATTTTACCAGGTATTGAAGCGCCAATTTCATAAGGACTATTTTTGTCAGCTTTGAGTACTTCTTCAACATGAGTATATTTATGATCTGACACTTGATCGTGAACAGTTACTTCTCGTCTATTACCATCCACTTCAAATATTATGCGTCGATTCCCATCTGTTGATAGTTTCCCTATTTCAAGTAGTTTAACTAACATAACATGTCCTTCTACTGAAATTTCGCATGTTTCTCCTTCTCTTAGGCCATGAAAATATACATCACTTCCTAAGTTGCTTAAATCTCCATGTTCTTCAATGTACTTAACGTATTCTTTAAAAACCTTTGGATAAAGTGCATATGAAACAAGATCTTTAGTCGTAAATTCTTTATTGAATTCTTTAACCAAATTTTGTCTGAGTTGACTAAAATCTTCTGGAGCTAATAATTCCCCAGGTCGACACGTAATTGGCTTTTCATCTTTTAATACTAACGTCTGTAATTTTTCAGGAAAACCACCCATGGGTTGACCCATCATCCCTTTGAAATAATTAACGACTGTATCTGGATAAGATAATGATTTACCTTCAGTGTAGATATTTTCTGGTGTTAAATCATTCTGAACCATAAATATTGCCATATCTCCTACTGCTTTGGAAGATGGGGTTACTTTTATAATATCACCAAACATAATATTGACTTCTCTAAACATCTCTTTTACTTCATTGAACCGATACCCTAAACCAAAACTCTCAACTTGTGGTTTTAAGTTAGAATACTGTCCACCTGGAATTTCATATTCATAAATCTCAGCAGAGGTTGATTTTAAATCAGATTCAAATTGTTCATAAACTGGTCTTACGGCCCCCCAATAGTCAGATATTTTTTGAATTTCTTTAGTATTCATTAATGTATCTCTATTCGTGTGCTTTAACGCCGCTACAACTGAGTTTAGAGCGGGTTGAGACGTTAAGCCAGACATTGCATTAAAAGCTGTATCCACTATGTCTACACCAGCTTCAGCCGCTAATAATAATGTTGCGACACCATTACCACTGGTATCATGGGTATGCAAATGAATTGGAATACTTATGACTTTCTTTAATTCAGTAATTAAATGATAGGCAGCATAGGGTTTCAATAGAGCTGACATATCCTTAATCGCTAAGATATGTGCTCCTGCTGCTTCAATAGATTTAGCTAACTCCAAATAATAATCCAATGTATATTTTGTTTTAGAGTCATCTAAAATATCCCCTGTATAACACATACAAACTTCCGCAATCTTATTTTGTTTTCTGACTTCATCAATTGCGACTTCCATACCGTCTAACCAGTTAAGTGAATCAAAAATTCTGAAGACATCAATACCGCTCTCTGCCCCTTCTTTAATGAGTGCGCTTATAACATTGTCTGGATAATTTTTATACCCAACACCATTAGAACCCCGAAGTAGCATTTGAAACAATACATTCGGCACTTTTTCTCTTAATTGTTTAATACGATCCCAAGGACACTCCTTTAAAAATCTTAATGAAACATCAAAGGTTGCACCGCCCCACATTTCCATTGAAAATAAATCTTTTGCTAGATGAGCTGTTGGTTCTGCAATTTTTACCATGTCTTTTGTTCGAACTCTCGTTGCCATTAACGATTGATGTGCATCTCGCATCGTTGTATCTGTTAATAGTAATTTCTTTTGATTTTTAATCCATTGAATTAAGCCTTCCGGTCCTTCATTTAATAAAATATCTCTTGTACCTCTTAGGTCTTCATTTTTATTTCTGGTATTTTAGGCACATCAAACTCCATTTTATGACCACCTGTTTCATTGACCACTTTCTCTGCAATATATTTCAAAATATTTGCTTCAAAGTCTACTGTCGGCTTTATGTCAAATAGTGATTTATTATTTTCAATAAAATTAGTATCACAAATACCTTTTTTAAAATCCGGATGGTTCAAAACATTAATTAAAAAATCTGTGTTTGTTTTAACGCCTTTTATTTCCATTTCTTTAATCCCACGAATTGATTTCTTAATAGCATCATCAAAGGTTCTGCCTAAGGATGTACATTTTACTAACAAACTATCATAGTAGGGACTAATAATAGAACCTGTATAGGCGTTACCACCATCTAATCGAAGACCAAAACCTGCACCTGACCGGTAAACTGTTATTTTTCCTGTATCAGGGGCAAAGTCATTTGAAGGGTCTTCAGTTGTAATGCGACACTGAATTGAATACCCACGGATTTCAATACTTTCCTGTTTTTGAATATCTATTACTTCGGATGATAATTCATACCCCTCTGCTATTAATAGTTGACTTTGGACAATGTCAATACCTGTAACCATTTCTGTTACCGTATGTTCCACTTGAATTCTAGGATTCATTTCTATAAAATAATGATCTCCTTGTTGATCCACTAAAAATTCTACAGTACCGGCATTTCTATAGTCTACTGCCTTTGCTATTTTTAAAGCATCGTCGCAAATTTCATGTCTTTTTTCTTCTGTTAGTGTAATCGATGGTGTGAACTCAATAATTTTTTGATGTCTTCTTTGTATTGAACAATCTCTTTCATACAAATGAACTAAATTGCCATAGTTATCTCCTAAAACCTGAACTTCAATATGCTTCGGTTTTTCAATATACTTTTCAATGAAAATATCTCCAATACCAAAGGCTTTTAGGGCTTCACTTTTAGCATTTCTATACTCCTGAATTAAATTTTCTTTTCGTCGAACAATTCGAATACCACGGCCACCACCACCAGCAGCAGCTTTTACGATGATTGGGTAACCACAATGCTCTGCATAAGCTAAAGCCTCCTCATCAGTGGTTATAGACTTTTCAATCCCTGGAATGGTAGGTACATAAACTGAATTGGCAACAATCTTTGATTGAATTTTATCGCCTAGTTGGTGCATCATATTGGCTGATGGGCCAATAAATACAATACCGGCTTCTTCACACTTTTTCACAAATTCTGGGTTTTCAGATAAAAAACCATAGCCTGGGTGTATTGCATCAACACCTTTTTTTAAGGCTAGATTAATAATACTGTTAATGTCTAAGTAAGCTTCAATGGGTCCTTTATTTTTGCCTATTAAATAAGATTCATCCGCTTTTGTTCTAAACAATGAATTCTTATCTTCTTCAGTATAAATTGCAACACTTCTAATACCTAACTCGGAACAAGCACGAATGATTCGAATGGCAATTTCCCCTCTATTCACAATCAAAACACGTTTAAATTTTTTCATTTGATCCTCACTTTCATACTATTTCTATCTAATATAACAGATAATTTTTAATAAATAAAAGTTTATTCTCATTTTTCTTTAATTTAATTAAAATTATTGATATTTTTTTAGATATATATTTATATTTTAAAATAATTTTGTAAATTACTTTATTTTATTTTTACAAGAATTAAATTTCTTGACAGGTGTTAATCATAAGAATAAACTTTAATAAAGTAATATAATTAAAGTGTTTATTAATAAAAATAGGAGGAATTAATTATGATTCATTGGGGTATCATTGGTACTGGAAATATTGCGAATCAATTTGCAAGTGATTTTAAATATGTTAAATTAGGTAAACTTGTTGCTGTGGCGTCACGTTCAAAGGAAAGAGCAGATAATTTTGCTAAAAAGTATGCTATTGAAAAGACTTACAGCTCATATGAGTCATTAATAAAAGATCCATCTATAGACGTTATATATATTGCTACACCCCACACAAGTCACAAGGAATATACACTTTTAGCATTGAATCATAATAAAAATGTCTTATGCGAGAAACCTTTTGCAATGAATAAAAGTGAAGTAAACGAAATGATTCAACTGGCGAAAGAAAAGAATCTGTTTTTAATGGAAGCGATGTGGATGGCTTTTCAACCGGCTTTTCAACAAGTGCAACGATGGATTCATGAAGGTCGAATTGGTAAAATTAAATCCATTAGAGCCGAATTTGGCTTTCAACCCCCTTACGACTTAGATAGTCGCCTCTACAATATTGACTTAGGAGGCGGTACATTACTTGACATGGGGATCTATCCATTGACCCTTGCGCTGTATATTTTTGACAAAAGCCCAAGTGACATACAAGCCATGGCCTATATTGGTGAGAGCAATGTTGATGAACAATTGTCTGTTAATTTGAAATTTGAAGCAGATCAAATAGCAATGTTATCCTCTTCTTTTATGTCAAAATTTAAAGATGATGCTTATATCTACGGGGATAAGGGTTATATCCATTTTCCAAACTTTTGGTATTCAAAGAAGGCGTCTTTAGTCACTAAAACAGAAACCATTGACTATGAACGCACAACACCAATATTTGGTTATGCTTATGAAGCGGATCATGTAAATCAAATGCTAGAAGAAAAGAAAAGCCAAAGTGACATTGTTACGCATGAAAAAAGTATGCGCATCATTAAAAATATGGATTCTATAAGGGACATAATTGGTTTAAAGTATCCTTTTGAAAATGAAGGCGGCAATAAATGATAAAATCTATTAAAGAAACAATTCAAAATAGACATTCTGTAAGAGCTTATTCAGATATAAAAATTGAATCAATAAAAAAAGAGACTCTACTTCATCTTATGGATGACCTTAAAACTGTGTATTTTAGATTTGAATTAATTGATTATACCTTTAATGACAACAAGAAAATAAGTACTTATGGTATGATCTCAGGTGCTCATAGTTTCATCGTTGGTATATTAAATAAAGACCTGTCTAATAACAAAGATAGCGCATTAGATTTTGGTGAAAGCTTTGAACACCTCATTCTTAAAGCTACCGCCTTGGATTTGGCTACTTGCTGGATGGTTAGCACCTTTAATAGTGATCATATTAAGTCTTTAATCCATCTTAAAACTGATGAGGCTGTTGTAATGGTATCGCCTATTGGTTATGGCAACGAAAAAAGCATCAAACATAGACTCACGCGTTTTATCGTTCGAGCCAATAAAAGAAAATCTTGGAATGAATTGTTTTACTTAAGGGATTTTGATCATCCAATGGAAAGTTTAGCTGATGAAAAAATCTATGATATTCTAGAAAGTGTTAGACAAAGTCCCTCTGCTGCAAATAAACAACCTTGGAAAATTGTAAAAACAGATATGAATTTTGACTTTTATATTGATCCTAAATCTTATATAAGTGGACAAAATCAAAAAATTGATGTGACGTATAATGATATGGGCATAGCAAAATGTCATTTTGATTTAATGTCTAAATACCATGGGTTTGTAAGTACTTGGTTTAAGAACGATAATCCATTAGCATCAAATATATACGTTGGTAGTATTCATTTAAAGGAGGCTGAATAACTATGAAAGTCGCACTTATACAAATGACTGTCATTAATAATAAAGAAACAAATTTAAGAAATGCAAAAAATAAAATCGAAGAGGCCTGTTTAAAGGGCAGTCAGATAATCTGTCTCCCTGAAATGTTTAACTGTCCCTATGATAACAAATATTTCAAAGCTTATGCCGAAGACGATTTTGGTGAAAGTATCACCCTCTTAAAATCATTGGCAAAGAAACATAGTTGTGTTATTGTTGCCGGATCAATTCCAGAAAAATATGATAAAAAAATTTATAACACATCCTACGTTATAGACCATACAGGTGATATCATTGCAAAACATCGAAAAGTCCATCTATTTGATGTTGATGTGAAAGATGGTATTATTTTTAAAGAAAGTCAAGTCCTTTCACCTGGTAATCACGCCACAGTTATAACAACAAAATTTGCTAAAATTGGTGTGTCCATTTGTTACGATATACGATTTCCTGAACTTATTCGAAAAATGACCTTAGAAGGTGCAGAAATTGTATTTGTGCCTGCAGCCTTTAATATGACCACTGGGCCAGCTCACTGGCACACCATCGCAAAGGCTAGAGCTTTAGATAATCAATTGTACATGGCACTTTGCTCCCCGGCTCGAAATGAAGAGGCTTCATATATTACCTATGGCCACAGCTTAATTACAAATCCTTGGGGCCAAATAGAAAAGGAATTAGATGAAAAAGAATCTACTTTGATCTATGATATTAATCTTAATGCTATTCAATCCGTTCGCAAAAGTTTGCCCTTATTAAAACATAGAAAACCAGAAGTGTATTAATTAAAAAAGCTATGAATAATCATAGCTTTTTTTGATATCAATTTACAATTTCAAAATTATTTTTAAGTAGTCTAAAGTTATCTTTTATACCCTCTGTTAAATAAATCTTATTTTCCTTTGTAACAAAAATTGCTTCCATTGACGTTTCATTATTAGCCAATTTTAATCCCTTATCCAACCCTAAAGCAAAAAGGCTTGTCGATAATGCGTCTGCTGCTAGTGAATTTTTAGTTATTATTGTAACACTTTGAAGATTATTTCGAATAGGATACCCATCCTTTGGATTTAAAATATGATGGTATCGAATACCTTCTTCTTCAAAATAACGTTGATAAGTCCCGGAAGTTACTACAGATATATCGGAGGCTTGTAATATACCAAGGGAAGAACCTGTTGGCTCCAGTGGATTTTGAATGCCTACTGCCCACAATTTTTCTTCATCCTTTTGTCCCATAACACTTACATTTCCACCTAAGTTGATGATTGCTCTTTTAATTCCTGCCGCCTTAAAATGCTCTACAACAGTATCTGCTGCATACCCTTTAGCTATACCACCTAAATCTATTACCATATCTTTTTTAGCTAATTTAATTGCATGATTAGATTCGTTAAACAATATATCCTTATAATTAATTAAACCTATACTGTTATTGATTTCTTGTTCAGTTGGTATTTTCCCTGTCGTCGGCCCAATATCCCAGAGTTCAACTAATGACCCAATAGTAATATCAAAATAACCTTCAGAAATCTCATAGAATTCTTTGCTTCTTTTGATAATGTTATAGGTTTCTTCTGATACTGATACATAGGATTCCCCGGATTGGGTATTAATTTTACTGACTTCACTTTCTGATTTGTTTTTACTCATTTTATTATCAATAGCTTTAATCATTTGAACAGCCTCATCTAAAGTTTTCTCTTTACTTGAATCAAATATTGTGATCTTTACAGGAATGGTACCAAATATTATCTCTTCTTTTGTTAAAGGTTCCCCATTTTTATTACAAGCCGTTAATAAGAAAATTACTAGACTCATTAGTAAAAAAAATGTCATAATTTTTATTTTTTTAGTCATATATTCCTCCAATAATTTTATTTATCTACTTCTAAGTATAACAAAAATATTGTATAAATGAATCTTAAGTCTCCATTGAATTATTATCATGTTAGATATATCTTTGTTACATTCTAACATATCTTATATTATAGCATTTGATGTTTCTAATTTCAATAAACAAGTTGATAAATAAAAGTCTGTTGATATGACTAATCAATAGGCATATGTCTAAAACCTCAAGTGACATATGTCCCCAGCGTATAAAAATCTTGTCTTGAAGATATATTTTGTGCATTATTAATAAAAATTACTTTATTTATACACTAATAATGATATAATATTAAGAGAAATACAATTAATTTTATAGGAGGTAAAAATGAGTAAAAAAGTTATCGTCCTTGGTGCTGGATACGCTGGGGTACATGCTGCAAAATTACTGCATAAAAAATTTAAAAAAGATTTGTCTGTTGACATTGAATTAATCGATAGAAATCCATACCATACCCTAATGACAGATCTTCATGAGGTCGCTGGTAATAGAATTGATGAGAGCGGTGTTAAAGTCGACTTAAACAAAATTTTCAAAGAAAAAAGAGTGAATGTGACAGTTGATGAAATCACTGATATTGATTTTGACAATAAAGTTCTTCACTCAGATAATTATAAATATAATTATGATTATCTTATTATGGGCACTGGTGCTGAACCAACTTTCTTTGGTGTTGAAGGCGCTGAAGAAAACAGTTTTACACTTTGGTCATTAGAAGAGGCTTTAGAAATAAAAGCTCAAATTCAAAGGATGTTTGAAAGAGCTAAAAACGAAAAAAATGAAACCAAACGTCAACGGATGTTAAGCTTTTCCGTTGCTGGTGGTGGCTTTACCGGCGTAGAAATGGTTGGTGAATTAGCTGAGTGGAGAGATAAGTTATGTGATACTTATGCTATCGACCCCAAAGACGTTTCTATTTCAATTGTTGAAGGTCAGTCAAAATTGCTACCAATTTTAAATGATAAATTATCATTAAAAACTCATAAAAGACTTGAAAAAATGGGTGTAAAGATCTTCACTAACTCTTTTATTAATAAAGTTGATAACAATTACATTGAATTATCAGATGGTTCAACAATAAATACAAACACACTTATCTGGACTGCCGGAGTACAAGGCAGTTGCTTTGCTGAAGAAATTGGTCTGGAAGTCGATCGTAGTAAACGCATTAGAGCAAACGAACATCTACAGGCCCTTAATCACGAGGATGTTTATCTTATAGGAGATAATGTATATTTTGTTGAAGAAGGCGAAGATGTTCCTTTACCACAAATTGTTGAAACGGCACTACAAACAGCAGAGACTGCTGTTACGAATGTCGCTTCAAAAATTAATGATTCTGATGAATTAGAGTCTTTTGAGTCTAATTATCATGGCTTTATGGTTTCTGTCGGCAGTCGCTATGCTGTAGCGAACGTTGGCGGCATGTCCATGTCAGGATTTCCTGCCATGGCAATGAAGCATTTAGTTAATCTCCATTATTTATGGGGCGTTGCAGGCTTTTCACTTATTTGGTCTTACTTAATGCATGAAATTTTCCATATTAAAGAAAACAGATCTCTCTTAGGTGGCCACTTTGCAAATAGTACAGCTAATTTCTGGTTGGTTCCTTTAAGATTGTTTTTAGGTTACCACTGGTTAGTTGAAGGCATAACTAAAGTTCAAGATGGGTGGTTAAAGCCAGGCAATATATTTATCGTTCAAACCGCTGCAGACTCTGGCGCCTCGGAAGCCGCAGATGCTGCACAATATGCTTCTGAACCACTACTTGAATCTGTTCCAGGTTTTTATCAATGGATTTTAGATACTTTAATAGCCCCAGTTGCATTTCCCATGCAAGCCATGGTTGTTATAATGGAAATTGGCATAGGATTAGCGCTCATTGCTGGTTTATTTACATTTTTAGTATCAATTGTGTCCGTTGTATTAACCTTTAACTTTATTTTATCAGCTATGGCTGGACCAGAAATACTGTGGTATACTTTTGCATCAATAGCTTTATTAAGCGGTGCTGGCAGAGTATTTGGTTTAGATTATTATGTAATGCCCTGGTTGAAGAAAAAATGGAAGAAGTCTAAGTTTGCACGAAAGACCTATTTATTAATAGAATAATACTTTTTCCCTTCGATTTTAAGTAATCGAAGGGATTTTTAAATTACTTAAATTTATTATATAATGTATACAGTACTGCTAATAATAATTAATATAGATGGCTATAAAAGGAGACAAATATGCTAGAAATATGGAATAAATATCCTACATTAAAAACAGATTTAGAAAAAGTAACAAAATTTATGGAAAGCAATATTGACTCTGGAGAGAAATATATTGATGAACCAATCATTGATTTAATCAACTCTGGCGGAAAAATGCTTCGTCCCGCCCTTGTTTTAATTGGTAGTAGCTTTGGCAAAAATATACCCTCCGATACTTACAAGATGGCTTCGATTGTCGAATTACTACATATTTCTACTTTAATTCATGATGATATCATTGATGATTCTAAAACTAGGAGAGGAAATTTCTCTGTTCAATACAAATACGGAAAAAACAGCGCAGTATTTATTGGGGATTATTTGTTTACAAAGTGCTTTAGTTTATTAGCTAAAAATTATACAATGGAGGAAATGGATGAACTGTCAAAAGCCATCTCAAAAATTTGTCTTGGAGAAATCAGACAAAACACTCTAAAAATAACACACAACTTATCAGTAAAAAAATATTTGAAAATGATCGCAGGAAAAACTGCGGCTTTATTTGCACTGAGTCTTTATGTTGGCGGGAAAATTTCTGAAGTTGAAAAAAACGATAGAAAACTATTAGGCAAAATTGGTTATCAAATGGGAATGGCTTTTCAAATACAAGATGATATTCTTGATTTTACTGGAGATCCAAATTTACTCGGGAAGGATTTAATTAATGACATTAAGGAAGGTTACTATTCCTTACCAGTTATTTATGCTAAAAAATCTAATTTGGCTGACATTGAATTAGAGTCTTTAAGTGCATCAGAAATAATCAAAAAAGTAAAGGCTTCTGGCGCTATTGAAGAATCAAAGAAAGTAGCCGACAGATATATTGAAAAAACATATAAATTATTAGATTTATTACCTGATATAGAATCAAAAGACATTCTTGAAGATATAATTGAAATACTCGTTAGTAGAAATTATTAGTTTAGGAGATTCTTATGAAGAAAGGCGACTTTTTTTTAATACTATTATATATTAGTTTGAGTTTAATACTAATGTATAACATTGTTAGTTCACAAAATTCAACTGTAGACGAAACCTATGTTATTGCGAAACTTGATGGGGAAATCATATTTGAAGAATCTTTACCCGTTGATTCTAAAAAAACCATTCCCATCAAAACTAAGCATGGCATTAATGTTATTGAAATTAATGCCTATGACGTAAATATAATAGAAGCAGATTGTCCAGATCAATTATGTGTTTACCAACGCATTATTAGTAAACCCGGCCAAATACTTGTTTGTTTACCAAATCACTTAACAATAGAGATTATTGGCAACCAGGCTGAAGAGATTGATATCAATAGTTATTAAATAATAAAGGTATAAAAATGATTTGAAAATCATTCTTATACCTTTTTTTTCTATTAAACTTCTTTCTTTTCAAACTGATTCAGATTTTCGTTTTGACCAATCACAACTAAAATATCATTCTCTTGGATCACATAAGATCCTAAAACATTA
>Ga0209414_1001277_pt1 | contig 11962 bp, 9 predicted proteins | sample LakVidmifraction_4_FD_181154 | JGI IMG/M metagenome (GOLD analysis project Ga0209414, IMG submission 181154) | Hypersaline microbial communities from Lake Vida, Antarctica - Brine Hole Two &gt;0.2 micron (SPAdes) (version 2) | ecosystem: Environmental > Aquatic > Non-marine Saline and Alkaline >... | reverse complement strand
CATTATTAAACAACACAATTATTGGATAAAGATCTCTATCCCTAATATTAGTAATTATCCCTCTCCCAAATTCCACAGAATTAACCTTATCATTAATCTCAAATTTCTTAGGTTCAATAATTGTTTCCAATTTAATCTCTACTACTTCGATAGTATCAATAGTAGTTCCACAGAATGGACAATAATGTATTATTGTAACTAATCCATAATTAGAGACCATTCTCAACTCCCTCATTACCCAATCATATTCTATTTGGTATTCATCATTGTTCAAAACAATCTTATATAGTTCATCACAACATTTAACTACCTTTGTACCAGGTATTAGAGTATTTCCCATATCCTTTTTATTTAAACATGGGGGATTTATACCCCTCACATAATCTACATACCAAATTGGGACATATCTGGCTCTTCACTAATTGATTTTTTAGGTTCTGGTTTCTCATATATTACAGCTTCAGTCATTAATAAAGTAACAGCGGCTGCAGCAGCATTTTCTAAAGCACATCTTACTACTTTAGTAGGATCAATAATACCTGATTCAAATGAGTCAATTACTCCTCCATCTTTTAAATTAGGTACTATATTTGGGTTATTATTATAAATTTTATCCCACCATTCTTGAGGATCTTCACCAGCATTGTTTAAGATTTGTTTGAATGGAGTAGCACAAGCAGCAAATACAATTAATGCCCCTTTTGATTTATCATCTTTCCCATCTAGATTAATAGCCTTTCTAGCATGTAATAAAGCAACACCAGCACCCGGTACAATACCTTCTTCAAGAGCTGCTTTTGTAGCTTGTAAGGCATCATCCAAACGGTCTTTTTTCTCCTTCATCTCAATTTCAGTACCTCCACCAACATTTATTACAGCAACTCCTCCAACCATTTTAGCTAAACGTTCTTGTAATTTCTCTACTTCATATGGTGAAGATGATGTGTCTAATTGTTGTTTTAAAGCGGTAATTCGATCAGTAATGGCGGTTTCATCGCCTTGGCCGTCAATAATGGTAGTCGTTTCTTTACCAACGGTAACAACACGAGCTTTACCAAACCAATCTGTATTGAATTTATCTAAACGCATGCCTTTATCTTGAGATACAACTTGTCCACCTGTTAAAGTAGCAATATCCTCTAAAATATGTAAACGTCTATCTCCAAAATCAGGAGCCTTAACAGCAGCAACTTTCAATATACCTCTCATTTTGTTAACAATCAGAGTTGCTAATGCTTCACCATCAATCTCCTCAGCAATAATTAATAGAGATTTGCTTTGTTGGGATACTGATTCTAAAATAGGTAATAATTCTTTAATGGATGATATTCTATTATTAATTAATAATATTAAAGTATCATTTAACACAGCTTGCATTGTGTTATTATCAGTTACGAAGTATGGAGATTTATATCCTCTATCAAATTGTAAACCTTCAACAACTTCCAATGATGTTTCTCCTGTGCGAGATTCCTCTACAGTAACAACACCATCACGTCCAACCTTATCTAATGCTGTTGCAACTAAATTCCCAATTTCTTCATCACCATTAGCTGATAATGTAGCGATCTGCTTAATTTGTTTTTCATCAGTAATATCTGTTGATGAATTTTTTAATTCTTTAATTACTTGTTTTACAGCATCCTCAATACCTCTCTTTACTTGAGTAGCATTTACTGAATTATGTGATGTTATATTTAAAGCACCAGTGGCAATAGAATGGGCTAATATGGTTGATGTAGTTGTACCATCTCCTGCAGCATCTACTGTTTTTGAAGCTGCTTGTTTAATAACGGTTGCAGCCATATTTTCTACGGGGTCTTCTAATAAAATATTTTTAGCAACTGTTACACCATCCTTTGTGGAAATAACTTGACCGTGTTCTTTTTCAATCAATACATTACGGCCAAAAGGACCCATTGTCACGGAAACGGCTTTATTGACTTTATCAATACCTTTTTGTAGTTTTTCTTTGGCTTCTCTATCAAAAGCAATAATTTTACTCATATTTTTTATTTATTTAATTTATTTTAATATATTACATTTATTTTTTTATCTATACTAATATAAGAGGGGGGAATATTTTGATAAGTCCATACAGCCTCTCCTAGAAAAAAATTAGGATCTTCAAAAAATTTATGATCATTGAGATGGGATAAATCAATCTTAAGTAAATACATTTCTTTTACTTTATCTTTATTAGTGTATGAATTTAATAGAGAAAAAGCTACATCCGTTATATCCCCTCCAAATTCTTCTAAATTATTTATATTTGCTAATAAATAAATTCTTCCGGGGTGATTTACCAATTTACCCTGAGTTTTAAGTGTTAATCCTAAAGCTTTAATTTTAGGCCATTTTAGATCAGGAGTTAAATGATATGCATATTTAGAAACTAAATTAATTTCCTTATCATATTTAGCTTCATAAATAATCGTAACCTCATTTTGACCCATGTTTGAAGATATTTTTTCAGAATATTTACCTTCCCTATTACTATCAATATAGGATGGGTACCATCCAAAAACATCCATTACCTTATTTATTTTATTAAGATAATCTTCTTCTAACTTATCAAAAATTAAATTAATCTTACCCCCTCCAATATTGATTCTTACTCCATATCCTGCTTGTTTTATTATTTGTTTTGATGTTTTTTCGGGGCTAACAGTATATAAAAACTCAGTAAGATATTGATGTTCTTGAATTTTATTATATAGTTCAAAGGCATGGGTATCACTCCATAATTTTAATGAAGGATATTGATTTTTAATTTTTTCTATTTGTTTTGCATCCATTTTATTTTTCCAAAATTGCAAATATATCTAATTCTTTATATATTAAATAATCTTCACCTTCAATAGTAATATGTTGTCCACCGAATGAAGGGAATGTTACTAATTGATCTACTTTTAATGTGGTTTTTAAAAATTCTTGACCTGTTACACTATATTTTCCAGGTCCTACAGCTATAATCTTCCCCATCATAACTTTTTCTTTCCCTGCATCAGGTACAATGATATTTCCGTACATTGTTTCTGTCTCGTCTTGTTTTTTTACCAGGATGTTGTCGTGTAATGGTATAATTTTCATATTTTATTGGTTTTTTATTTGATTAAATATAATGATAGATTTTTGGGTTTCAAAATTTATTTTTAAACGTCTTCTTTAGCTACTAATATATAATGACATTGTGAAGCTAAAGAATTAAAATCAATCCTCATTAACCCTTCATTAAATAAACGTAATTTACCTTTTTCTAAATCTTTATTATTATCTAAAATTTCTTTCAAATAATTAATATCAAATTGAAGAACTTTATTAAATATACCTTCATATTGGGCAGGAACGTCAAAAATAACTTTATTTGTATATCCAGCAGTACCTCCTAATGTAAATCTAAGTATTTTTGCTTTATTATCATTATAAGTAGCAGTTATTGAAAATAGAGGAGCATCTAGTGCTTTTTTAGCTTTAATAAATTTATTTATAAATTCTAAATCTAATTCAGCTTCAATATCATATATAGGTTCATCTACTATAGGAACATTAGGAATCATAGTAGTATCTGCTAAGATATATTCTAGATTATATTCGTTATCAGCAATTAATAATTTAGTAGCGATATTGTGTTCCTTTAACACATCAAAAGTAATAAACTGATTAGTGATGTTAATTAATTTTAATAATTGAGAAGTATCATAAATGCCTAATTCCACATCATCACATTCAAAATTTTCAGAATGAACACATCCTACTAAATCTTTATTAGGAGCTAAAAAATGGGTGGTGATTGTTTTATCTTTAATAATTAATTTTACCTTCTCAACAATACCATTAAGGTAATATTTTTCAAATATTGATAGCAGTGGTTGTTTTTCCATTATTTTTTATCTAATATCGATTTTAATATATTTTCAATAACTATTTCGGATTGATTAACCATTATTTGTTCTTCTCGTTGGCTTTCAATATCCATTTTTGAATCAAACATGTTAATTAATTTTTCATATTGTGAGATTGGTATATCAGTAGTGTAATTATATTTGTGGTTGGTTATTGAGATATTATAACGCTCAATTTTAATATATAATCCTTTTTTTACTAATTTAACTATACGTTTATTTTGAACGGGGGAAATGATTAATTCAGAATTAACATCCCTAACAGCAATTCTAAAAACGGAGGATGCTGTTTGGTATATTTTGGGGAAGGGATGTTGTATAGGATAATCGTTCATTGATTTCCATTTTTTCCTAATTATAAATTTTACATTTCTATATAGTCTACTCATAACTTTTATTTATTTGGTTTACATTAATATATAATAATGATTATGATTATCAAAATTTAAAGAAACGTTCCACATTTGGGTTTAGATTTACAAAATCCCATCCCAAATCTTCATAAATCGTCTTTAATTTATTTAATAATACTGAATTGAATACTTCTTCTTTATCTACAAATTCCTCAATAAATGATGTAAGGAATGGAGGATCTTCATTATTACCTCTAAATCCAATTACTCCTATGTTGTACGGATTATTTTTTAAAGTAACATATTTCATCTTATCCCCTTCAACAAAACATGGATATCTCTTATCTAATTGTTTAAAACGTAATAAATCATTTGTGTATATTGCTGATTTTGTGTTAATAGGACATTTCAATTCTAATTCACTAAATATTTCTCCACTACGAGGGGAACGTTTAATATATTTTTTAATATGTTTTACTCCTGTGGGTTTTGCTACCACATCCCATGATTGGGTTTTAAGGTATTTTTTAAATTCAATAATACTTTTTGATATTTCCTCTTTAGGTTTACCGAACATTATTTCTTGAATAATATTCTGTCCGAATTTTTTATATGTTAAAGGCATGTTAGATTTCATTAAATCTAATCCCTTCATATCTAATTCTTCAACAGGTATTCCTTCTTTATTTACTATATACATAGCATAACGACGTTTACCAGAGAAGTATCCTCGTTCTACAACTACTTCTTGTTTTAATTCAAAAAAATGTGGACGGTCTTTGGGAATGTTAAATATTTTTCTTGCTTCATTATTTATATAAACATTTGCTGCATTTTGTATTTCAGTAGCAATCTCAAGTACATGTTTGATACATTCTTCTTTATTACTTAGATCAATACCTCTATAAATTAACATATCCTTAACATGAATAAATAATGAGTCTGTATCAGATGTTATAATATAATCAACGTCCATAGTATTCAATTTTTCATTCATCCATTCATTAACATAAATGATTGAATCCTTTATAAGTCTTTGACCGGTTAATGTTATAGCAGCAGAAATCATTTTATGTCCGTCTGTATAACGCCAAGAATTAATAGCATAGCACCCATAAACACTGTTCAATAATATCTTATAAGCATGTTGTCTTTGATTATAAAATTCACCTTTAACCATATTTCCAGATTTATAAGCAGTTTTCATTAAATCTTTATATTCAACACGTTTATTAAACCAATCAGTTAATACTTCACATACTACTGATGATCTATCTGTTCGGAATAATGCTCCTGATGCTGAAGTTATAATTTTGTTTGATTTAATGTATGATTTGATTTTACCTACTTCAATTTGTTTTTTAGTGGTGGTGTAGTCTGAATTTAGTTTCTCAATAACAATTAATTCATTATCATCCATTTGCTCTAATTCATTTAGAGTCCATTGGTTGTCGTATTTATCATTATTTACAATACGCCCTATAAATGTTTCAATACCAATATTAAGTGATCTAATAATTGAAGGATATAATGAAGTGAAATCTAAATCAATAACCCATTCATATAACCCAGGTATAGGATCCTTTAAATAACCACCAGCATATCCATCATCCTCTTCATTTTTAATTTTTAACAGCGGATTATATGTTGTTGGCTTGTTTGGTGAAGCTATACCCTGTCGTTTTAAATACGTTAGTATAGCGCCATCATTTAACACAGTAGATAAATATATCTTCTCATAAGGTACATGACATAGATGACATATAGCTATTGTTAATTCTATAAATTTTTGTTTTTTTTCTAATTCAATTAAAATCTCAACATCTCGAATATTATATTCAATAAATTTATTTACATCCTCTATAAATAATCTATCTAAAGATCCTTCATATTCAATTTTAGTTAATTGAACATATTTTAATCCAATATCCCCTAATTTATATGATGGTTCTTGTTTAGTAACAAACTTCTTAAACAACAACATATAATCTAAGTGATTAATTCCACCAATTTCAATTGGTTGTTCTTTATTATATTCAGCAAAATTAATTTTTTTAATAGGAGATAAACGTAATGCTTCATCCTCAGATAATATTTTACACATTCTATAATACATGTAAGGAACGTCAAAATATCCACTATTCCATCCTGATATAATAGTAGCATTTAATTCCTCCCATAAATCCAAAAAGGCAGATAACATTTCTGTCTCTGTTTTGAAGGGAAGTATTTCTCTATTAGGTTGAATTGTTTTTGTTAATTCTTCTTTTTCATCAAGAATTAAACAATAATATATTTTACTATTACTATCATATACTGCTATTGAAGTCATCTTCATAGGAGCAGATTTAATATATTCAGGAGTTAATGCACCACCAATTTCACACTCAATATCGAAATAAACTATATTTTGGTATTTAGCAGGATCATCACTTTCATAATATAAATCAATTAGTACTCTTGATTTTTTATCTACATCCTTTTCATATAATGATGTATCATCCCTACTATATTTTTTAGTAGGTGAAGACATTTGCCTATCTAATGTTGGGACAGTTCCTGCAATATCTAATTTATATAATGTTGGTTGATGTTTGAAATGAGACCATTTACTTTCATCATCTCTTAAATAATAAGTGTAGTCGTTAAAATCGTAATATATTGCTTGATACAATGTTCCTCCTTTATTTTAAATTATAACTATAATATACAATATGGATTGTGATTATTACATTATATTAACATTCTTTTCTTAATTTACTTTCATAGTGATCAAATCTATTATGTTCCGTAGGTGTCATTAATAATAAACCACCCTTAATTCTTCCTTTAACTGTTTCTTGATAACAATGTGACATTAAAGTTTGTTCATAAGGATATGTCCATTTTGTTTTAAGATAACACTTATAATTACCTTCTTTTGATAAAAGAATTGGCCAATTACATAAATAAATTTCACCTGTAACATATGGTACATCCATATGTGATTTAATATTATTAAATTTGGTTTTAGGGGGGTTTACACCAAATCCAATTGATGGTAATTGTGTGTTTTCTGGAAATAAAATATCACGTTTTTCTTGTGGTAAATTATACCAGGCCCATTGTGTTGAATTATCACCAAAAAATTCAGTAAAATTAAGTTTCAAAAAATCAAAACCTTCTTTATTTATAATTTCTAATGTTTTTTTATATAAATTAGAAACAAATCTATTAAAACCGTTTTTACAAGTATCAGTTTTATTATAAAAAAACATATCGTCTTCAAACCAAAAATAACAATCTAAATCACTTTCATCAAAATGTTCTGCAACAAAAATCCTACCCCCAACAATACCAATATTATCTTTTTTAATATGTTCAAAACCATACTCTTTACACAATTCAATATATTTTGGTGTTGTATCCAAATCTGTTGAATTATCTAGTAAAAATTTCTTTGGTTTTATGATAAAGTCATCATCATATTCTAACATTGATTTTATTAAACTTTCAAATTGGTTTGGGGAATTGAAAGTGATTACGTATAACCCAACATTACCAATTTCAACATTATTGTCCGAAACAGATTTAATTGTTTTAGGTTCTAAATTGTCATTTTTTAAATTTTCAAAAAATGTTGATAATAACCCATTTTTATTTATTTCATAATATTGTGTTAACTCTGGGTATTTATATGATATGATAGTAAATAACGATTCTTCTGTTCCCATATAACCGTTATTTAATGTATCCATTATCAAATCATAATATATATTATTAACATTTCGTATACTATCTTTAGGACCACCAAATATACCTCCTCTACATACTCTATTTATTTTTGTATTAGAATATTTACACATTGCATTATAATCAAATCCATGTATTTCAATAATACCATCATAAGGAAAAGAAATGAATGTAAACTTATCGATATATTTACTAATTTTATTTATCACCTTATCATGAGTAAAATATCCTTCATGTACTGTGTTTGTTATCCCACCATCAACCCATATCATATGTGTTGAATTAAATGGGTCAATAATTGTGGAGTCGTTTAATAAAAACATTTTTGACATAACTATTGGGTTATACCATTCTAATTTTGATTGAGTACTATTAGGTAACCAATCGACTTGGTTTAACCAAATAGAAGATGTTCTAATTTTTTGGATATTATTATATATTTCAGTGTTTAATTTAAACCAATCAATTTCCCTAACAATAATTAACGTATTATGATTAGATCTCCTTTCTTCAACAAATGATTTATATTTATTTTCAATATAAATTATCATATTACAATCAGTTTCCATAAGTTTTGATAAATTATTTAAATAATGTTCAAAACCTCTATTCCACCCAATAGATAATTCATCTCTTTTTATATCCCATATACCAGTTACTATTGTTGTTTTATTTTTAACACCATTAACTAAATCAAATTTTGGTTCTATTTTTTCACATAACTCACTGGATATACCAATAATGTCTTGTCCTAATAATTCAAATTCATAATTATGTTTTTTGAAAATATCTTTAATTTCTAATTGTTCATCTTTATTTAAATTTATCCATTCTATTCTAATAATTGATGGTTTATATTTTCCAATATCAATCTGTTTGAATATTTTAAAATCATGACCCTCAGCATCTATTTTAATCACATCAAAATCGGTGATGTTATATTTTTTTAACAATGTTTCAAATGTTATACAAGACACTTTAACTACTTCACCATATTTTTCCACTGTTTCTCTATCACCTTCACTACCTAACCCATTTTTTGGTGGATAAACAGCACTCATACCATAAAAACAATTATGAACTAAACCATTATCAATAGCATCTTTCATGATGGTTAACATTTCAATTTCCCCATCATAATCAGATATTGCACTATTTTCAAAGAAATTATTTTCTTTATCCCCAATATTATTTTTTAGTTTTTCAAATAAATAGGGGATTGGTTCGACATATAAACCCTTAAAATTATATTTTTGGGTATATCCTACCATTTCATCAAAAAGTACCCCATCCATTGCACCAATGTTCATAACAAACACATCTTGTTTATTTTTTCCAAGGTAATGTAACCCAATATCAAATAAATTATTCATGTTTCTTAAATGTTATTTTTTTAAAATTAGATCAAAAAAATGTACAAAATGTATTTTTTCATATTTCAAATCATCACTCAGGTTAGGAGTATCCTCATGGCACCATGCATTAAAGGTGAATGTTTCAAATTTATCAATATTCATTTCTACAATATATGACATTATGGATTCGTGATTTAAAATTATATCTTTATTTAAAGAATATTCACCTAATTCAAAAAATGTTTTAATATAGTTGTTCAACCATGATATATGACCACCAATAATACCTCCAACACTTAACCCATTAAATATAATGTTATTATTAAATGTTGTATTTATTTCATGAATATTATGAAACAATAATGTATTCTTTAAGTTTATTAGTTTATTTCCAACAAATTCATTTACACCCTCTATTAACTTATCATTGAATAAATCTGTAAATGAATAGGTATTATAATCGTTAGAATATCCGGTTGATAATTCAGAATTTGGGTTATATTTTTTAGGAAATAATCCATGATGTGACAAACCAATATCTATCCAATAAATGTAATCATATGATGGTTCATATTCTTTTGATAATAAATAAAATTTATTCCAATCTACCTCATGGTAAAAATTAAACCTATCTGTTTTTTCTTTAATTAAAATTAATTTTTCAGTGAAATATGAATCTTTTAAATTTGAAATTTTTAGATTAACATTATTTAATTGAAATTTAAAAATATGTCCATTTAGTAACGTATATTGGGTTTCATTACAATAACAAATTATTTCAACACCTAAACCATTTAACACCCTTAATGAATGTAAATATCTCTCTTCTCTTGATAACTCAATGTGACCAAAATATGGATAACCTTTTATATCAGTGTAAAAGGCTGTTATTATTTTTGTTTTTTTCATTATTTTTTTACGAAATAATCCCCCAATACTAATGCATCAATATTTGTTGCTTTAAATACGTTAACAGCATCAGCATATGTTGATAATATTGGTTTCCCATCAATATTAAATGAAGTATTTAATAAAACACCAACACCTTTTATTTTTTCAAATTCAGTTAACAAATTATATAACCATTCATTTTGTTCTATAGTAACCGTTTGAACCCTAGCAGTACCATCAACATGTGTTATAGATGACAATATTTCTCTCCACTCTTCTTTAACCAATGGACAGAATCCCATCCATCTACTCTCACCATCAAATTCAAAATATTTTGAAACGTCCTCTAACCTAACAACAGGAGAAAATGGTCTATACCATTCCCTATTTTTAACCTTTTGATTTAATATATCTTTCATATTTGAAAATGTTGGATCACAAATAATGCTTCTATTACCTAATGCCCTAGGACCATGTTCAGAATTTCCCCTAACAACTCCAACGATTTTTCCCTCAGAAATATATTTTGATAATGATTGTAAATTACATAATGAATGATGTGGTAAAGATTCTAAATGCGACATTAAAGTTGATTGATCTAATATTGGTATTCCTGAATATGTTAAGTCTACTTGATATTTAGGTTTCATTTTAGATAATAATAAACCAGATGCAATACCACAATCATTTGGGTTTGGTGGGATAAAAACATCCCTATCTAATTCATTTCTTAATCTATTATTTAAAATGATATTTAAACCACACCCACCTACCATTATTAATGGTATATTTGGATACATATTTAAGTATGGATTAATAATATCAATTGTCAATTCTTCAAAAACGAATTGAGATGTTCTAACTAAATCCCATGATGGTTTACCACTTAATCTATCCCCAACATTAAATTCAATACCAATTTTATCCATCAACTCTTTAAAAAGGATATGAGCCTGTAACCCATCTGGGTTTGAGTTATAAAATTCTTTAATTGGAATAATCCATTCATCAATTATATCTCCATATGAACAAAGACCCATAATTTTTCCTGAATAAATTAAATTTCCAGTACTTAAATCATGTTCTTTTTTTATATCAGATAAATGTTCACCAAAATACATATAGGGGAAACCTAAATCTTTATTTACTCTAACTAATTCAGTTATATTATTTCTATCAGAAGCATAATATATATTAAAAAAACCATCATTACCACCCCCATCAAATGAAACAATTAAAGCTTCATTATATGGAGATTGGTAAAACCCACAAGCAGCGTGAGCCCCATGATGTAATAGTTGTTCATAATTTTTTGCTGGAATTAATTGTTCATAAAAAACCTTTATTTCCCCTTCATTAGTGTCCGTATTAAGATAATAACAATTATCATATTCACTTATCCCATATTCAACTTCAATCCATTTTATAATTTCTTTTAACAGATATGGTCTAGTATTTGCAATTTTGTATTGACTATATCCAGAATTTTTTAAATTTAAAAACCTCTCAATCTCAATAACTACAATTATTTTATTATTTTTTTCAACAGCAATGGCTGCATTATGTGACCCGTAAAATGATATATTTGCCATTTAATATTATAATTTTCCCTCTAGTTTACTACACCACCCCATAGATATTGAATGAGGCCAAACTATCCATTTCTCTGGTTTTGAAGCAGCATTAAATGTTCTCCAAATCTTCCCATACCCATCGATGTCTGTTT
>Ga0209414_1001275_pt1 | contig 11971 bp, 21 predicted proteins | sample LakVidmifraction_4_FD_181154 | JGI IMG/M metagenome (GOLD analysis project Ga0209414, IMG submission 181154) | Hypersaline microbial communities from Lake Vida, Antarctica - Brine Hole Two &gt;0.2 micron (SPAdes) (version 2) | ecosystem: Environmental > Aquatic > Non-marine Saline and Alkaline >... | reverse complement strand
TTACCTACTATGGGATGGTGACCACATTTCAGTAAGCTCTAGTAAAAACTAGCTAACGCACCCATCTATACGACATATTTTATGTAATCGTGGCTGGACTTACGTGAATATTTCAATGATTATCACCGCCCTTCCACGGAATATAGTTCGTTACCGCCTATCACACAATCAGTTATAGTAACGACATTGCCACTCAAAAAGCCAATCGAGTGTGAATCGTGCTTTTTGATATTGTGACTATGTAAGTGCGGATATGAGAGTCGAACTCATGAATCACCCCTCGTCAGTGGTGTGCCTTGCCTCTTGGCTAATCCGCTTCGAATATTTACCAACCCAATGGAGTTAGTTTCTTTGTAGATAATATATGTGCAACGAGAGAGGGGATTGAACCCTCGCATAGGCTACATAAGGTTTTTCCGGTCACCTTTATATATCCTCACCTTTCCACTTGGTTACCTCGCTACACGAGATGGGTGAGGATTCTAACCTCACATTAAATTCTCCTATGGGAATTGCTCCGACCCACGTTTCCCCAAATCGAGAAGATTATCTCACTTGGTTGAATTTACATTATTGTCTTCAGCGTCCACTCTCTTGACTTCCATCTCTAATTTGATTATATCAGACATTGTATTATCCGTCAATACCTATTTTTAATATTTCTGTAAGTTTCTCTTTTATTTCTTTAGTGAATCCAATCATAGGTTCATGACCTTGTATTTCTATATAAGGAATTGAGCTTACACTCTTTAACATTAGTGATTTTTTATATTTTAATCTTCTAGCTACATCTGCTGAACTTAAGTCGTAATAATTAAATTCTACATTACTATTTTCTAAAAACTCCTTAAGTTGGATGCAGTGTGGACAAGTAGAGCTATTGCCCCATATATCTATTCTCATTTACTCTCCTTTTAGATACCCTTTAAATTTCAATAATATCGTTCATCATTGGTATAAACACCTTTGTTGTTTTAGATTTCTTTGAATATTCATTTTGCAATTGCTCTGCGAAAATATATTGCGTTTTCTTATTCCCATGTACCAAGTAAACTTGATTACAGTTTATATTAGAATAATATTCCAACAATTCAGAGTTTTGCATATGTGAACTAAAACTTAATAAGTTTATTACTTTAGCTTTATTCTTAACCTCTATACCATCAATTTCTATTGTTTTCTTTTTACCCTCTTTTAATATTCCAGCTAAACTATCTTCAGACGAGTATCCAACAAACACAATTGTATTCTTTTCATCTCCAATTGTATTTTGTAACCAACCTCTGATTCTTCCATTCTCAGCAAATCCAGAACATGCTAAAATTATCATTGAGTCTTCTGTCCTTATTGCTGAATCGCTATCTTTCCATTCTTTTACAAAACGAAAATTCTTCCAACTCATTATGTCTTCCCATAGCTCAACGTCTTTTTGTGGAATAACTGTATCAAACATATCACATATTTTTATGGCTAACGGTGAATCTACTAAGACTGGGATATTAAAACTCTCATCGTCTTTGTAAGCCATATAAATTTCATACATTAATTCTTGAACTCTTTGATATGCAAACCCAGCAATAATTACTTTATTCTTATTTTCTATGCAAGTTTGTCTAATTATAGTTTTTAATTTCTCTCTGTCTTTACTTCTAGTCTTTTCAGTTGATTGTTTTGGATTTCCTCCATAGGTTGATTCTCCTATTAAGACATCACATTTTCTAATCTCGTGAAAAGGCTCTAAAAACGGTTTGTCAATATTAATATTTCCAATGTCTCCAGTATATAGTATAGACTTCTTGTTATTCCCCTCAGATATAGTTAATTCTATTTGATTTGCTCCAGCAATGTGATAAGCTGGATAAAAGGTAAATGACATGTTATCACTAATTTTAATAATCTTATTTGCGTCTACTTCAATCATATGAGCTAAAGTTATTTCGATATCTTCTTCAGTATATGATAAAGTAAAGTTTTTCTTATATTGATTTGATAGTAAATCAGAATCTTTGGTGCTAATTTTAAATCCATCTTCAAAAGCCATTTTTATATAATTTATCATACCTTTGTAAACATATATTTTAGCTCTGCAACCATTTGCATATAATCTAGGTAAGTTGCCGAAGTGGTCAATGTTCTCATGCGAGATTATAATATTATCAATCTCTTTAACTTTAAATCTAAAATTTTCATTGTTTATTTGCCACTGTTTTAATTTATTGCTCACTTGAACAAGTCCATAATCTAATAGCACAGTTTCATTTTTATACTCTATTAAATAAGCACTACCTGTTACATCTTCAGCAGAATGACCTACAAAGGAAATTTTAGTTTTTTCTTTCTTTTGTTTATTCATTGATTCACCTCATTATCAAATCTATCGACATAAGGTAAGTATTCATCTAATTCACCTAATCGTGAATTCAAAGCCATTCGATACTTAAATTTCATGTGCATGTTGCCCGAAAGCATTTTATACATAAAATTCAAACTTATTTTTTTCTTTTCACAAAGTGATTTTAAATTAACGTTTTCTTCATCTAACATTCTTAAATACTGTTTCCTAGTGTATCCTTTTACAAAATTGTCGCATGGTATTTCTAATATTACTTGTTTGCAATCATGAGTACACGCAAAACAAGAATCCGCAACTTTCTGTTTAGTATAGTTCCTCTTACTCATTCAGATGTCACCGTCCTCTTTTTATTTACTCTCAACTCATAAAGTAAGAGAGTGTGACGTATTTTACAACGTCACTGAGAGTATAGGAGAAATTCATGATGAAAATATTCTAATCGTGATTTGAGTCACGAACGAATGAAAATTTGGTGTTTTTTAGTTGTGTGATTTTAGTTGTTAATTTATAAGGGGTAAATGAATACCCCTATATGTTGTGATATAAGTGTTATGTTTTTATAAATAATGTAATCAAGGTTTATGTTGTTATGCGTAATATACGCTAGATATTGAAATCTTGAAAACAACACTTATATACCATATACTGTAAGATGGGCATATAAGTAAACACTATATATAGCAACACTTACAAGGGTTAAATTTAAATAAAAACGAAAAATTTATTTAAATTTCAATATCCTCCCTAATTATTTTGGTGTAATTTATACCAAAAATATCTATTTTACCACATTTATTTTTAATCAAAACATCATCGCCAGACATATCTTTTGACATAAAACACTTTAAAGTATCTTTTGTATTAGATAGAAACAATAGATTTAATGTGAGTAGGCTATATTTCGTAAATCCATATTCATCGTTTTTTATTCCGAAAGACATTCTCAATATATCTAAAATAGTTGCATCTATTATTATTAACTTATTTAATTTTTCAATAGCATCATTTTTTGCGTTTTTTTCTATTGTTTTTTTTGCCGCACTACTTAATCTACAGCTTGACATTCTCAACCCATTTATTTTTTTACCACAGATTGACACTGTATCAAATATTACTTGTCTTTGGCTTGAATTAAAGTCTTTATTATTAAGTATATCTTTACCTAATACTAAATCTTTAAATGTTAAAGTTTTAGTTTTAATTGCCTTATCGAATATTAAAATATCTGATAAATAATCCATTGGAGTATCCATCTTTTCAAAAATTCTAAATTCATCAAATTCAGATATTCTATTGAAAAAATCTGGGACAACCATTTTTTTATTATCATCTTCATATGAAAATTTTACACCATCGCATTGTTTAATTTTTAATAATTCTTTGGGCATATTAACGTTATCAAAGCTCTTTTTACTTTTGTCTATCTCTATTTGGCTTAAAGAACTACATTTACAACTCTCATCGTATAATTTATTTATTATCTCATTCGAGTAATTATTTTTTATAGCATGATTTAGATATGAATTTATAATTTGAGAAAGATTTATTATTCTACCAATATAATTCTCGGATAATAATACATCCAACTCCGCTAGTTGGTTCATATTGTTTTTTCTTAGTCTCACTTCCCCCTTTACTCTATTCACCGGAGTTGGGAAATTTTCTTCGCACATGTTCGCATAATTTGATAGTATTTTATTTGGTAATAATAAAACTGTGTCAGAATCCGTGTCGCATCCTTGGAGTCTGTCTGGAGCGTCATTATCATAAAAATTAATTACGCATATGTTTTTACTAAAATTAAACCACTTGTATTCATCTCTCTTTACATTTTTTGTGTGCATTACATTACCCGCATTTATATGAGGGTTTCTAGAACAACAAAATTCTTGCCCATCTTCGTATTGTGGACACCATACCTCTCTTCCATTCATTATAGAACCGCTATCATATTTACCAATAACGTGAAGAAGCATTTCATATGGGTTCGAAATTATTGTGGCATAGATTGAATTCTCTAGTCTTATTTTACCCATTAGTAGGTGATTTATCCTATTTTTTATTAATTCTTTTTTCATTTTTTTAAATTTTGCTGTATATTGGATATCTGAATTAACCAATAATAAAGCATTCATGAGTTCTATGTTATCAAGTTTGGAATCCTCATCTGATTGTACATCGTATTTTATAGATGTGTGAGCGTCCATTCCAATGTAATTTAAAAATACAGAATTATCGTTCTGTAACATGTTTATATAATTTATTTCATCTTTTGCTATATTTTTTAAATCACCTCTTGTGAGATATGGGATACTGTTTAATAATTGGTATGTGGTTCTATTATAATTCCCATAATTACCACGCTTATCAAATTTTACAACTCCGAATGTTGAATCTATATTGTCCAAATAATATTCATAACATTCCTTTTCAGAATTAAACCTATTTTTTAATTTTAGGAATTTAAGAGAGTTTGGAGTTATTACTAATTTTATGTCTTTTGAATTATATTCTCTCCCAAACATATCATACAGTTTATCAACTTTATTCTCTGAAAAAAACTTTTGTAATTTTGTATTAAAAGCACAACTTTTTAAAAAGTCGCTTCTTAGTAACATAAACGAGTTATTTTTCTTTCCATATTTTTTAAATACAGATTCATCTAAAAATCCATGTCCGTCAGTAATTGAATTTTGTATTTCTATTTCTTTGTTATTAGATACTAATTCACCATTGATTTCTTCTGTGACATTCGCAATTGTTTTAAATTTCATCCCATTTAAATCACTTATGAGCAATATCTCTTTTTTGGGGTCTAAATCTATTGTCATTTCTAATCCAGAAGTTATGAGTGAGTCATATGCAAATAAAGACGTGAAATCTATTTCTTTATCTTGCGAAAAATCTAATCCTAGCCTACTTCTTTTCCTAAAATAATCTAACATTTGCTCTTTTATAAAAAGTGCGTCGCCATTTTTAGCTTTGCCAGCCCCCCTTTTATAAAATACATATTTTTGGTCACCAATTAAAAATCCAAAATTATAAAAATGTTTTCTTATTTTTTTACTATTGGCTATCGTTTTTCTTTTCTTTTTTATTTCCCCTGTTTTTTCATCAATGTATTCGTCTAGTGTGTAATACTTATCCCCAAATTCTATATTTATTAAACATTGGGTATATACCTTGCTTGAAATTGAATAAAATTCATCTGCATGCCTATTATATATTCTTATAATTTCTAAACTATATGGAGTGGTTGCAGAAAATAATTTTGTATTATCTTTTTCATATATGTTTATTTCCTTTCCTTCTGCATAGTCTTTATACAAATAGGCAGAGTTTAGATTCATAATATATATATTATTGTTTGTAATCATTAATCCTCCCATGAGCCAGATAATTTCATATCTTGGATAATATTTTCGTCTAAATACGCAAGCGTATATTCCCCTAACCCTTCTTCTTGATAATGCTCATCTAATTCTTCATAGTATAATTGTTTTTCTCTTGCACGCATGTCATAAAATAACCCAGATGAGCAGTTTAAACACAAATCATCCTCTGTAACTTCAATATCAAATTCTTCAATACCCACCGCATCATAATAACCATCAAAATAAATTTCGTGTGTTCCCACACTTATTTTAAACAAACAGCCACATTCTCTACATGATTTGAACCCATCTTTTATTTTAGATTTTATCTCATAGTTTATAGCTTGTTGATAAGGGTTTAAAATTATATTATAAAGATTTTTTTCATTAAATTTTTTAATGTATTTTCTTATTTCTTCTGTTTCTTTTTTTATTTTATCCTCATCTTTACAATTAAATAAAATTTCGAATATAAAAGACTGCTCTCCGTGTATATTCCAAGAATTTTGTAGATGTACGTTTGCGTGTTTATTTTTTCTAAGTTCAGACCTGTGTGTCGAAAATCTTTTTGGAATATTTTTACTACTACCAATATAAACCTTCTTATTTATTTTATTTGTTATTTTATATACTCCACATCTTTTATTTAAAGCCATACATCATCCTCCCATCTACTCTCTCTATTATTCACCAACTTTTAAAACTAACATCCAAATAATTCATCCCAACTTAAATCAGTCATATAACAATTACGCTCATTCCCAAAGTTATATTTATGTCTAAAGCCATTATTAAATTTATTTCTGTCTTCTCTCATAATCTCTAGGTCATTATCAATATTGTTAATCTCATAAATAATCTCGGAGTCATATTTATTATTATCTTCACCACATTCGATAAAGAAGTATCTGCTTTTGTTTTGTTTCTCTATATTAACTTTCTTGCTCACTTTTCTCACCGCCCTCTGTAATTTCATTATATATGTCAGAATACTCTTTGTCAAGCCCTAAGTTAACACATCTCCTTAGCATATCTTCCTCACCTAGTAAATCCAATAAACATGTGTGAGTTGAACAATCCCCATAGTGGTCTGTATAAATTTCACAGATAGCTCTATACATTTTATTACAACTCATGACTTACCTTCTTTCTTTTTCCTTTATTACCTAAGAAATTTTTCCAATCCATATCAAAGATATTACATTTAGTTACCATTGTCATATGATAATCTGAAAAATTGTTTAATACTTTACCAACTACAAAATTGTCTCTCACAGCCTTTTTAAAGTATTTAGGTTGAGTAATCATATTGACACCATATATAGTAATACCATTCAACCATATTCTAGGTCGCATAGTTATTTTATATACCTCAACTTTAAATTTCTGAGAGTTGGTTAATTCTGAATACTTTAGTATATCCATAATTTGATTAGATATCAATTCCTTATTCAGTTGTTTGTGTACTCCGTAATCTCTGATGTTTTTATTCTTTCTCTTTGGCATTTTTAGCTCTCCTTATTTTTATTGTGAGTCACCTCACTTCTTAATTTGATTATAACATGATAGGTAAAATCTGTCAAGTTATTGGCAAGTTTTATATTTGATGTGATTTAGTTGGTTTTTCTTCTCTTATAATAGATAGAGTTTTCGGTGGATAAAATAGTTTAATCTATTTTGTTGACAGATAAAATAAAGGGTGATATAATGAAATCAAGGAGGTTGTAGCAAATGGTTAAATTTTTATGTTTTTAATAATAAGTTTTAATTTCTTGGTTAAAAATAACCAAAAAAATATAATAAAAATTACAGAGTATATTAAAAATGACCGCTAGGGGTACGGAGAATCATAACACATATAATATAACACATAAATATAACACATATAGACGAGTGTGAAATTAATGTTGGTGGCAACTGAGGAATTAAAACTATGAAAAGGGAGAGATAATATGGTAACTATCAGAAACAGTATTTTTGAGCAAAACGGAAAAATAGAGTCATCAAATGGATTATTTGAAACAGTCACATTTATTGAGTTATTTAAAAATGACATGGGGGAACTTTTTACCTCTATTCCGACAATTTGTAATTTCTTTGAATTGGGCAACAGAGGAAGGGATTACGAAAGAATAAAAAATATACTAGCTTATTTACGGGATATAAAATTAATACGTATAGAAAATGATGAAATAGATATTCGGAACAATATGATTATAAAATCCTTAGATACTCAAGACGAGTTTTATAGAAACTACGACTCAAAAGATATTCTAAAAATTATCAATCATATAAAAAATCATGGAGATAAAAAATATAGGATAGGGCTAGTATACTATTCAATCATAAAAGACATGCCAATATATAATAATAACTATCAACCTAAGTTTGTCTCTTATGAGGGAATAATGAAAGATACTTTAATGGGAAATAGGAATGCAGTCAAATCTCACTTAGATTTTCTGAAAGACAATAATATGTTAATAATCAAGAGAAAGACTTTTGGATTCACAAAACATCTGTTTAATGAATTTTCCAAACCTAAAACGCTTGACATTCCCCAAATATAAGATATAATGATACTATAGGGTACAACACAATAATCTGTCGGTTACTTTAACTAATAAACTATTAATCACTAAGGAGAGAATTATGAGTAAGGAATTAATTAAACAAGAAGATAATGCACAAGGAGAATGGAAAATCATCTTAGGGAAAGAAAAAAAGAAAATAAAATCTTACCAAGGGTCAGAAGGAAGAACAACTATATTATATCAAATACTAACTCATGCTGGTAGAAGTTTTGAGATTCATGATTATGAAGAAATCAAAGCTACAGACGAAGGTCAAGATGAGATTACACTATCTAAGCTACTAGAAATCGATGGCAAATATTATAAGAGATATGGCAAGATGGAAAAGTATCCTACAAAATTTAACGATGCCATAGATTGTTACATCGAAGGGTGGAAACATTCTAAACCTCAATATGATATTAAAGACGTAAAAACTGCTATTGAATTTTATAAAGAATTGATTAAAATTAAAAACGAGTTACTAGAGCTATAATACAACGTCTAATTCCATATGAATCGTTGCCTAATATTGGTTTTAATGTATATCTAATAGTATTTCACCTTGGAATAATAAAAACGCTTATATCCAACGATAAGATAGGATTAATACAACAATTAAAAAATAGGGACTTGACATCCCTAATACATATGCTATAATTAAATTAAGAGGTGAACATATGAGAAACGTAACAGTAAAAATAGGAAATAAAGAATTTAGAGTTAAGATGTCTGAAGAACAAATAAATAAAATAAAATTTAATCAAAACTATGAACAAAATACAAAAGGAGGAAATAAAAATGTTTAAGGGATACAGAAGAGGTAGATATGGGTATTACGATAATCCAGAGGATGAGATAGAAACTAATTTATGGTGGGTAGTATTTTTTGTACTATTCGTACCTCCATTATGGTGGGCTGAGTTAATATTAATCCCTTGTGCTTTCATTCAGCATAGTAGTGGCTACAGAGAGGGAAAGAAGAAATTATGAATACAACAATGAAAGAAATGAGAACATTATCTTATTTTGATTTTCATATGGCTGTGGGTAGAATACACTCAGTATCACGTTCTAATCAAGAAACCAATGACCATAAAAAATGTGTATTAACATTGGGTGTAGACTATAGAAAATTGGGAAAGACAGTATTTATTAATGAGTTAGCTTTAGAACATATGGCATTGGGATATAAGGTATTAGTCATAGGGCATCAACCATCGAAATATTTTTGTGATAAGTGTGAATACAGATTGACTCATAAAAATGATTTTGAATCATTTCTGCGGGGAAAGTCTAAAAATGAATGGATAATTCTAATTGATGATATGGAAGTAGAAAGAAAAGAAGAGATAGAATCTGAAAACTCAATTTTCAATGGATTTAGTGTATATGGGTTTTATTATGAAAGTTAGTAAAGGAGATAACAATGGCAACACTAAGAGTAATAAACAAATGTAATAACTGCAAGTCACAATTGGCATCTTACTTCCTTTTCGACAAGTGTGATGTATGTGGAAGTTTAGATATTACTAAAGAGGATATCTCATTACTAAAAATAAGTAGTTTTAGTAACGAAGGTAGGAAATTAACTATTAGAAAGGTCGTGGATAATAATGGATAAAATATTATATAATGCAGATTGTGTTCATAAAGACGACGATACAGATAAACTTACTCATGTGCTAAAAATTGAAAAGGGATTAAAAATAAGAATTAATAAAGTTAATTATGAAAAATTAATAAACAATCAATGGATAAATAATAATTTTAAATTGAATATCAAAAGATTAAGTAGATGGTATTGGAGTGTTTATTTTGATAATAGATATTAAGATATTAATCACACTATTGATTATTCAGTGAAGCTATAGTATAATCAAAAAGAAGGAGGTGAAAACTTATGAACAAACTAAAAAAGAAAATAATCCAAAATTATGCGAAGTTGACTAATAAACGTATTGATATAACTGACAATGGGATTAACTATATGTTCTTGTCGAATGGTAGTATTATCCAAAATTTAAAAAACTCTAATGATAATATGAGAGGTAGTCGAAGTAGATTCATTCAAATTTATGATGATTGCGATTCCAATCGTGATTTTGACAAATTATTAGAGTCATGGTTTAATGAAGAAGAAGGAGGGAAATAATATGCAAAAAATAGTGGTAGTATCAAATATATATCGTACTAGAGACTTAAGTGAGTATTTAGAGCAAGGGTGGATAGTTGTTGATTCAATTAGTACAAAAGATGGAGTTCATTATATTATTGACGATAGAGAGATTAAAAAAGAAAAACAAATTATAACTAATATTTTATCTATTGACGGTAGGTAAAAATGTTAAGTAATCAATAAAGTCATGAGACAATAAAAGGGGGAATAAGATATGAATAAGCAAATCAAGCAATTAACAACATTATATTTTAATGGCTTGGAATATGCTAAAATTAACTATCCTAATGAGTTGTGTTATTATGAGGACTTACTTAGCGATAAAAAATCCAAAGAGTTTAAGAACACTATTGAGAAAATTGAATATGATAAAATTAATTGGGATAAGTTTGATAATGTGTTGGATACCATTGAAGATTTATTTGACAATGCAAATAACCACAAAAATGGCAATTTATACTATGAAGTGTTGTATTATATCTTCTCTCTTTTTACATGGAGAAAAGATTGAATACTAGATATGCCTATATGTTAAATTTAGAATAAAAGGGAGAATAAGATATGAGTAAACACGAATTTGAATTTTTTGATATGTCTTTAAACAGCTATATTAAAAAAAGCGAAATAAGAGGCATACGAAAAAATTATATTACTTTTGATAATCCAAAAGCTTTTTTTGAAAATATATTAGATGAGATTCATAGTCAAATAGATATGTTTGGGTACAACAATGGAACATATCCAGATTGCTTATATATAGATTGTGAAACTTATGTAAAATTAAAAATTTACGAAAGAAAAGTAATGGGGAGAATGGAATTTAATACAGATAAAATCCTTAATTTAGAGATTAAGTTACTCCCAATATGCACAGAGTTCATTAAAGTGGGATATAAAGATATGGACGAAATGAGTTGGTTTGTGATTAAGGAGGAGGGGAAATAAAAATGGGAAGAAGATTGTGGTTAATGTTAATTTGGATGTGTTTATCTATATTTTTTATAGAATCTTTACAAATTCAGTTTTTATCGACTATTGCTATTGCTTCATATTTTATATTGCAATGTCTAGAGGATATTTTAATTGAGATTAAAATTAAAAATCAAGGAGGAAAAGATGGTAGATAAACTATATATGGCTAAACTATATCAAGCGAACAAGCTTAATGACGAAATAAAAGAATTAGATAGATTTTTATACGTAGCTAAGAAAGTATGGAGCGGTAAGATTGGGCTAAAGAAGTTATTCTCTACCCCATATGGATTTTATGATAAAGAAGAGCTTGAATTAAACACTGAGATTAAAAATAGGATATTAGTTGTGCTAGAGGATTACATGAAAGAAAAAGAGAAAGAGCTGAAGGAAGTGCTTAATCGTCAATAGACAAAGGAGATAAATTATGAACGTAGGATATTTAAACTCAGCAACAGCCGAACACAGGAATAAAGATATCTGCTGTCCTATTTGCGGAAGTGATATCTATATAAGTAAG
>Ga0209414_1001274_pt1 | contig 11975 bp, 13 predicted proteins | sample LakVidmifraction_4_FD_181154 | JGI IMG/M metagenome (GOLD analysis project Ga0209414, IMG submission 181154) | Hypersaline microbial communities from Lake Vida, Antarctica - Brine Hole Two &gt;0.2 micron (SPAdes) (version 2) | ecosystem: Environmental > Aquatic > Non-marine Saline and Alkaline >... | reverse complement strand
CGAACGAAGAACTTTGGAAATATTCAAAAGACAATAAATCTTTTCTAATCGCTCAAAAAAAGAGCGCTACAAAAATGTGTGACTCAACTATCTACATTTCTGAAACATTCAGTAAAGAGGGTGAAGCGATCAAACATAATGAAGTAACTGCTGAAATGGATTTTAAATCTATTAAAGTTAAATCGGTCATTAATACAACTGGTTTATTAGACTCTCACAACGACGTTCATATTAAAGGACTTTGGAAGAAATCAATATCCGAAGTAAAAGGTTTGTATTTGCTTCAAGAACATAAAATGACTTTTTCAAACATCATTTCTGACAACGTTACTGCAAGTGCAAAAAACTTAAGTTGGGAAAAATTAGGTTATAACTTCCTTGGAAATACGGAAGCTTTAATATTTGATTCGGTAGTTGATAAAGATAGAAATCCATACATGTTTAACCAATATTTAAAAGGATGGGTTAAAAATCATTCTGTTGGTATGCGTTATGTGTCTATGGTGTTGTGTATCAATTCAGATGAAAAGTATTACGCAGAGGAGAAAGCGAATTACGACAAGTATTATAGTGAAATCGTAAACAAAGAACAAAGCGATTTAAAAGGCATGTTCTGGGCGGTTACGGAAGCTAAAATCGTAGAGGGTTCAGCAGTTCCGATTGGTTCTAATTATGCCACCCCAACAATGACAGTTATAGAAAATAAAAATATTGAGCCGTTGGAAAACACTCAAATAATCGAGCCGTCTAAAGACACTCAACAAGAAAAAAAGAATTATTTTATTAACATTTCAAAACAAAATTAAATGAAAAATTTTAACGAATTCCTTACAAGTAAAGGACTAACAGATGAAACTTTCGCTCAAAAAGAAGCGGGAGAAATGGCAGGATTGTACAGTGAGTTCAACACATTATTAGCTACTAAAATAGCTGGATTAGAAGCGGATAAAGCTACTAAAAACGACATTCAGGAAGCAATGGACGTATTGAGAAATTCTCAAATGGAACAAGCTAAATCAATGAATGCGGTTCTTGTTGAAATGGGTTTATCCATTAAAGCATCAACTGAAAAAAGAACAGACGGCGTTGTAGCTTCTTTCGTTGAATCAATCAAACAAGGATTGCTTGACAACAAAGAAAACCTAGCTAAATTGAAAGTTTCTAAAGATGGTGAGTTCGTCTTTAAAGCGGTTGGTGACATGACTTCTGGAAATGTTTCAGGTGGAAACGTTCCAGTTGAGCAAAGATTAGCAGGATTTAACATAATTGCTTCAAGACGTGTAAGACTTTTAGACTTAGTTTCAAGAGGAACGGCATTATCAAACGTTATTTCTTGGGTTTACCAAGCAAATAGAGATGGAGCAGCTGGGCAAACAACAGAGGGAACGACAAAAAACCAAATTGATTTTGATTTAGTTGTTGATAAAGAAGAAGTTGTTAAAACTACTGCTTTCATTAAGATTTCTACGGAGATGTTAGACGATGTTGATTTTATCGAATCTGAAATCAGAAATGAGTTGACTAGAGAGGTTTTAAAAGCAATTGAATCGGGTTGCTACTCTGGAGCCGGAACAACAAACACGTTGAAAGGAATTAGAACGGTAGCGACTGCATTTGCTGCTGGTACTTTCGCATTAGCGGTTGATAACGCAAATGAAGTAGATGTATTGGCGGTTGCTTATAATCAGATAATGATTGCAGACCAAGAAATGCCAACGGCTATTTTGATGCACCCGAGCGATGTAACCAAATTGAAACTGGTAAAAGTTTCTTCTTCTGATAGACGTTACGTAGACAGACTTCAAATGATTGGAGGAACTCTATTAATGGATGGTATTCAAATTGTCCCTACTACACTTGTTGCGGCTGGTACTTACTTAATCGGTGACTTTACTAGAGCATTAGTTTTAGACAAAGGTTCGGTAGAAATCACTATGGGACTTGACGGGAACGATTTCACGAAAAATATGCGTACAATAATCGCTGAATGGAGAGGTGCATGTATCGTTAAAAACAACGATAGAACTGCGTTCGTAAAAGGTACATTTGCTACTGATATGGCTGCATTAGAAACTGCATAATATTAACTAAGGGAGTTGAAAATATACTCCCTTTAATTTTCTTATCATGGCTAAAATACAAAAAGTAATTCAAGAAGTAATTCAAGTATTAGAAGTACAATCGTTCGAGGGGTTAAAATCGTTTGAAGCAACGGGAGTTTCAAGGCACATGCCGAAAGATACGTTTTACGAATTAAACGAAGAACAAGCAAACTTTTTTCTTAAACTAGGTTACATCAAATAAAATGGCAATAGTTCAAATAGCAGACTTCAAAGGTCTTTATCATTTAGCAAAAACAAATCTAAACACATTGTTGTTACAAGATTGTATTGATAAGTACGAAAAAAAGTATTTGATTCGTTTATTCGGTGTAGAACTTTACGACTTGTTTATTGCTGGATTGTTAATTGTTCCGATTGATGCTAAATGGACTGCCTTAGTTGATGCTTTTGTTGTTCAAGATAATAACGAAATAATCGAAAGTGACGGTTTGAAAGTTATGCTTTTAGGATTTATCTATTATGAATATTCTAAATTACAACTTGAAAAAAACACTCCTATTGGAAATGTTCAACCAAGTTCAGAAAACTCACAAATGACGGGCCTATCTTCAATGGTTGTTCAGCGCCAATTTTGGGCGGTCGATAACTTCGTGGCAATCCAAAAGTACGTTAATCTAAATAATAGCCTTTACTCAACATTTAACGGTGCTTGGATAAAGTACGAATATAATTGGTAATGGAGGATATTTACAACATAATTAAACGTGATGTTTTCGGAAAAATGAACCGAGACGTTAGCGTATTAGTTGCAAATATTTCTGTTGGCGGTTTTCAAATTGTGAGTTTCTGCAGTAACAAATGGATGCGAGTAGGTCAATCAATAACGGACTTATCTAGTAACGCCTGGTTAATTACTGCAATTGCTGAAAATGGAGACGTTACGTTAAAAGTTCCTACTGCGATAGCTGATTTAGTTAAAAGACAAGTGTTAAAGGTTATTGCTCCAAAGTTTCTATTCGGAACACATCGAAGCGCAAACAACGAGTTTACTATGAAAATAGGCAACGACATTGATGTACTTCCTTTGTGTTGGTTAGTAGAAAACATAGAGGAACAAGAATACAATAGTAATGAGTCTTCTAAAGAACGTGAAGCGAATATTAGACTTTATTTCTTAGACTATTCAGATGTAAGCGAATATCTGAACGAAGATTATCGCTTAAATGTTGTTTCACCTATGATTGCTTTGAAAGACGAGTTTATACGTGTTATTGATGCAGATAGGGTATTTGATGGGACAAACAACAGACGAACTAGACCAATAACCAGATTTGGGAATGAGAATGAAAAAGGTGTGTTTGAAAACATACTTAACCATGATTTAAGTGGTGTGGAATTAAAAATAAATATCCACCGTTATAGAACGGGTGAATGTAAGTGTTAAATTAATTAATAAATAGAAAATATGACGACAGACGAATGTTTATGTGGTTCTGGTATGAATAATACAGGTGAACCAAATTGTATTAAATTATTCAAAAAATCAACGGGAATGTTTATTGTTCCTTTATTCGCAAATGATGGAACTAGAAACAGTTTTGATTTAACTGCGGCTTCAGACATCACGGCAAAAGTTCAGCATTTAGACCCTTCCAAAAGATGGTATCCAATCCAAGACTTGAAAGATGTTGAGCTTCCAACTGCTGAATCACGTTTTGAAACAGCAAAAGACGGTTCTAAGTTTAAACTTGCAAACGGTATTCGTTCGTTCAAAGCAACAGCATTTGAAAGAGGTTCTGTATTAGCTGGAAAACTTCAAGGTGTTTCTTGCGGTAAATTTGGCGTTTACATCTTTGACATTGACGGAAATTTGAGAGGTTTGAAAGACGGAACAAATCTTTATCCAGTTGAGATTGGTGGATGGGATGCAATTTTCAATGATGCGACTGACGATAGTGTCAGCAAAATAATGATTTCATTTGATTTTGACATCTTACTTAAGATTTCTAAATTCTGGATTATCTCAACGTCTGACATGATCGTTAACCCTAATTCAGTAAGTGGATTGGTAGATGCGAACATTGCAGAGGTGTCAAGCACTACGACTGTTACGACAATCAAAGTTACAAACGACTACGGTAGCGGTTTGACTGATTCGGCTGTTACAGGATTGGCAACGGCTGATTTTAGTGCATTCAATGATACTACGGTATTAGCGGTTGTTGTTACGGTTGCTGAAACAGTTGACGGAACATACACATTGACGTATGTAGCACAAACAGCGTTAGATTTAGTTACTTTCAAGATACTTCCAGTTAGTGGATTTGAAGGAAAAATTCAAGTGATTATCTAATGAGAGTTACTTTTAATAAAATACATCTAGCTTTAGAGTTGGATGTATTTTTAACGCTTTTTTCACACTATCCGAAACATATTGTTTTGGATGCTTGGAATGAAGCTAACCCGAAAATAAAAGTAAGTAAAAAGAAATAAAAAAAACCTCGTTAGTAAATAGCGAGGTTTTTTTTGTTTAGTAAAATTCAATTTTATACGTTTGTGATGTTCCAACAACTCTGCGTCCTAAAAAACTAATGCCCCCACCTTTATGTTCAAACCGAAGATGGCACGACGACATTATTTGTCTTTTTAAGCAAAAGTAAAAATTCTCGGGGACAAGAACTACTTTGAAGTCACACTCACTTCTTGAAAACTCAGCATAAGCTTTTTCTAGTGCCCATTTATAATTTCTATTTGTCATAATTCGTCTTTATTTAGAAAAATTCTATTTTATTTACGTGATGCGAACTAATAATTCTACGACCAAAAAACTTAAGATTTCCATCTCCTTCATCATTAAAAGGGTGTGAACTTAAATGAGTTAATTGATTGAATAAACCAATATAAAATCTAATTGGAACAATAATAACTTTAAAATCAAAATTATCTATCAAAAGCTTATTCAAAGCTAGTTCTAGTTCTAGTATGTAATCCCTGCTTTTTTTATAAATATCTCCGTTTCTCTTAAAGCCAAAATCTTTTTTTCGTATTTTACACATCCTACCGTCTGTTTTGTGATGGAACACAATCCCCTCAATATCTTCCGATTTTAAATACTCTTTAATGTTTTCAAAAGTAATAGGATTTATGCCTGTTATAGTAGTTTTACCATGCCTAATAAGTTGATGCCCTTTTATTTTTTCGGGATTGCCTTGAATCTTTTCACCGATTAATTCATACGTGCCATCTACGTATAAACCACGTTCAGCAAGTAAATCAAACGCTTCAAAGAAATATTTATCTTCTTTCTTGTTAATGTCGCATTTAATCCAATGAGGGTGATGCCCTGTGATTAAGTCAGCTTCTTGACAAGGTATAGCACCCTCGGGAACTTGACGACCTTTTTTAACGTCGTAACGTTTATAAAGAGAACTTTCAATTATAGCCGAAGCCGTGCCATCGTATTTTCGGGTGGGTGTTCCGTTACCATCAAAAACCCATTGATTTTCGGGATTGATTTCATTAACAACTCTACCCAAATCTAGCAGGTCTTTTTTAAATAATGTGCTGATTTTTTTCATAATTAATCGAGTGTTTCTATTTCGGTTACTAATTTAATAATCTTAATCAAATCTTCCTTTAATAAAGTACTACTATGATAGTCAATAGTTATAACATTATTATCGTCAATTACAAGTTTTACTACAATTTCTTTCATGTATTTTTTAATGTAAAAATAATTAAAATAAATAAAGAAGTAAGCTAACTGTTATATTCTTAACGCATTTGATGTTTTTTGTTTATTTTTGTATTATGGCGATTGGAAAAACTAGATTAGACGAATTTCTGAAAAGGGGGAAACTCCTAAAGGAATTGGACATGTGGTATAAGTCGTTTAATGAAGCGACTAAAGAGCAAATGATTAGTTGGTTGCAATCTCAATTAACGGACAAGGGAACGGATGGGAGAGGTGTTGTAATTGGTAATTATTCCTACGCTACGGAAATCATTTCTAAAGGACGTAAGCAGCAAGGTGACCATTTCACTTTGAACGATACAGGCGACTTTTACAGGTCTATGCAAGTTTATATTGGTGATTCATTATTTGAAATAAATGCAGACGGTAAAAAAGAAGAAGATAATTTATATGAAAAATATGGGGAATATATTACAACGCTTGACCAAGAGAATATTGAAAGATTACGACAACTTATCAGACCAAAATTCATCGAATACGTCCGAAAGGTACTACTTATCGATTGATGAGATGCCTTTATTCAATTGGTTTAAATGTCACGACGGAAAACTAAAATATACACGTAAAAATCGTATTGGAAGCGAAACGGAAGATTTAGAAAGCTGGACAAAAATATACGATGAATATCTTTCAAGATTTGGTATAAATGAAGAGTTTCAGAACTTCATGCAGAAACAAATAGATAAAGCGATAAAAGAATGCGAGTATTTAGAGACGGGAAATCGTAAACTTTTGAACGATATTAATATGTTGGAAGCAAAAATAAGAGAGTTAATGAACACAGGGAAAAACGAAATAAGTTCTGGTGAATTATTACAAGTCCTTAGCAAGTTTCAAGGGTACAGAATAGATGTAAAAACTATTACGGTGGCTGAATATTTCGATTTAATAAACATTTATAAAAAACAAAATAATGGCTGAATCAATTAAAAGTAGTGAAATCTACGAACCAAAGATATTAGCTGATTTAATCAATCAGTTGGAACACGCACAAAAATCAATGAAAGATTTAAATGTGCAAACAAAAGCAACGGCAACGTCTTTAAAAACGGTTCTACAAGGGACGAAAATAACGGACTCAAATTCGATTAATCAGGCTAACGCTTCACTTAAGGAGTCTGAACGTTTAACACGTTTAAAAATCCAAACCGACAGAGAATCTGTTAAGTTAGAACAAGATTTATCAAGGTTAAGACAAGTTAAGGCAAGGGAAGACAAAGCGAACAATGTAGCAACTGCGCAGGGTGTAAACGCATTTAAGCAACAGTCTGCCGTTTTAACGCAATTAAAAAATAAATACAAGGATTTAGCAGTCCAAAACAAGGGTAACACTAGAGAGGCTAGAAACCTATTACGTGAGATAACTCAATTAGATAGAAAGCTTAAACAAGTTGATGTAACGGTCGGAAATCACCAAAGAAGTGTAGGTAAATATTCAGATGCCTTAAACAAGCTGAAAGGGATGGCGAGTGCTTTAATTGGTGTATTCGCTTTGTTTTCTGGAGTTAGATTTTTCGCAAATGCAGAAACTAAACTTGTTTCTTTGCAATTAGCGTTAAAAAACGTAATGAAAACGCAAGAAAGATATACTCAATCATTCAAGTTTTTAACCGAAATATCTCGAAGTTACGGACAAGATTTACTTGTTTTAACGGACACTTACAAGGGTTTCATCGCTTCATCGCAAAGTTCAGGTTTGCAATTAAGTGAGTTAAATCGTATTTATGAATCAGTTATAAAAGCTGGTTCTAGTTTAGCGCTTTCAAACGATCAAATAAGCGGTTCACTTTTGGCAGTTTCTCAAATGTTTTCAAAGGGGACGGTTTCGGCAGAGGAATTAAGGGGGCAATTAGGGGAGCGATTACCAGGTGCGTTTGGTTTAATGGCAAAAGCAATAGGAGTAACGGAAGCCGAACTAGGTAAAATGATGCAACGGGGCGAAGTGATGGCGAAGGATGTTCTCCCTTTACTTGCTACGGAATTAGAAAACACATACGGAGCTGGAGCAGTTAACAATTTAAAAACGGTTGGCGGTGCATGGAATGTATTAAAAACTAATTTAATGCTTTATGTTAACGAAGCAAACGAAAGCAACGGAATAACTCAAAAAATAGCTAAGGCTATTGGGTTTTTAGCGAATAATTTAACTGAAATAGGCTCTGTTCTTGTTAAACTAATTAAGCATCTTGTAATTTATAAAACCTCTATGATTGCTATAAGTGTAGCGCAAAAATTGTTTATGAATGACTTAGGTAAGATGAACTTTTCATTGAAACAAGTTAAAGAAAACATGAACAGCGGGAGCGATTCAGCTGGAAGATTTAAAGGCGCTTTGAAAAGTATGGGTGTTGCTTTGTTAATAGCTTTATTTGTTGAACTTTCATTAAAAATTTATGATACTGTTTCAGGTATTGAAGCAATGCGAGAAAAGTTAGATATTTTCAATAAAATGCGAAGTGAAAATGAAAAGCATTCAGACCTTTTCCTAGAAAACTTAGATAAAGAAATAAAAAAAACGGACATACTTATCAAGGCTAAATTAAAAAACGGACAAATAACCGAGGCCCAAGCTAAAATTGAACGTGACGATGCAGAGTTAAGACGTAGAGTAACTATCCAAACAAAAATGGATATTATTAGAATGAAACAAGCCGAACTTAAAACGGAAATCGCAAAGCCTTTAGAAGATGATTTTTTTCAAGATAAAAACGCAGATAAAAACTTATTATTAAGAGCCGACAGAATCAAGGGGATGAAAGACGCACTTTCTATTTTAACGGCTGAATATGGTAGGTATAAATCGACATTATTAGATTTAGAAAGTTCAGTTCCTGACTCTGTACCCAACGCAATAGGAAAAGCGGACGAAATAAAGTCCTTAGCGAAAGAAATTGAAGAAGCTCAAAATAGCCAACTTTCGGACAATTTCGATAGGAAAGTGCAAGAATTGACGACAGCGAATAAGTTTAGAAAAATGGAAATCATGGAGTCGGTAGCTTTAGAAACTGAAAAAGCTACGTTGATACTTGAACTTGAAAACATTTTGCAAATGAACTTAAGGGAATTGAGAGCAGAATTTTTATTAGAGCAAAAAAATGATTATAACGAACGAGCGAAATTGAGCCGTGAAACTTTGGATAAAATAGACCAAGACGAACAAGAAAAATGGGACAAGAAATTTCAGAGGTTAACGGAAGATTTAGACAATGTTTACGAGCAAACACAATTAAGAAAAATTGCAGAAATTCAATACGAAGAGGACGTAAGGACGTTGAAAATACTTTCTACAACTCAAACGGAAGATGAAAAAAGAAGGCTATTGAAAGAAAGTCACGAGCAAAGATTAAGAGATGAAATTTCTTACTTAGAAAAATCTAAAAATGAAACTCGTGAAGATGCTAAAGAAATAATGGATTTAAAAATAGAATTAGCACGATCAACGGGTGAGGAAATAACCAAAATTGACAAAGAATTTTTAAAAGCAACGGCAGAGGTTGTTAAAGTTTCGGCCGACTATTTTATTCAACAATCCGATAGACGTATCGAAGCATTAGATAGAGAAATGGCTCAACATGAGAAAGCCTATTCGCTTTATTCTGATTTAGCTAAAAGCGGTAATATCAACGCTAAGGAGTCATTAGCATTAGAGAATCAGCAAATAGTAGAAGCGAATAAAAAGAAAGCGCAAGAACAGAAAAAACAGCAAAGAATTAAATTAGCTGAAACGGCATTTACTTCTTTTGCTGCAAACGTTTCTGATTCCAAAGTTAAAAACCCATTAGCAAAAACAATTACCGACATTACACTTTTAACTGCATTTATTAACACGCTTCCAACATTTGAAAGAGGAACGGAAGATACAGGTAGCAATGGGCGAGGAATTGACGGAAAAGGAGGGTTTTTATCGGTACTACATCCAAACGAACGAGTTATACCAAAAAACGAAAATGCAATGTTAGGAGGCATTTCAAACACTGAATTGGCCAATACAATGGCAAACTTAAATAGCGGTAAATTAGTTCAAGTTGGAGAGGGTGCAAATCAATTAGGCGGTGCGTGGAATTTCGCACCATTACTAGACGAGATAAAAGAATTGAGCCAAATAATGAAAAATAAACCCGAACTAGATTTGCAAGTAGGTGAATTGATACAAGGAACAATTGACGTTGTGACAAGTAAGACGTCTGGAAATACAAGGTTTACAAATAAATATAGAGTAGGATGACAGAGCATTTTATAAACGGCATTAACATTTCACCAAACGACATTGATAGTATCGGTTTTACTTCAAATTGGTCGAGTTCGATTAGTTTAGACGATAGAGATAGTCGGGAACTAGCTCTAAACACTGGTTCAATAATACTTTCAAATGAGGGTCGGAAAATTGTTTTAAATTGGTTCGGCTCGTTCGGAACAAGTCAAGGGATACCGTATTCAATTAAATTTGGAACGACGACAATTGAATATTATATTGATTTAACCGAAAACTTTAAAGTTCGTGATTATTCCGTTACCGTTTCTGTAAAACGCAGAAAATCTTCACATAAATTCTTTGAAGATGCTAGAGGGACGTCGTTTGAATTACTTAATAATAGAGGCGTTGTATTTGACTTTGTAAATGTTCCTTACATTATCGTACCAGCGAATCAGGTGGAAATGGGCTTAACATTGTCCCTTTCTATTTTCGTTATGAGCCAACAAGCGATTCAACAATTGACAAAAGTTCTTGAATTGACTGCAGAACTTTCGGCATCTATTCAGCCTATTATTGGCGTTTCAGCTGCTGGTCCTACATTATCTGTAAACATTCCAAAAGTAATCGAAATTGCTATTAAATTATTACTTCAAATAGCTTACACGGTGTTATTGGTAATTGCTTTAATAAAATTGGTTCAACAGTTGAGCGACCTTATTTTTCCGAAAGTTAGAAATTTCTTAGCTTGTAAAGTAAAAGAACTAATTGAAAAAGGTTGTGCAAATATAGGTTATACAGTTCAATCTTCATTGTTAAACTCATTGAATGGACTAACTATTTTACCCGTGCCATTAGTGAAATCAAAACACAAAGGTTTGAAATCTATTTATGACTTTCTTCAAAATGATTTAAATTTCGCATTTACAAAAGGTTATCCAACGGCGCAAGACACGGTTACTACTTTATGGTCCTTAATTGAGCAAATCGAAAATGTATTTAATGCTGAAACTAGAGTTGTTGATGGAGTTGTAAGAATCGAAAAGAAAGGTTTTTTCTCAAACAATGCTAATTCAATTGTAAATGCTTCTTTAGTACTTCAAGACACAAGGCAAGATGAATATTCATTGAACACATTTGACACGTGGAAAAGGTACTACATTCATTACCAACCTGACTACACGGACGTAAACACATTAGACAATTTCGACAATACCGACCTTGAATACTCCACCGAACCGTTAAATATTCAGAATGCTGATTTAGTGACAATTAAAGGTTTGCAAGATAGAAACGTGCCTTTTGCATTAGGGACAAGGAAAAACAAATTAAACCTAGTCGAAAAAACAGCAAAAGGATTGTTTGAATTGGTTGATGCCTTAGCAAATACTTCCTTTGCTTCTTTAATTGAAGATAGAAAAGGCGTGTTAGTCGTTTCACAGCAATTCTTTGGAACTACCAAATTATTGTGGACGGTCAACGGAAAACAACCCGAAAATTTCACGGATTATATTAGTCCGACGGCACTATGGAATAATTACCACTCATCTAACCAAATACAAACAAACGGTTATAAAATAAAAGAAAGTGTTAAATGTTTAATGAATCAAGAATTATACGTAAATTTGTTAAATAACAATTGGGTGTTAATTGATGGTATTTCAACGGAAATTATTTCTATTGAATATAAAACTAGAGATTCTTATGCTACGATTAGTTTTAGGCAGGAATTTAATTATGAACTTGGAAAAGTTGAAACTATTTTGATAAATGGATAATTTACACGAACATACTGAAAAAATAGGTTGTCTAATGGAGGAAATGAGTAAAGGTATTTTGTCTTTCAATTTAGCGTTTTCAAAACTTTCTAAGGAGGACCAAAAGCTTATAACTCCTAATTCTGATTTACAAAAAGCTATGAGAATGATTAATACGGGGTCTTTCGACGAGAATTTTCTAACTCAAA
>Ga0209414_1001273_pt1 | contig 11975 bp, 11 predicted proteins | sample LakVidmifraction_4_FD_181154 | JGI IMG/M metagenome (GOLD analysis project Ga0209414, IMG submission 181154) | Hypersaline microbial communities from Lake Vida, Antarctica - Brine Hole Two &gt;0.2 micron (SPAdes) (version 2) | ecosystem: Environmental > Aquatic > Non-marine Saline and Alkaline >... | reverse complement strand
CAAAACAGAATAGCAGCCCAATTAGCAGCAGGGGTAGAAAATATTGATGTAGCTATAATTGATAAATCTTTTTATGATAAACAAAATTCAGAATCCCTCAAGACGGAAACTGAACAAGAAAGTAATAACGAATCTGAACTTGAAAAAATTAATGAAGCAGAGCAAGAAGAGTTAAAACAATTTAAAAAAATAGATAAAGCTAGAAATGGGGATAAAGAAACTATAAAACTTTTTAATGAGTATGGTTTAGAATATCAAAAAACTACTATTAGTAGGTATGTAAATGAAGGAGAAGTACAGTCATTATTAAAAGGAGAGAAGCAAGAAGGTAAGTTTAAAAATGGTAGAGTAGATGTAACTTCATCTGATAAAGTTACAACAGCAGCTACTCCTGAATATAAAATTACATTCAAAGATAAATTTGATTTTAATAAAGGAGGTAAAGCCACTTTAAAATCAAAAGATTTAGGAGATGGTAATTTAAAAGAAGGTTATACTTTAGATGATGTTTTAACTATAGAAAAACAAAATAAAGACGGTACTTACACAGAAACATATAGAGCCGAAACTAATGAAACTATTGAAGAAGAAATCAAAGCTAAATACCAAGCTCAAAGAGATGCTTTAAATCAAAGTCAAAAGGAAGGTGATGCTGTAGTAGCAGATTCGGACAAAAAAGCAGAGGAAACAGAAACTAATGAAACTGAGGCAGAGGTTGAATCTACAGAAACTAAACCCCCAGTAGTCGCAACTTTAAAAACAAGCGAAGTCAGCCAAGACCCTAAACGTTTTCAATACAAATCAGACGTTGACCAAGAAACAGGGGTAAGTGATAAATTAAAGGGTAAGAAGTGGAATCCTGACTTATCGAGTGTAATTTCCGTATGGATGGATCCAAAGGATGGAAAAACTTATGTAGTTAATGGACATCATAGATTAGATTTAGCTAAGTCTCAAGGAGTAGTGCATATAGAAGTTAAATACATTGAGGCTAGTAATGAGTCAGAAGCGAGACAAATAGGTGCTATACAAAACATATCTGAGGGTCAAGGAACTGATATGGACGCTGCAAAGGTGTTTAGAGAAAGTGGTTTAGACCAAAATTCATTGGCGGAATTAGGAATCTCACTAAGCGATAGCAAGGCTTCAAGAGGAATCGCTCTTTCAAATTTGAGTGATGCTTTGTTTGATGCAGCAGTTCGTGGAGATATAAGCCCTAATATAGGTGTTATTATTGGTAATAATATTGAAAATTCAGACGTACAAGAGCAGTTCTACAATAAGATAAAAGGCAAAAACTACAATGTCTCTACCATCGAAGTTATGGCTCAAGACATTAATGCTTCCCCTACTAAAAAAGAAACGGTAACAGATTTATTTGGAACTACCGAGAAGGAAACGGCTAATTATGAGAATAGGGCTAACTTTATAGGTTCAGTAAGGGGGTTAATATCTAAGGCGAAAAACGTTTTAGGCAAAACAGCTAAGAGTAAAGAGTTTTTAGAAGAATTTGGAAACGTAATTGATAAAGAAAAGAGCAATGGGGCTTCTCAAGAAGCAGCTACTGCAATGGCTATTTTTAATAAATTAAGAAATAGTTCACCTGAAATATCTAATATTATAAATGAAGGCTTAAAAAGAATAGAAAATGGAGAATCAAAGTCAAAAGTACAATCAGAAACCGCAAAAAGAATCATCAAAAGTTCAGAAGCTGTCTTACGAGGAGAGCAGAAAAGCGATTCAAAAGTCACTAAATCTGATGGAAAACCCACCAAAACTAAAAAGGAGGCAGTAGCAGTAGCCGAGCCTGTCCAGAAGCAGCAAAAGGTAGTAGCAAGAAGTAAAGCTGACTTGGAAGAGGTTGGTAAATCTACATTCGGACTTTCAGAGAAAAAAGCAAAAGCATTTGCGGCTGTTACCGATATTATTGTTGGCAATATGGCTAATCGTGCAGGTATTTCTAAATCTGAAATGTATGGTAAAATACGATGGGAGAAAGGGGAGTCTAAAGGAACGAAAGGCTCTCTTAGAGTAGAAGATGGGAAATTCATTATAACAGCCCTTACAGACACAGACGTATCCACTCCTTTGCATGAATTAGCTCACGTTTACGAACACTTCTTAACCCCAAAGGAAAGACAAGTAATCATAAACTCACATAGATCAGAAAGGTTAAAGAATGGAGAGAAGAATATAGGTAAAGCTGAGTGGACAACAGAAACTTCGGAGTTCTTCGCTAGAGGATTTGAAAAATACTTAGCTGATGGCAAAGCGCCAACGGTAGCTTTAAGGCGAGCATTTGAGAACTTCAAGAAATGGCTTACTGATATTTATAATGGAATAAAAGGAAGTGTTATTGATTTCAATTTGAACCCTAGAATGAGGGAGATATATGATAGGATGTTTTCGAGCGAAAAGATGGCTGAACAAACTAAGGTTAAATCCAAGGAATCGGTCGAATCACAAATAAAGGACTTAGAAACAACACATCCGAACGCAATACAAAAAAGTTCTGATAGATTATTTGACACTATTAATCATTTAAGAGATAAAGGCGAAATAACCGATGCTGAACATTTGCAATACAATGAGCAAATAAAAGAAATAATAGACAACAATAAGGCTAATTTGAATGCAGCTAATACTTTATTTCAAATGGCAACAAGCGGAATGAAGGGCGTTCCTATTGCTATACAAAATAGAGTAATAAATGACATAAAGGATGGGTTTTTGGCAGGCAAAACACTGAAAGAATCCACTAAAGATGCATTAGCTAAAGAGTCTAAAATAAATGCCTACTTAAATAAAGAGCAGCAATCCTATATTATAGATAGAGCAGTTAAGTATTTTAAATCAGAGAAATTACAATTAGAACAATCAAGAGTAATATCTGGAATTGTAGACGATAATATATCCTCATTAGAGATTGAAGGTAAGGACAATCAAATAAAAGCGCAGAATACAATAATAGAGAAGCTGAATGCGGCTAAAGAGAAGTTGAAGGAATCCATGAGACAAAGAGTTTCAAACGATAGGCAAGCTAAAAATGTATTTAACGATTTTGTAAAATCAATAATAAAAGATTCCAAACTAAAGTCGAACAGCACAAGAACCACCAACGCTTTACTTAATCTTGTTGAAGGAACAAATAGATTAAATATGCAAAGCCGAATAGGCAAAGCGTTTGAGTTGTTTTTAGGAGAAAAATACAATAAAGCATTAAGAGAAGGCAATTTTAATCAAAAAAAGATTCTAAAGAAACAAGCGAAAGGGAAGTACAATGACACCTCTGGAGCGATAATAGATGTTGGCAAAGTAGATTTAAGTAGACTAGATGCCACGAAGCTAAATGAGATAGGCGAATTGCTATCTGATATGATGAAGCCAAATTTCGATTATTCTAGCAATAAAGAAAGGGTAAATAAATGGGCGAAAGAGAGGGAATTTCAATTTAACAACCCAATAGAACCAATGTTTAAGGAAAAATCTCAGGCCCAATTAGACGCAATAGAAGACTCTAAAATAGATAACGAAAGGAAAAAACAAGAGTTAATAGATTCAATAGATTCAGCATTAAATAAAATCACAGAAATATCTGACCTAACCAATGAGTCGGAGATAAAATTTCTTAAAGGAATAAAAGACTTTAGCTCTTTAACCCCAACTCAATTAGAGGGGATATACGTAGCTATTCAGAATATGGAGCGTGGCAACCCAATGACTGCTGATTACTATAGCGCAAGGAGAAAGCTAAAAACAAATAGAGATTTAAATAGAACTAAAGAATATGTTAGAGGGAGAAAGTTTAGACAGTATAGAAGCTTCATTAGAAAGCCATTCTTACTTGCAATGAGTAAAATAATGCCGAATAAGTTTGGGAAATCTGTAATCGACAGAAAGAAGGGTATCGAGATGTTTTTAGAGAGGATACCTCTTATTCAACTGGACATGATACTTAAAGGAAAAAACAAAACTAAAGAACTTGCGAGCATATTTATTGAACCTGCTGCTATACAGCATTCAAAAGTGACTGAACTTCAAAGAGAGTTTTTAAAAGGATACAAGCGATTAGCTAAGAATCTTGGGAAAGACGAAGCATTTAAAATATCCTTATTAGAAATACAAAAAGAATTCGAAAGCAATCCACGAAGCGAAGGAACAAGGAATGTAAAAGACGTAATGCTTGCATCAGAGGAAAACTCAAAAAAGGATTCTCAATACAAAAGAGATGAATTCGATAATGCCAAAAAGATATATGAATCACTTTTAGATGAGAAAGGAGAGTTTAATACAGAAGCGGTAGAAAAAGGGCTTTCTAAAGCAGCAATAGAATTCTTAGAATTTATAGATTCCAAGAACGAGGTACTAAGAGATTACACACAAATATCTGCTGCAAGAGAAGGTAAAGGATTTACTTCTAGTATCAATTACACTCCAATAAGTGCAGCTGGATTCTACAAATCAGAGTTGCACGAAATACAAGATAAAGTAAAATCGTTTCTCAGCGCATCAGTTCCTAAATCTGGGGCGACAATAACGAGAACTAAGAATGCAACTCCAATTCATTTTGATATACGAGATACTTGGCTTAACTCTGCAAAAGGGGTATTTACTGATTATTTTATGAGAGAAACATTAAGAGATGCCTCTTCATTATTCAATGCTTTAAAATCTGACAAAGACCTTACTTTAAGTGAGCATGACTTATTTGCAGGAATAGAGAACTCTTTAAAATCAATTACTACCGAAATGTTTATAACACAACATCTCTCTCCAACACAAGTCAAAGTTATATTTGACTACCTGAGATCAATAGGCTATCAAAGCGTATTGGCTTCTGTGCCAAGAGCCGCCCTAGAATTTACTTCAAATGGGGCTTATGGAGTAATTGCATATCCTAACGAATTAATGAGTGGTTCAAAATATCTAGTAAAGACAAAAAACTCCATTAGCAAGTTGAAAAGCTTTGCAGATAAGATAGGAACTATACATGGAGAAAAGTTATTTGGGAAACAAGGAGGAACGAAACAAGAGGTAGGAAGCACAGGAGAGTTTCAATTAGAGCTGCCAAAAATCCTTGGTGGAGATGTAACAACATCCTTGCTAAAAGCAATGTCAGATTTCAACAATGCAACCCTAGCTACTCCAGATAAAATAATATCCATCCCAATATGGGCTGGCGCTTTAAATATATCATTCAAAACCCAAACAGGAATTGAATTAGATATTGACCAATATAACGAATCTTCAAAATATAGGATTAAGTATGATAAAGAAGTAAATAAAGCCAGAAGTGATGCTGATGAAGCCGTTACAAACATGGCAGGAGTGATGAATCCATATGCATCAGTACAGGCTTCTACAATAAAGCAAGGAGACACATATCAAATGATGGATAAGTTCCTTACTAGATTTCCAAGGTCAGAAAGGGCTACTAAGAATATAGCTTGGGACGCTATAATGGGAAGGAATCATTTAAGTCGAAAAAAAGGCACTGCATTAATGGCGGCTACATTGACGAGAATGGCAATGTACGACTATTTTATTACCAGTGTTTCGTCTTTAGGAGCTACCCTTATATTATTAGCTATGGGATTTGATTTTTCCGATGATGATGATAACAAAGAAGAGCTTAGCGTATTAGAAAAAATGACAAATGCATCCGCAAGTTCTGCTATTCAATTATTCATACTAGCTAAATATGGGAACATAATAAAGACAGGATTATCTCCAGGAATTGAATATCTAAACAAAGAGTATGGCGGAGATTTGAGAGGAGGGAAAGAGTATGACAATTATAGAGACCCTTTAACTTGGGGTGTATTAAGCAATGCAGCATTGTCAGACGATAAAAGGGTATATGGAGCTAATACTGCCCAACGTGTAGTAGTAATGGCGGCAGGCCCTTATGGTGGACTCACAAATGCTACAATAGACGTAATAAAACATGGAGAAAGATCATTTAAAAACAAGACCGAAGAGTCAAGACAAAAGAATCGGAAGCAGATGATGTTTTCCTTCGGAGAAGTAATATCTGCCTCATTGCCTATCCCAGCTCAAAGAGATGCAAGGAAAACATTTGAGCAATTAAAATATAATGCAGACAAAGTAGGTAATGGCGATTCATCAGGAAACGTTCCCGAAGGTTGGGACTGATAACTTTTCGCTATAAGGTAAATACGCTTTCCATTATTATTAAGTTTGCAATACAAAATGTAAAATATGACAAGAATATTCAATAACATCTTCGCTTTTGTCAAAGAATACAAAATTGTTTTTACCTTTTTATCGAGCGTAACAATCAGTTTAATTGGAGGGTATTATGCCTTTAATATTGACGGAAGAAAGCTAGACAACGAATCGCAGAAAATAAGGCTTAATAGGGCTACTTTAAAAGATGCCACTTGTAAAGAACTTCTCATACAAATATATTCTAAGTATGAAGAAGCAATGGATAAGATTGATGTTCTAACAAAAGAATTAGAAGAACTAAAAATACAAGGTGCATTGACTAGCCAACAGGCAATACTCTTTAGTAACTCTTTAGATAACATGCCCATTCCATTTTGGGTAACAAGTACTGATGGTAAAATAATAAAATTAAACCGTAGTTGTGAAGCAATGTTTCTTATTCCAAATGGTTTTACTAGAAATGAAGTAATGAACAAAAACTTTGACTATATTTGGGAAAAAGAAACAGTTAAGGATATAAAAAAGAACAATTTATACGTAATATCTAATAATACGGTAATTTATGTTAGTCAATCTTTCATATTAAATGACACGGTTGCACGTATAAAGGTGTATAAATTCCCTATATCCGTAAATGGAATAGCAATAGGAGTAGGGAACTTTGTCATACCAAAAATATAAGAATTCACATAGTTACATTTGAGACATGAGTATCAAGAAACTACAACAAAGAATTGGGATAACAGATGATGGTATTTTCGGGAAAAATACCTTTAAAGCCGCAAGCAACTACTTCAACATAAAAACAAAAAACAGAGCTGTTCACTTTTGGGCGCAAGTCGCTCACGAAACAGCAGGATTTACAAGATTTGAGGAGAATTTAAACTACTCGGAAGAAGGGTTGTTAATCGTATTTAAAAGACACTTCGATTCAAACTCAGACAGAAATATTGATTCAGCCGAAAGAAAGATTGCCAAACAATTAGCACGAAAACCAGAGGAAATAGCAAACTTTGTGTATGCCAATAGAATGGGTAATGGAAACGAATGTTCGGGCGATGGATGGAAGTACAGAGGAAGAGGAGCGCTTCATTTAACAGGAAGATACAATTACGAGCGCTTTGGGAATTACATTAAAGACTTGAGGATAATTGACAATCCTATATTAGTAATAACAAAGTATTGTTTTGATAGTGCATTGTTTTTCTTTGATACCAATAACCTTTGGGCAATATGCGATAAAGGATTATCTAACTCTACAATAGGATTGCTAACAACAAGGATAAATGGAGGGCTAAATGGTTTATCAGAAAGAATTAAACTAACCAACAAATATTCAAAATGGGAGATTTGACAACAGGAGTCCAAGAGGCTTTTACCAACGGAATTATTAGCTTTATGGGAGAGCTGAATTGGCATTACATTATTTCGCTTATGATTATTGTTAATATATTTAACAAATTAATTCCTTTGTACAAGAAAATAAGTGCTTTTGGGTACGAAATAAGGCTTTCTGCTTCATATAGAGTTGCCATATTCGGGTTTTTATTGGCATTATTATACTTTTATCTCAGCGGAGATAGAAGCAGACATTTGGTTCAGAACCTATTCGAATCAATGCTTGCTGCAATGTGTATGCACGCTTGGGTTTTCCAATATGTATTCAAGTACTTAGACAAAAAATTCGCAAAAAATGAACACATTTAGCAAAATCCTTGTCGCCTTAGTTTTTATATTGCTTTGTATGCAGCTTTTTAACTGCAATGAGAGCAATGACATGGAAAAGGAATATAAAGCTCGCATATCGAGGATAAATAGCGATTTGGATAGTTTAACTGGGTTATTACAATCTAATAAAGACACCATCATTAAAATCGTAACAATTCAAGATACTATTATTAAGGAAAAAGCTATTTACATTTCCATTGCTTCGGGCGAAGTAGATAAAGCAAAATCAGTATCAGAAGAAGAAGCCGATAGCCTACTTAATGATAGATTCGACACAAGGAAAAACAATTGGGTATTCGTAAAGCAAGCCGATTCAATCACGATAGATTTGAATTATACCAAAAAGCTATACCTTTTAGAACAAAAGAAATCATTCTCTTTAACTAAATCAGTTGATATGCAAGCCAATATAATCAAAAAGAAAGATAAATTAACCGGAATAAACGAAATGCTATTTAAAAGTGAACTATCTGCTGAAAAGAAAAAAAAGTTTAGAGCTTTTGGATTCGGAGTTGTTGTTGGTGTTGGGGTAGTTGGAGTATTAATCCTCGTCAAGTGACTTGTCCTCTGCGAAACGTTTCATAGAAACTATACCTTCCTTTCCCCAAAACAACTCAACAAAATTAAGGCACTTCAACTTAAACTGAGGTTCGGTTTGATACAGATTAATAAACATTTTGTTATAGTGAACTATTGACGAATGGTCTCTATTTAATGTTTCTCCGCACTTCTCTAAAGTGTAATTGTATATGATATTGCCAAGAATAGCTCCTAAAGCAATCCTAACGTTCACGAGGTATCTTTTCCTTAATTTCGATACCAATAAACATCTTCTTACTTTAAAGAACTTACAAGCATTAATAAGCACTTTCTCCATATTCTCTACGTTAAGTTTATCTTTAATTGGGTAATGCGCAGCAATATCAACTATTTCTTCATATTCCACTATTTCAATCATTGAGTCAATCTTTAATTCAAGATTCGAAGTTGTGTTCTGAAGATCTACATTTGAAGAAAGAAGATTTTCTTTATCCTTTTCAATTTCATCAATGTATTTATTCATTGCTTCAAGATGCTTGTTGATTAGATTATCATAGCCAACATCCCAAGGGAATAGTTGGTGTTTCAATTTAGGTCTTTTCATTTATTTTTTATTTTTTCACTTAATTATTTTCCTCTCATACAACCCATCAATTGTCTCTTTGGGGACATCGAATTTACGATTTTTCGTCCGAACTGTCCATGATTCCATTCTTTTCCCTCCGAATTTATTAATTCCGTAGCCAGTTATCTGGTACTGTTCGTTTATCCTAAGAGTACCTATGTCCTTTCTTGAATGGAATATATCTCCGATGCAAAGGTGGTGGATGGTTGGCTTAATCATATGATTTCGTTAATTGTTGCTTTCATAGTTCTGTTTTCAATCTCATACATTATCACTTGCTTTTCAAGCCTTCTGATTATCTTCTGTTGAGACAGATTTATGGAATGTACCTCAAGTTTCGCCTGAATATAATCCTTTATCCTAGTTACATTGTCAATTTGTTCTTTCGTTTTTTCAACTCCAACATCATAGCATTTATTGAGCATAGCATCAAGAAGTAAATCAATCTCCATAAATTGCAAAAGTTCGGTATGAATATTACCTGCTCTTGCGGCAGAAAACCATATTTGTTCAATGTCCCTACCCGAAAATATCAAAGGGGATGTTTCCATGAGTACCTCTTCAAGCCTTTTTTGAGATACGTTCTCTAGTGGTGTGTTTGTGTAGTTCATTGTTTTTAGTTTAATTGGTATTTGCAAGTGTATTTAACTGTGAATGTGAACATTAGTGTGTATTAAAAGTGTTGTTAGCGATATGTTAGCTTTCATTTATCCTGGTAGCGTAAAACCCATTCATCGCCTATGGCGTGGGTGGTTAGTTCACCCAACGCACGTTTTCAACTTTTATAGCATTACCTAAACCATCTCCCACTTCATTTGAGTGTAGTATTAAGTCATCACCAGCTATTAATATATCTTTCTCATACCATTCTTTTTCTTCATTATTAAGCTCATAATCCGTAAGCTCAATAGTAATTGTTAATTCAACTTTTTGTCTTTTCATTATCTTTGAGCAGGAAACCCACTCATCACCGATAGGTGTGGGTGGGAGGAATGCGACTGCCGCGCTTTAAATTGTTGATAACTTTTTAAATTATATTCTGATATAAGAAAACTTTGTTGTATCTTTGCCTCATGAAATTGACATTGAAAATAAAACTTTTGCCTACTGACGAACAGGCTAACCTTCTTCTCGGTACGATGAAGGAGGCTAATACTGTTTGTAATGCTATGTCTGACGTAGCTTGGGAAAAGAAGGTTTTCAATAACTTTAAACTGCATCACGAAACATATTACTCTTGTAAGGCAGCCTTTAATCTTTCTTCTCAGATGCTTATAAGATGCGTGGCAAAGGTTGCCGATTCTTATAAACTTGACAAGAAAATTAAAAGGCAATTTAGACCGCTTGGAAGCATTGGTTACGACAGTAGGATTATGACTTACAAGCCTAATTACATTGTTTCGCTTTGGGCTATTGGTGGAAGAATTAAAATACCTTTTGTTTGCCATAATAGAAACTACTTGCCCTACATTAAAGGCGAAGCGGACTTGGTTTACAAGAAAGAAAAGTTTTACCTTTTTCAAACCGTTGATGTTCCCGAAGAGGATATTAAAGATATAGAAGAATTTATAGGGGTTGACCTTGGGCTTACGACCGTGGCTCACACTTCTGATAATGTTGAGTTTTCTGCTGATGGACTTAACAAGTATAGAGAACATCGGCAAAAGGTTCGTAGTTCTATTCAAAGCAAAGGGACAAGGGGTTGTAAAAAACTCTTGAAACGCCTTACTGGCAAAGAAAGAACTCATTCCAGTATAGTAAATCACACTATTAGTAAATCTATTGTAAAGTCTGCTAAGGAGCAGGGTAAGGGAATTGCTATTGAAGACCTTACCAATATAAGATTTACAAGCAAGCGTAGAAATAAGAAGTTTAGAACAAAGCTTGGCAAATGGAACTTTTACCAATTCCGTCAATACATTTCTTACAAAGCTATTCTTAGCGGAGTTAAGTTGATTATTGTTCCTCCGGCTTATACTTCTAAAACTTGTTCTACTTGCAATCATATTGGAAAACGAACTAATAAGCGTTTTGAATGCGCTAACTGTGGGGCTATTATTGACGCTGATTTTAATGCCAGTATCAATATAGCCTCGCTTGCGGTTGCCATAAATCAACCGGAAAAGACGAATATGTTCTGCTCTATTGTAGATCATTTTTCAGTTTTAAAACCCATCCCATCGCTTTGCGTGGGTGGGTAGTTTATAATTCTGTTCTTCTAATTAACCAAACACCTAATTTAACCCTCCAATCGTTCCAATTTTTATACATTCTTTCCATCGCAAATAATTGTCTTACCTGTAAACCAGTTTGTCCATTAATGCCAATGGTCAGTTCTGTTTTATGGTGCTTTTTTGGCGTTTCTATTGTATCTAATAAATCAAAGTTTCTCATTCTAATAATATTTAAGTTAATAGCCCGCACTAGTGATAACAAGGGCTGTGAATAATAAAACACTTGCCACCGCACCGCTACTTTTCAGCTGTTTTTTGCAGTTCATCAGAACATTTATCAACTTCACTCAACATTTTTACTTTAGCATCATCAACTATCGTATCAAAAACTCCATCAAGTTGCTCAAAACATTTAGTCGTTGGATAAATTCCATTTTTATCTGGATTGTCAAGCATTTCACTTATAATCCTTGTTCTTTCTGTAATAAATTCATCTTTAGTCATTATTCTATATTTAATTTACTCAGCGTTTTATAATCCCCACGCCAAAAAAGGGTTTTACTATTCATAGCCCAACCGTTATAATACAATTCATTTTTTAGTCTTTTAAAGTTAGTGTATTAATTTATTCAAGGTCGGGCTAACTGGCCGTTAAAAATTTATCATTGATTGCCATAGTAGAATACCTTTCATCTTCGGACAATTCTTTAAGGTAA
>Ga0209414_1001272_pt1 | contig 11977 bp, 9 predicted proteins | sample LakVidmifraction_4_FD_181154 | JGI IMG/M metagenome (GOLD analysis project Ga0209414, IMG submission 181154) | Hypersaline microbial communities from Lake Vida, Antarctica - Brine Hole Two &gt;0.2 micron (SPAdes) (version 2) | ecosystem: Environmental > Aquatic > Non-marine Saline and Alkaline >... | reverse complement strand
TGGCGGAGACAGCGGCGCTGCTAACACTGTCAAAAAAAGCACGGGCGATCTGGGGGGACGAGGAGTCATGATCAGTATCGAAGATCGCCAAAAAGCCGTGACACTGATCTCTGAAGCCTGCCAACATGGGGCCTCTTGTACCGCAGCGTGTGGAATCCTGGGTATCTCCATTCGCACGCACCAACGCTGGACCCGGGAGGGTGACGTCAACACAGACCAGCGCTCTGTTGTCGAACGACCCAGGCCTGCGAACGCGCTGACCGCCGAGGAAGAAGCGTGCATACTCGCACAGTGCCATCGGCCTGAGTTTGCGGACCTGCCCCCGGATCAAATCGTGGTGCGACTGATGGATGAAGAGCGGCTCTATCTCGCCTCGGTATCCAGTTTCTATCGCGTGCTGAGAAAGCATGGCGAGCTGGCCCATCGCGGTCGCACCAAAGCTCGTAAGACTTACCCGGCGCCAACCACCCACCATGCCACGTCGCCCAATCAAGTGTGGTCCTGGGACTGCACTTGGCTGCCCGGGCCGGCCAAAGGGACCTATTACTACCTGGTAATGATCCTCGACATCTTCAGCCGCAAAGTAGTGGGCTGGGAGGTGTTTCTGGCCGAGTCAGCCGAGAACTCCCGCACCGTCATTGAGCGTGCGGTGTTGTCTGAGAAGATCATCAATCAACCGCTGGCGCTGCACTCGGATAATGGCAGCCCGTTCAAAGGGGTCACCTTGCTGGAGAAGTTACGCGACCTGCAGATCGCCCCCTCATTTAGCCGGCCCCGCGTCAGCAATGACAATGCTTTTTCTGAGGCGTTGTCCAAAACCTGTAAATATATGCCGGGTTACCCTGCTAGTAAGTTCACAGGCCTGACCGAAGCCAGACAATGGGTTCATAGCTTTGCCCAGTGGTATGACTATACACACCGCCACAGCGCTCTGCGTTACGTCACACCGGCACAACGCCACTCCGGTGAGGACACGGCGATTCTGGCACAACGGCACAGTCTGAATCAGGCCGCACGAGCCGCAAAACCAGAGCGCTGGAGTGGCAATACACGCAACTGGACACCGGCAGCGGTGGTCACCTTAAACCCGGAGCGAAAAGAGGCGCTGGTTGCCATGGAGGTTGCAGCTTAAGAATTGAGCATGGGCGACAGATAGCTTGACAGTTACCGCAATTGACGATTTATATTGTCTTTAAAGGGTTGGATTTTAATAGATGGAAATAATAAAGCAAAACCCATACCGAGTTTTAGGATTGCTAGCGAACGCTAAAGAGCGGAAAATTCAAAAGCAGATATCAGTCATAAATAGATTTCTTGAAGTAGGGAAGTCGAAAACGTTCGAATATGACTTCAAAGTCATAGGTGACTTAAAAAGAGATCTAGAGATTGTTCAAGAAGCAGCAAGCAAGATAGAGCAAGTGAACAGGAAAATAGAATATGCTTTGTTTTGGTTTTTAGAATCGAGTACCTTCGATGAATTAGCTATAAGTCATCTGATCGATGGAAATAAAGAAAAAGCGACTGATTTGTGGGAAAGAACCCTAAAAGAGGGTGTGACTACTAAAAACATATCCTCATATCAAAATATTTCAACTATCTATATGGCATCCGCTATTGTCACCGGCCAGCTAGACCTTAATCTTTTGAAGAAAGGTCTGGATTTAAAAGGGAAAATGTTCAGTTCAGGCTATGCCTGCAAGTTTTTTGAAATATTTGTAGATGAAGGGCTGATTGTAGATCAAGAATCTATTGTTAAGACGTTTATTGATAATGTTATACTAAATGTTGAGAGATTTCTTGGTAGAAATAAATTTCGAAAAGCGAAAACAATAATAAATTTATTTTCAAGTTATCCAGCTTATGTAAATAAATATTTGGTTGGGAAGTATTTAGATGAGCCGATTAAACAGTTACAATCTCAAATAGAAGAGTGCAAGATAAAAAGAAAAAACAATAATGCTGAATCAGATATTGTTGGAATAAAGCTATATTCCTCGTCTAAGGATCAAGTAGAGTTTTTGAAAGAGCTGCTAGGAAAAGCTGACATGAAATATCAAATGGCAGTTGACAGCTTAGCTGATGAAATAATGCAATGCTCTATTGATTACTTCAATGAGTGGAGGGATTCTGAGACCAATGATCCGGGGGCGAAGGCATTAAAAGTTGCAGAGCTGGCGAAGTTATTAGAGCCCACGGGCAGGATTAAACAAAAAATTAATGATAATTACAATGTAATAAAAGAATGGGTTGATGACCTGCCAGAAAGAGAATTGCAGAAAAGGTTATCTGGACTTATTGACGAGATAATGCATCAAATAAATATATTTGATGAATCGGCGATAACTAAAGACTTTCTGATAAAGTTCTTAGTTAGCACTAAGCCGAAATTGAACGAGATAAAGGATATACTTGGATCGAGCGACGAATTTTATTTGAAAATTTGTGACGGTGTTGTTTCTAGAGTTAGAGGCGGGGCGGTAGAAATATTTAACACTAGTCAGCAAGATGTTATTAATGGGAAGCTGCAGTTACAGTCATTCAAGGTTATTGTGGTAAGCCTCACGCGATTAGAGAAAGATCTTCTAGATTATGATATGACTGATGAAGTCCGAAGCAGAATAAGAGAAGATATAAATACAGTATCGAGTACAGAGTTCCAAGTGGATAGTGCTATCAAAAAATCATCTGGAGGATGTTATATTGCAACCATGGCGTATGGTGATTATGAGCATCCCCAGGTTGTAAGGTTGAGAAAATATAGGGATGAAGTTATTTCAAAATCATTTGCCGGGCGTGTATTTATAAAGATTTATTATATATTATCTCCAAAATTAGTGTGCTTGTTAAAGGATGCATCTATTGTGAATACACTCATTCGCGCGACACTGGATAAATGCATCAAGGTGATAGACAAATGATTAATAGAATTTTTTTATTCATTATAATTTTTTGCTCTGCGCCAGTAGTAGCTGATAACACTAAAGTGGCGGAGACCGTTGACTTGAAAACACCCCTAGGGTCATTTTTTCAGATATATAGTCCCGAATATATTTATAGTGATAATTTAGTGATAATTCCGGATGGTAAGTTATTGAGTTATCAATATTTTAATAAAAAAAATAATGAAGAGCTTATAAATAAATTAGAAAACGAAATTTTATGGCTAGAGGTTGTCGTTAAGAGGAATGATAAAACAAATTCGGATAGCTTCGATGTGTTAACTAATAAGCTAAACGATACTGTTGAATCAGTTATAAATATCGAAAAAATAATAGAAGATAACCGAGATCAAGCTGAAGATAAAATAAAAGAGTTAGCGAAGGCTCAGGTAGTTACTCAAAATGAGACGAACTCTAAGATTTTAATTGTCGAATCAAAATATAATACTCTCGATTCCTACTTAAATACTTTAAGATCTAAAGTAAATGTCGTAGAGGGAAATGTGAAAGATGATATTGGAAGAGTAAAAAATGAGTTAGTTCTAAATACCGAGTCATTAAGAGAGGAAATTTTTGTATATATTATATTGTTTTTAGTATTTTCTTTTATTGTGACCTTGATTTTGATGTTTTTAGCTATATTTTTTAAGCGTAAATTAGCTCACCAGAAATCAGAGTTTTCTGCTAATCTTGGAGGTTTAAAAAACTATTTTGATGAAAGTTACGCAGGTTTAGATGGCAGACTTCTAGAAATAATTAGCAGTAAAGTAGATCCAGTTAATTCAAGCCAAGATCGTACCGGTAAAGAAAAGGATCATTCTTTAGTTATAAAAGTCGCGGATGAGGTAGTAAGAATAGAGCACAACATTTCCAGAATGGATAAAAAAACAAAAGGCCTAAAGCAACTTTCAGCTTCAGTCACTAGGATAAAAGACAATTTTCATTCCAATGGATATGAAATAGTGGAAATGCTGGGTGAAAAGTATAGTAATGGTTACAGAGCGTCGGTTGAGTTTGTTGATGATGAAAATCTAGAACCCGGCGAGCAAATTATATCAAGAGTCATAAAGCCGCAAATAAATCACCAAGGCTTAATGGTACAGTCAGCACAAATAGAAGTAAGTCAGGGAGCCTAAATAATGTCTAGAACCAAAATTGATTATGGTATTGATCTCGGCACAACGAACTCAGCTATCTCAAGAATGGAGCAAGGTGAAGCTGTTATAAAGAAGACTGATACTTTGGCCGATACTCTGCCTTCTTGTGTAAATTTCAATAGAAAGAAGGTTGTCCGTGTTGGTGAGTCGGCACTTACCGCATTAAAGAAAGAAAGAAGAGATGCCATGCATAGGATGGACTCTTTAGAAGTAAATACATTTAGTGAATTCAAGCGAACTATGGGCTCTGATAAGGGATATTACAGTTCCCACTTGACTAAAGATTTTAGCTCTGAAGAGTTGTCTGCTGAGGTTCTTAAAACCTTAAAGTCGTTTATTACTGACGAGCAAATTGGCGCGATTGTAATAACCGTTCCTGCTAAGTTCACCATAAACCAAAAAGATGCAACCTTAAGGGCAGCGATTGAGCATGCGGGGTTTAACCAGTGTGAGCTTTTACAAGAACCCATAGCGGCATCCATGGCGTATGGATTAAGCGAGGATAGTGAGGATGGCTACTGGCTGGTTTTTGACTTTGGTGGAGGCACATTTGATGCTGCTCTGATAAAAGTTGAAGATCAGATAATGAAGGTTATTGATACGGAGGGAGATAATTACCTAGGTGGTAAGACTTTAGATGAAGCTATTGTCGATGAAATAATATTTCCCTATATTTCCGAACGATTCAATTTAAACTCCATATTAGGCGATGATTATAAGAAGAGTGTTTTTAGAGATGGTCTTAAAGAATACGCGGAAGAGGCAAAGGTACAGTTATCATTTAAAGATTCTCACAACATTTTAACTGATTTAGAGGTTTTTCCCAAAGATGATGATGGAGACGATATCGAGTTAGACATTACCCTAACCCGCGATATGGTTGGATCAACTATTAGGCCGATTTTTCAGAAATCCATTGATATATGTAAAGATCTGCTGGAAAGAAATGGATTGAACGGTAAATCTCTTAACACTTTATTGCTCGTAGGTGGCCCTACGCATTCCTCTATTCTGAGAGAAATGCTTACAGAGCAGATTACAAAGCCAAACGTTAGTGTTGATCCGATGACAGTTGTTTCTAGGGGGGCAGCATTGTTTGCATCAACAGTATCTATTTCGGATGATGTCAGAGAGAAAACAAGGGATAATACAAAAATACAATTAGATTTCGGTTATGAGACAACTTCAGTTGAAGACGAAGAGTTCGTTACGGTAAAAATGCTAAAAGAAAAAATGACCGGTGAAATTCCTGAAAGTGTATATATTGAGATCGTTAGAGGTGATGAAGGGTGGTCCAGCGGTAAGCTTGAAGTCGACGGAATAGGTGATGTTGTTGAAGTAAAGCTGATGGAAGGTAAGCCGAATGCGTTCAAGGTGCTGGCTTATGATGATAAGGGTAACTTACAGGCCTCAGAGCCGTCAGAGTTTACCATTATCCAAGGAGCGAAAGTTGGAAGCGCAACACTACCTTTCTTTATCGGTATTGAGATAAAAAGTAAAGCGTCAGGCCGCTTAGTATTCAAAAGCATTGATGATTTAGAGAAAAATCAAAGTACGCCTGCTATTGGTATGGCTGATAAATTAACAACACAAAAACAAGTTCGCCCCGGATTAAAAGATGACTTTATTAAAATTCCCTTATATCAGGGGCCTTACGGCGCGAATGGAACGCCAGCAATTAATAATGAGCACATTTATGATGTGATAATTTCAGGTGAAGACCTTCCAAGAATGCTTCCTGCCGGTAGCAACCTGGAACTGACAGTCAGAGTGGATAGGTCAGAACGTATGACTCTGTCAGTTTATTTTCCAGCGTTAGATCATACTGAGGAAATAGTGGTACCAAACACTACGACTCAGAAAGAGATTGGTGCTAATTGGCTGGAAAGCGAAATTAAAAAGGCACGAAACGCTATTGTTATTGTTAGGCAAGAAGATATCGTTGAAGATAAGGATAAGATTTCCGAGATTGAGGCTGAGCTTGATAAAGTTAAAAGGCATTTCGATCAAAATAGAAATGACTATGATCGTAAGAAAGACGTACTTGAAAGTTTGAAGCCAGTTTTAAACAAAATTGACGAGCTTCAAATGTCTAGTGAGTGGCCGAAGGTAGAGCAAGAGTTGAAGGAGGTCTTTTATCGATTGGAAGAAGCATGTGAAGAGTTTAATAACCAGAACGGGAAGGCTCTGCTGTCGCAGTTTAAGACTCAAATGCCTGTAGTAATTAGGGAAAAAGACGTAAGTTTAGCCCAAGATTTGATCAGCAGCATGCGAAGTCTCAATTTGGCAATTTTAGATGAGGGGCTTGGTGCCCAGATGGAAGTTGGTTACTTGAATAGTTTTAATGATGAGTTCGAAACTCTTGACTGGCTTGATAGAGAGAGAGCAAGGATGGTTCTTAATCAAGGGTTGCGGTTGGCAGTAAATAGCCCAGTAAAAGAAGAACTCAGGCAAATCGTGATCGAGTTGTTCAGGCTCCTACCTGAAGCTGATAAGACTATCGTTATCGGTGATGGTAATGAGCTGATAGGTTGACATTATGACGGTCAAAAATATCTTAGAAAAAGATGAAAGCTTAATTACCGGATATAAAGTTAAATTCTTCATTGGCGGTAATAAATTCGTTCAAAAATACAGAGTTAATTCTGTTGGCGGAGGTGTGTTTTTCCTTTTTCTCTACAACAGCTCAAAGCTAAAGCGAGGGCAACTTACCAAGACAGGCCTTAAGCAAACAGAAATTTTATATTTGTTCGATGACATATCTATTGTTAAGTGTGTCGAGGAAGGTCAAGTTGTTAAGAACAATAAAAGGTATCACTATTTAGTAGCGAAGTTCATACCTGGGGAAAGCCTTCAAGAACGTTTAGAGCGTGATGGGGCTCTTTCTCAATATGCTGCTGTGCCTATCGCAATAAAAATATTGAAAGCTTTAAGCTTGTTGCATGACCACAAGAATGTGGTTGTACATAATGATATAAATCTGGAAAATATTTGGCTAGATTATTCCACTGATTTTGAAATTCCAGTTTTGTCAGGTTTTTCCTCTGCCTGTTATATTTCAGACAAAATTAATGGGTTTGACTTGGGGTGTTTAAACCCTTTTTATATTGCACCCGAGTTATATAATGGTGTTTTTTCGCCTCAAAGTGATATTTTTGCAGTTGGCGCGCTTCTATATCACTTAATAATAGGGGTTCCTCCCTGGTATGTCGAGATTCCAAGATACCAGAGAGGCGAAGAGGAAGAGGTCGAAGCGGTAGAGGATTCTAGACGTAATAGGCTAAATTTTGGGCGTTCTGGCTCGAGTTTTTTTATAGATGACAGCTTAAAGGCAGCATTGCAGAAGTCTTTATCACTTGATGTGGATAATCGTTACGCTACGGCGATAGATTTTATAGAAGATCTTTTAGGTAAAGAGCAGCCTACGGCGACGTGTTCAAGTACAGAAAGAGGAACAGCGTCGCGAAGTGATGGTAAAGGAGCTCAGGGGTTTTCAGCAATTGCAGGGATGCAGGATCTAAAGGATATTTTGTATAATGATGTTATTCGGGCGCTTAATGAACCAGAGCTTTATAAACGTTATGGAGTTACGATACCTAATGGCGTGCTTCTATATGGTCCGCCAGGTTGCGGAAAAACCTTCATTGCTGAGCGTTTCTCCGAGGAAGTAGGGTTTAACTTCTTAAAACTCAAACCTTCTGATTTAAAGAGTAAATGGGTAAATGATACTGAGTTAAAAATTGCCTCCGTTTTTAATGAAGCTGTAATTAATGCTCCATCGATAATATTTATTGATGAGTTTGATGCTGTTGTTCCTAGTCGCGAAAAAAATTTACACGAAATGAACGCCTCTGCTGTTAATGAGCTCCTGACTCATATGTCAAGCTGCTCCGAGAGAGGTGTTTTTGTAATTGCTGCGTCTAACCGGCCTGAGAAAATTGATCCAGCCATTTTGAGAACTGGTCGAATCGATAGAATGGTTTACTTACCGCCTCCAGATTATGAGGCCAGGGCGGCAATGTTTGAGATTTACCTAGAAAATCGTCCAATAGATCTGTCGATAGATTATTATGAATTAGCCTTCTTGACAAATAATTATGTGTCTAGTGACATAAAGTTTTTGGTCGATGAAGCATCTAGAGTAGCATTGAAATCAAAAATTCGTATAACTCAGTCTATGCTGAAATCTGTTATAGATATTACTAATCCATCTGTTTCATACTCAGAAATTGAAAGATATAGACAGTTAAGTGAAAGTTTTGACGGGTTATGAGTAATGTGCAGTGTCATAATGAGGTGATATGTGGATAGCCTAGAGTTTAAAAAAGTATTGTAAAGTAGGTGTTGCAACCGCTAGGCAAATCCATGCGAGCGGCTAAAAAATGGTGCCCGGAGCCGGAGCCGGAGCCGGAATCGAACCGGCACGACCAATGGTCTCAAGATTTTAAGTCTTGTGTGTCTAACAATTCCACCATCCGGGCACTTATTTCTCCACGATGCACCCCTCCTTCGCCAGAGTATGCATCTGTCAGTAAGCGTTGCCGGACACGCCGGCGATTTGCCAGTCAGTGATATACTATTGCCAGATACGTGTTCGTTCAGTTGGGGTCATGCTGATTCCTTATGAAGTTGGTGAGGAATCAGTGTGTGCAATCGGCGAGTTGGAATGTAGGTGCTGATTTATTGGCGATTACGGAAAAAACACGTACATCGAACCATGGTGATTGATCGTGAAAATGATCGGTATGTAGAGAAAGGAACGGACTACGAATCCGATGAGGTTATTCATCAGTGTGAGGAGCCGCTGTCTCAGCACCAAGGTCATGGTTCTGCGAGGGGCCGCAAGCAAAAGCATTAACAATCGCAGGCACCGCGACGCCTTTTTTATTGTGGCTTCGCCTTCATTCCAAAGCCGCGCATGCTGCGGGCGTTATGCTCCGAGGAGTTATTTGCAATGGGGTTGGTCACGGTGCGCGCGGTTTGGCTCAGCGACGTGTGTTGGTTCAGGCAATGGCCCAACAGGGCCAGCCCGCCATGGGGTGTATAGACTTCGGTCTTCGATTGCTGGAGAGTGAAGGCGCGCATGGGCCGATGCACTGACTGGGTGAATGGATGTCAGGAGCTATTATACCGTCTGAAGCCTTTCTATTGCAGGCTTTGAGGGAAATTCGGGACGCGTAAAGTCACGGATTCAGGAGGAAGTTATGTTTTTTACTCAGCGCTTTTTACTAAAAATATGTCTAATATTTGCCTTTTCAATTATACCCGTTAGTCAAGTAAACGCTGGTTTCTGGGATAACATCTCGAATGTTTTTTCTGGTGATTCTGATTCTGAGTTATCACCCAAGTCGAATCCAGTAATGCATGTTACTGCAAAAGCATTGAATGTGCGGGCGCAGCCGAATACACAAGCAAAAATTGTTGGCAGATTTATCCGTTATCAAGACATTTACCAATTAACAAGCCCGAATCTTGGTTGGGCTTATGTCAGGGATAGAAGTTCGCAGATCAAAGGGTATGTCAGCACTAAATACATTGATCAAGGTAGTGGTTGGTCTGCATGGTTAAGAGCTTGCCGGGCTACTGGAATAACACGACCACGAAATGGTCATGTTTTGACGAAGCCAGGATACGGTAAACACTCTCTAGTTGTGAACAACTCTCCTGGAGCCGATGCACTAGTGAAATTAAAAGATGTGTCCGGACAGACCATAATTTCTATGTACGTTCGAGCAGGGCAGACTGCTAAGGTCAACGTTCCAGATGGGCGTTATCAATTCCAATATGCGTCTGGAAAAGAATTTAGTCGTAGTTGCGGCAGATTTCTCGTTGATATGGTTGCCTCCAAAGATCCAAACTACCAGGACTTCGTCGCTGAACGAAGATACAACGGCACCGCCTATATGCAGCAGACCTACACGCTTCAACGAGTTACAGGTGGTAATTTCAGTCCAAGATCGATGAATGCGAGCGATTTCTGAAACGACAGTTAAGGGAGTGACAGTCTTGCTTAACATGGGCTTATAAAAATCAATCGAACCAACGGCGCTGTTTTAGATGAGGAGGCGTCAGCTTTAGGTATGATATTGAAGGGGTGTTTAATCAGGGTGAATTTATCTGTAACCTGAATCCGTGACTTCAGTCACCAGTCACGTGCGCTAACCTTCTGATTAATATCTGCTTTCATGGCAAAATAGCACGCATCAAGCATTCACCCAGCAGGTGACCTGATGAGTAATCGCCACGTGAGTCACGCCCTACCTACCTCTCCGCTGATCGAGCCTGCACCCTGTCATTGATGACAGGAGGCTTCCCGAACTGAACTCACGCATAGAACTCTATACCTCAGATGTAGGGGCAACAAAATTCATGCTACCGGCAACAGATTCCATGTTTGTTGCTTTGGGCATGGGTTTTGTTGCCGCTGACAATGTGTGGGTGCGGCTGCGACACATTTGAGTAAAGCCACCATCGACAATCGCTAAAATCGTGAATCGAGAGATGCGCGCGCACGAACGAATTCAGATTGAACAGCCCGGTGACTCTGATCAACCAAAGTGAGTTTTGAGGGTGCCACTCGAACCAAAGTGAGTTTTAAGGGTGCCACTCGAACCATGAGATTCCTAAACTCCAACTTTTGTCTGTGTTAGGGCCGCCGGGAGTGTCTCGTTGGGGTGAGCGCAGCTGGACTTATGAGCGGTTCTGGTTCGCACTTTGATCTGCCATTCGGATTCTGGTTCATACTTTGCTCTGCTCTGGGGCTTATACAGGATTCGATAATCAAAACACGCCAAGGCTTATCTATCGCACAGAGCTAGGTATGCCTCATTAAAATCGCACAGAACTTCATATCCGCAGCTATAGCGGCAACATTTTCATTGCTGCGTTGAGTCTGTCAGTCATTCAAAGCCGACTTCCCATAGCATCAAGATATTTAAGCACCGTAATTAGGCCCTGGCAGCTCTTCATCATTTCCCGGGGTGACTGCCCAAAAGCCCGGTTATCCGTTGTTATCCAGTGCCTCATATGTTCGTAATTACCACCCACCAGCGTATGCAGCCCGCGGCACACCCGAATGAACATCCGAGCTCGCTCACCGGCTTCTGAGTTTGGGTCGATGCCATCACAGATCCCACTGGTACGTTCATGACCGATGACTGCCGCCGCTTCTTCTTCACTGAAACCCATAATTTCTGCGGCTTTACACAAAGCTGTACCCAGAACCCGGATCTCATCAGCTTCGCGTTTTTTTCGTGCTACCGTATCCATCAATATGATTCCTAGTTTTAATACTCTTATAATTATAGTGGGCTTATACCTTATCAGTCGTATATGTTTTTAATGACGCTAACGTGAAACCACATTGAAAGTGCAAGAGGTGAAACGATGTCTAGGCGGGTTCGGGACGCCCTCATATCCGCTATACAGTCTGCCGAGCGCGCCAACGCCCTAGTGTGCGGGACACCTTTGGAGCTAAATGATCCGGCATGGCGCATAAGAATTGAGGAAAGGGTATGGCAGGAATTTTTAGAACATCCAGATTTTCTGGGTGCAATAGCGGACCTTCTCATTGATGAGAACTGTCTTGATTTCTAAGTTAACGACTCACCGTTTTATTTCTCGAAACCCGAACGGCACGGACTGGCTCTGCGGTGACCTGCATGGCCAATATGACGCACTGCAAAGTACTCTGTTTGAGGCAGGCTTTGACTCGGCAGTAGATCGACTTTTTCTGCTGGGTGACGTTATTGATCGTGGGCCAAAATCGAAAGAATTGCTGGCCTGGGTATTAGCCACGGATTATGTGCACTGCCTCATGGGGAACCACGAGCTTATGTTTGTTGCCCGCTCGCTCAATGGCCAGTACCAGGATAAGCACCG
>Ga0209414_1001271_pt1 | contig 11985 bp, 10 predicted proteins | sample LakVidmifraction_4_FD_181154 | JGI IMG/M metagenome (GOLD analysis project Ga0209414, IMG submission 181154) | Hypersaline microbial communities from Lake Vida, Antarctica - Brine Hole Two &gt;0.2 micron (SPAdes) (version 2) | ecosystem: Environmental > Aquatic > Non-marine Saline and Alkaline >... | reverse complement strand
TATCGGTTATGTGGGTAACAGTGGTAACGCTAAGGGCACGCCGCCGCATGTGCATTACGGCATTTATATTAATGGCCGCGCGGTAAATCCTTATCCGCTACTATCCAAAAATAACTAACAACTTTAGTATTTTTCTAGGTTATTTAGGTTATCGGTGTCTGGAATCGTTGTGGTTATAGTCGTCAAATCAGGCTCAGCTGCGCAAATACGGGCAGGAGGAAATAAGATGCTAAAGGTCGATCCTTGTCCTTCCTCCGACTCAATATTTAAGCTGGCTTGATGCTGATACAGGGCATGCTTCACTATTGCTAACCCTAGACCTGTTCCTCCGGTAGCGCGGCTACGTCCACTGTCCACTCGATAAAAACGCTCGGTTAATCGGGAAATATGCTGCGGTGCGATACCGATGCCATCATCGATGACCGCAAACACGCAACCCTTCTCGGTCGCTGTCCAACTGATAACGATATTGCCGCCTTTTGGGGTATATTTGATGGCATTAACTACCAAGTTTAATAAAGCGCTATTTAAATAAAGCTCCGCACCATATATATTACTTTCGGTATTCACCTGCAAGCTAATATGATGGCCATACTCTTTATTATAAACACTGGCATCGTCAAACAATTGAGTGAGCAACCGGTTCATATCGATGCAATTGAGCGTCGGCTTTTCTTCATTCTCTAGCCGTGATAACAGCAGTAAATCGTTGACGATGCTGTTCATTCGCGCGGTTTGTTGGGTCATAAGTTTAAAACCGCGTTGCCACTGCGGCGCAATATCGGGCTGGTCAGAGAAGGTCTCAAGATAGCCCATCAGCACGGTCAATGGTGTCCGCAGCTCATGCGAGACATTGGCCACAAAATCTTGACGCATCTGCTCTAAATGCTGCAAGCGGGTGACGTCATAAATAATCAATAGCTTCTCACCACCAAAATGCGTGACTTCACACTTTAGGTAGCGTCCTGGATTAAGCCATGACACCATATGAATACCGTTATTTGGAGAAACTGTCGTCTGATAATATTGCCGAAATTCTGGCACTGTAATGAGGTTAAAGATACTGTTGCCTTGGTCGCTTGATTGTAGCGCCAGTAAGTCTTCTGCTGCCTGATTCCACCATTCCAAATCATCAGTATCGTTGAGCAAAATAACCGCATCTTGTAAGGCTAATAAAGAACTTCTAATTTTTTTGACCAAACCCATTAGTTTCTGTTGAGTGAGCCTTTCTTGTTTACGGTTTTGATACAGTTGCGATGCCACCACACTGAGACCGCCCAGCATATCAGGAGACGGCGTATTCACCGGTTTATTAATCCAAGCGTTGAATCGCTGTAAGGTATACATCCGCCACAAGCTATATGATAACAGCGCCACGATGATGCTTTCCAAAAGATAGGAGCTGTATAAACCTAACGCCACCCCACCGCTTAACCAAAACAGCAGCCACCGTATATCTGCCCATAGCAGCGCATATCGGGGCGTTGGGCGTCGTTTGTTATCCGCAGACGTCATCATATTGATATACTATCCTCACCACCAGCAACTGTTCCACTGTCACTATGCCATTTTTACTAAATGTAGTTATCTTACTAACCTACTGTTACTAACCTATTTTTCTCAATTATTCTTGTTCAACCAAGCTAGAAAACCGATAACCAGTGCCGCGTACGGTTTGGATTAAGCTGGCACAGTCATAAGGTTGCAAGAGTTTGCGTAGACGGCGAATATGCACATCAATCGTGCGGTCTTCTATATATACATTGCCACCCCATACTTGGTCAAGCAATTGAGTACGGGTATAAGCTCGCTCCGGATGACTCATAAAGAACGCCAATAATCGATATTCAGTTGGCCCAATATCAATCACCTTGCCATCGGCACTGACCCGCTGACTTTTGGGGTCAAGGCTCAATCCTGCTACTTCAATGGGCTTATCGGCACTCAGTGCACTGCTTCGACGCAGCACCGCTTTAATTCGTGAAACCAGCTCACGTGTTGAGAACGGCTTAGTAATATAATCATCCGCCCCTGCATCCAGCCCTTGCACTTTATTGTCTTCTTCGCCTTTGGCCGTGAGCATAATGACCGGAATCTCGGAGAGCAGCTCGTCTTTTTTGAGCATCCGGCAAAAATCAACGCCACTTTTATCACCCGGTAGCATCCAATCTAGTAAAATGAGCGCGGGACGATGGTCAACCACTTGTTGGTGCGCCTCCGCTACATCGACGGCTTGCAAACAGTCAAATCCTGCCATCTCCAAGGTCATGACAATCATTTCACGGATTGCCGGCTCATCTTCGACAATCAAAATTTGCTCATTCTGCATACGATAGCCTTTTTTTAAATGACAGCTTTTAAATGATAAGTAGTAAATGGTGGGTTAAAGGAATAGGCAAATATAATAGTAAACGCTCGCCACTCTCCCCTTATTAAACAACTTTATTATGACGACTTGATGACAATTTAAATTAACTGACAACTTATTAAATTAACAAACAGCTTAAACTTCCAATAAAAAGTTAAGCGGCCCATCATTAATACTTTCGACTTGCATATTGGCCCCAAACTGTCCGCTAGCAACTATAGGATGCTGAGTTTTTGCATAAGCTATCAGCTCAGAAAACAATGCTTGCGCGGCATCGGGCTTCATAGCTGCACCAAAATCTGGCCGACGTCCGTTATTAGTATTTGCCATTAAAGTAAACTGCGACACCATTAATAATCCGCCGCCGACTTGTTGTACATTTTGATCAAGCTTGCCAACTTTGGCAGGATCAGCAGTATTCTCGAAAATACGATAAGTAAGAATTTTATCTACTAACCGCTGCGCACTTTGTAGGCTATCGTCATGCCCCAATCCAATATACGATAATATTCCGTGTTCAATTCTGCCAATACAACTGTCATCAACCGTGACGCTGGCACGGCTCACCCGTTGAATAAGTGCTTTCATTTATTAATTCCTTAGCAGATTATGATCATACCCTAATACGTGGTTCATGTTAAAATGCGGCTATTGATTTACTTATTTTCTATTCTTATTTTAAACCCTATTCCGGTAACCTCGTCATGACTTTATTTACTACTCTACAGCAGTTTGTCCCGCAGCAGCAGCTGAGCAAAGTTGCTGGACGTTTGGCTGCAAGCCGTCACCCTGTCGTCAAACGCGTCTTTATTCGCAGCTTTGCCAAGGCTTATAACGTTCATTTGGATGACTATGAACGTCAGAGCTTCAAGGCTTATGAGAGCTTTAACGACTTTTTTACCCGTGAGCTTAAAGACGATGCGCGCACCATTGATAGCACTACCAATGGTATCGTCAGCCCCGCCGATGGCGTGATATCACAGTTGGGTCAGATACAGAATCATAAGCTACTACAAGCCAAAGGTCGGCATTACGATGTGGGTCAGCTGCTTGCCGATAGTGAAGATGGCAGTTATTTCGCAGATGGTAGCTTTGCGACTGTCTATCTAGCGCCCAGCAACTATCACCGCGTCCATATGCCATTTGCTGGCACCTTAACCAAAACCCGTTATGTTCCCGGCACCTTATTTTCGGTTAATACTACCACTGCCGCTAATATTCCTGACTTATTTGCTCGTAACGAGCGCTTGGTATGTATGTTTGATACTCAGTACGGTAAAGCTGCGGTAGTAATGGTCGGCGCGATGATTGTCGCCGGTATCGAAACGGTCGCTACTGGAAAAATCAATCGTACGGACGACATTCAAGAGGCGAGTCATAACATGAGCTTGGCAAAAGGCGACGAGCTCGGACGCTTTTATTTGGGCTCAACGGCTGTTGTAGTATTGCCAAAAGCTGCAAAAGCGGACTGGCAAGACAATATGACCGCTAATGCTAGCGTACAAATGGGACAGTTATTAGGTAAGTCTCATATGAAGGTTAACGCTAATACTGTTAACACTGATGAGAAAAATGCTAGCCCTACGAATGACGATAAAGAAACCTAAACCATCATTTTTTAATCTAAGATTTATAAAACCAAGGGTTTGTCATCACTGGCAAACCCTTTTTTGATGTCATAAGTAAGTAGCTGTTTCGTTGAGTAGCTTTTTAATTTAAGCACTTCAATCAAAACCCTACTTAATCAAGTTACTAATAGTTTTGAATGCAGGATCTTTACTACTACGGCATAGCTCAAACAAGATAGTTTCTACAGTAGTAATCACCCCGCCAGCACGGCGAATGCGACGAATAGCTTGCTTTTTATCGTAAGGAAAACGCGAACCTACCGCATCACCAATGATGACCGGCTGCATACCATTATCGAGCAAATCAAGCGCCGTTTGTAAGACACAGACATGAGTTTCAACGCCGAATAGTAAAACAATACTGCGATTTTGCTGCGCAAGATGGTTCCAGGAGTCATCATTATCACAGGCACTGAATGTGACTTTCTCAAAGCCTTTGGCATTATTGCCTTCTAATAGCTTACGAATTTCGGGTAGCGTATCGCCTAAGCCTTTTTTATATTGCTCATTCAGCATGATCGGAATATCAAGTGCTTGTAGACCTTTGACTAAAGTGGTTATTTTCTTGACGATATTTTCATGGTCGTAGATGTGCGGGGTCAGACGTTCTTGCACGTCAATTATCATCGCTTGCGTATTTTCGCGGGCGATACGGTAGGTACGGTCAGTAATCATGGTGGGCATAGTACACTCCTTGTACGGCTGAAACCTATATGTGTAGGTTGTTTTAACTTCAGATTTGGCATGAAATTATAGTTATTAATTATACTCTTATTTAGTCATAGTTTATCTGGTACGTCAATGAGGATAACCTATAGTAACAACTTATGATTTTTCATTCTATACTTCTCCTATGTACCATTAATACAAAAACCCCCAATCATAATGACTGAGGGTTTCTGTTAAAACGATTAACTACTTTAAAATTATTGAAACATCAACCGCTTATACACGCTCAATAATAGTGGCAATACCCTGACCCAGTCCGATACACATAGTGGCTAGACCAACTTCAGTATCCATCTGTTCCATAGCATTTAGCAAGGTCACAGTGATACGTGCGCCTGAACAACCAAGTGGATGACCTAGAGCAATCGCACCGCCGTTGATATTGACGATATCTTGCTTGTCAGTAAGGTTCATTGCTTTAAGTACCGATAAGCTTTGGGCAGCAAAGGCTTCGTTCAGCTCAATAGTCTGCATATCATCGATACTCATGCCGGCACGTTTAAGTGCTTTTTGAGTCGCAGGTACCGGGCCATAGCCCATGATAGCCGCATCACAACCGGCAATCGCCATGCTGCGAATGCGAGCGCGAGGCTTGAGACCTAAGTCTTTGGCTTTTTGTGCGCTCATCACCAGCATCGCTGATGCGCCATCAGACAAGGCTGAAGAAGTCGCTGCGGTTACTGTGCCGCCCTTTGGATCAAAGGCTGGGCGTAGCTTTTGCATTTGCTCCATCGTGGCATCAGGACGAATCACTTCATCAACCGTACACAATTGCAGACGACCAGCAGCATCATGACCTTCGATACCGATGATTTCATTGTCAAAACGACCTTCAGTAGTCGCTTCCCATGCACGGCGATGAGATTCAAGACCAAACGCATCTTGCTCTTCGCGGCTGATATTATTCATACGGCCAAGCATTTCAGCGGTCAAGCCCATCATATTTGAGGCTTTGGCATAGTGCTTAGAGGCTTCAGGGTTTAGATCGACGCCATGCATCATACCGACATGACCTATATGCTCAACACCGCCAATGATGAAAGTATCACCTTGATTGGTCATGATTTGCGCAGCAGCCGTATGTAGCGCCTGCATAGAAGAGCCACATAGACGATTGACCGTTTGACCGCCAGTCGACGTAGGAATATCAGCCAATAAACCGATGTTACGGCCGATATTCATCGCTTGTTCTAGGGTCTGATTCACACAGCCCCAAATAATATCTTCGATGTCACGTGGGTCAAAATCGTTACGCTCAACCAAGGCGCGAACCAATTCAGCAGATAAGCTATCAGCACGGACATGGCGGAACATACCGTTCTTGGATTTCCCCATTGCTGAGCGTACACCGTCTACGATGACCACATCTTTTGGACTTAAAGTTGTCATATACATTCCTTTCAATTTTTTATTGTCAGTGGCAGTACTACTATGCTTGCATCGTTTAACCAATTATAAGTGGTTGAATCATTAATAAATTATCATCAACCGCTACCGAGCATAGATAAGGTACTGCGCTTCATCCTAGTAATGACTGCCCGTTACGCCGTTGCGTAAAAGGTCTCGCCTGCTGCTGCCATATCGCGAATCTTTTGCGGGGCTTCATAAGCTTTGCCAAGATGCGCATATTTTTCGCATAGCGCCAGATAGTTATCAAGACCCATCTGATCGACATAACGGCATGGGCCACCACGGAATGGTGGGAAACCAACGCCCATAATCATGGCCATATCAGCTTCAGATGGCGTCGATACGATATTGTCTTCTAAGCAGCGTACGGTTTCATTACAGAAAGCCAGCATAGTGCGATCGATGATAGCTTGATCATCAAACTCTTGCTTAGTGCTATCGGTAGTGTCTTTGAGCAACGCATAAGTGGCATCATCTGCAACTTTTTTCGGCTTACCGCGTTTGTCCATTTCATACTTGTAGAAACCAACGCCGTTTTTCTGACCTAAGCGATTGTTGTCATAAAGATGCTGGATTGCGCCTTTATAATCAGGCTTCATGCGATCAGGATAGCCGTCTGCCATCACTTCTGCGCCATGTACACCGGTATCAAGACCGACCACGTCGATTAGATAAGCAGGGCCCATTGGCCAGCCGAATTTTTCCATGACTTTATCGACATGAACGAAGTCAGCGCCTTGCTTAAGTAACAAGTCAAAAGCACCAAAGTATGGGAATAGCACACGGTTGACTAAGAAACCTGGGCAGTCATTGACCACAACAGGCACTTTGCCCATTTTGGTTGCTAGAGCGACCGTCGTGGCAATGGCTTCTTCAGAGGACTTTTCACCGCGAATAACTTCAACCAATGGCATACGATGCACAGGGTTGAAGAAATGCATACCGACGAAGTTTTCTGGGCGCTCAAGTGCTTCAGCTAGGTAAGTGATAGAGATGGTTGAAGTATTTGAGGCTAAGATGCAATCGTCTTTAACCAAGCCTTCTACTTCTTTAAGTACTGAACGCTTAACTTTTGGATTCTCAACAACCGCTTCAATAACGATATCAGTATCGCTAAAGTCGCCATAGTTCAATGTAGGACGGATACGGCTTAAGGTTTCACCCATTTTGGTGGCAGTCATCTTGCCGCGATCAACCATCTTGCCAAGCAGCTTGCTGGCTTCACCCATACCAAGGTCTAATTGCTCAGACTTGATATCTTTCATGATAATTGGCAAGCCTTTGCTGGCTGCCTGATAGGCAATACCACCGCCCATGATGCCTGCGCCTAGTACAGCGGCTTCATTAATTTCATGCGCTTGCTTGCTGTGTTGTTTGGCCAGTTTTTTAACCAACTGATCGCTTAAGAACAGACCAACTAAGCTCTCTGCTTGTGGGGTTTTGGCCGCTTTAGCAAAGCCTGCTGATTCTACGTCAATCGCTTTATCGCGTGGCAAATTGACATGTTTTTCAATGGCGTCGATAGCGATGGCAGGTGCTGGATACTGCTTAGGATTGGCTTTAGCAAAGATCATTGCTCTGGCACTACTAAAGGCCATCGCTTGCTCAAGCGGGTTCAGTTTAACGGGGTTTAACTTCTCTTCACGTTTGGCTTCCCAGTTAAGCTCACCTGAAATACATTTTTTGACCAAATCGATCGCTGCATCTTGCAAGTCATCAGCAGGAACGGTCGCATCAACCAAGCCCAGTTTTAGCGCATCCAATGCTTTTTTAGGTGTTCCTGTAGCGATAAGCTCAAGCGCATTATCGATACCAATGATACGTGTACTACGGACGGTACCACCAAAACCTGGGAAAATACCCAGTTGGGTTTCAGGCAAACCAATAATCGCCTTGTCACTCATGACGCGATATTCACAAACCAGAGTCATCTCACAACCACCGCCGAGTGCTGCACCATTAATAGCGGCCACTTTCGGGAATGGCAAATCTTCAAAGCGGTTAAAGGCGTCGTTGACTTTGATGCCCCATTCTCTAATCTCGCTCTCAGACTTTCTAAAAGAGGCGACGAATTCTGTGATATCAGCACCAGCGATAAAGACGCCTTTGCTTGACGTTACGATCAAACCTTTGACATCATTAGCTTTTTCTAAAGCGCTCACGACTTCGCCAAATTGCTTATTAGTCTCAGCATCAAACTTGTTCACGCTCTCATTTTCGGCGTTGTATTGCATGTTGGCAATGCCATCCTCTAGCATTGTCACCGTGATGCGATTTCCTTGATATACCATGTGGAACTCCTTGCTATATAATAAAAGCTACGTTTTAAAGTTAAAGTAAATAGCCAGTTATTGTTGATAAAACAGGTAATAACACAGTCAATCTGACAGATTATAGCTATAAATAGCATGTCAGATTAACCGCGATGACGTCTTTATTATCCAGCGCTCATTGCTTTATCTAGCATGCATTGCTGTGGCGCTTCATTTTTATACTTTTTTTGCTTATATTTGGCCTAATAGTTAGCTTTATCGGTCAGATAACCTGTTTATATACTCAGCATTTAAATCATTAAGCCGTCTTAACATCAATCAGTGTAGGGGATTATGCCCCCGACTGTCACAAGCTAATACCGGACTCGTAAGTCACTATCAAGCATTTACCTCTGTAATTACGTGCTTTACATGCATGAGTGTATACTGGTTTTTAGTGTGATAATGTTGCTAACATTATCAGTAGTGCTGTTTAGGTTGTCAGTAATACTGTTAAAATTTTCAAGGGTACTACAGTCACTTACCGCTTTATCAGAACACATTAAGACGGCAAGTTAAATCATCAATACGTAACCAAAACAGACAGCGCCTATCCTATGCCAGCAATCCTCAACCTATATCATGCTATATTAACGATATTTTTATTATTCACCTTATCAATGGTTGGGTTATGACTGTTTCTTCTGCGCCACGCTTTGTCCCTTTTAATAATTTCGAGTCGTTTCACAACAGGCTACGCGCACAATTAGCGCAAGATATTGATACCCTATTTGCCTATGCTCAATTGCCCAGCCCATTAGCAGAAGCCTGCCGTTATGTAATGACCGGTCAAGGGAAACTGGTTCGGCCATTATTAGTAGCAAGTGCCTTTGTTAGTATAAAAGCAGCTAGCGTAAGTGCCACCAATAATTCCCCTGTAACGGAACTAGCAAATACTACCGATGAAAATGAAACAGACAATTTAGATAACCTAGATAACCTAGATAGGCTTTTACATGACCAAGCGCACTACGATATGTGCCGCCGTGCCGCATTGGCGGTAGAGTTACTGCACACCTACTCATTAGTGCACGATGACTTGCCATGTATGGATGACGATGAGTTACGTCGTGGTCAGCCGACTGCTCATATTGTATTTAATGAAGTGACGGCATTGCTGGCAGGTGATGTTTTACAGACGCTGGCTTTTGAGGTGTTGACCGCAGAAATTCCGACCTTTGCGCCTTTTGATTCGCAGATAGCCAGCCAGCTATTGGCGATATTTGCACCGCGCGCACGGCGTATGGTGGCCGGTCAAATGCTTGACCTCAATGCCGAAGCCAATAACAACATTTCTCAAACCGATTTAGAAGCTATCCACCGTGATAAAACAGGCGCCTTGATTGAGGCAGCGGTATTGATGGGTGGAATCTGTGCGCAAGCAACTGCCCCACAACGTATCGCATTGCAAGATTGTGCGCAGCATATTGGGCTGGCCTTTCAAGTACAAGATGACATTCTAGACGTCACTACCAGTACCGATACCTTAGGCAAACCTGCCGGCAGCGATGAAAAGTTAGACAAATCTACCTATGTTAAATTAATGGGTGTTGACGCTGCCAAAGATTATGCGCAGTCGTTATTTGATGGCGGACGAGCTGCAATTACTCGTGAGCTTGGCAACAATACAGAAAGTGATGCGCTACTTGAGCTTATTGAATGGCTCTGGTCTCGTAAAAAATAGACACGTAAAGAGTAGTCTTGGACAATAAGCTTATAAACGTAAATAGATTAAAACATACCCATAAAAAAGGACTTAAATGTAGAGGGCGGCTATGACTAATACCAATACCCCACGTATTTATCTAGGCACTGGCGGCTATAGCGATACCGACTTATTAGGCACGCTTTATTCAACGGGTACTAAGAAAACTGACTTCTTACGTGAGTATGCCAAACAATACGGGGCGGTAGAGATTAATAGCACTTTTTACGCACCTATTGGTCAAAAGGCCTTTGCCGGTATGGTCAATAAAGCCTATGTCCAAGCCGAAAGTGAGTTACAGTTTGCCGTCAAGCTCCATCAAAATTTCACTCATGCGCGCAAAGGTAGCGCAGAACACGCACAAGCCTTTCTTACTGCCTTAACTCCACTGATAGAAGCGGATTGTCTAGCGCCATTGTTATTACAGTTCCCGCATGGCTTTGATCGCACCCGAGATAATAGGCTCTATCTAGCAAATCTAGTGAGTTGGTTTAAAGACTATCCATTAGCCGTTGAGTTTCGTCATAACAGCTGGCACACGCCGCAAGTTGTCGATAGCTTTGGCGAGCAAGGTCTTATTTGGTGCAGCGTTGATTATCCCAAAGTGAAAGGTCTACCGCCATCACGACTGATATTTACCCAGCGCGCGGGTTATCTGCGCATGCATGGTAATAATCTAAACTGGTGGGATGCCATGAGTGCCAGCGACCGTCATGATTATCGTTATAGCGAGGCGGAAATGCAGGAATGGGCGCAAGCGATTGCCAATCAGCGCCAGCATTTCGATACGTTATATATCTTCTTTCAAAACACCGTTAATGCGCATGCCTTCTATAATATTGCGATGTTGAGAGAGGCGCTGGGTAGGTTTGGGCTTGAGGTTTGAGGTTTGAGGTAAAATAAAATATTGTAGGGTGCGCCCAGCACACAAAAAAGCCTTATACTCAATAAAAGTGATGCCTGGAACGCATCCTAATTTTTCTACAGCAGCGTTCGAATCGTTTTTTATTTATCGCTGTCGCAGCTTATAGTTGAATCTAGTTTTTAAATTTTAGCAGTCTTATTTAGGAAAGTGTATATGCTTATCTGGTTTGTAGTCGGAGCGATAGTCTTATCTGTAATAGCATTTAAATATTATGGAAGAAACAGAGAATCTGATAGTTTTAAGCTTATAGAAAGATTAGCTAGCCAAGGTGATGCGCGAGCTCAAATAAACCTTGCCATGATGTATTACGGTGGTACAGGCGTACGTCAAGATCTTCCTAAAGCTATTGAATGGGCAGAAAAACCAGCTCGACAAGGTAATGCTGAGGCTCTATTTGTTATGGGTATGATGCATACTCAAAAGAATGATGCTAAGGCGTTTGAATTTTACCTACAATCAGCTAATCAGGGCTATCCTAGTGCTCAGAACATGGTTGGCCTTTCATACAAGGAAGGAAGAGGCGTACAACAAGACTATGCCAAGGCATTTGAATGGGTACAAAAAGCAGCTAATCAGGGCTATCCTAGTGCTCAATATGTAGTGGCATAATAAAATTGGACAGTGCTTAAGAGGTTATACTAACTCAAAGAGGACATTAGTATGACTAACAAACGCAGAGAATACACCCGAGAATTCAAATTAGAAGCCATCAGCTTAGTGATTGATCACAAGCGCAAGGTTGCAGAAGTGGCAGAGTCGCTAGGGATTGGCATCTCCACTTTAGACAACTGGGTACGAAAGTATCGACTAGAGCAGCGAGGCGTTGCCCCAACCCAAGGCTTGGCTTTAACAGATGAGCAGCGAGAGTTGCAACAGCTGCGCAAAGAGAATAAGCGTCTAAGAATGGA
>Ga0209414_1001270_pt1 | contig 11988 bp, 9 predicted proteins | sample LakVidmifraction_4_FD_181154 | JGI IMG/M metagenome (GOLD analysis project Ga0209414, IMG submission 181154) | Hypersaline microbial communities from Lake Vida, Antarctica - Brine Hole Two &gt;0.2 micron (SPAdes) (version 2) | ecosystem: Environmental > Aquatic > Non-marine Saline and Alkaline >... | reverse complement strand
CTGCGCTGGTTTCCACGCTGCTGACATTGAAAAGGCTTTGTTCCTGGGGCAGAAATCACAGGGCACTCGTAACGGCCAACCTTTCCGTACCATGGATGGTTTGCTTAACATTGTGTCCAACCTGACTTTCTATCCTCCCAGCTACACGGCAGTTAACGTGTCTGCTGCTGGCTCAACCACCAACTTCACACAACTGGAAGGTTTCTTGGATCCTGTGTTCAACCAGCAGACCGATCCGAAGGTGGGTAACGAACGTGTTCTGTTTGTTGGCGGTGAAGCTCGTAAGGTGATCAATAACATTGGTCGCCGGAATTCTACCTACTTCATTCAAAACGGGCAGAATCAATTCGGTCTTCAGTTCGGTCAGTTCAACATTGCTCGCGGCAGTTTCCGTATGGTTGAGCATCCGCTCTTCAACTCGAATCCTGTCTGGGCTCGTTGGGCAGTTGCTGTTGATCTTTCTACTTTCCGTGTTGCTTACCTGGGCGGCCGGAAGACGAAGAAAGAAGACTTCAACATGTCAGGTGTTGCTGTTGACAACGGGCTTGATGCAGTTGGCGGCACTCTGACTAGCGAACTCACCGCAATTGTGAAGAATCCTCCTGCCAACGCCTGGATTACTAACCTGACTGCGGCTGAGCTCGGTTAAGTAGTTGTTCTACTAGTTTCTGGTAAGAGTTTCTAGCCTCAAAACTCTTACTACTCCATCCTCTAGGAACTAACATGACCACTCCATCAAGCAATCTAATCGCTGCTCACCTGTTTAAGTCACCTCTGCAATCTTGGGTATTTATCCTCCCGAACGGCAAGAGACTTAATTTTATCAAAGGTGTTTGTATTACTTCAGACCCGAAAGAGATCGCACATCTGAACATGGAAATTGAATTGGGGCATCCATCAATGTATATTGATCCCAACGAAATTACTGTCTCCCTAGATCGCACTGATCCAGTAGCTGCCCTTAAGGGCCGTATGCGTTTGGAAGTTCTGAAAGAGCTGCAAGCAGAAATGGCGGCTGCCACGGATCCAAACAATGACATGGGAAATAGTGATCCAGGTAAGTTCACGCCTGCATCTACTAGCAGCATTGCAGCAGTTACTGTGAACGGAGATGCAGCGGCGCGACTGGCTAATCTGCGCAATTCTGTTGCAAAGGTAGCTGATGCTACGGTAGTCGTCAAGCAAACTGGCCCGGTTCCTTTTGTTGTTCCGGTTGCTGAGACTGGAGTGTAATCATGACATTGGCCGAACTGTACGCTGAAGTGTATCTGTTAACTAACAGAGACGATCTAGTTGCACAAACTGCCGCCGCAGTTCGGTCAGCCACGCTCAAGATTCATCAACTGGATTATTTTTACAAAGATATCTTTGAGACTGGAATCATCTTCCCTGCGGCAGATTATCTCCAGCAGCTAGAGTACCGCACCGCTGTTCCTCGTTGGCGCTCTCTAAAGTATCTTCGTAAAAGTGACGCCAGCAATGGACAGAACGGAAACTTTTTCACTATCATTCCCATTCCAGAATTTGTGCAAGACCAGTATGCATTGAACCAACCAGATGTTTGTTATGTAGCTGGTGATGTATTGCAGATTCGTTCCTCAACTAAGCTGGGCTATGCAATTCTTGGTTGCTACCGCAATCCAGATATCACTCCGCTCGGCTATAATTCTTGGGTGGCCCTAGATCATCCATACGCTATTATCTTCGAAGCTGCCGCATCAATATTCAAGCAGACTGGAGACACAGATCAGTTTGCTGCGTACATCCGGATGTCTGCTGAAGAACAGCAGTTAGTTCGTATATCTAATATTCAACCTCAGGGATATTAAATGGCTACTACACCTCCGGGACCCCCTCAGTTTATATCAGTAGCTGTGGTGAATAAAATATCCGTGTGGGGTACTGTTACTTCCAGCAGTACTGGCCCTCCAGGACCTCCTCCTGGGGGCACTCTTATATATAATGCAGCCGTTGTTTATAATGGACTGCAGACTTACGACGCTGTTCTCAACTAGTTCACACCAAGGAATATTCTCATGGCTAATCTTACTCCTGTCCCTGGTTGGGATGATGTTTTTCAGCTCGAAACAACTACTCAAGTTCTTGGAGGCCCCGGAGGTCCTGCAAATACTCCTGCACAGAATCTAGTTAACAGAACAGCTTTTCTAGGAACTTCGGAAGGCACAACTAGAGTTGGGCATATTGCCGCGGGTCCTGGAGCAGCCAGCAGGTTGGCGCAAAGTAAGTTGAGGGATGCTGTCAGCGTATTCGATTACATGACGGCGGCGCAAATTGCTGACGTCAAAGCTGGCACCGTAGTGCTTGATGTTACGGTACCTCTGCAAGCAGCTATCAATGCACAGAGCTGGGGCGGAACACTTTACTTTCCCAAAGGTGTTTACAAAATTACGGCTGCATTAGTGATGAAGTCGGGCTTGAATTTGATTGGTGATTCAAATCTAGATACTGTGTTTGGTGTCAACCCGTTCCTTCCTGATTCAATGCCTACTATGATCTGGCAGGAAACGGCAGGACAGCACTGTATTTCAGTCATATCTTCGGGAGCAGGAACCCGGACTTATGCTGATTTGTCGATTCGTAGAATTGCATTTCATTCTCGTATTGGTCCCGCGTTCACGGCTCAGCCGATTGCAGGCAAATACGGTATACACTTTTACGGCACGCGACCCTTTAGTTCATATCACATGACTATTGAGGAGTGTTCTTTCTACCACTTTGAGCGCGGCATTTCTGTCGTAGGTTACGATACGGGCGCAGGAGTAGATTGGCAATGTGATAACATAACCGTCAATAGGTGCAAATTCAACCAGAATACAAATGGCATATACCTTTCGACAACTAATGCCGATGCTTGGTTAGTCAGCAACTGCACTTGGATAATCCCTCCAAACGGCCACGGAATTTATTTCGACCGCATCGGCTACTTTACGGTGTTGTCTGGTTACGGTGTTCCAGGGTACACTTCTATCGGAGGAGTAGCGGCAAACACTTCCTTGTTTACGGTTGCCCACGCAGGAGTTGGCTCTTCGTACCACGACATTATTGCTATTATCGGAACGGCTGGATCTGATAACTTAACCTATTTCTTGCGCGTGCTTGCGGGAATTGGAACAGGAAATAATTATTCCTCCATTCAATTGACAAGTTGCGTTATTGAAGCTGCTTGCCTAATTGAAACTCGAAGCACTATTCTGAGCACGGGAAACAGATTTCTGGGCTTGGCGACGGTTACAGGGGCTGATTGCGAAATTAGCAGTATCAACGATAAAAACTCAGTAGCTGGAAGCCCTTGGGTACTCAACGGCTTGCGTCCAACCTTTAATCTTTTCCCTACTGACTTAACAGAAACTGCTCTCGCCACAACGAATGCAGACAGTGATCTTACCTGGTACACCACAAAGCCAGTTGTATTGCACGTTGGGATACTAACCGCAAACATCAGTCTTAACTGTCTCAACACTAACGCGCCACGGGGTGCTCGTTTCTTGATTTCTAGGCTAGGGGGCGGAGCTTTTAACCTAAACGTCCGAAATGCAGCTCTTGCTAACCTGAAAGTGCTGACCACTAACCAGTGGTCCGAAGTACTATTTAACGGCACTGAGTGGGTATTGATTGCTTCAGGCTCAGTCTGATAAAATATCATGGCTAAAATAGTTTATCGCGGTAATCTTTCAGCTGCTATCTACCCAATGACTTTGGCTGGGTCAGGCAGAGCTGTAATCATGCCCGGCCCGGATCAGAACTTTGATCGCCGGGTAGATCCTCAGGGTGAGCAGAAAGATGCCGGTATTCCACAAGCCATATACATGGAGAATGTACTTCCTACGGTAAATGGATATCAGAGCGTAGGATTTCTGGAGCCTAAGATAGGCATTCCAGTACTTTGGCCGACGGGGCTAGCTGGCTTGTTCGAGATAGATGCTCGGGCATCCACGGGTAATATCTACAAAGTTCCTCTGTTTTATTTAAGCAATAACACCTACACTTGCGGAGCCACAGGAACTGGAGTTGTTAATTTTACCGGAGCTCCTCCTCAGTTTCCTGCTGTAGGCCCTCCTGGCCCTCCTAGCCTAGGACTAGCTCAAACTCTTTTAAGTCTTACCAGCACTGCTGTAGTTGGGGACAGGGCTTACGTAAAGATATCTGGAAGTTTGTATGAGGTTAATGGAACCAATTTTGACGGCTTTAGTTTCCAAGAGCTTACTCTCGTAAATGTGGACGCTCTAGTAACCCCATTAAACTTTTTTAACGCTACCGCTACTGAAGGAATTGCTGGCTCCAACAACTATCTAATCGGCTCTGACCCGGATACTATATACTATTCTTCCCTCACAAATCCGTTAGATTTTGTTAGCTCTTTAGTTTCAGGTGCAGGACAAGGTAATCCCAATAATCTAAAAGGACGTATAGTTTCTTTGGTCGAGACTCAAAATGGCTTTTATATTCTAGCGCAAGAGTCCATCATTCTAGCCAAGTACACAAACAACAATCGCTATCCCTGGAAATATGTGGTAGTTCGTAATGCGTCCGGGCAGGCTTCCAATCCAGGTGCGTTTTATGGAAACGTGAATTCCAAGGCACAGTACATTCTTGATACAAACAATCAAGTTAAAATAATCAATGACGATGTAGCAGAAGACATTGGGCCTGAAGTTAGTGAGTTTCTTGCTAACGGTGTAGTTCAGCAAATATACAATACAGCGTCCAATACATTCCAGAATCAAATCCGGCTGACTCGCAATGCTCGAATCTATGTGCTAGGTGAGCGGTACATCTTTGTGTCTATCAATGACAGCACTATTGACGGAGATTACTCTGCTGCAATAGTGTACGATATTTTGCTAAAGCGGTACGGTAAGATTAACATTCGTCACCACGCTATATATGAACTGACTGCGCGCCGAGTTAATGCAGGTGGCGGCAACGCGAGAAAGACAGTGGGCTTTCTAAATACTGTCTCAGGTAAGATTTCCATTCTTAACATCGGACCGTATCCTACAACTAACAACGGGCTGTATCTGTCCTATGACATTCCTCCGCAAGAGTCTGTGCTTATCCTCGGTAAGTTTCAATACGCTCGCTCTAGGTTTATTAAACTGGAAGAGCTAGATATTGAAGGGATTAAAGACCCAGCAGTCAATGCTCCACAGAATTTCTCCTGCTATCTGCTGCCGTCATTGGATGGCTATAACTTCTTGCCTGGGGAATTCCTCACTCCTAGAGTCAATGCTACTGGGCTGATAAAGTATAAAGCTCACAAGACTTGCCAGAATTTTGCTCTTGCTCTTAAAGGCTCATTTGATATTTCCACGATACAGTTGGGGTTTGTTCCGGCCGGAGAGAGATAATGAGTTCAAGCACTAACTCAGTCAATCCGTATGTAGGAGCGAGTCTGGCAGAAATGCAGGAGAGCCTAGGGATTACTCAATTTCCTGGAGAATACACTTGGTACCAGATTATCGGTGGCTTAGTAATTCAGGGTGGATTTGAAATCTTCACTGGAGCTGCAACCCGCACAGTTAACCTAGTGGCGCCCTTTCAGAAACAGGTATTGAACATTACCATATCTCCTACTTCTGCAGGCGATGGACCTCACGGACATATAGTTGCTGGACCCGGGCTAACCAGTTTCCAGATAAAACACTACGGTCCCAATGCTAGCTACTTCTGGCTGGCAATTGGTGTGTAATGCACTTATACTATCTTCTGGTGTGTGCTAACCAGTGCTCTGGTATTCTGCATAAAATGTCACCACGCAAGTTTACTGGGATATCAAACTGTGTCAGATCCTTCTACCAATGCAGATGTTAACACTGCTGCACTTAAACTCACAGCAATCTGGGCGGGCACAATATTTGGAATTGAGCTCTCTCATTTAGTACTTGCTGCTACTCTCATTTACACTGTACTTCAAATAGGTTTGATAATCTCAGATAGGATTGTCAAGCCTTGGTTAGCTTCTAGGCGGCCGATCCTTGTTGATCAGGACGGGCACACGAAAAAAGAAGCTAAAGAACTTAACGAACCTTCTACAACTCCTAAGGAGCATTGACATGGCCGGTTTAATCGAAGGCGGAACTGAGAGAAACTCCAGTGTAGGTAACTCTCTCGGGACAACTAGCAAGCGACGTATTCTTAGCTCGGAAGCTCAAAACAAACTTATCTATGATTTGCTTGCTGCGGATAACGGACTAGCAAGTATTCTTTCAGGTCAGAATATGGTCGGTGCTTCAAATAGCTCTAGCCAAACACTGATGGCCCAAGACTTTATGACCAAAGCATTGGGTGAGCTTGCTCTGGTTACCGCAGAGGAAGTTGGAACTACTACTGGCGAAAGCAAAAAAGTAGACAAGAAATCTGGTATCAAGGGTAAGATACCTACTGTAATCTGCACTGAACTGTATGACCAGGGCAAGCTTTCTGCCGAGCTCTATACTGCCGGCCACGATCACTTTCTTTCTCTGCATCCTAACACTGTTGCTGGCTACCAGATCTGGGCCCGCAAAGTTGTAAAGCTCATGCAGAAATCTGAGCGCCTTTCTAACTGGCTGCTGCCTATTGTAGTTTCTAGGTACCTGATGACTACCGGACTGCTGCCAGTTACTTTCTGGGGCTTGGCAACCATTTACATTGGCCAGCCGATTTGCTTTGTTATCGGCTCATGCTTGCCCAAGGAGGTTTCTAATGGCAACGAATCCTATACTTGATATGGTGGCAAGTCAGGGGGCAAGAACTAAAAGTGCTTCCGATTTGCTAGTAGGTTCTACAATTCAAGTACAGAACAAGATGGAAGAAGTCTTGACTGGAATGTCTTCGGCTGTTGTTTCTCAAGGAAACAATCAAGCTATCGTACTTCAGACTCAGATGCTGGCGAAACAAGAAGCAGAGCGGAAAGCCTCCAGACTCATGGAGCTGGTAGGTGGCGAAGAGAACCTGTTCCGGAAAGTGCAGGATGTTAATGTCGCCGGAGAGAAGTTGAAGACGGAAGTTGCAGACATGCAGCGGCTAAGAAATACTAGTTTCTTTGGTGATGGTCCTATTGACTGGTTTATGGCTAGGCTTGAGCTTCCTAAATCACAACTTCGTGTACAAGATAACGTGATGGCTACTCAAGCAGCGCGCTCTTCTGCTATCGACCTGAACAATGCTATCCAAGAGACAGTTAAAACTACCAATGCCACAACTCGGACAGTCAGTGATCTGAGTATCAATGCTGCAACCAATGCACTGAATGAAGAATACAAATTCAAAGCTGGACAAGTGCAGCTAGATATGCTTCGCAACTCTTTAATGGGTGTTGAGGCTATTGCCAAAGCAGAAGAGGGTGCATTGCGGCGAGCGTACGATAGTACGAATCTGGCTCTAGGAGAGCGGCAGTGGGCACTGACTCTTGAAAGATTTAAGAACGAGAGAGAGAACCAGTCTTGGATTAGAGAAGAGCAAATAGCTAAGCGGGCAGGACGTCTTGAGCAACAACAGTTCGATGAAACTACTCGATTCAAAATTAATCTAGCTCGTAACTCCCGCGGTGAGCCGCCGCTAGAAGGTGGAGAATGGCAATCGTTTAAAGAGTTTACTCCTAAAGACCAGATTGGTGCTTTGGTTCGTCTTGGTGAGCAAGCTCAATCTACAGGTATTCCATTCATCGCTAACTCTCCAGCAGATACTGCCAAGGTGTTTCTGGAGAATCCAAACATTCGCTTTGAAGATACCCGTCAGAAGTCAGCAGCTCTTATCTTCCAAGCATTGAATGATCTGGGAGCTATCAAAGGTTCTAAGGATCCTAAGGTGCAAGCTCAATACGACGCACTGATTAAAGACAAGTCTGGCCAACAGGCGGAATCATATATCAACTCTCGTGTTCGGGAACTGATCACTACTTACACAGCTAACACTGATGCACCTACCAATCCCTTTAATCTGGGAGACATCGGCGCATTCCTAGGTGACGGTACCAACGGTATCTCAACTCTGATAGGTCTCGAAGTAAGTCAGAAAGTGCTTATTCCTGCTGTGCGCGCCGGAGTTAAACTAGACTCGCCCGGTGCAGTTATCAAGCTGCTAGGTGATGCAGTCAAAGCTAGGGAGATTACATCTAGTGTGGCGGCCTCAGGTATTTCTAGTTACTACCTTCGTGCCAATGAATTGCATCGCAGTTCTATGGGTCTCCGCGCACTCGGTATTATTATGCCGGAAGAAGCACTAAAGAGCTATCGTGCAACTGTTGGCGGTAAGATCATTGACATGACAGATCAAGTGCAAGTCAGCAGAGCAATCACAGAACAAATGTTTGGTCGTCCAGGTATGGGTGTAATGAGTCCAGTTCCTTTGGGCACTGCGCTGATTAGAGCTCAAGCTAATTCGCTGAATATTCCTAAGCTCCCAAGCATTGACCAGATTCGTCAGAGGTCCAATGAGAATAGAGTTGATTTCCGTGATGAGCAGTTTCAGGGGCCTTAAGGAATCACCATGACCAATCTAGCTACTTCACAACTTCCTTTCTACGCTAATGTGGCTGACAACCACAACATTGCCAATGGACAAGTTTCCTGGGCAGACCCGCAAACCTGGGCTAACAAGCTTGGTAATGTGGGTAAGTTTATTGCTAGTTCTGCACTGTCTGGTACTAATAGTTTTTATAATACTGGCGTAACTGTAGGTAGGTGGGCGGGACTTACAGATGCGCCCGATCGGGAAACTCAGACGTGGATTACTGGGCTCGACACGGACTTGGGTAAGTACTACTCAGAAAATAAAGAGGCTACTGACCTGACCGGTTTTGTTCTAGGATCCCTGGCTCCTGGCATTGGCGGCGTTAGATTGTTTAATGCCGGCCAGACAGTTCTGAAGACAGCACTTAAGTCTGGACAAGTTGGTGGCATGTCCGGGAAAGCTCTTGGCTTGCTTGTTCCTAAGACTGACGAGTATCTTGCTGCTGCGGCCAGTCAGATCAATCAATCGACTACAGCAGTCAAGCTAATCAATGCTAACACTGTTCGTGCTATTGAAGGCGGCTTTAGGCAGAACACACTTGAAGCTGCTGCGTTCGAGATTGCTGCGATAGCGACTCAGTTTAAATCTCCGACTCTGGAAAATATGGATGGCGGAGATCTGGTAAAAAACATTCTAATTGGCGGCGCCCTTGGTGGAGTCATTGGTGGTACCTTTGCAACAGCAGGTTTGTTTGGTAAGATCAAACTGGCAGTTCGTAGAGAGGATGCCATTCGTCAACCTTTCCTAGCTAGGCCGGCTCTGGCAGAACAAACACCTAGCTCAGATCGTATTGTGCAACTAGCTTACGATTCCGATATGGGCGGAGCACAGCCTATCGTTCTTCGTAATGCAGATGGCAGCATTGTGCCAACTCCCGATGCACAACTTTTTGCTGACCGAGTTAACAAGAATGCAGTTGAGATTCGAGGTGAGACAGTTAAGCTAGCTAGCGGCGATGTTACTCTGGGCAACCTAGTTGCAGATATCTCGTCACCTATTAAAGGAACTGACGGTAAGCTGCCTGTAGGATTTGCTCAAGGTTATTTTGAAAACTTCTCCGGAGCTGCATCTATTTCTCGCATCACCCAGGAAACTAGTTTGGAGATTGCAGCCAGGAAAGCAGCACGGCTTGATGAAGAAATTGCAACTCCTATTGGTGTTCGCTACTTTGCTCTCCACGGTGAGAACATAGGTGAAGTCATTGCTGGCAAACCAATGCTTCCTACTCTGGCCGACCTGATTGATACTCCTAAAGGTATTCTTAAAGCAGTCAGTGAGTATAAATTCGGTAAAGAAGTTACACCGACTACTGTTTGGTCAGCAATGAATCTAACTGCCCGCGGCGGCACAAGAGAAGCTGAAGCTAGATACATCTGGGCTCTGCGTCCTGAAGAGGGTGGAGTTCTGAAAGAGATTCCTGCGGGCTCGCTTATTGGTAGGTACGACATTCCATTGCTAGAGCGCGCGTATACAGATAGAATCACTAACATTCGCATCACATCTGGCGAAGGTCCAAGCCTGGAAGTTATGGGCGTGTCATCTAGCGAAGAGCTGTTGAAATTAATTAAAGAATCTAAAGAGGAAGTGGCCGCTCAGTTGGGAGAGAAGTTCTCTCTGCTCAAGTCCTCCACTATGGATCCAGAGCTGTCTAGCGAAGCTGTTGCTCGTATCGTTAATGTCCGTACTTCATACCTTGAAGGTACCTGGTCAGAGAACTCTATCGAAGATCTGTTTGCTAACCAGACCAATGCTCGTGTGCAGCAACAACTTCGGGATGCAAGAGGTCTGAGTAAAACAACTCCAGGCGCAGTAGATAATCCTCTGCTACTTCCCCGACACGCTAAGATTGTATACAAGCTAGATTCCGATTTGTCCGCCACCACTCCGCACATTGTGGATGCAATTACATTCTACAAAGGGCAGCAACAGGTATACGAAGAAGGAAACAAAAGAGTATTTGCTAACATCACTCGCCAGTCTGGTCAGCTATTCCCAGACATTAATGATGGGATGATGAACACTGCATTTCGAGCAGGCTCTGGCAACGGCTTGTTTTCATTTGAGAATTCTAACTACGGCACTCTTGGATCTACAATGGCTTTCGTAGGTTCCCTCACCCGGAACATGAAGCAAGAGTTTCGTAAGAACACCAGTGAAGCACTAGAGTCAGCTCTTGTTCGATTGGGCGGTAAGCAAGAAGCAGCTATTGAGTTTGAGACACTGAACCAGAAAGTCACTAGGTCACCTAGCCAGTTTGTTCTTCGGGAGACTACACTTGGGGATCATGTGCTGGTATCAAAGGAAGCCATAACCCAAACCGTAGTTGATGGCGCCGGAGTTTCCCGTAAACAACTTGCAGATGTTGCTGACTACGAGCTACTGGAAGAAGGAGTCAATTCATTTGCTATCCGGAATGAAGAAACTCTGGAGGCATTGAGAGCTCACATCAATGTCACAGGTAATCGTACTTCCGACATGAAGCAGATTCGGGCGCAGCAAGGACTCGCTGACTACAAGGATATTGAAACCTTTCGTCCTATCCGTCCCAATCTTAAACAGTATCCACACTTTGCATTCGTAGTGAATGACAAGGTAACTGGTGCTGGGCACATGACAATGATTCATGCGGCCTCGGAAAAGGAGCTGGAAGCACTAGCTAACAAAGTGCCTAGTCAATACAGGACTATTTTTAAGCGAGAAGTAGAAGAGTTCAAACAAGCCTCTGGTCAGTTTGAGTATTCCCGCACACTCAATGAGAGCTACCTTAATTCCGACCTGGCTAAGAATGGTGTGTTCTCGAATTTCTTTTCTAAGACTGATCCTGCAAAAATTGTGGATGACATTCTCCAGCAGAATCTACGAGAGACTGATACGCTAGTAACGGAAGCTGTAAGACTCCGATACGAAGCACCGTTCACATACCTGGAAGATTTCGCTCGACAGTATTCTAAGGCGGCCACATCTAAACTAGCTTCACGCGCTGAAACTATTGAAGCTTCTGCTGACAATCCGTTTTTCAATTACATTAAGACTGCCCTGGATATCTCAAAAATCAATGAGCATCCGCTTGTTTACGCATTCAATAAAATTCTAGATGATGCAGTGTCTAGGCCAGTGCAAGCAATTAAGGAAACTTTTGGTAAGATTGAAAATCCGGGCCAGCTTGATGAGGTCAATGGTCTGCTAGAGAAGTACGGGATGAAGCCGGCGTTCTATGATGCAGACCTGAACTCGCTAGTTAACCACACTGCACCTCGTGGCGAGCTGACTAAGTTTGTGCGTGGAGCTAATGCACTGCTGTCTAGATTCGTTCTCGGCCTTGATCCACTCAATGCTCTTAACAATGCTATCGGGTCTAACATTCTGAGAGGCACAGAACTTACTCACCTGTACAGAGCTATACGTGCCGGAGATTCCGAGATTGCCGGAGAGCTAAGTAAGCTTGCTAAGATCCGACTGCCCGGTACAGAGAAT
>Ga0209414_1001269_pt1 | contig 11997 bp, 8 predicted proteins | sample LakVidmifraction_4_FD_181154 | JGI IMG/M metagenome (GOLD analysis project Ga0209414, IMG submission 181154) | Hypersaline microbial communities from Lake Vida, Antarctica - Brine Hole Two &gt;0.2 micron (SPAdes) (version 2) | ecosystem: Environmental > Aquatic > Non-marine Saline and Alkaline >... | reverse complement strand
GCTCCAATTGCCTTTTTTGATAAAAAATATGTCGATGGAACTATGGAAGGGATTGGAAACAAAACCGTGCTGATCTCTGAAAAAATAAAAGGCATGCAATCCGGAAGATTTCAGGATTATGCATTCTTCTTTATAGCAGGAACTGTTGTAATTGCATTGGTGTTTATTTATATGTGGAACTAGAAAAATAAATCCCAAATAACAATGGTGATTTTTATATCAAAATTAGTTTGGAATATGAGAATTGAGAATTAGTTTTTGAAATTTTGAGTTCGGAGTTTGGAATTTTTATTTAGAATAAATTATTATGGATATTTTATCACTTTTTGTCATCGTCCCTGTACTTACCATATTAGTTCTTTTTGCTACAAAAGGATTAAAACAGGCACGCCTGGTTACAATGCTTGGAAGCATGGTTCAGCTTGCAATGGCTATAAACCTGATCTTCGCTTATTTTAGGGAAAGGGCAATTAATACCGATATTATGGTTTTCACCAGGGATCTGGTCTGGTTTAAATCCTTCAATATCCATTATGCAATTGGAGTCGATGGTATTTCCGTTGCTTTATTGATGCTGACTTCAATAGTTGTACTGGCAGGGGTGTTTATCTCCTGGAAAATGAAGGATCTGCCTAAAGAATTTTTTGTTTCACTCCTGGTTTTATCAACAGGAGTTTATGGATTCTTTATTTCCATTGATCTTTTCACGATGTTCCTTTTTTATGAAGTTGCTGTAATTCCAATGTATTTATTAATTGGAATTTGGGGATCGGGTCCAAAAGAATATTCTGCAATGAAACTGACATTGATGTTAATGGGAGCTTCCGCAGTTTTATTGGTTGGAATTTTAGGAATTTACCTTAATTCTAATGCCGATGGAGGAGCCTTAACTTTCAATATCCTGGAAATTGCCAAGGTGAATATTCCATTTGAAGCTCAAAAAATATTTTTCCCTCTCACTTTCTTAGGTTTCGCTGTTCTTGGAGCTTTATTTCCATTCCATACCTGGTCCCCAGATGGTCATGCTTCGGCGCCAACGGCGGTATCAATGTTACATGCGGGAGTTTTAATGAAATTAGGAGGATACGGTATATTTAGGGTTGCAATGTTCTTGTTGCCTCAAGGTGCCATAGAATGGTCCTGGGTGTTTATAATTTTATCTGCAACCGGAGTAATTTACGGTGCATTCTCTGCTTTAAGACAAACCGATCTAAAATACATCAATGCGTATGCATCGGTAAGTCACCTGGGAATGGTAATGTTCGCCTTATTAATGCTGAACAAAACCGGCTGGAACGGTGCCATATTGCAATCCCTCTCTCACGGATTTATGACAGCCCTTGTTTTTGCATTGATCGGGATGATCTACGAAAGAACTCACACTAGGGACATCACAAGGTTAGGAGGTTTATTGAAGGTGATTCCTTTTATCTCAGTCGCTTTTGTAGTAGTAGGCCTGGCTTATCTAGGTTTACCCGGATTTAGCGGATTTGTTGCTGAAATGAACATTTTTGTAGGTGCATTTCAAAATGACGACATGTTTACAAGAGTTGCAACCGTTATTGTAATCTCGGCAATTGTTGTAACTGCAGTATTCCTTTTACGCGTAATTGGCATCATGTTAATGGGAACTGTAAAAAATCCCGAATTTTTAAAACTCCCAAGGGTAACCTGGTATGAAAGAACCGGTATTATCTTATTATTCATCCCAATTATCGGCATCGGTATCGCTCCGCTTTGGTTAAGCGATATGATATTGGAAAGTTTAGAACCGTTTATTAGGGGAGTGTTGTAGAGGAGACCTTTTAATTTAAGGAACATGATGGTCGCATTTAGAAAAAATATTGGGTAATGGAAAATGAATCAAGTCTTTTGGACACTTTACTCCGGTCTTCAGTCTCCGGTCGCCGTTCCTTAGAGTTTAAAATAATAATCGAAATTAAATAACACACAATGAGTCTTAACAATTTCCTATTAATGAGACATGAAATTTTACTTCTGGCAATTACATTATTGCTTATTGTAGGTGAAATTTTTATACCTAAGCACAAAAAAGGCAGCATTGTACACCTGGCTCTGTTTTTATTTGGAATTCATACCGTTGTGGGATTTTTAGCTATTGAAGAAAGCAGTTTATTTGGCGGTATGTTTCAAACAAATAACCTGATCCACTTCTTTAAGAACACCCTTAATGTTGGAGTATTAGTATTACTGCTGCAATCGGCTGATTGGATCCAGGAAAAAATTGTTCAAAAAAATAAAGGGACAGAGTTTTTTATTCTGATGTTCTCATCACTTTTAGGAATGTATTTTATGATTTCCGCCGGGGATTTTTTAATGTTTTACCTAGGATTGGAATTGGCTACATTGCCGGTTGCTGCATTGGCAGCTTATGAAACTTCGAAAAGAATTTCCAGTGAGGCAGGGATAAAATTCATCCTCTCTGCGGGATTTGCTTCAGGAGTCGCTTTATTCGGAATTTCATTGTTATATGCTACCACAGGTTCCATTTATTTTAATGAAGTTATGGAAGTTATCACTTCCAACAATCTGACAATACTGGCATTTATTCTGTTTTTTACCGGGCTTTCCTTTAAAATATCCCTTGTGCCATTTCATTTTTGGACTGCCGATGTGTATGAAGGGGCGCCAATAAGTGTTGCCTCCTATTTATCTGTAATTTCAAAAGGAGCCGCTGCATTTATATTAATGATCCTATTGTTTACTGTTTTAAGACCATTAATGCACGTTTGGGAAAACATCATATATGTAGTCGCAATTGCCACAATGACTATTGGTAACTTATTTGCGTTACGACAAAAAAATATGAAACGCTTTCTGGCATATTCATCCATTGCCCAGGCCGGTTTTATTCTTTTAGGCCTTATTGCCGGAACACAATTGGGAGCAGCGACGGTGGTTTACTTTATATTGATTTATATATTCTCAAATCTGGCAGCTTTTGGAGTAGTACAGGCTATTTCATTAAAAACAGGAAAGGAAAATATGGACGACTATAACGGCTTGTACAGAACCAATCCTAAACTGAGTTTAGTAATGATGCTGGCCCTATTCTCACTGGCAGGAATACCGCCGGTGGCAGGATTCTTTGGTAAATTCTTCCTGTTCACTGCAGCCGCGAGTCAAGGTTATTATTTCCTTGTATTTATAGCCGTTGTGAACGCGACCATTTCCCTTTACTATTACTTATTGGTTATCCGGGCGATGTTCATAAGAAACAGTGACCATCCTATTCCATATTTTAAAAATAAGATCTATATGCGTTTGGGATTGATAATTACCGCGATTGGGATCCTGGTCCTCGGATTATACAGCCCGTTGTACGATTACATCTATGAATTAAGCAGCATATTCAGTTAAAAAAACAAATAACAAATAACAAAAAGTTGAAACTTGAATTTTTGGATTGTTAATTCACTTATTTGGAATCTTGAATTTTGAACTTGTTACTTTTAAGAAAAAATATTATGGCATTAGAAGGAAAACATGCATTTGGAAGCATCGGGGATACACGAGTTACTTTTATTGAAAAAAAGATTGGTGAAGACCGTAAGGATTTTTTAAAAAAAATATTGGAACACAACGGATTTGAAGTATTGATCCAGGAAGAAAAACGAAAAACTGAAGAAGAACCTCAACTTTATACTGTTGCAGTAACCGATATGGTCTTTAACCCCACCATTTATATTTTTGAACGCAAGTTAAAAACTTTCGATGGCAGAAAAATGACCCAGGATTACTGGTTTCAGCGTACCGATGACACAAATCCTCAATACTGGAATAACGGATCCGAAGAAAATTAATCGAGCTTCATTTTAAGTTCAATCTGATCCTGCTTCACCAAATTTAGATTTGCGGGATCCAAACTGAAAATATCCAATCTACCCCAACAAAAAACTTCCCTTTTAGGGAAGTTTTTTTATTTCCCGATATTTGGAATTATCTGAATTAAGGAAGCTGAGAACTAATTCCTGCCAGAAAATGCGGGAAAAGAAAACCTCCTCCAAAACGGCACTTCCATCGGGTTTAATTTGAATGAAGTGTATCAACTCAACAGAAATCCACAAATATAAACCACTGATAATTCGCTGTTAAAATTCTCTTTATCAATAATTTAAAAACTACCTTCAGTAGAATAAAATAACCAACATTCTTTTAAATTAAACTATTTTAGTAATTTTATCGCTTAGAATCATCGGTTTAATTCTTCCAAAAAATTACTGCCGACTAAAAATGGGGATAGATGAATCCATTTCTAAAACATCTTTTTATATTTTCCATATTCCTCTCTCCGTTCGTAGGGATTTCTCAACAAGTGCGCTTTAAGCATCTAAGCATAAACGATGGCTTGTCACAAAACGCAGTGCTTTCCATCTCCCAGGACCGCGATGGGTTTATGTGGTTTGGTACCAAGGACGGCTTAAACAAATTTGATGGTTATTCATTTACGGTCTATCATAACGAACTGAATAACTCAAATTCTATTGATGCAAATTACATTACAGCACTTTACACCGATAGTCACGGAATTTTATGGGCAGGGACTGAAAACGGCATGGTAAACCGCTATATAAAATCATCCGATTCTTTTGAGAGAATTGCGCTTCCCCTGAATAATTCTCTAAGTAAAAACACAACTGAGATCAAGGTGATCACAGAAGACAGAAATGGAACAATTTGGGTAGGCACAGCGGATAACGGCATTTTTAAACTCCTTATCTCAAACAACCAGGTACAACATAATGCAATAAAAAATTATTATAAGGACGAAAAACAAAAATCCTATTTAAGCAATAATATGATTAGAGGTCTGTATGCAGATAAAAAAGGATTTTTATGGATTGCTACCAAAGAAGGCCTCAGCCGCATGGACATCAATCGGGAAAATTTCACCTCTTTTTATTTTGACATTAAACATCCCGATGCAGAAGCAACTGCTTTAGATTTAGCTGTTACCGCAATTTATCCCGCCGGAGATGGCTATTTATGGCTCGGCACACTTTCAGGACTCGTGAAATTCAATACAAATGACTTTTCCCATGAAGTATTCCCGCATCATTCCAATATTTACGGATATGGTTGGGGCGAGATCACAAAGATCGTCAAAGACAACAAGGATAATTTATGGCTTGCCTCATTAGGGGAATTGATGAGTTTTGATACCAAAACAAAAACCTATACCTACTATAATAATGATCCTCTTATACCAGAATCTTTGATCTTTAATGGTATTTCCGGGCTATTTATAGACCGATCAAATATTATTTGGGCAGGCACAACAGGGATGGGCATTAGTTATTACGACCCAAAAATGCAACGCTTTTCCCTAATAAAACGCCAGGTCGATCAAAACTCCAGAATAAACGGTTTTAGTGTTTCTTCTATTGCTGAAGAAAACGACCGCTATATATGGATTAGTGCCGGGGTACTTTACCGTTGGGACAGAAAAAAAAATATCTTAAAAAGTTTTGAATCTGATCCCTATTTTTTGGATGCATTTGGAAATTCCAATGCCTGGTCTATTTTAAAAAGCCGGGATGGGAACCTGTGGTTTACCACCACAGAAGGACTTTTCGTTTTGAATCCCAAATCAGGAAAAACACGTCAATATAAATTTAATAAAAACGATCCTGAAGGGATCCCTCAAAAAGGAGTTGCGAATATTTATGAGGATAAAAAGGGGTTTCTGTGGATAGTAACAGAAAACTACCTAAGCAAAATGACCAGCCGGGAAAAGGGTACTTTTAAACACTATCAATACCTAAGGGCATCTGCTTATCAGTTGTATGTACGCCCTGTAATTTACGAGGATGGAGATAACAAGATCTGGCTGGGAACCAATAACGGTTTGCTGGTATTTGACCAGGAAAAAGAAAGTTTTTTCACCTACAAAAATCAGCCGGACGATTTACACAGTATATCGAGCAACCATATTAAAACTATGTGTCCGGATCCTGAAAAACCTGATAGATTTCTCTGGATCGGAACTGCCGGGGGGTTGAATTTATTCGATAAAAACCAAGGAAAATTCACCCATTACACAGAGAAAGACGGTCTGCCAAACAATGTGGTTTACGGCATTTTGACCGATAATCTAAACAATCTTTGGCTAAGCACAAACAAGGGAATTTCAAAATTTAATCCAAAAGAAAGAACCTTTAGAAATTTTGATGTCAATGATGGGCTTCAGAGTAATGAATTCAATACCGGAGCCTATTTTAAAAGTAAAAATGGGGAAATGTTCTTTGGAGGCATTTCAGGATTGACCCACTTTTTCCCGGAACAAATAAAAGACAATCCATTCCGGCCCCCGATAGCCTTGACCGGGATAAACGTTTACAATAAAAACCAAAATAGCGAATCGCAGACCTCTTTTTCCAAAATCTCTGCTTTTGATAAAGAAACACTTAGCTTCACCCGAAATGACAATATCATTACTTTTGAGTTTGCTGCTTTAGACTTTTCCACTCCGGCAAAAAATCAATATGCTTACAAATTGGAGAATTTTAATGAAGACTGGATATATATAAATAATAACCGAAGTGCAACTTTTACAAATTTACCTCCGGGGAAATATATTTTCAGAGCTAAAGCAAGCAACAATGACGGTGTGTGGAATGAGGCGGGAATTGCTATTCCTATAGAAGTTTTACCTCCTTGGTCCGGAACCTGGTGGGCGTATTTACTCTACTTTATCTTATTGCTCGTTCTTTTGTATTTGATTAGAAAATATGAATTAAAGCGTTTTAACATTAAAAACCAACTCCAGGTTGAACGCATAGAAATAGAAACACTTCGCAGATTAGACCGGCTTAAATCCAGGTTTTTTACCAATATTTCTCACGAGTTCAGAACGCCCCTAACCCTGATTAGCGGGGAAGCAGAGGGCTTGTTAGAAAACCTAAAGGCAGAACATCCCCGAAGACAGATCAGAACTATCAATAAAAATGCCAGGCGGCTTTTACAACTCATCAACCAAATTCTGGACGTATCAAAATTGGAAGCCGGTAAAATGGAACTTCATCCCATTCAAAACAACATTGTGTTATTTCTCAAAAATTTGTTTTATTCCATTGAAAGTTCTGCAAATAAGAAAAACATTAAGTTATTATTTTCTTCTAAAAATAAAAATGTTCAGGTGCTCTTTGATTCAGAAAAGATGGAAAAGATTATCACCAACTTGCTATACAATGCGATAAAATTTACGCCGGAGAATGGAACGATCTCACTTCAGGTGGAACAAAAAGATCCCAATATACTAAAAATCTCTGTTTCAGATACCGGGATAGGGATATCAGAAAAAGACCTTCCCTTTATTTTTGATCGGTTTTACCAGGTTGATAATTCCGACACGCGAGCATATGAAGGAACAGGAATTGGGCTGGCTTTGGCTAAAGAATTGGTGGCACTTCATCAGGGAAATATCTCGGCAATTAATAACCCAAACAATACGGGGACAACCTTTATTATTGAACTGCCTAAAGGGAAAATAAATGGAGCCCAGGCGGACATGGAAATTCCGGAGGCAATAAAACCATATAATGAACCTCCGGCAAAAAACAATGGCCATAAAGTAATGCCACTTGCAGAACTCGATAAAAAGATTATTTTAATTGTCGAGGACAACCCGGACATTCGTCAATTTATAAAAGAGCAGCTTAATTTAAACTACAAGGTCATTGAAGCTGTAGATGGAGATATCGGTTTTGAATTAGCTCAAAAAATTATCCCCGATTTGATAATTACCGATATAATGATGCCAAAAATGAATGGATTTTCCATGGTTAAACACCTTAAGGAGAATGAAAAATCCAGCCATATCCCCATTATTATGCTCACGGGAAAATCTTCTTTTGAAGATAAGATTGAAGGTTTGGAGACCGGTGTGGATACTTTTCTAACTAAGCCTTTCAGCCCGAAAGAACTTCGGATACATATTTCAAATTTAATAGAACAACGGGGGAAACTTAGGGCCAAATATAAAAATGCTTTTTCGATTACTCCTGATGAAATACCCGCGAGCTCTGTTGACAAAGTATTTTTAGAAAAAACAATTCAGTTAATTAGAATAAACCTTGACAATCCAAACTTCAGTGTGGAAGAATTAGCTGAAAAAATGTGTTTAAGCAGTTCACAACTTCACAGAAAACTGCAAGCGCTTATTGACCAGGCTCCCGGTCAGATTTTGCGCAATATGCGCCTTCAGAAAGCAGCAGAACTCATCAAACTCAAAGCCGGAAGCATTGCAGATATTTGCTGCCAAACCGGGTTTAACGATCAGGCTTATTTTTCTCGTGCCTTCAAAAAACAGTTTGGTTGCAGTCCTACTGCATTTAAAAAAGAACGCGTTTAGCATTTTAACTTCTTCGGCTTAAAACAGCCCTATCTTATTGACCCTCAATACTCCTTAAGCAATAAAAATCCAAGTTTTTGCAATAAAAGTACTATTTATTGCCTGAGCTTTGGCCTAAATTTGTTTCCGCTTTAACCAAATTAGATTATGGAAATGAGAACTATTAAAAAACAATTGACATTTCTATTTTGCGGGATTTTTTTAATCTGCTCCGCAACAGCAAAAGCGCAAAACTCTCAAAACTGTAGGGTTCACTTAGATTAAGTATATCCTTCCAAAGATGCTTCTTATGAAGCAGTTTCTAAAAATTAGAAGCAATGAAAAATATAATTTTTATCATTCTGACTTTTGCGCTGTTTACTTCCTGTCTTAATAAAAACGAAGCGCGTTACACCCAAAATTCCCCAGAGATAGATGCCTATAAGCAATTGCTAAAAGATTACGAAATGGGCAATTGGGAAGCCATGGCAGTTCATTATGCCGATACGGCAAAGATCTATTACAACGCGATAGAAAAAAACCCTAGAACAATTTCAGAAAGCATCGAGGAAGACAGGAAAAATTCAGCGATTCTTTCCTCTTACGGGTATATCCGGGATTCTATGGAGTTTGAAATGGTGGTTACCGATGATGGGGAGACCTGGGTGAATTTTTGGGGAGTATGGCGAGGAAGACTTGCCGAAAACAATAAACTCTTTGAAATACCATCACACATGACAATTCAATTTGTGAATGGAAAGATAGTAAAAGAATACGGCTATTGGAACAACACAAAGATGGTCCTGGAATTAATGGAACTTGAAAAAAAAGGTGCTAAAGAATCTGCAGCGGAAGAACCTGAAGATACTATTAATAACTAATCATTCAAATAATGAACTTATGAAAACATTAAAAACAACAATGCTTTTGGCAATATTGCTAATGCTATCGCCACTGATCTCAATCGCGCAGGACAATCCAATGTATTGGATACACGTAGATGATGTAAAACCATCTATGGCTGCAGAATATGAAGCTACAGTTAAAGAAGCAATAGGACTTCTCAATCAACATAATATTCAAAGTGCAGGTATGATAGTTCTTGCCACCAATGATTCTAAATACCATTTTATATCTCCTATAAAAAACCTGGGAGATATTAATTACAAGATTTGGAACGACCTGAGTGAAAAAGCGGGACAAGAAGTGGTATCAAATCTGTTCAAGAAAATGGACAAATGTTATGATAATGAAAGAGATTATGTCCTCACTTTGCGCAAAGAACTCACCTATATGCCTGATGGAATCACACAAAACCCCGAAGGCCAGAATTATCGAAAAAATTATCCTTTTTATGTTGCTCCAGGCAATCGTGCTGCGGTAAATGAAAAATTCAAAGCGGTTAAAGAAGTCTTTGAAAAAAAAGGTGCTAAAGAATATTACCGGGTTTATAAGAGCGGTTTTGGCGCAGACGGCGAACATTATTTAGTATCTATTGCTGCCAAAAATGCAATGGATTATGCAAAAACAGAGGCAGAAACTATGGATCTGCTCGGTGATGAAGGCAAAAAAGCATTGGATGAACTATTTGGCAGTTCCCTCAAATACACAGTAATAGATGGCTATATGAGACCTGATCTTGCTTACACACCAAAATAAAAAGATCCTGACTCAAACAAAATTGACAATCGCACTTAAAATCTAAATTATGAAAAGAGTTGGCATTATTGGGGGTTCCGGCTTTATAGGCAGCTACATCACCCGAAAATTTTTAAAAGAAGGATATAATGTAAAAGTATCGGTGACCGATATAAAAAGAAGTGAAAAGTACCGGCATTTGTTTAACCTAAAGAATTCAGACAATCTCAACATAAGCGCGATGAAAGTTGAGGACATAATGGGTTTGGAGGATTTTATAGATGATTGTGATATCCTAATTCACGGAGGCACGCCTTTTCAGCTAGAGGTAAAAGATCCAAAAACAGAACTTTTTGATCCAACCATAATAAGCACCGAAAATTTTCTGGAAGCAATAAGCAATTCGCCATCACTTGAAAAAGTAGTTTTTATTGCCTCAGTGGCTGCTTTCAACACCAACTTTCCTATGCTGGCAGGAGGAAAAATGCCCACAGATACATATAGCGAAACCGACGATCCATTTATAAGTGAAGAAGGCCATCCGAATGCGCAAGCTAAATTTATTGCCCAACGAACGGTTGAAAAGTTTGTAGCTTCAAATCCAAATTTAGATTTTGAGATCACAACCGTATCGCCGGTGATGGTGATGGGAAAAGCTTTGTCCAACCGGGAAGATTCCACCTCTACCGGATTGCAGTTTCTGTTTAAAAACAGGATAGCACCCAATCCATTTATTGAGATGTTGTACGAAAATGATACTGAATTTGCTATGGTAGCTGTAAGGGACGTGGCACGGGGAGTGTTTAAAGCCGCAACCACATCCGGACTGCACGGTGAAAATTATTTGTTGAGCAGTGAAAGTTATCCGGTATCAGACATCGGCTTAATGCTGAATAACAAAGCCCCTAAAAATAAGGCTAAAATCATTTATAAAAATGTGAAGGCAGCGCGAAAATTGAGAATTCCTTTTCAACCGGCAATTGAGTTTTTAAAAATATCTAATTCTTGAAATAAAAACAACAAAATTAATCTAAAATCAATTTATCATGAAAAAATTACTAATTCTTATCGCATTAATGTTGTTAGGCAATAATGGTTTTGCCCAGGACAAACTTTATTTAATATTCGAGTTCATGAAAGTGGACAATGAGCAGGAAGCAGCTTATATGGAAACGGAAGCCTTTTGGGAGAAAATTCAGGAACAAAGGGTTGAAAATGGAAATATTTTGGGATGGGATCTGTGGAGTTTACAACCTGGAGGTGAGAACCAGGGATATCAATACCTAACGGTGACTCTTTATAATGATCCAGTAAAAATGATGAGTGGTGGAGGGAATTTTGAGGCGGCTCTAAAAGCAGCTTATCCTGAAATGTCTGAAGATGATCTCAATAAAAAATTTGAAAATACCGCAATGTCAAGAGACCTGGAAAAACGGGTATATCTTGAACAAATAGCCTCTACAAAAGGTGACTTTGATATGCCTTTAGGCACAATTGCCGGAATTAATTTAATGAAAGTATCTCTTGGAGATTATGAAAAATACGAAAAATTTGAAACAGAAATTTTCCAGCCTATGCATCAAAAAGAGGTTGATGCGGGAATAAGGGGGAATTGGGGCTTGCTACGGTATATGTTGCCGGTTGGAAGTGATGTTTACGCCTCACATATAACTGTGGATATGTACAAAGATTATAAACAATTATTTAATGGAGGAGCTACAGATGAACCAGCATTGTCTGAAGAACAAATTCAAAAAATTCAGGAAGGTTTAGATTCCCGGGATTTGAAATTTAAATATATGGCTACTCTCATAAGAAAAGCGCGATAAAAATAAAAATTATTACAAGCTAATGTAAAGATTCAGAAGCGCCACATTCTGTAGAAAATTTATTATTAACCACAATGATTGCATAACGCCATATAAAAATGTCAGGATAGAATTATGGCATTGCGACAAAGTTGATGTTTTTATTGATTTAGTATATTTAACAGCACTTTTAAATCG
>Ga0209414_1001268_pt1 | contig 11998 bp, 10 predicted proteins | sample LakVidmifraction_4_FD_181154 | JGI IMG/M metagenome (GOLD analysis project Ga0209414, IMG submission 181154) | Hypersaline microbial communities from Lake Vida, Antarctica - Brine Hole Two &gt;0.2 micron (SPAdes) (version 2) | ecosystem: Environmental > Aquatic > Non-marine Saline and Alkaline >... | reverse complement strand
CAGCCTCTAGTCTTTCCCGATCCACCGCTACTGTATTTTGAGTGAGTTCCCATGATAGTTCATACCGAGTGTCCGTGGGGGGCACCTATCTTGCGTTTGCCATTCTTTCTTACAACTCACGCACTCGCGCACTTCCCAACTCTCTTCCTCTTCTCTGCGTTCGGTTCTGTCAAAAGTTTTACCTTCTTTTCAGCCCTATTCTGTTTTAAATCAATCCCTCTTCGCTTTTCAAGCTATGCAGGACAAGTTAAGTCTTCGCTTCGCTACGAGTCAGGTTGTTGGCGTCTTCACTTGCAGGCTGGAAGCTTGCGTTACCCCATCCAACCTTGAGGCTAAGACTCTTCTTTGCGACTTTTCATCCTTTGCGTTTAATTCTTTTGGTTGCAGCTAAGCCGCCCTATGCCTTTCGTGGTAGCAAAAGGAAAAAGTTGGTAGGTGTAAAATTGATTTGTAATTTATTTTATATATTGACAATGATAATAATGTAGACTATTATCGCTTTATTTAATTAGGGCTTCCTGTTCAATTCATAATCTGCTTGTTGATAATGTTTTATACTATGCTAAGCCCTACTTAGGGCATCCTGTTCAATTCAGAACCTGTGTGTTAATAAAATGTTAGAGTATGGCAAACACACCAAAAGCGCAAGGCTTTTGGTATGTTTTGACCAAAAAGCTTGCAGATGAACTTTAATTTAAAGTTAATACATTTTATGATTTTGTAATGCGATATCACGCATCTTTTTGCACTGCAATGAGTTACCCCGCCCTTACTTTGTAATTTTTTTTTATAAAGTGAGGGCGGGGCGAAATCATCTTAGTGCAAAAATATACGCAATCTCACATTAAACAGGAAGCCCTACTTACTTCTTGTAAAGAAGTAGTATATCTATAATTTATCCTAAAGACGCCCATCCACAAATATTTCAATACAGTTTTGCCGCCAGAATTCTGCAATTAGAGCAATTCACGGTTGATCTTTTACCTGTTACCTGCGGCTATGGTTGATCTTCTCCAAAAAATACAACATAGCTCACTATGCTTCTATTTTTTTGAGAAGCCAACTTTGTCCTCGCTACCCGTATATTTTACGAAAATCAACAAGAATGCATCTACTTCATCATCAATGCATTTGAATAGTTGCTATAACATACATTTCTTCTTTGTAGCTACATCACCAGGGCCTCATAAAATATGCGGGCTAACACATCTACACGACATTTCAATCGATCATTGCTCTAAGGCAGGATTTTCAACCATAAATTCTTTGATTTTTCTTTTGTAGATCCAAGTTTCAAAAATGTATCATACAAAAATGTATCATAAGAATAAAAATACAAAAATGTACTCATGCTAGTTTTTAAAAATAAAATTTAAAAGGTAAGTCATTGTTTAGCAGTTAATTATGTTTAAGGATACGTTATTATTTTCAGTGTTGGCACGCCTAGTGCTATATATGTCATTGTAAATTTATTACAGTACTGTGTCGAAAATAAAAAGTAAAGAAGTAACAATACGTACAAAGTTTAGTGAAAACATTAACGAAAGGTTAAACTAATGAAAATAAAAATAAAGAAATTACTGCCAATTGTTCTATTATTGGCTGGTAGTATCTCAGTATTTGCTGCAGATGACACTGCAACAATGGCAGATGTGACTCAAGTGCAAGACAATCTAAATATTGTTTGGACTTGTGTAGCTGGATTCCTTGTGTTCTTTATGCAAGCTGGTTTTGCGATGGTAGAAGCCGGTTTTACAAGAGCCAAGAATGTTGTAAACATTATGATGAAGAACTTAATGGACTTTTCTATAGGTACATTAGCATTCTTTTTTGTAGGTTTTGGTTTGATGTTCGGAGAGAGCAATGGTTTCTGTGGAACAACAGAATTTTTCTTTAAGGGTGCTGACTGGACGAGTTCCAGTTGGGATTTCACCTTTTTAATTTTCCAGACAGTATTTGCTGGTACAGCAGCAACAATCGTATCTGGATCAATGGCTGAGAGAACAAAGTTCACAAGTTATTTGATATATAGTGTATTTATCTGTGCTGTTATCTATCCAGTTTTTGGATCATGGGCATGGGGTAGTCTACATAATGGCGGCGGCTGGTTAGAAAACATGGGCTTCTGTGATTTTGCTGGATCAACTGTTGTTCACTCAATTGGTGGATGGTTAGCTCTTGCAGGAGCAGTTGTTCTTGGTCCTCGTATTGGCAAGTATGGTCCTGATGGAAAAGCACATGCTATTCCTGGTCATAACATTGCTTTGGCAGCATTAGGTGTATTCATTCTTTGGTTCGGTTGGTTTGGATTCAATCCAGGAAGTACAACACTAGGTGATGGCGAGATCGGTAGAGTTGCTGTTACAACAAATCTAGCTGCTGCAATGGGCGCTATAGCTGCTATGATGACAGCTTGGGTTATCACAAAGAAACCTGATGGTTCAATGGCTTTGAATGGCGCTTTGGCTGGTTTGGTTGCTATCACAGCTCCATGTTACACAGTTAATGGAGTTGCTGCAATTATTATTGGTCTTATTGCAGGTATTCTAGTTGTACTAAGTGTATACTTTATCGATAGTGTACTAAAAGTTGACGATCCAGTTGGTGCTGTTAGTGTTCACGGTGTTTGTGGCCTTTGGGGTACACTGTCATGTGGTTTGTTTAATCTAGATGGTGGGTTGTTCTACGGTGGTGGATTCAAGCAACTAGGTGTTCAGGCACTTGGAGCTGGAGCTGCATTTGTATGGGCATTCGGTTTAGGTTTGATTCTGTTCTTCATACTAAAGAAAACAGTTGGATTACGTGTTAGTCATTCTGAAGAGATACGCGGTCTGGACATAGAAGAGCATGGAATGGAAGCTTACAGTGGATTCCAAATCTTCACAAACCAATAATCAACATGTGGTTATCTTCTCCATAAGGAGATAACCACTAAGTAAAGAAAAGGATTTTAAAATGAAATTAGTCATAGCATATATTCAACCGGAAAAGCTAAATGCTGTTAAACAATCATTGTTTGACAACAAGATTTTTAAGATGTCAGTTACAAATGCTTTGGGTTGTGGACAGCAAAAAGGATACCATGAGTCTTATCGTGGTGTTGATATGGAAGTTAATCTTTTGAAAAAAGTTCGTATCGAAGTTGCAGTTAACTCAGATTATCTAGAGAAAACAATTGAAGCTATAATTGCCGGAGCCAGGACCGGTAATATTGGCGATGGAAAACTATTTGTTATAAACCTGGAAGAATGTGTACGCATTCGTACGGGGGAAAAAGGAAGTGTAGCCATCGGCTGATCTTTCGTAACAAAATTCCTCCTTCATTACATTACATTGACCTCCCTGCAAGGGGAGGTTTTTTTTTGACAAAATTAAGCATGTCTCTGTCACGGTTTGTGTGGTTGACACTTTTTTGTTCGACTCCTTCCATGCTTCGCTTTTCAAGCTACGCAGGACGCAGTCAGAGTCGTATGTTTGTATTATATTTAACCCCGTATTGCATACGGGGCTATTGAAGTTTGACTACTCCGTAGTCTTAGAACAGCGACCGTGTCCTGCGTAGCTCGCAGAGCGAAGCATGGAAGCTGTTCAATTTTAATAGCCCAGCCCTCACTTTGTAATTCTTTTACAAAGTAAGGGCGGGGTTACTTAATCATTATTATTGAACGACCCCGCCGCCACTTTCGGCGACAGCAGAAAGTAGTAGCGGGGTCGAATTTAAAGAATTTAGGCTCATTCACACAAACCGTGACAGAGCCTAAAATATTAATGATAAATTGATAGGAAAACAAAAACACAAGATTTGCTGTTTAGTATACTTATGTTAAAGGGGTGCCATAAGGTAAAGTGAAAAGATATTAAACACCTGTAAATTACGAATGACGATTTACGAAGGTTTGATGTTTTTTAACTATTGTTCAGAATGGTCTTTGTGAGAGCAACCCATTGTTCCAAATTTACTTCTGCGGGGCGTAAGGTTGCAGCAATTCCCGCTTTCTCAATTATATCATCTGTAACCATTTTTTTTAGACAATTGCTTAGCTTCTTACGTCTTTGACTAAATGCAGTCTTTGTCAACATTCTAAAAGTCTCAATTTCATTCTGGCTTAATAATGGAACTTCTCTTTTTACCAGTTTGACAACAGCTGAACGAACATCCGGTCGAGGCCAAAAGCAGTTTGGGCTTACAATTTTGATGATTTGAGAGTCATATTTTACACCTGTGAGAAGACTCAGAAGACCATAATTATCTGTATTTGTGTCCGCGATTATTCTCTCGCCTACTTCTAATTGCACCATGACAACAATTTCTTTTGGAGCCTTGTCTGATAAAACAAAATCTAATAAAATTCTTGTTCCGCAAGAGTATGGCAGATTTGAAACAAATTTTGAGATACCCTCTAGGATCTGAGATGCTGGTATATCCATGATATCAGAATTAATAAGTTCAAAGTTATCTTTTTCTGAAAAATATTTATTTAGATGAGGAATTAATCCTCGGTCTTTTTCTACAGCGGTAACATGTTTAGCTTTTTTAACCATTTCATCGGTCAGAACTCCTAATCCAGGTCCAACTTCAAGAATGGTATCGTTTTCACCTGCGTCTATAGCATCGACAATAATATTAATGATATTTTTGTCTATTAAAAAATTTTGTCCAAGACGTTTGTTAGGATGGAGGCCATAACTATCTAGAGCATCTCGTATATCTGATTTACTTGTTAAATTCATAAATTACGTTAGAATAGCTCCAGTTCTGATTTTTTAACATATGCATCTTCCATAAGACTTGCAATCCATTCTTTATAGAGTTTTTCAACTTCTTCTTGTGTCAACAATGTTTTAATCTCTGTTTCAACTTCTTCAAAAGACTTAACTGTAGCCACTTTTTTGCCTTTTAATTCAATAAGATATATTTCGTCTTCAGTTTCAATTGGTTTTGATACCTGTTCAACTGTTAAGTTTTTTATTCCATCAGCAACTTCTTTTCGTAGCATTTGAGGTTCAATCCAACCAACATTTCCGCCGTCAGAAGCACTAGTGTCTTCTGAAAACTCTTTTGCCAAAGAAGAAAAGGATTCACCTTTTTCAAGTTTCTGCTGAATTTCAAATATTGTCTGTTTTTTCTCGGCTTCAATAGTCTTGTCATCCGTTTTCTCAACGACAATCATATTTATAAGAATCTTTTCAGGTTGTTTATAATCGTTTAGATGTTTTGTATAGTATTCTTTAGTTGTAGCTGGAGAAATATTTATTTTTGCATTTACATTTGAGTTACGCATTACCATCACAATAAACTGATTTGAAACCTCTTTTTTCCACTGGTCATAGGAGAGATGATCTTGTGCTAGCGTTTTGATAAGTTTTTCTTTATTACCCTGGAAACGCTCATATACAATCTCATTTATTCGTGAATCTATTACATCTTCCGGAAGTTTCATGTCTTGTCGTTCGTATGTATCAAGTATAACTTGACGTTCGATAAGGGAATTTAGCGATTCGTTATAAAGATTCTGCATCTCCTTTTTAAGTCTGTTTCCTGCAAATTTGCTCTGTATCTCTTTGATATTGGGTTGCATTACAATTAAAACATCGCTAATAAGAATACTTTCGTTATTAACTTTTGCAGCAATTCCATCAACGAGGATCTCTTCCCCATATGCGAATATTGTTGATATAACAGTCAATAATATTATAAGATTTTTTTTCAAGATTGGCTCCATTGTTTCTGTTTAAATTAGCTGTATACTATATGATAATTTTACAAATAAAACAATCAATTTTAATTTTTAGTATATTTTACCCTTGTTTTTCTGGTTAACATTAACTTTCAGGCGGTCAACGCCCGCCGCTACAGATGCCAATCTGAAAAACACCCCTAAAGCTGCAGAGTCATGCTGTAGCGACGGGCGTTGACCGTCGAAAAAAATAATATTTACCTATCCCGCCAAGCGTGGATAACCCAACTGCTGATAAACGCATAATTAAAATCCTAATTTCATTGATTGAAATGCACGCTTGTGCTTTCAACCAGAAATCTAAAGTGTTTCTTATTGAGCCAGAAATTCAGGAAGTGTTTCCACAAATGCTCTTATTTCATCCCTGACGCGACGAAAGCCATCGAGTTTTTCTTCTTCGGAGGCATCAGGAGGGGAGAGCTTAGGAGGATCATCAAAGCCGACGTGGATAACCTTGGCATTTCCAGGGAAGAACGGGCATGTTTCGTGGGCATGGGAGCAGACGGTAATCACGTAGTCAATCTTTGTATCTTTAAATTCATCGATATGTTGTGACTTTTGACTGCTAATATCAACTCCCGCTTCGGCCATTACCTTAACGGCATTTGGATTGAGTCCATGTATTTCTATTCCGGCAGAGTAGACCTCAATTTCATCGTTTTTCAGCGCGCGTGTCCATCCTTCCGCCATTTGGCTGCGGCAGGAGTTTCCAGTGCAAAGGTATAGTAGTGATATTCTTTTAGACATATTATTTTCCTTTGTTTTAACCTTTAGTGTTCACGGGGAGGGACACCGTCTCTGGTGTCCGTATTAGAAAATTTTTAATTTTCTTGTTTTTTTCGATTCATAGAATCGACTCTACATTGTTTCCAACTAACATTATTTGCAATCAATGTAGCGTCCGCTCTGTGAGCGGAAATATGTTTTACATGTGATTTTTGACAGTATCATTTAAACCAATTTGTTGTTAATCTTACATGGCTGTATAAATCATGTACAATCCACCAATAATTACTAGGATTCCGCATGTTTTTTTAATGACAATTGTTCCTTTGGACTTTTCATTCCAATTCATGTAGCGTTGTACCCAACCTGTTGATGTGCCGGCAATCACGATTACGGCACAGTGGCCAATTCCGTACATGAGTAATAGACTGCCTGCGTAAATAGGTTGCTCAGAACCGAGCTGGAATGTAACTCCAAGCATTGGAGCCATATAGGCAAAAGTACATGGACCGAGTGCAATTCCAAAAATAAGACCTAGCATAAAGGCCGCCGTTAACCCTTTACGTTTCATGCCAATCCGTCCTGGACCGTTTCCAGGCATGGGAACGACTCCTAGTAGATGTAATCCCATAAAGAAAAAGATAACTGCTACAAAATAGTTTCCATAGCGTCCAACGTCGCCCAACATCCTTCCGGCTGCAGCAGTGATAGCACCGATACATGCAATCGTGAGTAAGATGCCAGTAGCAAACAGCAGAGAGATAAGGAAAGCTCTCCAAGGTTTTGTGCGTCCCTGTTCGTCGATAAAGCCGACAATAAGAGGAATGCTTGCCAGATGGCATGGGCTTAGTAGAATGCTCAGTATACCCCATAGCAAAGCAGCCAATAGAGCAATTATTGGCGTTCCTTCCACTGCATGTGTCAATGTTGTAAAAAGTTGTTCCATAAAATCTCCCATTTAACTTATTCCCTGTTTTGTGCTTTGTCTTCTAGGACAATTCCAAATTCCTGCCACTTAGATATTATATCTTCTCTAGAGTAAAAACCTTCATGTCTAAAAAGTTCTTTGCCATTGGCATCAAAAAAGATTTGAGTTGGAATCACACGTATTCCATATTCTTTTCCTGCACTTTGGTTCTTCCACACATCAATAAACTTCACATCCAGTTGACCTGAAAAAGTTTCCTTCATCTCGTCAAGTATTGGCGCCATCATTTTACATGGAATACACTTATTAGCACCCAAATCAAGTAGTTTGGGTAACGGTTTATTGATGTCAGTTTTTTCTCTCGCTGTTTTTGCCTGATCTATCGGCTGTGAGTATATATCTATTGTACTTTCTGAAATCTTCGTATCTTTCTGATTTTTATTTTTTATTCCAATGACGGTCGCCACGGCGATGACTAGTAATAAAACAATTATAATATTTTTTTTCATTTGATTTCCTTGTTATGTTTTTGGTTCTGTTAAAGCAGGCTGAGCCTGCACCCATATTTGATCGATTCATAGAATCGACGCTACATTGTTTCCAACTAACATTATTTGCAATCAATGTAGCGTCCGCTCTGTGAGCGGAAATGTTTTAATATCATTTTGTTATAATTTAATTGGATAAGGCAATTTTGTCTGATCCTATGTCTTTCTTTCATTTCGGTCATCGGGGACGATGACCCTCCCGGTTGAAGCTGCAGTTTAAACATTAACTTGAAACATTCACGTGGGAGGAGGAACCCCTCCGACCTCGCAAGCTCGTCCACCTCCCCTAAACAGGGGAGGAGCTAATACGTCTCTGACGTCCGCATTAGAAAATTTTAATTTTCTTTTCTGTCATATTTCCTCAATCAGTTTTTTTATCTGTTCGACTGTTGGCACCTTGCCAACCAATTTAACTTCGTCATTTATTACAAGAGCAGGGGTCATCATCACACCAAACTTCATGATTTCATTGAGATTTGTAACTTTTACAATTTCGGCATCAATGCCGAGTTCTTTTACGGCTGTCTCAGCTGCTTCTAACATTTTTTTGCATTTTGGGCATCCTGTACCCAGTATCTGTATTTTCATTTTATTTTCTCCATTGTTTATTTTACTAAATTCATAGGAACAGACTGTTTTGTTCCCGCCTTGCTGGACTAGCAAAGCTAGCCTTTTTTCGATTCATAGAATCGACTCTACATTTACTGTCAAAAATACTTTCTTCCTATATAAAACCAATACAGGCTATCGTCTATTGCATCACGATGTAGCGTCCGCTTCAGTCTTCGCTTTTCAAGCTACGCCTAACACAGCTAGAGCGGAAATGTTTTTTACCCGATTATTGTCATTAAAGAACGTCCAATCAGTCTTCGCTCTACGAGCTACGCCGAACAGGCTATCTAATAATGAATGACGGACACTCCGTGGGCAGGTAAAAATTTGTTTTTATTATGTTGACCTAGGGTTACACTCTCCCGCCCTTACTTTGAATTCCAATAAATCCAAAGTGAGGGCGGGATCGCTTACCCTAGGCTAGAATCAAATGCTCCATCAGAGCATGTCTACCTATCTAACCATCTAACAAGATCTAAAACAACACACCAAACAGCATGCCACTAATGGTGGCCATAACAATTACCAGCGAAACAAATACAACAGTCTTCTTTGTGCCAAGCACGCTACGAATAACAAGCATATTTGGCAAGCTTAGAGCAGGACCAGCAAGCAGCAATGCAAGAGCAGGACCTTTGCCCATACCATTATTGATAAGCCCCTGTAGTATAGGTACTTCAGTAAGTGTTGCAAAATACATAAATGCACCTGCAAATGATGCAAAGAAATTGGCTTGAAGCGAATTTCCTCCAACTGCTGTGGCGACCCACTCTGAAGGAATTAATCCCTCTTGTCCAACACGACCTAACAATGCTCCTGCAATCAGCACTCCGAACAGAAGTAATGGAAGTATTTGTTTTGCAAAATCCCATGATGATGAAAACCATTCACCCATTTCTTCCTTATCAGTACTTGTGAAAGATGAAAGTCCAATCACCGCAGCAGCAAAAGCTACCATTGGTTGCTCAGGAAATACAAATGCTAGTATAGCTGTCGGCACTGCTGTGAGAACAACTTTCCACCATTTGACTTTAAACCAAAGTACAAGCATCACACCTAGCGAAACTGCAAATGTTGAGGTGATAATCCATTTTGCCGAATAGATGGAAGCCCATATACCTGTGTCAAGATCTGGTTTGCCCCAATTGGCAAAAACAAGAATCCCAACCATGGAGAAGAAATATAATCCATTTTGCCATAGGGGGCGTGATACATCTTCATCCGGCATCATCATTTGTGCAGCAGCTTTTTCCTGCTCCTCTTTTCTAAAAATAAAGTGCATTGATATACCAATAATAACACTGAATATAATCGCACCGACGGCTCTTGCAATGCCCATTTCGGCACCAAGAATACGAGCAGTAAGAGCAATAGCCAATACGTTGATGGCTGGTCCTGAGTAAAGAAAAGCCGTTGCAGGTCCAAGACCTGCACCCATCTTATAAATTCCCGAAAAGAGGGGAAGCACCGTACAGGAACAGACCGCGAGAATAGTACCTGAAACCGCTGCTACCCCGTAGGCCATTACTTTATTAGCCTTTGGTCCCAGATATTTCATCACCGAGCCTTGGCTGACAAATACAGCAATTGCTCCAGCAATAAAAAATGCAGGAATCAAACATAGTAAAACATGTTCTTGTGCATACCACTTTACTAGATGAAGAGATTCCATTATTGCATTGTCAAATCGTGCATTGCCTACAGGCAAATAGAAGAATGCCAAAAAAGCCCCCACAATCAACAATAGTTTTTTCCATTCTGTTTTCCACGTCATAATCTACTCCGGTTGTTGTTTGACCATTGCAGGCTGAGCCTGCACCCACCAAGCTGAGCTTGGATCCATAATTTTTTCGATTCATAGAATCGACTCTATCCCGCCATGCGGGATTAGCAAAGCTAACTCAATCAACGTTTGTTTGTCCCGCCGAGCGGGATAGCGTCCGTTCTGTGAACGGATTTATTTCGGTCATCGGGGACGATGACCCTCCCGGTTAAAACTGCAATCTAACACTGATATGCAAGGTTCGCTCGGGAGCGACGATGTCCCCGTCGTCATCTTTTTCGATTCATAGAATCGACTCTACATTGCTCGCAATCAGCCATTGCCTTTTGCTTTTCAACCATTATTGTTTTCAGGCAATGTAGCGTCCGTTCTGTGAACGGATTTATTTCGGTCATCGGGGACGATGACCCTCCCGGTTAAAACTGCAATCTAACACTGATATGCAAGGTTCGCTCGGGAGGGATGCCGTCCTCGGCGTCCGCATAAGAACTTTAAAAGCCATTATTTTATTTGGTCATTTGACCAAGTGTTGTTCAAAAAAATTTATGTTTTCCTATTTAAGTAAGGCTATTTGAGATTCAGCATTGCTTTTAATCACCGCTTCTATACATTGCATGAAATTTAGAACGCACGGCACCTTTAAACTATAAAAAACCTGTTTCCCGCGCTTATCGTCTTCGATGATGCCAGCTTGCTTTAAAATAGTAAGATGTTTTGAAATTGTTGAAAAGTCAGCATCAATAACATCTACAAATTCACAAACGCAGCGTTCGCCATCGGCGAGTTGTTCGGTCATCCACAATCTTGTTGGGTGAGCCAATGCTTTGAGTATCTTAGCTTTAGCCTCATATATTACTTTATCATTTTTATTCATTGAACCTACCTTATGTTTGATTATTTGGCATAATAACCAAATGTCTTTTTTTTGTCAACAGTCTTTTGCATTTTTTATTATAAAAAATAGTTTTTCTGTTTGAGAGCTCTTTGTACTACAACCCTTCATTTTCTTGCCTGTCCGCTGTAGACCGGAACGGCGAAGGAGAATTTTATGGTCGATTATTTTTTTAAAAACTTCTAACACTCTGGTTTCCAACAACTTCCAAGGCAGTTTCATGCCTGTCAACTTTTCATGATAATGAGGACATTCGTTACACTGTCCGAGCCCATTTCCTTCAAACTCGACTACAGGATGAAACTGCAATCAACCGTTAATTTGCAAGACTAACGCTGTAGCCGCGTCGCTCCGGCGCGATAATTCTTTTGTTGCCTGCCTGTTCGTGTACTCACGCAGACAGGCGGCTATGCCGCCCTATGATGGTACTGTCAGGAATTCTATGAAAAAATATGAAAAAGAGTTTTTGTCCACTGATGAACACCGATAATCACGGAAACAAGAGAAGAATTTTATCCATAGATAGGCCATTCGCTGCACTCATTGCTGTCGTAGACTCCAGCCTATCTCCCGTTGGTCGGTTCTTCACTAATTAACACGAATTATTAAAAAAAGAAAAGAGAAGAGGTTTTACCACGAATCACACGAATCTACATCCTCCTTCGCCGTTCCGGACTACGGCGGACAGGCAAGAAAATGAAGGGTTGTAGTACAAAGAAGAAAAAGAGAAGAGTATTCTCGCGCAGAGGCACAGAGAGCGCAGAGAAGAAT
>Ga0209414_1001267_pt1 | contig 12002 bp, 9 predicted proteins | sample LakVidmifraction_4_FD_181154 | JGI IMG/M metagenome (GOLD analysis project Ga0209414, IMG submission 181154) | Hypersaline microbial communities from Lake Vida, Antarctica - Brine Hole Two &gt;0.2 micron (SPAdes) (version 2) | ecosystem: Environmental > Aquatic > Non-marine Saline and Alkaline >... | reverse complement strand
ATGAAGGGTCAATATCAACAGCGATAATAATTGTACTATTTCTAAGTCACCTGAGCGGTGATGAAGCCGTAACCGGATTAGCCTGCCTTATCACTTGTTTTCTAAGTCACCTGAGCGGTGATGAAGGTCAAGGGTCAGCTTTCAAACCCGAACCATAATTTCTAAGTCACCTGAGCGGTGATGAAGCAACAAGCGACTTGCCTAGCACAGTTCAGCAATTTCTAAGTCACCTGAGCGGTGATGAAGCCCCGACTGAGCTATTCTCAACAGGCGCACAATTTCTAAGTCACCTGAGCGGTGATGAAGCGTCAGTTTTATGCGCCAAAAGGTTCGATTCATTTCTAAGTCACCTGAGCGGTGATGAAGTAGGGCATTTTTAATATGCAACACGGACGCTATTTCTAAGTCACCTGAGCGGTGATGAAGCTCCTTGCTCAAATCCCTCGATAAACTCATCATTTCTAAGTCACCTGAGCGGTGATGAAGACCATATCCTTGATGACCTGTTGAGCAGTCGCTTTCTAAGTCACCTGAGCGGTGATGAAGTATAAAGCTAAACTGGAGCTAGAACCTGAAAATTTCTAAGTCACCTGAGCGGTGATGAAGAGATATTAAATACTACCTTGCTGATGTCTCTATTTCTAAGTCACCTGAGCGGTGATGAAGAGAAAGGTTGGTAATTCATTGGATAGCCTCACTTTCTAAGTCACCTGAGCGGTGATGAAGATATGAGGATGAACGCAAGTACAGTTGTTACTTTTCTAAGTCACCTGAGCGGTGATGAAGAGTTTGGCTGCGTCATCTGTGAACCCGACAATTTTCTAAGTCACCTGAGCGGTGATGAAGCAGTCAATAGCTACTGGAAAAGAAACAGAAATTTTCTAAGTCACCTGAGCGGTGATGAAGGTTAAATATCGTATGATGAAATCACTATATAATTTCTAAGTCACCTGAGCGGTGATGAAGTTAGCTAGTAGAGCGTCATTTACTGAGCAATGTTTCTAAGTCACCTGAGCGGTGATGAAGATAAACCGCACCCTCGACGGTATTGATACTGTTTTCTAAGTCACCTGAGCGGTGATGAAGTGGATAGGCGGGATACCCGCTGCATTGGTATTTTTCTAAGTCACCTGAGCGGTGATGAAGTTGGCATGGCTGTTCTTTCTGTGTACGCCACATTTCTAAGTCACCTGAGCGGTGATGAAGATTTAGCTTTATTTCATAGTCATCTATTACACTTTCTAAGTCACCTGAGCGGTGATGAAGCAAGCCCTTGACCTTTGATAAGGCCGTTAGATTTTCTAAGTCACCTGAGCGGTGATGAAGTACATGTTGTAAGCCATACATTTGCCATTACTTTTCTAAGTCACCTGAGCGGTGATGAAGAGAGATTGAGAAGAATAATAACCGCCAACTCTTTTCTAAGTCACCTGAGCGGTGATGAAGATATCTACTGGCAATGTTGCTGATATTGGTCATTTCTAAGTCACCTGAGCGGTGATGAAGGAACGCTCATGGGTATTGGTTACATAGGTAGTGTTTCTAAGTCACCTGAGCGGTGATGAAGTTTAGCAAATGCTTGATAATCGTGCCAGTCAGTTTCTAAGTCACCTGAGCGGTGATGAAGTGCATTAATCATAATATTCTCACTTTAGTTATTTTCTAAGTCACCTGAGCGGTGATGAAGTGCTTGTCGATAAATCAGAGACTAAGACCGAGTTTCTAAGTCACCTGAGCGGTGATGAAGAAAATGCTTGCTAATATACGCGCATTGCTTGATTTCTAAGTCACCTGAGCGGTGATGAAGGATCGGTTGTCAAAGTTATGCTTATCACCTACTTTCTAAGTCACCTGAGCGGTGATGAAGAGAGCGAAATAATACAAATAGCAGTAGAGATATTTCTAAGTCACCTGAGCGGTGATGAAGGCCATGAAGTTTTTGATTTTGTGAGTGCTGGTTTTCTAAGTCACCTGAGCGGTGATGAAGAAAAAAGGTGAGACGTTATGAAAAAGCTATCATTTCTAAGTCACCTGAGCGGTGATGAAGGTTGATCTTACCTCGTTACTGCTCCCATTGTATTTCTAAGTCACCTGAGCGGTGATGAAGAAATGCGACTGGGCTAGCTTCCGTCAATCAGTTTTCTAAGTCACCTGAGCGGTGATGAAGCTGTCTCACCGTCCTCACTCGCAACACTTATATTTCTAAGTCACCTGAGCGGTGATGAAGAGAAATTCAGACTTTATCAGCACTTACGCATAATTTCTAAGTCACCTGAGCGGTGATGAAGATCTGAGTAAGGCGATATTTGAAAATGGCAACATTTCTAAGTCACCTGAGCGGTGATGAAGAATATAGCTAAACGTGAAGCTAAAGATAACGATTTCTAAGTCACCTGAGCGGTGATGAAGACCTATGTTGCATCGATAGTGGATAGACTCAATTTCTAAGTCACCTGAGCGGTGATGAAGTCTGTAGTGCTGTTCATTGCGATACCCTAATTTTTCTAAGTCACCTGAGCGGTGATGAAGAGCGATACACAAGTTTATGAGTGTCCTAACCTTTTCTAAGTCACCTGAGCGGTGATGAAGAAGCAAGGGGTTGGGCTGCTTGCCAAATAACGTTTCTAAGTCACCTGAGCGGTGATGAAGTAAAGACAGCGCGTGACTTAGCCGTCAAGCTATTTCTAAGTCACCTGAGCGGTGATGAAGGTCAGATTTTATAGATGGTCGTAGCAAAGTTATTTCTAAGTCACCTGAGCGGTGATGAAGCTGTCTCACCGTCCTCACTCGCAACACTTATATTTCTAAGTCACCTGAGCGGTGATGAAGTTAAATACGATGAAAAAAAACCAGATGAGAAATTTCTAAGTCACCTGAGCGGTGATGAAGCATAACTGCCGTTTGGCGCAACACTTCCCGCTTTTCTAAGTCACCTGAGCGGTGATGAAGGATATTAAACCGAACCAACAAACACAAGCTAATTTCTAAGTCACCTGAGCGGTGATGAAGGCTCAACCACAGCGTCATAATGAGCTACTTTATTTCTAAGTCACCTGAGCGGTGATGAAGTTTGTTATTTCAGGAGATGCCTTGTAGTCAATTTTCTAAGTCACCTGAGCGGTGATGAAGTTTCTCAGCAAACGGGCTCAGTCACTGTAAACTTTCTAAGTCACCTGAGCGGTGATGAAGAATGTCATCGATCTAAGACTGCTAATGAGTAATTTCTAAGTCACCTGAGCGGTGATGAAGCAAATGGATTGCCATTACCTTGATCACCCTTATTTCTAAGTCACCTGAGCGGTGATGAAGTGTTGCCCTGCTCACCGATATCATTGAATGCGTTTCTAAGTCACCTGAGCGGTGATGAAGCGAACCATCGCACAAAAAGGCGAAGAGCTGTCTTTCTAAGTCACCTGAGCGGTGATGAAGTTTTAACGCCTATCGCGGTCCACTTGCCGCTTTTTCTAAGTCACCTGAGCGGTGATGAAGACACCCATGCCAAAATCAGTGCCTAGATGATATTTCTAAGTCACCTGAGCGGTGATGAAGAGCCAAGGCGTGAGTGTTGACCGCTGTTTTCTTTTCTAAGTCACCTGAGCGGTGATGAAGATGCTTGCCCGTTATGAGTGGTCTTAGCAAATTTTCTAAGTCACCTGAGCGGTGATGAAGCATTTAGCTGGTCTGTTTTCTATCTTACATGATTTCTAAGTCACCTGAGCGGTGATGAAGAATGGTAGCAACAGCAGCTTTACAGTCCAAGCTTTCTAAGTCACCTGAGCGGTGATGAAGGTTACGCGTCAGCGATTGATGTTATCGAGACTTTTCTAAGTCACCTGAGCGGTGATGAAGCTGCACCATAAGAATATGTAAGGTTTGGTTTTTTTCTAAGTCACCTGAGCGGTGATGAAGTATTAATCTCTTACTCATATCTCTATCCTCTTTTTCTAAGTCACCTGAGCGGTGATGAAGTGAACCACACATCGTTACTGCTATCATTAATATTTCTAAGTCACCTGAGCGGTGATGAAGTACAAAGAATTCGACTTAACCCAACCTCCAAATTTCTAAGTCACCTGAGCGGTGATGAAGGATGCTTACTTTAGTGCTTACAAGCAGCTTGATTTCTAAGTCACCTGAGCGGTGATGAAGGACATGCAGGCGCAGATTGAAAGCAAGCTCATTTTCTAAGTCACCTGAGCGGTGATGAAGGCGGAGAAATGGCTGACTTCTTTGATAATGTTTTTCTAAGTCACCTGAGCGGTGATGAAGCGCATATTCTCACTGCGAGGCTGTCATCTAATTTTCTAAGTCACCTGAGCGGTGATGAAGTTGTGATGTTTCGACCTTTTTAGCAAGTTGAATTTCTAAGTCACCTGAGCGGTGATGAAGAGTAAAAAATAATCGCTTACATCAAGAGGTATATTTCTAAGTCACCTGAGCGGTGATGAAGACTCTTGACCGCTGTAACTGTCATCATCGTCATTTCTAAGTCACCTGAGCGGTGATGAAGGTATCACCGAGTCGCAGCTATTCAAGGACTTATTTCTAAGTCACCTGAGCGGTGATGAAGCACAGACAGATAGGTTCAGAGGGTGATGAGTATTTCTAAGTCACCTGAGCGGTGATGAAGTCGCGCGGTCACGATTCCGAGGTAATTATTATTTTCTAAGTCACCTGAGCGGTGATGAAGAAGCACTGTGGGCAAAGCTCGCAGACTTAACATTTCTAAGTCACCTGAGCGGTGATGAAGCATCGGCGGTAGTCCGTGAGCGATTGCGGAACTTTCTAAGTCACCTGAGCGGTGATGAAGACGCAAACATCTACAGCACTACCTTGCTTTTTTTTCTAAGTCACCTGAGCGGTGATGAAGGATATGACGGTATTCTTGCAGACGTTAAAGCATTTCTAAGTCACCTGAGCGGTGATGAAGTGTAGGTGTTAGGCGAAGCCGTAGGGGTTTGTTTTCTAAGTCACCTGAGCGGTGATGAAGGTACCTTGTTGATAAATGGCTGACCATACTCATTTCTAAGTCACCTGAGCGGTGATGAAGCGAAAGCTCGATCAGATAAGTGCTGTGGTTTTTTTCTAAGTCACCTGAGCGGTGATGAAGCAGGTTATCCGCTTGGTACAAAAAGAAGATATTTTCTAAGTCACCTGAGCGGTGATGAAGAAGTTTCGTCAATGGGTGTTAAATGTACTCGATTTTCTAAGTCACCTGAGCGGTGATGAAGAGGAATTATACCTCAAAAAAATCAGTCATAACAAGGCTTGGAGGTAAAAATACCTAATTTTACCCTCCATTTTTTACCTTATCATAACTATATGATAAATATACATATTTTTAAATAGCTTAAAAAAAGGGTTTTTAAGCTACCTGTACGGTGGTGGAAGTTGAGGTCGGACGTGACCATGATTACGATTGTTTCTAAGTCATCTATGCGATGATGAATATAAGTTATAAAAGGCAATATTATAAGCAACTTAACTGATTAATTTTATTATAGGTTTTTAAATAGTCAAAAAAAGGGTTTTTCACCTCATTTTTGGGTAATTCGTCATTACCTCGATCCCATTTACCAATGTGGCACAGTGGCACTGTTTTTCATGCCATTCATACCATACACGTTAAAGCTACCAGCTTTAGCTTTATCGCAAGACTGTTGTAAAACTTTTAAACGGTAGTTACTGCTACTAGTTTGGCTACGCATCTGAATATAAGGCAGCGCCATTTCAGGTTTGCGTTTGGCGACTGTTGCCATTGCCTCCTCAAAATTAACCTTTAGCTTATCTGCCAGTGTTTGCGCTTGTACCTCTATCGGTTTAAAACGATAGCGGCGTACGCTGACGTAGCCCGTTATTTTATCGGTAGGTACGTCTTTAATACCTTTGATGTGGATATAGTCATTGATATCAAAAGAGTTTAAAAGCTGCCATTTTGTTCTAATACTTTTATCAGTATTAACTTTTTCTAACCAAATTTTTAGGTCGAATTTATCTAAGTCATCTTTTGATGGCGCAAAAACTCGCAATTTATTACCAAGCATTGCAAATTCTTTCCCATTATTTTTTGCTTCATATTTATAGTTAGGAAAGCTGACTCCTATACTGTTTATAGCATGGTGGTTTTTTAGGTCAGCGAGCGCAATATGTAGCTGGGTATAAACAATAGACCATATTTCATATAGACTTTTGTCGCCATTTATAAGGGTGATTTCTTGATAGTAATTCATTCATTGCTCCTTATCGCAACCGAATATCTGAAACGTATGCTAAGCCTTTTTTGCCTAAATAAAATGACGATACGCCAGCATTATCTATCATTTGTTTAAGCTCTTTGGCTTTTGCATCATCAATATCTATAGTAATTTCAAGCTGTCCACTCGCTTTGGTTAGAGTATGTTTAATTTTACCTTCGCCTTTTACATACTCTTCACGAATAAAGGGGTTACCATAAATCAGCTTTTTACCACCTGTGACATAAGTTTTCATAAAGTCCTTAGGAGTGAACCCATTATTAGATATGCCGCTAATACCACCGGCTTTAGTTTTTGCACTGCTCATATTATGACGTTCTTCTAACCGTTGTAATTGCAGGTATAAAGCAGAGCAGTACATTGGTAAGATCAATTGTTGCTCCTTCTTATTAAGAGGTTTGTATTTCTCAAATGCAGAAGTTAACGTATCAGAAGCTTGTTTGATATTGCCTTCAGACTCAATGGGCTTCATTTTTTTAATGATGTCTAGGCGATTCATTATAGAAATAGGATCAAGTTTTATACTATCTTTTACTGATATATCGTCAACAATGAAATCACATAATTCATCTAAATCCAGTGCCAAAACGCCCCAAAACTCTTCAGAATAATCAGACTGAAATATTGGGTCGTTAACCTTAACCATTCCTGTAAAAGAGTTTTGGTCAGTACTACCTTTCATATTACGAAGATAAGCAATTTCATGATTAACTACTTTTGGTTTATCTTCAAAATTAATATTATCCTCAATATCTGAAAAGTAAAAATGCTCACTTTGTCTGGCTTGATAAAGCTTGCGCTGATCACCTATAAGACGGCTTAATATCCCAAGAACCGTATTTTTACTAACAGATCTTTGGTGGTAGTTTTCAGGTTTTTTAAGTTCAGTCATAGACGCAACATAGTTGCGACCTTTTTTTGGAAGAGGCTCGTCATTATTACCATCTAAAAATGAATTCCGCCATGACGCTTCATAGTCAATAATAATTCTCATATTGTCTCCTATTCATCGTTGTTGGCTTCAAAATAGACAGCATAATCTGAATTAGGTGTGGTATTAGCCTCTTCAGGACTCCGTTTAATACGCATCATTTTATTGCTATCGTTATAATCGACCTCTATGTTATCTACATACATATAGCCTTTGGCTTGTCGTATAGCCAGCTCTTTAATCATCTCTAACAGTGTATTAATTAGTACATCTATTGCCACTTGGTCAAGCAAGACTCCGATTTCGCCTTCGTGATAAATTGTGCCTTTACGTACATAATTATGATGAAAAGTAGCTTTTGGTTCTCTGTCTGGTGCAAGCGATTGAATAAAGTCTTGTACTTGCTCAGCGATAGCTTCACCTTGATTATCCTTAATAATCATAGCAGCGCGGTCAAATTTATTGTCTAATGAAATGAACTGTAGCTGCTCAATACTGATTGAGCCGTAAGACAAGTATTCAGTATCACCAAAAGTTGTTTTTGAAAAAAACGATGAGCTATCACGTTCACCAGCTTGTCCGAACTGCTCAAAGTTACCATTACCCAATTGGTCAACGAAGTCTTCTATCAGTAGTGGGCTAGTACGTTTACATTGACTGGCAGGAACCACATAGCCACGGAGCAACCCTGTAATTGACCCTAGTACCTTATCTAAGCTTTTTTCACCTGCAAAGTGCAGGTCGAACGCTTGGTCACGGAATAGATGATGACGAATACAGTTTTGGCTGATATATAACGGTGTCTCTTTAAAGTTAATATCAGTAGCTTCCTTCTTATATTTATAACCTGTCTCGTCCTTAATTTTTCCTGTCAAATTAGTATAACCGCGTAATTTAGGCAAAGTGTGATTGTCAACAGTACGACCTTCACTACTAAGAGTAGTCGGCCCATTCCAGTTCACTACACCATGTCCGAACGCCTTTATTTTAAAGTCAACACTTTTAATACCAGTTACTTTGTTCATGATACTTCTCCTAAGTTTAAATATATTTTTGTTGTGACGTTAAGTACTCATTCAATATACAGTACCGTTTGGTTATAAACAACCGTAGTACTTATAAAAAATATTAATCAAGCTGTTATAATATAGAGTCATCGCATAGATGGCTTTGAAAGTAGTACTTATTATTTTCACCACCGTATAGGTGGCTTCTTTTAATTTTTACCCGTCATCGACTGAATTGGGGTTGATAAGTTTGTTAATTGGCATCGTGCCAACAGGTTGTTTATCCGTCATGATGTAATACATAGCGTATTGATGACGCTCTCGTTCTCCGCCAATAGGTTCCAAATCATCTGGTGTATAGCTCAGATAAATAGGATATTCGGGCGAACGAGCTTCTGCTAATAGCATGAAGTCCTTATAGGCTTTTTTTACGCCTTCACTTTTTTTAATGTTATGATGTTTTGATTGCATGAAGACCAGTAAGTCTTTTGCACCGTCTCCATAACCTCGAAGACGTTCAACAGATTCAGTTAATCCAATAGTAACAGTGCTATGATCTGTGCTTTCTTCATAAGCGTATTCATTGGTGAAAGTAGGATTGAGTTCATTATCTACGCTGCAAACCGCCATCTGTACAAATCGGTTATTACCACGTAATGAGCTTTTAGAAATCTTGGCAGCGCCGTTCTTAGAAAGTTTGGACTTAGGTGGTACGCTAATGGGATCAATTACTTTGGCATTGATTAAGCTAACGCTTTGCTTGAGTGTTTTTTCTATATCCTCTGCAATTTTCTCTCGGCAAGATTCATCGGCATAGAATTTTTGATAAAGGCTATAAAGCTCATTAAGCGTGACCGTATCAAGACTGTTGTCATTCAAAAACTCCTGCAAATAGTTAAGCCATGCCACTGTACTATTCCATACGCACAGACTGGCTAAAAACTTCGCTTGGCGACTACTTTGCTTGCCCTTTTTAGCGCTATCAGGCATGACGGTGGTATAAATATTTGGCTCATTATTCTCATCAAAACGGTCAAGTCGTCCTAGACGCTGTAACCAATTTTCAGGACTGGTCAAGTCCGTGTACATCTGCTGGCAGGTTATATTCAGCGAGGCTTGTACGATAGGGCCACTACGTAGTACTTGATAGTGCTGATTACCGTTTTTCTTGAAGCTATCAAACACTTGATTAAACCAGTCTGCTTTATCAGTACGAGTATATTTTGAATGTAATAGCACATTATTTTCATTATTTTGGTGCAATAAAAAGCCAATTTGTGCGTCTTGAGCCGTATTTGTGATAACGAAAGTTGTTCTATCTGTCTCAATAGCATCATTAACTAATGGATTAGGATGCTGAGTTTCATCATAACTGACAAAGTCTAATTGGTAATCTGCCTGATTAAAACTATCCACTCGCACGATATAGGGGTCTTTAATTCCTAACACCTCACTGACAAAATAATCATGTGGTGTGGCTGATACTAATAAAGTATTGGCATTGTGGCCACGACATTTCTTTGCCTCTATTAGCTCAGCAAACAGTAAGTTAAAGGCTGACATAGGAATCAATTCATGAAACTCATCAAACACTATGTGAGCTTGCATAAAATCGGTCATCTGAGTGGTGACTTTATGGTGTGAGATAATATTGTTTATCACTTGGTCAATCGTTGTAAGCACGATGTCACCACTAAAATAGTCGCTCTCAGCAGTGTCAGGTACATCATCCATACTGGTAGTATTGGTTAAGATTTTTTTATACTCGCCTGTAAATATTTCAATACGACTATTGGGCAGATAGTCTGATTGAGTTAAATCAGTTAATAAACCCAAGCAAACTTGTACGCGAGGGCACACCCAAATAATTTTTTTGGCACTGGTTTTGCTTGCCCATTCCAAAGCAATTTTAGTCTTACCACAACCAGCAGGGCCTTGTAATACACCAATATTGTCTGCCTCATCGAATTCAGCTACTTCTTTTAATTCAGCCAACTTATTTACAGCTTGAGTTTGGGAGTGATTGCGATCGCTATTTGGATAACGCTCATCGAAGCCCGCAATACATTTATTGATCTCATGACAGAGGTCGCTATCTTCAATAAGAATATTATCTATGGCTTGATCTAAATTTCCTTCTTTAATATAGTCTGCCAAATCTTCCGCAGGCATGGCTGATACGATTCTATCGGCACTGATTACCGCTGTACGGATAAGGTTGTTTAGGGCATTGGGTTTAATATCTACTGTAAACTCATCAACATCTTCAGCTAATTTGTCATAGTTTTTGTAGTCTGGTAAATCTTCTTGAGTGAGCTGAAAGCCTTTATTCCACTGTGGTAGTAAATTTTCAAAATCAATATCGGTATAGCCTTTGCTCATCTCAGCAACATCGTTAAGCACTGCTGCCAATTCATCCATTACTTTATTCATAGAATCAGATTTAAGTGATTTTACAAATAGCTTGTGGATACCCTTTGCTTGAGTAAAAAACTTATCGTCTTTGCGATAAGGACGAGTGTGATGCCAATAAATACCATGAAAAACTTGGTTGCGCTGTGTAGAGTTTAATGCGTCAGTAGGCAAAATAGATTGCGCTAACAGCCAAGATATTTCATGATGCCGAGGGTGCGTCTCAAAAGTGAATTTAGTATGACCTCGAATGCTATTATCAATATGTACACCATCGTCAGGTAGGTCAGGCAACAGCTCGTCTGACGTATCTAGCGGCTCTTTACCAATTTTGACCTTTAACCACTCTTGAAACTTGGGATCTAATTTTCCAATATCATGCAATATGCCAGCAATTAATGCAGCTTGAGCAAGTTTTGGATTGTTTATTTGCAACTTTTCGATAAGCTTATAACCAAGATAGCCAACGGCAAAAAGATGCTGGCTCAATGGCTGCTCATTTGTATTGGCTAAAATATTAGCCGTCGTTATTGGTAAATCCATAAATACCTCTTTATTAGTCCAATTCACCGGCACCACACCGATTTCATTAAATTTACGCTTATTACCTACGATCCATACTAGCTCAGTCAGCTGGCGGGTTTTATTGCGATGACAGCTAACCGCCGTAGACTTGGTCGCTGATTTGCGGAGTAATTGCTTGACGGTTTTTAGCCCATCCTCTGTAATGGCGGTCTGCCAGACATTATCACCTATGCGATTGGCGAAGGCATCTAAGATACGCCGCGTACGACTAAGTGATTTTTTTTCACACTGCGAGACAAAAGTGACAATCATAGTTTTACTTTATCCGTCTGGTAATAGTTGCCGTCAAATCAAAATTTATACGGTTCTCACCACTCAGTAGTCATAGCAAGCTGTTTTACGACTTCAAACTGATAATCCAGCGCTTTATGCTTAGTAAACATATTGAGACACTCTTGTCTGAACTGCTGCTCACTAAGATTTTCAGCAGCACAGATAAAGGCGAGGGGTAGCACGAGCGCGTCTTTGATGATATCGGCAATATCGAATACCAATGCACCTCGGCGAGTCTTACCATGCATCACCGCAAAGCCATGCGGAATACCCAACGTCCACGCTGTGGTTGCACCAAGACCATAAGCCAAATAGTTGCCATGATTGAGAAAGCCATTGGCCTTATCAATGCCCTCATGCTCACGGGTAAAGCCAGCATAGCCAGTATTCTTTGCGGCCAGCTTATACAGCTGCTTGGTAAGTCGTGCCTCAAGCTGTAGCAAGTGCATAACTTCTTGCTGTTGATCAATCTGACGGATATTATCTTTAAGTAGGGCTTGCACCGCATCAATACTGCTGTCAAAGCCCCATTGTTTTAAG
>Ga0209414_1001266_pt1 | contig 12003 bp, 9 predicted proteins | sample LakVidmifraction_4_FD_181154 | JGI IMG/M metagenome (GOLD analysis project Ga0209414, IMG submission 181154) | Hypersaline microbial communities from Lake Vida, Antarctica - Brine Hole Two &gt;0.2 micron (SPAdes) (version 2) | ecosystem: Environmental > Aquatic > Non-marine Saline and Alkaline >... | reverse complement strand
GTTACCCTTCCGTCCACGCTATCACTTTTATCTTTCAGAAAAAGTGATGGCGTGGCCACCTCCTGAAAAAGTTCTAAGGTCTATGTTCTAAGTTCTAAGTTGCACTCCGTGGGGAGGAGATGAGCACGCTCATAATTTGATGGTAAACAGGGTAGGAGTACTTGGGTTCTAACGGTTATGGGGGGGAGTAAAATAGTGTGGCAGAGCATTCTGATTCAAACAGTTGAATGTCACTTTTGGTCCTTGGTCCAGAGTCCTTAGTCCTCCTCGTATTAAGTTCATGCGTCTTGAGTCTTCACTCTTATCTTTCAATCATCATTGGTTCCAGCCTTGCGGGACTAGCAAAGCTAGTGTTTTGGATGTTGGATATTTATAAAGAGGTTGCTACGCAACTCAATCGTTTACCCTTTACCGTTTACCGTTTACAGTTTCTTTAATCTTAACTCTTGTATACGATGAAGAAGCTGATCATGTAAACGATGTATAATGAGAGTAATATCGCCCCTTTTTTCTTTGTAATGGTGAACTTATTTAATATCAAAACAACCATTGCAATTGTTACAACAAACATTATCGGGAACATGAAGTATATGTCTTTTGAGTCAAGAGAAAGATTATTTACAATTGCTGACCCACCTGCTACCCAGCATATATTCATTATATTTGCTCCAAGTATATTTCCGACAGCAATATCACCCTGACCTTTTCTAGCTGCTGTTATACATGTTGCAACTTCCGGAATTGATGTGCCAAGTGCAACAAGTGTTAAAGCAACTATTGCCTCTTTTATGTGGAAATGGTAGGCAATTGATGTTGCTGATATAACAATAAATTTACTTGCAAAAATTATAAAAGATATACTGATTATGAATAATGCTATTATTACAAAGATGTTCTTCTGCTTATAATCTTTATGTGGAATTTTTGGTTCTTCATTATTATTTTTATTTGATATAAAAAGATATATTATATATATGAAGAATATAGCCAACAAGCTGATACCCTCCGCTCTTGAGAGCGTTTTATCTATAAATACAAAGAAACATGCAAATGCTTCAACAATAAAGAGTACACCCAGTGTTACTTTGGATGCCTGAGGTATTAATTTTATTGTTGCAATTGTGGTAAGTCCGCACAATCCCAGACCCAATGTGGTGTTGCATATTATGGAGCCTATGGCATTTCCTAAAGCCATTTCAGGGTTTCCATTGATGGCAGCAACCAAAGATACTGATAGTTCCGGTGCGGTTGTGGCAAGCGATACAAGAACAAGGCCTATGATCAACTTGGGGATTTTTAGTATTTCAGCAAGGTGTACGGAGTTATCCACAAATATATCAGCTGCTTTTGCCAGAATGACAAAAGATATAATAAGGGTAATCCATGCAGCCAGCTGGCTTGTTGATATTAAGTTGTATATTGTTTCGAACAAATTTTTTTTTCCTATTGTTGTAAATTAGTAGTGAATTGTAAAGGATAATGGCTTGATTTTCAAGCATTTTCGTTTTTTAAATTGATGGACGTTGTTTCTATTTACATGAGAAATATGCGAATTATGGGAATTATGTGTTTAATATACACAAGGGGCAACACATAGGTAGCCCCCTACATAAATTCCAACCAAGGGGCAACACATAGGTAGGGCTTACTGTTTGATGTGAGATTGCGTAAGATCTTGCTTTAAAGCATTTTCGCCTTTAGCAGGCTAAAGGTAACATGCTGCAAAGTAAGAGGTTGCGTGATATCGCATTAAATATTCATAAAAACCATGAACTTTATATAAAAGTTCATCTGCAAGGATTTTGACTTAAATGTGCTAAAAACCTTGCACTTTATCCTGAAAACTAACGTATTAATTGTTACTAATACGTTAGTTATGAATTAAACAGGATGCCCTAGGTAGCCCCCTACATAAATTCCAACATTCACATTTTCGCATTCCACCATCTTGTCGTGCCGTAGGAACTGCGAAGGCGGATTCACCATTATTAATTGTTAATTTTTAATTGTTAATTAAATTAGCCGTTCGGCTAATTATTTCTCTTCTCGGAAGTATGGTCTGCCAAGTTCTGCAGGGCCTGCGCCGAATCGTGATTTTCTTGTGGATGAGATAATTAGTATTATTATGGTTATGATGTATGGCAGGGCATCAATAAAATATTGTGAGATAGGCAGATTTGTACCTTGGATTCGAAAACCAATAATATCCAATCCACCAAAAAGATATGCTCCGAGAAATACAAGCCATGGGTTCCACTTGCAGAATATTACGAGAGCAATTGCGATCCATCCACGCCCGGCGACGATATTGTCCTGCCATGCTGGCACTTCAACCAGTGACAGGTATGCACCACCTAGACCGCACATTGCACCACCAATTATTACATGCAGATATTGATAGAGATTTATATTTATGCCAGCGGCATCGGCCGCTGCAGTGTTTTCTCCGACAGCTCTAAGTTGTAGTCCCCAGCGGGTATGATAGAGATAAATAGCACATATTACAACAGTCAGAAATCCAGCATATACAAAAATGTTGTGGTTGAAGAATATTGGACCGATAACAGGAATGTCATATAAGAAAGGTATTGGGGTTGTTTTGAAGAAAGCGTTTATAGGTTCAGGTGTAACTTTGCCTACCAAATCTTTTCCGAGAAAACTAGCGAACCCTGTTCCAAATATTGATAGAGCAAGACCAGTTACGACCTGGTTTGCCCGCAGGGAAATTGTGAGTATACCAAAAATTAGAGCAGCAAGGCCACCAGCAAGCATAGCAGCTGTAATGGATAGAATAGGGTTGGATGAGATTACAGCAACTCGAAAACCAACAACGGCCCCGATGAGCATCATACCTTCCAGACCTAGGTTTAGCTTTCCGCTGCGTTCAGTAAGAATTTCTCCAAGCACGGCAAATAGGAGTGGGGTGCCTGCAACAATTGCAGCATTGAGAAAATCAATCATTGTTCAGCTCCTCCTGACTGGTTCGTGTTTTATGAAAAGTGACTTTATAGCGAATGAAGAACTCGCTGCCGAGTACAAAGAACAATATTGTTGACTGTAGTATTAGAGCAACTGATTGTGGAATTTCCTGAGCCATCTGTATGTATGATCCACCTTGTACCATTGCGGCAAAAAGAAAGCATACGACAATCATAACGAGTGGATTCAGTCCGGATAGCCATGCGGTTGTTATGGCGGTGTAACCAACACCACCAGAAATGTATTCTGATAGAGTTCTACTTACACCTGAAGCTTCTATTACCCCGGCTAGTCCACAAAGTCCACCACTTATAAGCATCGTTGTAATGATTATTCTACTTACGTTCATGCCTGCATAACGTGCAGTGTTCTCGCTCTCTCCAACAACCGAAATTTCATAACCACGCTTGGAGTGTTTCATGAATATATACATAATGATGGTTGCAACTAATGCGATAATTAAACCAACGTGTATTCCAAATGCCTTTGGTAAAAGTGCATTGGGCGAAAAATTTGGTATTTTAGGAAACCCCAATGCGCTTGGATCTCTCCAGGGACCATATTGAAGATATACAATTATTTTAAGTGCAATGTAGTTGAGCATTAATGTGAAAATTGTTTCATTCGTTCTGAATTTAGCTCGAAAGAATGCTGGAATTCCTCCCCAGACAGCTCCGGCGGCTGATCCTGCAACGAGCATTATTGGAATAAGTATATACGATGGAAGGCCTCCATAGTTTAGGGCTATATACGAAGCAACAACGGCACCCATCATTAGTTGTCCTTCGGCCCCGATATTCCAGAATTTTAGTTTAAAAGCTACTGCGATACCTAGTGAGCATAATAGCATCGGAATTGTTTTGACAATTGTTTCTGTTACTCTATATTTTGTCCCAAATGCACCTTGTATCATTGAAAGATAGACAGTAAAAGGGTTTTTGTGAATGCATAAGATGAATATTCCACCCACTATCAGCGCTAGAATAATTGCAATCACTCTAAAACTTACAGCTTTACATCTCGGGCAGCTATTTTGAATTTCAATTTTTATCATACCCAGTCCTCCTGCTGCACGGTCTTGGCGCCAGACATCATAAGTCCCAAATCTTCTTTACTGGTGTTCTTTGGTTTAACGATGCCTGCAATATTGCCTGTACTTAGAACCATTATCCTGTCACTCAGCTCAAGTAAAACATCAAGGTCTTCTCCAAAATAAAGAATTGCGACACCTTTCTGTTTCTCTTTGTTAAGCAGATCATAGATTACGTGGGAAGCACCAATATCGAGTCCTCGTGTTGCATAGGCAGTGATTATAACACTTGGTTCATTATCGATTTCACGTCCAAGAAGAACTTTTTGTATGTTTCCACCTGACATTTTTTTGACTGCGTGGTTTACGCTTGGGGTCTGTATATTTAGTTTTGTTACTAAGTTTCCGGCTTGTTCTGTTGCAGCTTTACGGCTAATAAGAATGCCGGGCTGTTGATAATAATTTTTTAAAATCATGTTGTCGACCATATCCATGTTGCCAACTAGTCCCATTCCAAGTCTATCTTCCGGGATAAAAGCCATGAAAACACCACTTTCACTAATTGCCCTTGGGGATAAGCCTGCAAGGTTCTGACCCTTGTATATAATTTCACCTGCATCTAGGGTCTGAAGGCCACTTAGAGCTTCACATAACTCTTTTTGGCCGCTTCCAGAAACACCTGCCACACCTAGAATTTCGCCACCTCTGAGATGAAAATCAATATGATTAAGAATGGTTACATTATTCTTATCTACTACTGTTAAGTTGTTTATACGCATGACACCATGTATAACTTCCGCATATGGTCTGTCAATACTTAGATTTACAGTCTCGCCAACCATCATGTTCGTCAGTTCACTGGCTGTGGTTTCACTGGTTCTTACACTTCCGATAGTTTCACCTTTTCGCATGACGGTTACCCAATCGCTTATCTCTAAAACTTCATTTAGCTTATGGGTGATTATTATTACCGCACAGCCATTTTTTTTCATTTTGCGAAGTACTGCGAATAGTTTTTGTGTCTCTTGTGGGGTAAGTACGGCCGTTGGCTCATCAAGAATAAGTATGTCGGCTCCGCGATATAGAACTTTAAGAATTTCTACAGTTTGTTTTTCGCTTACGGACATATCATAGATTAATTTACCGGGATTAATTGAAAAGTCAAATTTTTCTGCAAGTTCGGTTATCTCTTTGTTAAGTTTTTTTTGAGAGATAAAAGGGGAAATTTTTTGTCCTAGAACGATGTTTTCAGCAGCAGTGAGTGAATCAACTAGTTTGAAATGCTGATGGATCATGCCGATACCATTTGCAATTGATTGCTGCGGAGTTGATAAGGATTTGGGTTTTCCATGAATATATATTTTGCCGTGAGTAGGGGAGTATATCCCCGACAGAATATTCATGAGAGTGCTTTTGCCCGCACCATTCTCTCCAAGTAGTGCGTAAATCTCTCCCTGCATTACTTTTAGATTAATGTTGTGATTAGCCCGAACATCTTCAAAATATTTGCAGATGTTGACCATTTTTACATATTCGGTACTAATAAGGAACCTCGTTTCCTATAAAAACAAAAAAACAGATTGACGGAAATGTCAATCTGTTAAAAACATACTCTTTATTTTGTTTTGCCTTCTACACCTTGTACAAACCAATTCATCTTTAGCATATCGCCATCGCTCATTGATTCTCCCTCAGCAACAACAATAGTGCCATCCTGATTTTTTAGAGGGCCTGCGAATACAGTAAATGTTCCATCTTTTATTTTTGATGCATATTCATCTACTTTAGCTTGAGCACCTTCAGGAGCATTTACCGTTAGAGGGGCAAGAGCTACTACACCATCATTCATGCCACCCCAGTATGAAGTCGGCTTCCATGTTCCTGCCTGAACTTTTTTGATTTGGTCAATATAATAAGTTCCCCAGTTCCATACAGGTGATGTCATATTAGCCTTTGGAGCCATAGCACTCATGTCGGAGTTGTATCCAATAGAGAAGTCACCACGTTCCTGTGCTGCCTGTTGTGGTCCTGCAGTATCCTGATGTTGTGCAATGACATCGCAACCTTCATCAATCAGAGCTTCACCGGCTGCTTTTTCTTTTGCAGGATCATACCATGTATGAGTCCAACGCACATAAACTTTTGCTTCTGGATTAACAGCTTGTACACCAAGAGTAAAAGCATTGATACCTCTAATAACTTCAGGTATTTCGAATGCGGCAACATACCCGATTTTGTTGCTTTCTGTTTTCATTCCGGCAACTAATCCTGAAAGGAAACGAGGTTCATACATTCTGCCGAAGTAGTTACCCATGTTTTCGGTTTGCTTGTAACCAGAGCAGTGTAGGAAAACAATGTCAGGATACTCTTTTGAAAGTTCTGCTATATAATCCATGTAACCAAAACTTGTTGCAGCAATTATTGTACAATCTTGGTCAATCATGTTACGCATTACATCTTTAGCTTCTGAAGATTCAGGTACACTTTCTTTGAAAGTCGTTTTAATACCCAATTCTTTTTCAGCAGCGAGTCTGCCCTTATCATGCTCAAAAGTCCAACCACCATCTCCGATGGGGCCAATATATACAAATCCCATCTTAAGTGGTTTTTCAGCTTTTGCTGTTGTACTATCAATTTCTGCTGGCTTACTGCAGCCAACTACCAATGCAGCTGTTGTTGCTGCAATACCTAAAAATTTAATCATATTTTTCATTAATTTTCAACTTTCAATTTTCAATTTTCAATTATCAATTATCTACTCTTCTCTAAATGAGATAGTGTTGTTGTCAAGACTCTCTATGATTGCAAGAGATTCAAGTCTTATTCCTTGTGCTCTTAGCTTTTTTCCACCTTCAAGAAAGCCTTTTTCAATCATAATTGCAACGCCTACAAGCTCAGCTTTTGCTTGTCTAAGCATTTCAATCATACCTTGTGCAGCATGTCCACCTGCAAGAAAATCGTCTACGATGAGAACGCGTTCTCCCTCTTTTATGTAATCAGAAGAGACAACCACATCATGATGTGTGTTTTTTGTGAATGATTTAACTCTTGATGTGTAATTTGATTCCATAGTCGAAGGTTTGTTTTTCTTTGCAAAGACAATATTTACACCTAATTCAAGTCCAATCATAATAGCCACAGCAATACCAGATGATTCTATTGTTAATATTTTATCAATTTTATCATCTTTAAATCTGTCAACAATTTCAAGAGCTGCTCGTTTTGTCAATATTGGATCGATCTGGTGATTTAGAAAGCTATCTACTTTCAATATATTTTGGTTGATAATCTTTCCATCACTGATAATGCGTTCTTTTAACTCTTTCATTTGCCTCTTTGCTGTTTGTTGTATTAGAGCTGTTTTGTGATTTTACAAAACAGCTCTAACAATTGGATTTATAACATTTTAGGTGTTAAAAAACCCATCTAACCATACCTTGCAGACAGTTCTCGTCACGGAATATATCGCTGCCACCAACAAATTTGTTGTGCCAGTACTGATATTCTGCACCAATAAACAGGCGATCTGGTTTATTCCAGAAATTACCTAAGTCTAATAGCAGTTGTGGTTGAGTTAGTACCTGAGTTGGGTTGTCACCTTCTTCACCAATCCAATCAAGAAAACCTCTGAAAACAAACTTGATGTTTGCAATTTCAAATGGCGCTGTCCATACAGGAGTGATTTGGAATGTAGAACCGTCAACTTCCGGATTGTCTCTATAAAAGAAGTTAACAGAGAAGTACTGAACACCAGGGACATCAAAAGTAACAGCTAGGCCGCCCATATATGCTCTGAAGTTATTTCCCATATCAATCTGTCCTGTGATAAGAACATCACTTATGAATGGTGTGGTGAATTCTTCTTCTGACATTGCGTTATAGATTTTGTATAAACTTAAACGAGGATTGAATTCTCCATATACAGTGATGTCGCCATCATCCCAATCTAATACATCGAAGAAGAAGTAATTGTCACCGAATTCCCATCCGTCGGCATGTTCCAGTGTTAATACAGTACTACTTTTCTTAACATCTCCATATTCATAGCTGTCACCAACTAGAACGTCCAAAGATGTACTGCTCCAAAATGCAGCGTTTGCCATTGTTACAGCACTTAGTGCCGCCGCAGCAAGTGCGAACTTAGTTTTAACCATCATGACTCCTGTTATTTTTGCCAGTACATACCACTTAAATGTAATCTACACCTATTGCAGAGAACCTAGTTGTATGAAACTGGTTTGTTAATATTATGTTTGTTTTTCCACACCGCACAAAACATTTTTAAAAGCATAAGCTATTAAACCAAAATTTTACACCTTTCCTCTTTTTTTTTCAAGCATGAAATTTCAAGTTTATGATTTTTTTGATTTTACGGTTGGTCTATTTTTCGGCTCACAGAGCCGACCCTACATTTTTGTCAAACAGCATTATTTGAAAGTAATGTAGCGTCCGATCTGCCTGCCTGTGCGTAGCACGCAGACAGGTGATCGGAATCATAATAAATTATTTTCTGCAATTATCTCCCCCAAGCATAAAAAAGAGAATATCATTTGCTGATTTTATTAATTTAAGTGTATGTTTTAAAGTCTAACCGAAAAATTAAGATGATTTTTCGTCATCGCTGTACTCGGGAAAATGTTCCTTCATGCAATCAGGGCAGATACTATGACTGAATTCAGCTTCAGTATGATTTGAAATGAATTCTTCAACTTTAGTCCAGTATCCTTTATCATCTCTAATTTGCTTGCAATATGAACAGATTGGTACTATGCCTCGCAGAGTGTCTATTTTTTTTCTATATGATGAGAGAGTGATGCTTACAAGAGTAAGTACTATTATTGTTATTGCAACACAAATCGCAAGGTTAATGACTAGAGTTGTATATATTTCTTTTAATGCCTCACCTTCAGGTTGTTCCACAACTAAGAACCATTTAAACTCTTTTATATAACGAATGTTTGCATGCACTAATCTGTTTTCTTTTCTGTATTTGAATGCCTGCTCTTTTTTTGACTCTGTTAGTTGTTTTAGTTGTTTGTGATGTGATAGGGATGATATATGTTTTATATCCTGACCAAAATTGTCGCCGCTTAGTTTGACCTCTCCATCTTCATTAAAGAAGTATATAGTTCTGTTGTATTTGTTCTGATACTCTTCTATTAATTCCTTAACGGAGGTGATTGTCAGACCGACTCCTGTGGCACCAATATAGTTTTGATTGTAGTCATATACTTTGTAGTTGATGAAGATTGTCATTTGATCCTGGTTTGCCATATCTGGATCCAAATTTATTTCGTAGTCATCTTTCATTGCTTTAACTCTGAAATACCATTCATCCCTTGGTTCATCCGGTGAAACTTTTTTTAGGATACCGTCAGCGTGATAATAGGTCATTGTTTGTTCTGAAACAAAGAAACTGGTAACAGTGTTGTATTTTTGCTTAATTTCCTTTAAGTATTTCTCGATATTTTCAGGTCCAATCTCTCCATTCAGCACCCAATCTCTGAGAAATGTGTCTGTTGCCATTGTGGATGATATTAATATTGGAGTAAGAAGGTCTCTCTGTATTTCAGAATAGACATTATCACTTGTCAAAGGTAGCTCGTTATGTGATATTTCTTCTCTAAGAGAGGCTCGTGACACAAAGAAACTTGCTAAACTTGTTACTAGAAATCCAACAACTATTAATGCCGTTATTATTGGAACTAATGCTGTTTTTTTATTGTTGTTATATGCCATTTTTTTCCTGATGCTTTAGTATTCAATTAAATGTTATTTCATATACGAAGAAATTATACATTAATTTAGTTTGAACGCAATCAAAATATATGATTAGTCGCTGGACTCCCTATTTTTCTGGTTGAGACCTTATAGTGTTCGGCGATGAGCCATCGCCGCTACAGTTTAGCATCTGCATCACTTACACTGTACTGTAGCGTCGACCGTTGGTCGTCGAAAATATAATTTTCCCTGTTTATCACCTAAAGGGTGATAATCCTACCTTTTCACCCTTAATTCTATTGATTAAAACTAATACTTTTTCTCCCAACCGAAAAACTAAGGTGGACTACTTGACTAAAGACAAAGGACTCAAAAAGTGCTGCATTTAGCATCCAGCATTCATAATGCTTTCATGCTCACGGCAGTGCAACTTACCACGTAGCACGATTTTATTCGTTAAAGATTCTTCAAGAAGAACTGCATGATTTTATCTTCATGGTCAGCAAGGCCCTCATGTCCAAATTCAGGGTAGAATATTACCTCTTTTTCAGATGTGATTTTATTGTATGCAGCAAACTGAGTTGATGGGGGACATATCGTGTCCATAAGACCTGTTCCCATCATAATTTTAGCTTTAATTCTTGGAGCTAGATGCTGGATGTCAATATATCCTAGTTTATTAAAGATTTCATCTTCTCTTTCATGCCTAGGGTCGAAGCATTTAAAGTAATACGTTAGTTCTTCATATGCTGCTTTAGCAAGATCCATTTTCCATACGCGCTTGTAGTCGGAAAGAAATGGGAATATAGGAGCGGCAACTTTTATTTCCGGAACAAGAGCTGCACATGCAATAGTTAGTCCACCACCTTGACTGCCGCCAACAGCACCAACTCTTGTTTCGTCAACCTCTGGCATCGCCATGATGATTCTAGTCATGATTGCTGTGTCAAGGAAGATGTTTCTGAATCCTAGTCTTTCAGGTTCATCATCAAGACCTTTAATCATGGAGCCTTTGAATGTGGTGCCTGATGTTTGGCATTTGTCTTGAGAAGCTCCGCCTTGTCCACGACAATTAAGTGCAGCAGTGGTATAGCCTAATGCTGTATATTTCAGTTTTCCTGACCAGTCGCCAACGTTTCCGCTATATCCATGAAATTGAACTATTGCAGGGCCTGGTTTCGACAGGTTTGTAGGTTTGATAACTTTTGCATGAATTCTCGAACCAAATGTACCTGTAAAGTACAGGTCGTAGCACTCAGCTCCAGGAACTTGAAAGTCAGATAGAACAAACTCCGGGTTGTAATCAATGTTTTTTATCTCTTCAAGACTTTTGTCCCAAAACTCATCGAAATCCGCTGGTTTTGGGTTTGTTCCTTGATATTTAAATAGTTCCCCTACAGGCATATCAAATGTTGCTGGCATATTCTTTTCCTTGTTAATTATAATTATGGCTCTGCCACGGTTTGTGTGGTCGAAACCAAGATTCTTTAAATTCGACTGCGTTGCAGTCGTTCATTAATAATGATTAATTAACCATGCATTTCATACATGGCTATTAAAATTGAACAGCTTCGCCGTTCTAAAAGACTACGAAGTAGTCAAACTTTAGTAGCCCCGTATGCAATGCGGGGTTAGTTATAACAAAACAATACTACACTGACGGCGTCCTGCGTAGCTTGAAAAGCGAAGCATGGAAGGGGGCGAACAAAAAAGTCTAACCCACATTACCCGTGACAGAGCCAGAATTATAATGATTTAATAAAATTTGCGACTTCTAGTGTATCTTTATCTTCCAGAAAATCAGTTAATGTGTCCGTTTCACCATGTGAATCAAGAACCGGATTAATATTATATAATTCTTTTATTTGTTCCATATCAATATGGTCTTTTGCAAGAAGTTTGTATAATGGATCAGCCATCGGGTTAAAACTGTCCTGAAGCCATATGCTTTTCTCGATTAAAGCTTCAAAGGGGGATGCACTTGCATGGATAATATTGTCTTTATATGATATAGTTAATTTTGCCTTATCTTTATTCTGATTGAGAAATCCTCGTATTGAGGATGGTACTGCTTTTGTAGCATCTGTTTTGCCTATTATGTCCAATCTAAACTTTTTCCATGTCAAAATTTCAGGATCAAATTCAATAATCGACCATTTGATGGAGGCATCATCTTTGGTGAACATGTCACGGTTTGAAGTATAGAATCCATTTAGAACAAAACATTCTTGTTTTGTAAAATACGAAACAGAAAGACCTGAACCAATTTTTAA
>Ga0209414_1001265_pt1 | contig 12005 bp, 8 predicted proteins | sample LakVidmifraction_4_FD_181154 | JGI IMG/M metagenome (GOLD analysis project Ga0209414, IMG submission 181154) | Hypersaline microbial communities from Lake Vida, Antarctica - Brine Hole Two &gt;0.2 micron (SPAdes) (version 2) | ecosystem: Environmental > Aquatic > Non-marine Saline and Alkaline >... | reverse complement strand
GTAACATTTAATAATCCATTGTGCAATATTAAATTAGAATCATGAAAAGAATCGTTACTACTTTATAGCAAATACCTTGCAATGTTTTTTTGTTTTCTTTAGAGGTCAACGAGGTAAGGAAGTCTGATATTGGTGTTGAGCAGTTGTATGGCCAGTTCTCGACTTTTTATGTATTCATATAGTTCGATATGATGATGTATGAAGTTGTGTAAAAAAGATTGAATTTCAGTTTCCTGATGTTTTGACAATTTGATAATATTTGTCTGCGGAGTCTTCTGCATAAATCGCATGATATTTTCAATATCTTTTCTTAAGTATAGGTCGTTTGGATGATTTCGTTGCTTTGCGTAGCATGGTTTACATATAATACCACCATTTCTTGCTGAGAAATAATTTGATTCCATTGAAGCTTTAAGTTCTTTTCCGCAGAATGAGCATTGGTCAAGGCTGGGTGCAAATCCAAGAGCTTTAAGTATTTGCAGTTCAAATAAGAAAAGAGTATTAATACTTGGTTTTTGAGGTTTGTTGATTGCCTGGAGGCTTTCATCAAGTATTTCGTATATTTCATTTTGGTGATGGTAGGGGAGTGATGTTTTTGAAACAATGTCAGCAAAGTAAGATGCCAATGCAGCAGCTTTCCAGTTTTTTCTTAATTCTGTTCTAAATTTGATAGGGGATATTTCTTTAAGAATATGAATGTTGTTGTTTGACTTTGTGTAGTATAGAATTTCAACTTCAGCGAATAGGTCGTATTGTCCGTTGTTGAATGTTTTGTATCGGTGAACTCCTTTAGCCGAGAGAGTTACCTTACCATATTCTTTTGATAGACATGTGATTATCTGAGAAGTATTACTAAAGTCAACTATTCTCAATATTATTGCATTTGTCTTTGTTATCATTTGTTTAGTATTCTTTTAAGAGGACTAAAGACCAAGGACTAAGGACTAAAAGATATTAGTACTTGCTCTCAATATTTTAAGTTTTATTAATGCTAACGGCATTGATTGGTCTTTAATTTAATTCCTCAAAATGGTTCTTTAGAAATTTTATGAGCAAAGCTCGTTTATCACATTATGATATTTAGAAGGGATGTTGTTACACCGAAATATATAAGTAGAGCAGATATATCATTTGCGGATGATATAAAAGGACCTGATGCAATTGCTGGATCTATCTTGATTTTATCCAGAATAATGGGAACAGTAGAACCAAATAGGGTAGCGAATATCATTGCAGAACATAGAGCCACCCCTACAACAGCTGCAAGCTTATAGGTTGATATTGCCGCAGGAGTCTGTCCTATAATAAAGAATGCCCACCCTGCAATACATACTCCACATATCAAGCCCATCATCACACCAGTTAACATCTCTTTCTGAATATGTTTAATGATGTTTTTATTTTTGAAACGTCCAAGAGCAATACTACGAACAACTAGTGTTGAGGACTGGAGTCCTGTATTTCCTCCCATACCTAAAATTATTGGAACAAATGCAACAAGTGTTATTGCTTGTCTCGATACTAATATATTAAATTTATTTAGTATGTAACTTGTAAAGAAACCACCTATAAGTGTCAAAAAAAGCCATGGCAGTCTGAGTTTGCAGCTGGTAAACGGAGATACAGATTCAATTTCATCATCATGAGAACCGGCAAGTCTGAAAATATCTTCAGATGCTTCTTCTTCCATAACATCAATGACATCATCAGATGTGATTCGACCCACGAGAACGTTTTCGGAGTCAACAACGGGTATAGCTTTTAGGTCATACTTAGAAAACTTTCTTGCCACTTCTTCCTGGTCGGTGTCAACATCAACAGAAATCATATCGGTATGTGCAATATTTATAAGTTCCTGTGTTCTGTCTTTTGTTCTCACAAGTTCCCATAAATCCATATATCCAATTAGTTTATGATCTTTATCTACTATATAAGCAAAAAAGAATGGTTCTTCTTCATCAATATATGCAATTTCATTAATAGCTTCCTGAACAGTCTGATTTTCCAGCATTGCAACAACATCAGTAGTCATAATACCACCAGCTGTGTCATCTTTGTATCTCAGAAGTTTTCGAACATCCTCTGAATCTTCATCTTCCATAAGGTTAAGAACATCATTTGAACGCTCGTCTGTTAATTCTCCAATAATGTCAGCTGCATCATCTGGAGACATCTCTTCGATAATATCACTCAATTCATCATCTGTTAAGGAAGCAATAATATCCGATTCAGCAATATCTTCAAGTTCAGCTAAAACGTCTGGCTTGGCATCTTGTGGTAGAATGTTAAATAGTGTTTTATGTATGTTGCTAGGAGATGTATTTATAATTTCTGCAATATCTGCAATATGCATCTCGGCAAGGAGCTTTGCAACTTCATTCCATTTCTGTTTGTCAATCAGATCCTGTAAATACTCATATGTTGTTTCTTCAATTGGCATAAAAAAATCCTTTTTTTAAATATTCAACCGCCAACACTGAATGTCCAATTTTCAAGTTCGGACACTGCCGTGGGCAGGAACAAGCTTTGCTTGTGTTATATTCCTAGGGCGTTGCCCTAGGCTATGTTATGTCGGGCTGTCAGCCCTTTTCGGCGATAATTACTTGCTGTCACGCAGGTGACTTGCCGCTACAGTTTAGTGTTCGTCTCTCTTGTAGTGTACTGTAGCGTCGACCGTTGGTCGTCGGATTAAATAAATACCGACGGAGGCTTTCCGCGCTTATCCAACGATCTAACGAACTAATTATCTTACTAATTGCATTTCTCAACTCTTCTTATATCGCCAGAGATGGTGTGGCATCAAAAGTTGTTTCTTCATTGGTAACAATGGCTCCACCTGCAGCAGCCAAACCTGCAATCATTGCCGCATTATCTCCGCAATACTTTGGCTGTGCCAGCAGTATTGGTGTCTTGTTTAGTTCGGCCATTTCTGTCATTCTTGATCTTAATGCACTATTTAGAGAAACCCCTCCACCCATAGCGAATGCTTTGTATTTTGTTGTTTTTAAAGCCAGTTCGCATTTTGTTTCAAGAGCATTCACAATTGCTTCCTGATAACTTGCAGCAATATCACAAATTTCCTGATCAGTGCCGTTCAGTGGATTTTTCTTCAGGTAATACATTAATGCTGTTTTAAGTCCACTAAAACTAAAACATAGTTTTGGATCTAGTCCATTAAGTCCCATGCTGTTTTCTGATGGTCTACATTTTGGAAATTTCACATAATTTGTGTTACCACTTTTTGCAAGTTTATCAATGATTGGGCCTCCGGGATAGCCCAAATTAAGCAATTTTGCTGCCTTATCAAAAGCTTCACCTGCAGCATCATCAATAGTCTGACCTAGAAGAGTATATGAGTTGATTCCATTAACCTCAACAATACTGGTATGACCTCCTGATACAACTAGAGCTAGAAATGGGCACATCTCTTCAAAGTTCAAATCATTATCAAGGAACACAGAGTATATATGGGCTTTTAGGTGGTTTACACCCATAAGAGGTTTATTTAAAACCATTGCAAGAGATTTTGCTGCCGACAAACCAATTAGTAGGGAAGATGCCAGTCCTGGTCCATAAGTTACCGCAATTGCATCAATATCATCAAAGCTGGAATTTGCCTTGTTAAGAGTCTGTTGAATTACAGGTTGTATATTGCGAACATGTTCACGCGAGGCGATTTCCGGGACAACGCCTCCATATGGGCTATGTATATCAATCTGAGAGTTGACAATATTGGCAAATACTGTTCCCTTTGAATCAACAATTGCCCCCGATGTTTCATCGCATGAGCTTTCAATTGCAAAAATCTTCATAATTATTTTCCGTTTTAAGTTTTATGGTCTAAGGTCTAAGTTGTTGCACTGCCGTGAGCAGGTATAAGCTTCGCTTATCGTATCAATTCGGCGATGAACCATCGCCGCTACAGTTTAGTGTTCGTATCTTTTACAGTGTACTGTAGCGTCGACCGTTGGTCGTCGAATTAAATAGATATCAGGAGCGATAACGACTTCCTCAATTCTGGCACTCTCACGGTTTGTGTGGATGACTCTTTTTTGTTCGACTCCTTCAGAGTCGTGTTTTTGTATTATATTTAACCCCGTATTGCATACGGGGCTATTGAAGTTTGACTACTTCCATGCGTCGCCTTCGGCTATGCAGGACACAGTCGTAGTCTTAGAACAGCGACGGAGTCCTGCGTAGCTCGCAGAGCGAAGCATGGAAGCTGTTCAATTTTAATAGCCCAGCCCTCACTTTGTAATTCTTTTACAAAGTAAGGGCGGGGTCGAATTTAAAGAAATTAGGTTCACCCACACAAACCGTGACAGAGCCTCAATTCTTAATTCTTAATTTTTAATTGATTAAAGCCTGCGGAGCTTTTCCATCGTTTACCGTTTACAGTTTACCATTTACAGTTTACCTAAGTATGTTTCAACGTAGTCTTTTACTCCATCTTCAATGGACATAAATTTGTGTTCAAATCCAGTTGATCTAATTTTAGCCATGTTTGCTTCTGTAAAATACTGATATTTTCCTTTTAAATTTTCAGGCATATCAATATATTCAATGTTCGGTTCAATATTCATAGCATTAAAAAGTGCTTTAATAAGGTCATTCCAGCTTCTTGCATTTCCTGTTCCACAATTATATAAACCAGATACATCCATGTTTTCATAGAAATATATTGTCTGTTTTACAGCATCTTTCACATAAACAAAGTCACGTAATTGCTCTCCATCCTGATAATCAGGGTGATGAGATTTGAATAGTTTAACTTTACCGGTATCTTTAATAACAGGATATGATTTGTTAATTAGAGAACGCATATTCCCTTTATGGCACTCATGAGGTCCGTAGACATTAAAATATTTTAGTCCAGCAATACTATTAAAATATCCTTCTTTTAAGGCAGTAAGATCAAAGAGATGTTTTGAAAATCCATACATATTGAGAGGTTCAAGTTTTTGTATTTTGGATGTGTCATCATCGTATCCCTGATTTCCATCACCGTATGTTGCAGCACTTGATGCATAGATAAACTTTGCACTATTCCGCAATGACCATTCGCAAAGTTTTCGAGTGTACTGATAGTTGTTGTTCATCAAGTAGTTTGAATCAAGCTCTGTTGTGGCACTACATGCTCCAAGATGAAATATGGCATCTATATTAAAAAATTCGTTGTTGGCAATTCTTTTAATAAAATCTGATTTATCTATATAATCATTGAAATTCAGACCAACTAAATTCTTCCATTTTTCTGAAGTTCCCAGATTGTCAACGATGATTATGTCATCATTTCCTTTTTCATTTAGTCTTGCAACTAAATTTCTACCAATAAATCCTGCACCACCGGTAACTATTGTCTGCATGTTAAACTCCTAATTCCTTAAAATATTGTTCTTAACATTATATATTAACTGGAGTTTGTTTTCAAGCTCAATATGCAAATGGCGTTCCCTATTTTTCTGGTTTTTCTGGTTAAATGCTGTTTTCAGGCGGTCAACGCCCGCTACTACAGATGCCAATTTGAAAAACAACCCTAAAACTGCACATTTCTGCTGTAGCGACGGGCGTTGACCGTCGAAAATATATTCTTCCTGTTTGTCACCTGTTGGGTGATAAATCAGAAAATTAGTTTTAGCAGACACCGAGGACACAAAAAAATGTAAATGGTAAACGGTAAATGGTAAACGTTGGAATGCCTCCGGCGGTATTTTTTAGAAGGGAGAAATTTGCAAGACAATATTGATTTGCAGGTCGGGAGTGTCATCCAGCTACTAAGTCTTAATAGCTGGACCGCTTACATAAATAGATATCAACGGTTCTTCGTTATATTTTGTGGGTTATTTGTTTGTTTTTATTCGACCCCGCCGCCACTTTCTGCTACCGTATAAAGTGGTAGCGGGGTCGTCACTAATGATGAATGAATTAACCCCGCCCTTACTTTGTAAAAGAATTACAAAGTGAGGGCTGGGCTATTAATATTGAACAGCTTCCATGCTTCGCCTAAAGGCTTCGCAGGACACCGTCGCCGTTCTAAGACTACGGAGTAGTCAGGTTTTATTAGCCTCGTATGTGATACGGGGTAAGTTATAACAAAACAATACGACCCTGGAAGGGGTCGAACAAATATAAATTTCCCACAATAATTTATGAAGAACCGTATTAACCTTAAAATCAAGGTTGTTCTCCAATTGAACTGCTTTTTCCTTGAATGTTTTTGATTATTACATAATAATACAAATATTAATAATTTTTAAGGAGTTTTAAATGAATGAACGACAACCATCCATATACTCAGTAGTGATTGGTTTCAATTTGGCAGAAGATACAGTAGAATCTTTTAAGAGCTTACAACAAAGCACATACAAGAATTTAAAACACATTTTTGTTGATAATAATAGCAGTGATGATTCAGTACAAAGAGTCCTTGATGATGTGCCGGAAGCAGCTGTTCTTGAAACAAATAATAACACTGGTTTTGCTCGGGGGAATAATGTTGGTTTTCACTATGCAAACAGCAAAGATGCAGATTATGTGTTGATGATTAACAATGATACCACCGTAGATCCCCATATGGTTGAAGAGCTCATTAAAGTTGCAGAGGCTTCTCCTGAAAATGGAGTAATTGTTCCCAAAATTTACTACTATGACCATAAGGATGTAATATGGTCGGCAGGCTGCAGTTATAAGTCAAAGTTTCCTTCAATGATTACCATTAATCAGACTTCCAGTGCCGATGATGGAATTTTTGATAACATTAAAGATTTGGATTTTACAACAACTTGTTGTCTGCTTATTCGTAAAGAGGTATTTGAAAAAGTTGGACTTCTGAATCCAAACTGCTTTTTGTTCTGGGAAGATTATGATTTTTGTGCAAGAGTTAGAAAAGCTGGCTTTAAAATAAAGTTTGCTTGCGAAGCCATAATGTGGCATAAAGTTTCGAAGACAACACAGGAAAAGAAGCCGAGCCCATTTATATGGAATATCAGAGCTAAGAGCAAATCAATTTTTGTGAGATCGTTTCCTGAATATGGATTGGGATGGTTTGGTTATCCGCTTTTTGCAGCATTTGGGTTCTTGTTTAACGAACGTAGAAAGATTTTAATTCCATTCTTAAAGGGCTGGAATGAAGGCAGTAAGATAGAATTGAAGCCGACACCTGGCTATAAAGAAGAAATCGAAGATACGTATGATATAATTCGCGAAAACAATCAATGAAAACCGTAGGGGTGAGACATGTCTAGCCCGTACAAATAAATGGCCTCAAGTTTAAAAGAAAAGAAAATTATGAAAAGAATATTAACAACAGCATTGTGTTTTTTTGTTGTATGTGCGTATGCTGACGATGTGTCTCCAAAAGACAAAGCAAAATGGCGATTAAGTGTACGAACTTCAACCTCTCGTGCAATTAGTGCTACAGAAAATCTTTCAGAGATGAAAGTTGATGAGAAGGCTGTTCTAGCTAATTATCTGAAAACAGAGATGTTGGGAAATGTTGTAGAATATAAGAATCGAGAAGCTGCAGAAAAAAAGTTGTACAGCAAGGTTGAGGCAAAAAAATATGCAGAGTACGATATACTTCTTGAAGAAATTAGCAAGCAGGCAACAGAAACAAGTCCAATTAAGGTTACTGTAGAAGATATCAACAAAATGGGTGGCGATATTTTGGTTGAAGCAAAGCAGTCAAAAACCAAATCATTTATGGATGCCAACTACAAGACTATCTTTGATGTTTCCAGGGAAGATGCTGTTGATAATCAGAAACGTGATATTGCTCAGATTGCCGTTTTTCCAACATATGCCATGTTAAATGAGTTTTTTGTAAAGCAAGTTAAAACTGCACCCTTGATGTTGTCCAAACAACAACAGCAGTTGCTTAATAAAGATGTGCTCAAAGAGGCAGAAAACACAAAATCTGTTTTTGATGAACTGGAAGGATATGTCAAGCACCAGAACAGTGTTGTTGATTCAGAAATTGACTATCAGCTCAATTTCAGAAGAAAAAATCTTGAAGAGTCACTTAATGGAGTTAAACAGATATCAAATGTCTATAATGAGTCTCTAATTTTCAACTATGTATCTAATAATTTGGCTAAAGTGGTGAAGGATAATTATAAGGACTCTGACTCTACAATTCCTAAATACGATCTTTTTACTCCTAATGTTGAATATATTCAAAAAAGATCAAAAGAGATTGAACAAATCAAATTGATTGATTTTGTCAACTCAGCTGACCTTAAAATCACTCAGGATGCAATTGTTTCAAAAGTAAAAGTTGATTTGGCAAAGCATCAGAAGATTGATGCCAGCAAAGTTATTGTTTTAGATAGCTGTTTGAATGAGGCTCCTGCAGTATTGAAAAATCAATATGTTGAATTTGTTGGAATACCTGAATCAAGTGAATTTCTTTTGACTGAACTTGATAAGAAAGAGAAACCTTATGAAACTCTCAAAAAGAAGGTAGAACAACAGTTGAAAGTTACTCTGCCGAGTGCAAGATTTGTTATTGTTGATGAACAGCTTGCTGAATTTTTCCCAAGGTCACTTGATGAAACTAACTTTGAAGAGATAGATATAATTGAATACTACAAGTCAGAAAGCTTAGGTGTTGATAAAATGGATGATGTTTTTGCATTTTATAAAATACCAGAAAAAAACGCAAAAGAGATTGCTACAATACTGCTGGAAGAGACTCAAACAAAGGTTATTTCAATTACTAAGAAAAGATTGGAAGAACAGCTTGACTCTCTAAAGAAACAACTTTCAATTCTATACAATCTTGAGACAGAACAGAAAGACCTCCTAAAGGAAAGCATTCGTGAAGGCAAAACTAAAGATGAACTGTTTACCAGTTGGATGCAGAAAATTAAAGCAGAATATTTAACCAAATATCCGAAGATTGCGGAAAAATACCCAGAGATTTATCAATATGTTCAGGATGAACTTAAGAAAATAATTTCTCAATATTTTGATGCTGTTAACAAAGAACAGCAACAGCAGCAGGAACAAAAAGTTCTTGAACCCAAAATAAGCTCTGTTCAAAGCACAAGTGAAGATACTGAAGAGATTATTGAAAAGGTTGAGCCGGAAGAAAAAGAACTGGAAGAGGTTCAAAAAGAAGAGCAAGAAGTCCCGGCAACTGTGGAAGAGGACAAAGGCATTACTGATGATATGAAAAAAATTCTTGGCATGGCTGATTGTCTTATTGTTTTTTCCGATTTGGATGATGGAAATTCAAAGGTTGCATTTTTGCTGCCAAGTAGTGGCTTAGTTGTTGAAAAAGTCTTTAACCCTACGGATATTGAAGCTTCAGCAGAAGATATTGGCAACGCAATTGGTGAGTACCTTAATACGATTGTTGAAGAAAAAACATCTGCAAATAGTTCGCTATTTGGCTTTGGCAAGAAAGACGAAAAGAGTATCAAAGTGTTTGTGTTGATTAAGAGTAATCAGACAAGACATAGGATGACTGTTATTTTAAGAAAAAATTTAATTGAGCATATGAAGAATATTACCAATGAAAAAAAGCAGAAACTTTTTATTCATTGGGAGGAAGCGCTTTGATAATGGTTAGTTGTTAATGGTTAATGTTGGAAAAGTTTCCGGGAGGTAACACCTGAGATTACAGTTTGTTTTAGTTTACTGAGTCACAGAGTTACCTGGTCACTGAGTCATTTGTAGCCGCGTCGCTCCGGCGCGGAAAAGTAACGCTGAGTCATTTGTAGCTGCGTCGCTCTGGCGCGGAAATGTAACGCTGAGTCATTTGTAGCTGCGTCGCTCCGGCGCGGAAATGTAACGCGACGATCTTCGTTGCAAGTGTTTGGGAGTGGTTCTTCGATTCGACGTTGGATGTTGAATGTTCGATGTTGGACGTTCATTACGTCCCTCTTCTGTAGCCGTGTCGCTTCGGCGCAGAAAAACAACGCACGCTTTCAGCCGCAAGTGCTCCTGCCCTGTTTAGGGGAGGTGGCCACGCCATCACTTTTTCTGAAAGATAAAAAGTGATAGCGTGGACGGAGGGGTAATCCACTTGGTCATGCGGCATGCGTCATCTTAGAAATGTAAATCGTTAGTTAGCCGTTGCGAAATCATTGCTGCCATGTAGGGGCATACCTATGTGTCTGCCCTTTAAAAAAATAAAATTTAAAAACAGGGAAAACATGAAATTATTTGATACACATTTTCATTTTTATGAAAAGAATGGAAACCCGGAAGAATACTGGGAAAAAATTAAGATTCCAGAATTGGAATACGTAATGGCCGTGGGTGCCGATTACGAAGAGAGCAAAATTGCAAGACAATTTGCAAATGCAATTGATAACAGTTGGTATGCAGCAGGCGTACATCCCCACGGTGCAGATGAAATAGAAGGCATCGACTGTTTTGATGAGTTTGCAGGCGATGAAAAACTTGTTGCAATAGGGGAGATAGGTCTGGATTATTTTTATGAAAATTCAGAACGAGATATTCAAAAGAAAGTCATGCAACAATTCTTAGAAAAAGCATTGGAGTTGGATTTGCCAGCCATTGTTCACTGTAGAGATCAAAATGATAAAGATCAGGCCTATGTGGATGCTTATGGAATGCTTGCTGATTTTTCTAAAGCAGGCGGACGTTTTGAACTACATTGCTTTGCAGGAACTCCATTCTGGGCAGAAAAGTTTTTGGATATAGGTGCATATCTAGGTGTAACCGGTATTGTAACTTTTCCGGCAGCTAAAAATATTAGAGAATCTGTTAATGTAATACCAGTTGATAAGCTTTTAATTGAAACAGATTCACCATATCTTGCTCCTGTTCCTCATAGAGGCAAACCTAATAATCCTAGTTATGTTATTGAAGTGGCAAAGAAAGTGGCTGAAGTAAAAAAGATATCTGTGGAAGAATGTGCAGAATTAACCACAGCTAATGCATTTAAATTTTTTGGTATTGAGGGGAAATCGGCATGTTAAGTAGGGATGCTTTGAATGGACTGCACTTTAATCCAAATGTTGCGGAAATTGGAGAACATAAACAAATTCTATTTCTTTTCGATGAAGATTATCAGATATATCTTGCAAAAGATGACAATGGCAATCTTACTGTTCCTACCTGCAGCGATTTTGATTCTTTGGAGTTAGAAGACGAAATATCAATTGGCTACCTTGGTGATTATCGATGTACGGCTGCAATTGTTAAAGAGACGAGTGTATCAGAACTTGAACCTTGTAATCTTCGTGAACCATTGAGCTTTTTTAATGATCTGTATTCAATGTTCTCAAGAGCAAAAATTCTGCTACATTGGCATCATCGATCTAAGTTTTGTAGTAAGTGTGGTGCAACAACCAGAATATCAACAGCTGAAATATGCAAGATCTGCGATAGTTGTGGAGAACTATATTTTCCAGTTGTTGCTCCAGCAACAATTACTATCATAAGAAATGGTAATAAAATTCTTCTTGCTCATAATAGCAAGTTTAAACAGGGACTTTACAGTATTATTGCCGGCTTTACAGAAGCTGGAGAAAGTTTTGAAGAGTGTGTTGAACGAGAGATTCTTGAAGAAGTTGGTATCAAGGTGAAAAACATTAAGTACTTCGGAAGTCAGTCCTGGCCTTTTCACAACTCACATATGGTTGGCTTCGTTGCCGAATATGAGTCGGGTGAAATCACACCCGATGGTCACGAAATTATTGAAGCTGACTGGTTCTCCATTGATGAATTACCTGACTTGCCCTCAAAACTATCCATCTCCAGAAAACTCATGGACTTTGTCATTGAGGAAATAAGAAATAAAAAATAGTGTTTTTTCACTGCTCTTTGCTTGTTGCTTTAGGCACACTAAAGGCTCTCTCCCGTTGGTTGGGTGTGGTTAATGGTTAATGTTGACAGAAAATTTGGTTCTTTCTCAAAATGAGTGGGTAACTATTTTATGTTAGTGCTTTATAATGTTCATTAACTTTTGTGAAATCCAAGTCTCCAGTAACCAAATAAATAATGATCTTGAAGTTTCGAAAGGTTTTGAA
>Ga0209414_1001264_pt1 | contig 12007 bp, 17 predicted proteins | sample LakVidmifraction_4_FD_181154 | JGI IMG/M metagenome (GOLD analysis project Ga0209414, IMG submission 181154) | Hypersaline microbial communities from Lake Vida, Antarctica - Brine Hole Two &gt;0.2 micron (SPAdes) (version 2) | ecosystem: Environmental > Aquatic > Non-marine Saline and Alkaline >... | reverse complement strand
AAATGAGCTTAGAACCTTCCTCTCCTCCTCAATCCAACAAGCAGTAGCAGAAGAAAGGGCGAGGGTAATAAAAGAGATACAAGAACTAACAGGAGAAATGAGGACATCAGAAACTGATAAAATCCTCACCTCCCTCCAAGATACTAACCCTAAATAGATATGAATCAAATTAAAATTACAATAACAGACGACAAGAAGGAGAAAGACCAGAGTTTTGAAGCTACTGCTGATTTTGATTATCAATGGAATAATTCGTGGCTAGGCTATGGTGGCGAAATGAGCATGACAGCGTTTGGCTCTACTGAAAAAGAAGCAAAAGAAAGACTGTTAGGTGAATTGTTTACTTATCAGTCAGAGTTTGTAAAAGCCCTCACCTCCCTCAAAGACACTTACCCTAAATAGGTATGAAACAAGAGTTATCCACAGGTGGCACTTGCATATAACCTAGCGATAGGATAGTATATAGAAGTAAGAGAAACACATAAGACACTCTTACAAATAAATACTATGAAAACAATACTAATGAAAGACTTGAAGAAAATGCTTAAAAAGGAGGGGTTTAGAATGTCGGACTATCTTAGTAGTAGCAGGGTTAAGGGTTGGGGGTCATCTACACGGGGTGTTAATTTCTCTGGTCTTTACCCTTTCAAAACTTACACAACCGTGAGAGGTCGAAAAGAAAAATGGACTTCGGATGAGGAATCCCATAGCTGTAATGTTTCAATAAACTTTGGAAGCAGGGGAACAGATATGGAGGTTATGAAAGAGAGAGAAATCGAACATGAAACAGAGTCAAAAAGACTAAAACAATTTTTGACAAAATTAGGTCTTGATTTCAATGAAAATAAAAACATGTCTAGGTTACGCATCAACATAACTAATCCTCATTTTAAAATAAACGAATAATATGAAAAACCCTTATGCAGTAGCTCTTGGTTCAATGAAGTCAGATAAGAAAGCAAAGTCTTCAAGAGAGAACGGAAAGAAAGGAGGTAGACCTAAAAACAAAGTAGTGGATAGTGAGAAACAAGAAGACGTGGTATAATAGGAACATTATTATCTGCAAATAAACCAATATGTATAAAAGAAATGTGTTCTTGACTGGGGCTAGTGGTTTTATTGGTTCTCACTGCTTAGAATACTTTTTGAAAAACACAGACTGGAATATGATTTGTCCAGCCTCTTGGAATCACAAAGGCACGCCAGAAAGAATAACCGAGATATTTGATAGGACACCTGAGTACCGAGACCGAGTGAAAGTCATAACCCACGACCTGACAACTCGATTCACAGAACACACCATCTCCACACTTCCTCAGATTGATTACATTGTAAATGTTGCTAGCGATTCTCACGTTTATCGCTCAATCGAAGACCCTGTGCCTTTTATACAAAACAATGTTGAGCTGATTCTCACCATGCTTGAGCTTGCACGGGAAGTGAAACCAAAAGTATTCCTACAGGTATCTACTGACGAAGTGTATGGTTCTGCACCACTAGGTACAAGGTACAAGGAATGGGATGCAATACTTCCCTCAAATCCCTATGCGGCCAGCAAGGCGGCACAGGAGGCTATCGCTATCTCTTACTGGAGAACCTATGATGTGCCTTTAGTTTTGACCAACACTGTCAACAACTTCGGTGAAAATCAGGATAGCGAAAAATATTTATCAAAGCTGATAAAACTTATTCACAATGACGAGACCGTAACCATACACGGAAACGACAACTATATCGGTGGAAGATATTACCTTTATGTAGACAATCACGCAGACGCAATCCTCCACATCCTAGAAAATCTCCCTGTGAAAATGTGTAAAGATGAGCAAGATAGACCCCTAAGATTCAATGTAACCTCTGATGATGAGCTTGATAATCGTGAAGCTGCTCTTATGGTAGCTGAACTGATGGGCAAGGAGTTGAAATATAAGCTCGTAGACTTCCATGTGGAAAGAAAGGGTCACGATAGGAGATACGCTCTAGACGGAACTAAGCTAAAAGAAACAGGATGGGTTATGCCTTTCACACTCAAAGAATCACTACAGAGGTATATAAAATGGTCGTTAGAAAATAAACAATGGCTCAACTAATGTCTAATATCGCTGTAGTAGTACCAAGTCATAAACAAGAACTCACCGACCTATTCTTAGGTAAGTGGCAATCTCTGTTCGATAAGCACCAAGTAGAGTTTATCTTAGTCAACGATGCGGGTGATGTGCCTCACATAGAATATAAAGGAGAAGTAATAAAACTAGGTAGTGATTTAATCTCTAACCATTGTGCAGGAGTAAGGCAACTAGGCTTCCTCTACATAGCCCAGTACCTACCAGATGTTGAGTACATTCTAACCTTTGACACCGACACAGAACCTATAGGCGACCCTATCCAAGACCACATAGACGCACTTAATATGAAAGTACCTATCTCTTGGCTGTCTACTGCAAATGTACCGATGCGTGGATTTCCTTATGGAGTAAGAACCGAGGCACAGGTAATGCTCAGTCACGGAGTATGGGAAGGAGTCCCAGACTATGACGCACCCACACAGCTCTTGATGAACCCAGAGTTTAAGCCTACCTACTATCAAGGTGTGATACCAAAAGGAATATTCTTCCCTTGTTGTGGGATGAATATGGCGTTTAGGAGAGAAGCACTACCATACATTTACTTCGCACCAGTCGGGCAATACAAGGGTGCAGAACGCTTTGATGATATTTGGATGGGACTTGAAGTGGTAAAGAGCTTCGCAGAACTTAACTGGGGTGTCGTGTCGGGTTATGCAAGAATCCTCCACACAAGAGCTTCTAATGTTTTCCAAAGCCTCGAACACGAAGCGGTGGGAATAAGGAAGAATGAGGAATACTGGAAAGGAGAGTATGATGAGTGGTACAAATATGTCTTTTTATTAAAGCGTGAGGCGTGGTATGAACTAACAAAATGATAAAGTATAAAAAACAGGAGTATAAAATTGTAGTATGTATTCCAGCAGGTCGCAAAAAATACCTAGAAGTATTCAAGAAGACTCTTTACCGCCACCTAGAAAGCGGACTATTAGACGGAATCCAACTCTGGTACAACACCATAGATGCTGGAGACACTGCATATCTCCTCAGCATGGAAGCGGAGAATCCAAAGGTAAAGATTTACAGGATAGGAGATGCAATAGACTCAACTGAAGACGGGGTAAGTGGCTTATATGACACTTATAACCCACTAAAGACACACAAGTTCTTTGCAAACGCTCAAGATGACGACACAATTTACATACGATTTGATGATGATATTATTTGGATGGCAGATGATGCTATTGAGAAGATGTGTCAGGCTAGGATAGACAACCCAGACGCTTTCATAATTTACCCAAACATAATTAACTCCACTACTTGCACAGCGTGGCATCAAGAGAAGGGTGTACTCAGTGAGGAAGCTGGTGTGGTGAGGAAGTATGACAAGACAGACCCGAACTACTCATACCTACACGAATTTAACTACACCGACAATAGACTTATAAACCACATACACAACACCTTCAGAAAGAACTACGAGGCAGGAACTCTCAAGGATTACCACCTTCCAAGTAGAAGCCTAACTAACTATGAACGATTCTCTATCTGCTCAGTATGTTGGTTTGGTAAGGATAAGATACGCTTAGGATACATAGAAGAACCTCAAATCTCGTGGGAGCTCCCAGAGGCACTAGAGAAGCCTAACTTCTTCGTAGGAGATGCTTTACTTTGTCATTATTCGTATCATACCCAGCGTGAAATGCTTACAGCACAGGGTGATGTACATCTTAAATTCTATGATTCCATACAATAAACTTCATTTCTCATCAGAGCTAAAGGAGTGTGTGGAAGGACACTACACAGCAGTAGTAGAGCAAGATGAGTACAAACTCCAAGAACTTGCTGACGCTGACAAGGATATAGAATACATTGTAGACCTCGGTGCTAATGTAGGTATGTTCTCAATGCACGCTCACAATATCTTCCCTAACGCTAAGATACTGGTCTGTGAGCCTAACCCAGAGTGTATGAAGTACACAAAGTTAAACACTGACAACGAACTTACCTACATAGAAGAAGCAATAATCGGAGATGATAGAAAGGAAGTAACCTTTAATGTTTGCGAATGGGCAGGGAATGGGCACGTTTCAGGAAACTTTAGATGGGATTTGTTTGAGCCTATGGGTTCAAAGCTAGACCACGAGATAACAGTACCAGCCTCAACACTTAAAGAGATAATGGATAGGCACAACTTCCCTAGAATAGACCTACTCAAGGTAGACACAGAAGGAATGGAAGGTCAGATACTCACAGCTTTCAAGCCCCATATGTCTCTCGTGAAACACTTTCGTGGCGAGTGGCACGGAGATTTGGAGATACCGATAATCAAAGACGCTCTAAAAGACACCCATAATGTGTTCGTTAGTAGAGTAAACACTACCCACGGAGATGTATTTGCAGTAAGAAAAGACTATGTGGGAGTAGAGGAGGTAATGAATGGGCGTACGTTTGTTAAGACTCCAGGATTACCCGACCGCATGGTAAATATGTTATAATAGCTATATGCCATCAGGATATTCTAAAAACGGAATAAATAGAGGACAATTCAAAAAAGGGATGAAACAAACCCAAGAAGCAATAGCCAAAAGAACTGCTACATTTAAGAATATCCCAAGAACAAAAGAGTGGTGCGACAGAATAAGTGAATCTCATAAAGGGGAAAAGAATCCAGCGTATGGTCTTTTAGGAGTAAATAGCCGAAAGTGGATAGCCGACAGAACATTGTTAAAAAAAACAGACCACAGGGCAAATACCGCTAATTGGGAATGGAAAAGACTTTGCAAAGAAAGGGATGAAAGCAAGTGTAGAATAGCAGACGAAAATTGTAATGGCGGACTAGAGATTCACCACATCCTAAGCTATAAAGACCACCCCGAACTTCGCTATCAGGTTAACAACGGCATCACATTGTGCCGATTCCACCATCCCCTTAAAAAAGAGTTAGTTGATAAATTGTCGCCATATTTTCAAGAGTTAGTAAACGAAACACAATTATGAAACAAGGAATCGTGATAGGGACAAGTGAATATTCTAAAGATTTTCTAAAACCATTATTGGAGTCTATAAAATATGCACCATATCCAATTTTAATAGTAAGTAATGGAGGATATATCCCAGACTATTCAGAAAATCCTAAAATAAATCTAATTATCAATGATTGGAACGGATGGGAATTAGGTGCTCTTAGTAGAGGTAAGGAAAATTTTGATGAGTTTGTATTTATACACGATACTTGTTTAATAAAAGATATTAGTTTATTTGATAAAGTCTTTGCTATAGAAGGAAATGTTGTCTTCACCAAATCCAATTTCCACTATATGGGAAAGTTTGTAACAAAGGAACTACCCAACCTACCTATAGTCCACGAGAAGCTACTCGCAGTATACCTAGAAGTAAGATGGTTAGATGGATTCAAGTACACAGAGTTCACACCAGACCTACCTGTACACACTAACGTCTTTGAAGAAATCCACGGTATGAAGCGAATGAAGCTAGAGAATGAATATATGATTAAGTGGAAAGGAACCTATTGGACTACTGAAGAACAAAGAGCAGAGATAGACGGAGAGATACTTAAAAGAGAGAAAGGCGTGGTATAATATATACATATGGAAGAACTGGAAGAACTGGAAGAACAGGGCAACAGCAGCCAGGCAGATAGGATAAAACCTTGGCAGTTTAAGAAAGGTCAATCAGGCAATCCAGCTGGTAGACCTGCAGGTAAATCTCTCAAAGAAAGAGCTAAGGCTATGCTTAACGCTATGTCACCAGAAGAAGAACAGGAGTTCTTGGAAGGAATCGATAAGCGTATTATATGGGAGATGGCTGAGGGTAAAGCACAACAAGACACCTCAACCACTCTAGAGATAACAACACCAGTACCAATCCTAGTTAAGTTCATTGATGGATAACTTAAAAGTAGTAGAGATACCAATAGAGTACAAACGCTTGTTTGATAATGACTGGCGTGAAGCTGCTATCTATGGAGGAAGATTCTCTTTGAAGTCTCACACAGTAGCAAGATACTTATTAATACAAGCTCGCATGAAGAAGACACGAATAGCGTGCTTCCGAGAGTTTCAAAGTTCTATTGCTGACAGTTCACACCAACTCCTTGCAGACCTTATAAACCTCTACGAACTAAAAGAGTTTGAGATAACAAACAGCTCAATCATAAACAAGCTCAATGGCTCTGACTTTCTATTCAAAGGAATGCACCGCAACGAGCAATCTATCAAGTCTATTGAGGGTATTGATATAGCGTGGGTAGAAGAAGCACAATCAGTATCTAAGCTAAGCATTGATGTACTCACGCCTACAGTTAGAAAGGAAAGCTCACGGATTATATATACATACAATAGACTTCTTGAAGATGACCCTGTACACCAAAGACTTGTACTAGAAGGTAGACCCAACACACTCGTCATCAATGTGAACTACGACATTGCAATGAAGTACAAGATGATGCCCGAGATTATTCGCCTTGAAATGGAGGATGACAAAGAGAAGCGACCTGCATTGTATAAACATAAATGGTTAGGAGAGCCTAATAGTCTTGAAAGAAAGATATACAGAAACTGGGCTATCATTGAATCAATACCTCACGAAGCAAGGCTGGAACGCTACGGGCTAGACTTTGGATATTCGAACGACCCAACATCTATTGTTGCTGTCTACTATTACAACGGAGGCTATATCTTAGATGAGATAACCTTTCAGAAGGGACTAAGCAATAAACAAATAGGGGACATACTAAAGAACCATGACACAGCTCTTGTTGTGGCTGATAGTGCAGAGCCCAAGAGTATTGATGAGATAGCAAGCTATGGAATCAGCATTGTAGGTGCTGTGAAAGGGAGTGACAGTATTGTGCATGGCATTACGACAATTCAAGCACAGAAAGTATCTCTTACCCAAAGGTCTCAGAACATTATCAAGGAATACAACAACTTCTTTTGGACTACCGACAAGAATGAGAAGATAATCAATGAACCAGAGGCAGGCTTTGACCATTCAATGGATGCACTACGCTACGCTCTCGCGTCACTTATCAAGGATGGAACGGGTGATATGGAAGCTGAGAAGGCGGAAAGGCTTTTGAGTAGGTTAAGAGGACAGGTTAATCAAACACGATAATGGATAATAGACCAAAACTAACAGACCCCGCTGAGTTTGCTCTTATCAAGAGTATTTACTTTAAGAATGGGAGAACATTCAATGAAGACACTGACCCAATAGAACGACTGGAACGACTAGAAAGCAGTCAGAGGAATAATAACAAGTCTTCCCGTTAGTGTTTGCATTACTAAAAATGGTATAATTATATAAATGCTTACAATAAAAACCGAGCTGGAACAAATCAAGGTTAATTACAACAAGACCATTGACCTTGTGGAGGGTTTGTCATTCTCTCAGAAGCAAACAATACGAACGATTGAGTTTTACAACAACTCTAAGTATCTAAATGGACAGAAGGATGAGCTTGGAAGGGAAAAGCCTTTCTTGCAGATTCTTAATGCTATCTGTGACGTAGAGAACACCGCCAAAGACTTAGACACTAAGGATATTCAGATAACATCTGATGATGCAAACCACTACTTAGAGTCGTGGCTTCTTTCAAAGGATATATATGTATGGATGAAGGATACGAACTTTGCTAAGACATTGAATGAAATGAGAGATATGCACACACGCTATGGCTCACTCCTCGTTAAGAAAGTTATGAAGGATGGAGAGCTAACACTCGAACTACCAGAGTGGAAGAACCTCATTACTGACCAAAGAAAGATACTAAGCAGACCTATCGTAGAAACTCATTGGATGACTGCGGTTGAGATAGCACAGAAGACTGAATGGAAGAATATTAAAGCTGTTCTCGACAAGTTAGAAAATCAAACATCAAATACTACTGTACCTGTGTATGAAATACGAGGCACATTCTCACAGGCTATCTTCAAAGACGCTAAAGGTGAGAAGTATACTGACGCTGACAAATCAAAGTTTTCATATCAACTGTATTACATTGTAGGTCTTCCAAGTAAGGATGAAGGCAAGGTAGACAATGATGCTTTTGAAGTTATGTATTGCGAAGATGACACAGACGAAGTGTATAAATATCTAGCCCGTAAGCCAAAGGCAGGTAGAGCATTTGGAGTCGGTGTTATGGAAGAAGGAGAAGAAGCTCAAGTGTGGACTAATGACGCAATCTTGAAGCAGTACCGAGCAATGGAGTACACAACAAAGGTTATCGGACAGACTGCATCTAAGAAGCTCAAAGGAAGAAACCTACTCACTGAAACAGATGATGGAACTATCCTAGAAACTGAGGAGAATAAACCTATCACTGCTCTCAATCTCCTACCAAGCGGAGGACTCAACCAGTACAGCTTGATTATCAATCAGTGGTATGACCAACTACAGAAGACTACATCAGCATACGCAGCACAAAGAGGCGACACGCCACCGTCAGGGACTCCATTCAGACTCCAAGCAACTATTCTTCAGCAATCATCTTCAGTCTTCCAAGTTCTACAAGAGGAGTTTGGTATCTTTCTGACTGAAATAATTGAGGACTGGGTAATGCCGTATCTTGCGACTAAGCTCACCGCTGAACACATCCTCTCGTACGACTTCTCACCAAATGAACTGAAAGACATTGACTCAAAGTTCTCTATCCGAGAGGCAAACATGAAAGCTAAAGACATCATCCTTTCAGGCGGAGACATCACAGCAGAGGAGTATCAAGCGTTCATAGATAACTACGACGAGTTCATCAAACAAACAAAGAGCCAGAGATTCATTAACATTCCCAAGGACTTCTACAAGAATCTAAAGGTAAAAGTAACTGTGAACATTACGGGCGAACAGAGAAACAAAGCGGCAACACTTGAGAGTCTCAACAACATTCTTATCACCTACGCTTCTAATCCTAACCTAGCTAACGACCCAGTAGCTTCACAACTCCTTACCAAGATTATCGAGCTATCAGGAGCTGGTATCAGTCCAGTGCAGATTACAAGTGCTATTAACGAAAAGGCTAAGGAAACACAGGCACAAATGGCTATGCAGCCAACAGGACAGCCACAACAAGCAAGTCCTATGAGTCTACAAGCTAACGCAACACCTCAAAATGCCTAGTGCTCTCCAAGACTTTTATTTGAATGAGAACATGAGAGAGGAAGTGAGAAACTACCTAACGTCTTTTCTCATCGATAAGGCAGTAGTGAAGGTGTTCGCTCAAGAGGATACCAAAGCAATCGCAGAGGCTAAGGAAGTGATAGACGAAGCGTTCTCTAACCTGGAGCTTCTTTTTACCTCAAAGTCAGAAACCAAAGAGATAAAGAACGAGGCACGTTAGGAAGTGACCGAGATGTCCCTAAACTAACACATCGGCTCTGTATAAACCGACTAACCGCTTTGCAGTAAGCATAATCTGCTATCAAATCAATGGATAACACCAACGACGACACTGTGGTCATAAACACAGAGGTTGAGGAAGATACCGATATCTCCGAAAACAGCGAGGAAGAAACTGTAGACCTTGCAGATGAATTAGAAAAAGCTCGCGAAGCCAATCGAAACATCAACGCAAGAGCTAAAAGGGCAGAAGACGAACTTAAGCAATTAAGAAAAGCTACTCCCACTTCAATTAACAACGACCCACAACTTTCAGAGGAGCTTAAACTGATTGCTCGTGGTTTATCGGATGAAGAAATTGAGCAAGCGAAGGTGGTGGCTAAAGGGAGAGGCATTGCCCTAACCGAAGCTATCAAAGAACCCCTTTTCCTAACCTATCAAAGTGATTTGAAAGAGAAGAAAAGAAAGGAAGATGCAAAGCTCGGTGCTTCAAAAGGTTCAGGCGAATCTCAAGACCAGTCTGAAATCAAATCCGAGATGACACGAGAGGAACACATGAAGGCTTTTAAGAAAGTAATGGGTAAATAACATTACTAGTAAAAATACATAATTATTAGTTTATAAATTATATGGCAACTGGAACATTTCCAACAGCGTCACAATCCTCAACCACATTAGCGGAAAGTATTCCTCTAATCTGGGGTGAGAAAATCAACGAGTTCTTCAAATTGAAACTCTCGATTGCAGAGTTCTTCACAGACCGTTCTGCAGAATTAGCAGATGGAGGTTCAGCACTCTACACTCCAAATCTTACCGAGTTTGCAGCAGCAGCTAAAAGTAACGCAACAGCAGTTACTCTTAACAACGCTACTGACACAAAGGTAACTCTTACAGTGAACCAGTGGTTTGAAGTTTCATTCGCTATCGAAGACAGAGAAGCAGCACAAGTAAAGCATTCTTATTACCTCCAGGAGAGGTATGCTCAGAGTGCTGGTTACACTATGGCAAGAAAGTTAGAAGTAGCACTAGCAGACCTTTTCAAAAGTTTCTCAACAGTAGTTGGTGCTTCTACTACCAACCTAGCCGACAGTGAAATCCGTGCAGCTATCTCAGCTCTCGAATCAGTAGGTATTGACACCCAGTCAGATGTCGCCTTCTTCCTTTCTCCAGGAGTATTCTGGAAGCAAGTACAAAACCTCGACAAGTTCAGCTTGGCAATTAACTCACCAGTTAACGACCCAACAGCAAAACTTCCACGAGCAACTTTGTACGGTATCCCAGTTTATGTTTCTAACAATGTTCAAAACATTTCAGGAACAGCAGGTAGATACAGTGCACTAGCTCACAAAGACGCTCTTCATTGGGCAAGGTCTCCACTTGGGTCAGGTGGTTCACTAGGTAGTTCAATGACAGGTAAGCATGGAGTTCGTATTCAATCGAACTACATTCCTGAATATCTCTCGACTCTTACAACCGCAGACTTGCTCTACGGTGTAGTTGAAAACCGAGATGAAGCAGGTGTAAGAATCCTTACAGCTGCGTAATCAATTATAAGACTAATTGTGTGCCTCGTACTCAATGCAGATTGCGAGATATGAGGCACATCTGCACGCAATTATGACAACAGTAATATCGCCAAACATACGAAAAGAAAGCGTCAGGATAGACCCAGATGGGAATGTTATTAACGCAAGAACCAAACAGGTAATAGAACCAGTAACGCCAGAGTATGTTGCACCACCAGTGACCCCACCAGAGGCTCAAAATGCCCCTGTGGCGGTAGTTTCATATGAAACAGTAGATATACAATCACTCATCATACAAGCTGAAAATGAAGTTGTTAGATTAAAAGAATTAAAGCGTCAAAAGATTGCTGATATGAAAAAGCAGTTGGAAGACTTAGAGAAATAATATGAAAGTTTACTTCGTACACACATCATTAGAAGGTTGTTTTAATGTCAGATGTCTTTTCCCTTTACAAGAGAATGGCTGGGATGGTGATAGAACAACACTCGCTATAAACCGAGCAACACCAGAGGAGAAGGCAAAAGCTCTTATGAACGCAGACGTAGTAGTATTCCACCGACCAGAATCAGAAGAACTTCTCACTGTAGCAAGGGCACTCAAGGCACAGGGCAAGAAGATAGTCTTTGACAATGATGACACAGCAAAAGACGCTGGAGGTTTCAAGTTTACCGAGTACATGAACGCAGAAAAGGTAAAACGTGGACTAGACATAATGAATAAGAACCTCGACACCTTCATTACAGAGGCAGACCTCGTAACCTGCTCTACAGAGTTCCTTAAAAAGGAATACGAAGTCTTAAATCCTAATGTGATTGTCTTACCAAACACCGTAGACCCTTTCTATTACCCAGAACCCCTAAGGAATGAAACAGACATTGTGAGAATAGGTATCACAGGCTCTGTTGGGGTGACTGCTGACGTAGAAGGACTGAAACCAATCATAGAACACTATCAGAACGACCCTAGAGTGAGACTTGTGCTTCTATCCCTTCCACCAGAAGGCAATAATGCAATATATAAACAGCTCTACGTTGAGGAGTATGCTTTTTGGAATAAGA
>Ga0209414_1001261_pt1 | contig 12015 bp, 14 predicted proteins | sample LakVidmifraction_4_FD_181154 | JGI IMG/M metagenome (GOLD analysis project Ga0209414, IMG submission 181154) | Hypersaline microbial communities from Lake Vida, Antarctica - Brine Hole Two &gt;0.2 micron (SPAdes) (version 2) | ecosystem: Environmental > Aquatic > Non-marine Saline and Alkaline >... | reverse complement strand
TATTTATCGGTATTTTTCTGAAATTTTTAATAGCTTTCATACTATGGAGAAGTATTATTACGCTTATAAAAGTTAAATTTGACAGATAATAATTATACCGTTTTTTTAAAATTTATGGTACAATTTGGTAGACTATTAAAAAATGAAAGGAAGATTATATGTTATTATATGAAAAATGGAATGATAAAATTTCTGGTTACGAGAGTCAAGAGGCCTATGATGAATTTTGGAAGCAGTATATTCCTAAGGAAGAAGAGATCTATAAGAATATACTAGGGAACAAAAGAAAAACTATTGAAGGAACAATTAAAAGTTTAGCTAATGAATTTGATCAAGAGGCATTAACTATTATAGGTTTCTTAGATGGTATTAACACCAGTTTAGAAGAACCTTTAACATTAGAACCTTTGACGTCTGAAAGTGACATTAGTATGGCAATAGACTTTGAAAAGTTATTTTACAATATGCATGATGCCGATGCTGATTGGTTATATAACTTAGATGAATGGGATGATATACTTTCTGAAGACGAAAAAAATGAAATTGCTCAACAATACAATCAATCAAAAATATTTACGAATGATGAAAAAAAAGTCGGTAGAAATGATCCTTGTCCATGTGGTAGTGGGAAAAAATATAAAAAGTGTTGTATTAATAAATAATAAAAAGTCGTATGGGTTTTAATCTATACGACTTTTATATTATATCTGATGTTCCTAAAACTTTATTACGTCCTGATTTTTTAGATTTATATAAATTCTCATCGGCCTTCTTTATGAGATCAATTGGAGCAATGCCTTGTGTTTTGTTCGTTGTTGCAACTCCAAGTGAAATCGTTAGTTTATGATTATTCTTGGCATTATAGTTTTCAATGTTTAAAAGCTCTACACTTTCGCGAATACGTTCAGCGATTTCCATGACTGAACCATGCTTTAAGCCACTAAATAATGCTATAAATTCTTCACCACCATAACGGGCAACAATATCATCATCCCTTATTTTTAACGCATTCGCAACTTCTTTTAAAACAAAATCTCCTTTGACATGACCATAGTAATCATTAAATAATTTAAAAAAATCTATATCAATCATTATAACAGAAATGTTTTCTTTTTTTAATTGGGAAGTCTTCCATTGTTTCTTTAATATTTCATTAAAATGCTTTTTATTAGAAATACCAGTCAAATCATCAATCATTAATTCATTCTTTAAGGATGCTTTTTCTTCAAACATTTTTAATTCTTGAAGTTCAACATGCTTGAAATTTGAATAGTAACTATTAAAAACACTAGAAAGAACTCTAAAGAATTCTTTGTCTTCTTCTGTAAAAGAATCATCACTGTTTTTATTAATTTCATAGGTCATACCGCCAATAATTCTATTATTATGTTCAAGTCCAATAATCATCGTCTCTTTGATTTCAACGACACCTTTTTCATAGTTACTCTTAATTTCATTTCTATTTTCATTATCAAATTTTAAAGACGTTTGCTTTGTTATATTTTCAACATATCTTAATCTTCTCGTCGGAAATTTAAAGTCTAATACGGAAATGTTGGATGCGTTCAAAATAGACTTATTATGCCCTAATGTATAAACAAAATCAACTCTACCTTTACTAAATATATAAACAGCTCCAGCATCAACTTTCTTAACTAATTCAGCGCCAATTTTAAACAATTGAGTTAAATAGTAATTTTCATTATTAACTTTACTATCAATAGAAGTTATTTTTAAAAGGAATTCTTTAAAAACTTCAGTTGAACGGGTTCTTTTTTCAACAGTTTTCTCTAGATCCCCCATGATCTCTTGGATTTTATTTTCATATTCTATTTCCTTTGTTCGATCCGTAAAGAACAACAGATAGCTTCTATGATTGCTTGAATCTATTTTTTTAATTGCTAATTGGTAAATTTTATCATTAATTTTCTTTTGATAACTTGAAACAACTTCATCATTTTCGAGTTGTTTAATTAAAAAATCCCAAAAAGTTTTATCAATAACCTTATTTATTGTATAGACCTTTGAGTTCTTAAGAAATGGTAGTTCATTCTTCATAATTCTATTGGCATATAAAATTTCACCTTTTCCGTTGACATCTAACACACCAATAGGCATGTTGTCAAGTATTCTAAAGGTTTTTCTATTCAGAAGATTGTGTATTTTTTTCAAAAACTTATTGTTGAATTTCATATCAATCCCTCATCTTTGAGTAAAATAAATTAATTCTTTTTAAAAGAATTAATTGTTAACTTAATCATAAAGGCAACCAAAGTCACCCAAACAAAGGTTTCGTTTGGGCGACAAATTGCCAGAATGTTATGCTATTATACTACTATCCAATTACTTTAAATAAGCAATCATTTGAATTTCTAAACCTGCACCTAAAGGTAATTTTGCAACTTCAACTGCTGCTCTAGCAGGTTTATGATCTGTGAAAAATTCTGCATAAACACTATTCATATCCGCAAAATCATTCATGTCTTGTAAAAAAACAGTTGTTTTTACAACATTTTCCAAGCAAGTGCCTGCCGCTTCTAATATCGCCTTGGTATTCTTTAGAGATTGTTCCGTTTGTTTTTTAATAGAACCAGTGATCAACTTGCCTGTTTCAGGATTTATTGGCAGTTGTCCTGAAACATAAACAAAATCACCTGCTTTCATCCCTTGTGAATAAGGTCCTAAAGCCGCTGGTGCTTTTTTAGTACTAACTTTTTCTAAACTCATATTACTCCCCCTTAATTTCATCTAAATAATTATAAATTGTATACTTTGATACTTGAAGTACCTCAGCAACATAATCAATAGCGCCTTTAATTAAAAAAGCACCTTGATGGTCTAATTTTTTTACAATTAAAACTTTTTCATCCTTGGATAAATAAATAATTGGTCTTCCAAGGGCCTCAACAGTTTCTTTTACAATGTCACTTAAAATTATGTTGACTTTATTTTTACTTGGTTTCTCAGTATCAATTGCCCCTATTCTCATTATATCATTAATAACGTTTTTTGCAGCAATAAAATCTGTAATATCTATATTGATACATAAACAACCAATAAATTTTCCCTTATTATCTTTGATAAACATTGTAGAAGATTTGAGCACTCGGCCATCAATATTCTTCTCAGAATAATTAATAATATCCGAATCCACCGTTCCTTCTCTTACTTTTTCTAAAGAAATCTTAGTCATTGGACTGTTTAAATCTCTACCAGTAACATGACCATTTTCTATAGCGACAATAGAATTTTTAAGATCTTTGAACTCATGTAAGACGACTTCACAGTTTTTACCAAAGGTTTTTGATATTCCTTCTACTAGAGGAATAAATTTTTTGATTATTGGATCCGTCATATTATTTCACCACAATATTGACAAGTCGCTTTGGCACAACTATTACTTTAACGATGCTTCTGCCGTCAATATCAGTCGTTATTTTCTCAGTATTGACTGCAATTTCTTCTAAATCTTTTTTATCAATGGCAGGATCAACTTTTACATGGTCTCTTACCTTTCCATTCACCTGTATTACGATTTCTATTTCATCTTTAATAAGGGCTTTAGGATCATAAGTCGGCCATTTTTCATTATGAATGGATTCATTATGACCAATAATCATCCATAATTCCTCAGTAAAATGCGGCGCAAATGGCGCAAGCATGAGTAAGATGCTCTCTACACCTTTAGATAACAATGGGTAATTAAGATCTTCATCTCTTTGAGTATACTTATACATTGTATTAACTAATTCCATAATAAAACTAATCGCTGTGTTAAAATTAAATCTTTCTGAAATATCACTTGTTACATTTTTTACAACATCATTAATTTTAAAGTTTAATTTTTTATCTGCTTCATTCTTTATAACAATTTCTTTAGTCAGATCAATCTCATCATTTAGGTCTTCAACAAGACGCCAAACTCTATTAATAAATCGAAAGGATCCTTCAACACCATCATCACTCCACTCCAAATCTCTTTCAGGTGGGGCAGCAAATAAAACAAAAAGTCTGGCTGTATCTGCACCATATTTATCAATTATTTCTCTTGGCGATACAACATTTCCCTTTGATTTTGACATTTTTGCACCATCTTTTAAAACCATTCCTTGTGTTAATAAATTTTTAAAGGGTTCATCAACAGGTGAAATATCTAGGTCATAAAGAACTTTTGTAAAGAATCGAGCATAAAGTAAGTGTAATATTGCATGTTCTACACCACCAATATACTGATCAACATCCATCCAGTAGTCCGCCTTCTTTTTATCAAATATTTCTTTATCATTATTTGCGTCAGTATATCTTAAAAAATACCAGGAGGAATCAACAAATGTATCCATGGTATCAACTTCTCTTGTCGCTTTTTTACCACATTTAGGACACGTCGTATTCATAAATGTTTGAGATGTTCTTAATGGTGAGTCGCCTTCTCCTGTAAATTCTACATCTGTCGGTAATTTTACAGGTAAATCTTTTTCTGGTACTGGTACTTCACCGCAATCATCACAATATACAATTGGAATAGGCGTCCCCCAATATCTTTGTCGAGAAATCAACCAATCTCTCAATTTAAAATTAGTTGTTTTCTTTCCAATATTTTTTTCATCTAAATCATCAATGATTTTTTCTATGGCATCTGCGTTATTCATACCATTGTAATCACCAGAGTTAATCATAATACCTGACGCACTAAAAGCCGCCTCTAGATAATTAACATCTATACTGTCCTCTTGTGGGTCTACAACTGATATAATCTCTAGATCATATTTTTTCGCAAACTCAAAATCTCTTTCATCATGGGCTGGTACCGCCATAATTGCGCCCGTACCATAATCCATCATTACATAGTTTGCAATGTAAATTGGAATCTCTTTTCCATTGACAGGATTAATACAATATTCACCTATGAACAATCCTTTTTTCTCAAGAGTCGTCGCTGATCTTTCAATACTAGATAGTTTATTCAATTCAATTAAAAAATCATTCACTTCCCCTTCATATTTGCTTCCTGAAACGAGTTCTTTAACATAAGTATGCTCAGGGGCTAATACCATGAAAGTAGCGCCAAAAAGAGTATCTGGACGTGTCGTAAACACTTTAAGTTCTTTATCTGTGCTCTTTATTTTAAAATCAACTTCAGCACCTTCAGATTTCCCGATCCAATTGGCTTGCATAAGTTTTACTTTTTCAGGCCACCCATCTAATGAATCTATATCATTTAATAATTCATCTGCATAGTCTGTTATTTTAAAATACCACTGTGTTAGGTTCTTTTTGGTCACTTCACTATCACACCGTTCACACAAGCCATCAACAACTTGTTCATTTGCTAGAACCGTTTCACAACTTGTACACCAGTTGACTGGAGATTTCGCTTTATAGGCTAAGCCCTTATTGTATAATTGTAGAAAAATCCATTGGGTCCATTTATAATAGTCTTCATTTGATGTTGCAACTTCACGGTCCCAATCATAGCTTATGCCAAGTTCATTCAATTGATCCTGCATTTCTTTAATATTCTTACGCGTCCAAATATCAGGATGAATACCATTTTTAATGGCAGCGTTTTCAGCTGGTAAGCCAAAGGAATCCCAACCGATTGGATGAAGAACATTTTTGCCATTCATCTTTTTAAATCGAGCGATTACATCACCAATAGAATAATTTCTTACATGTCCCATATGTAACTTACCTGAAGGATAAGGAAACATCTCTAAACAATAATACTTCTCTTTGTCAGAGGTTTCATTAACTTTATAAGCCTCCTCTGCTTTCCATTTTTCTTGCCATTTTTTTTCCACTGTTCCAACATTATATGTCATAATTACTCCTTTCAAAAAACAAAAAAGGCACCATTTATATATAGAGACGAAAATTTCGCGGTACCACTCTAATTTGACTTAAGTCCTCAGATGTTTTTAAAGATAACAAACCTATTCTTCACTAAGGTTAATTCAGAAAATTATCAATATTGATTTTCAGCGCCCATCAACTCTCTCTGGATTGTAATTAACTTACTCTGCCTTATTCTATATTCAATTATTATAAATATTTTATAAATTTTATTTCTAGTTGTCAATATCAATTTTAGATGACTCATCACACAAACGGTCTAAATCATAAAATTCTCGTTTTTCCTTACTAAATATATGAACAACGAAATCTATATAATCAAGTAAAAGCCAGCCCGAAGCACTATTACCCTCATAATGTTTTACTTTAATACTCGCTTTTGATAATTCTTTACGTAAGTTATTTGATAAAGCACCCACATGTCTTTCAGACATACCTGTTGTAATAATCAAATAATCAGTATAAGGGATCTTTCCCTTTACGTCGTATAAAGAAACATCTAGACCTTTCTTTTCATCTAAAATTTTTGCAGCTTTGATAGCACTATTTCTAATTTCTTCCATTTTTTCTCCTTTATATAATTGATTTTAATTCGAAAGCTAAACTAACGACTTAATAATCTATTTCTAAGTATAACACTTTCTAGATAAATTCTTTCATTTTTCTTAATAATATATCCAATAGATTTATCAAGAGCGGCAATCATACCTTCTTCTAAATCCTTATAAACCAATTCTTTAATCTTGTAATACCCTTTAAATTTTCTCCTATTTGGCTCAATTATATCCGCAAGATATAAAATCATATCAAAAGAAGTCATATTTCTATCCGCAAAAGTATGATAGCGTATAGCATTTAAAATAATTTCATCATCAATACCAAATTCTCTTTTAATGAGTTCTGCTCCCACAGGCCCATGACACAAATCTTTTATTTCAACAATCATTGGATCTAAATCCAGATTAAATTTTTTAACCATAGATCTCAATGCTTGATTGGAATATTTTTTTGCATAATCATGTAAAAAAGCAGCTACTTTCATTCTTTCAATATCTTCATCATATAATTTACACAATTCAATGGCTGTTTCCATGACACCAATTGAATGCTTCAATCTAAATTGATTATCCTTTTTAAGTTCTTCAATTATTTTTTCAATATTATACATATAATCTCCTACCTAAATAAACTATTAGATTGAATATAATCAATTACATCTGAATCCAGCATATATTTTACACTTTTATTATTATTAATTCGATTACGAATGTCCGTTGATGACAAGCCAATGAGAGGCATTTCGACTTGTTCAATTTTTATTTTAAATTTATCCTCTAATGTCTTAATTTTACTTAATACTTCTTCTTGATCAAATGCTGGGCGCATGACACAGACGAGAGTTATAAGATCAAATAATTTTTCATAAGCTTTCCACGTCTCAATTTGTATTAAGGAGTCCGCACCAATGATAAAATAAATCATATGATCTTTGAATTTACCCTTCAGTAATTTTTCCATAGTTTTTACTGTGTAATTGGTTTTATTGTTTCCAATTTCAGTGGAAATTGTCTCAATAAAGTCATTTTTTTTCTCAATAATGCGGCACATTTGTAACCGTTCATCAGCATTGATCATAAAAGATTCATCTTTATGAGGCGGTTTTTCGTTAGGCATTAAATAGACTTTCTCTAAGTCTAACTGCTCAAAGGCATATTGACACATTAAAATGTGACCAATATGTATCGGATTAAAAGAACCACCTAAGATACCAATTTTACTTTTCATGCCTTACTCCGGCAATTTAATAACTGGCTCTTCACTATTAGGTCTATAGATTACTAATTTCTTCCCTATTGCTTGTACAAAATCTGCATTCAATGGTTCTAAAATTTCACTTGCAGCATCTTTAGGTTTTAAATAATTATTGTTAAGCACATTTATTTTAACCAACTCATGGTCTTCTAGTGTTTGATCTAACTGCTCTAAAAAACTATCGTTTATGCCTTCTTTTCCAATTTGTAGCAATGGATTAATCTTATTAGCTAATCCTCTTAAGTAACTTCTTTGCTTTCCAGATAACATAATTGCTCCTTTACTCTATATACTCTAATTCATAGCCTTCAATATTAATAATATCACCATCGGCTACATCTCTTTTTCTTAACTTATTTAAGACATCTTTTCTCTCTAGAACTTTATGGAATCGACGCATGGATTCTAAGTTATCAAAATCAGTAGAAAATATTAATCGTTCCATAGACAAACCTGTTACATAATATATTCCTTTTTTCTTCTCTATATTGATTGTATCATGATCTTCTTCATCAAATTCAATAATTAGTTCTGAATCATCAAATAATGGCTCAACTATAATTGTATCTAACAACTCTGTTGCTCTTTTTAATAAAGGTTCAATCCCCTGACGTGTCGCCGCTGAAATTGGATAAACTTCATAGCCTCTTTCTTCCATCTCTTTAGTAAATTCAATAAGATTGTCATTATCATCCGTTAATAAATCAATCTTATTAGCAGCTACTAATTGCTTTCTCTCTGCCAATTGCTCATTATAAGATTTTAATTCATTATTAATCTCATCAAACTCTTTTATAGGATCTCTGCCTTCAATACCAGAAACATCAACAAAATGAATCAGTAACTTTGTTCGCTCTACATGTCTTAAAAATTCAAATCCTAATCCAATACCTTTTGAAGCCCCATTAATCAAGCCAGGTATATCAGCGATCACAAAACTTTTGCCTGGTATAGAATTCACAACACCTAAATTGGGTTTTATTGTCGTAAAATGATAATTTGCTATTTTAGGATTAGCTGCAGTTGCTACTGATAAAAAAGTTGATTTTCCAACATTTGGGAAACCTAATAATCCTACATCAGCAATTAATTTTAATTCAATAGTCACTAATTTTTCTTCACCTTTAAAACCTGGTTCACTAAAATTTGGTGTTTTTCGCGTAGATGTCGCAAACTTTCTATTGCCACGTCCACCACGTCCACCTTTTGCAATAACTGCTTCTTCTCCTGGTTCAGTCAAATCAGCAATTATGATATTATTTTCACCTTTCACAATTGTTCCAGGCGGTACTGGTAAAATTAAATCTTCCCCACTTCTTCCATATTGACTTTTTCGTTTACCGTCATCCCCACTGTCAGCAATAAATTTCTTTTTAAATTTAAAATCCATTAATGTTCTCATACCTGAATCGACTTTAAAAATAACACTACCGCCACGTCCACCGTCGCCACCATCTGGACCACCATCTGGTACATATTTTTCTCTTCTAAAAGCTTTCGAACCGTCGCCACCTCGTCCACCAATTACTTTTACTTCTAAATTATCTACAAACATATTACACCTCTCTATTTAATATTATGAATAAATGGAAAAATTCACTTATGCATAACATTAACTATAAAAAAATGTCCATCAAAACTTAGATGGACATCCATTTTTATGCTTCATATACACTGACTTTCTTCTGTGTTTTATTCTTTCTTTCAAATTTTACTACGCCATCTACTTTAGCAAATAGAGTATCGTCTCCGCCTCTACCTACATTTGTACCCGGGTGTATTTTAGTGCCTCTTTGACGAACCAATATACTTCCAGCTGAAACTGTTTGTCCATCAGCTCTTTTTACACCTAATCGTTTAGATTCACTATCTCTACCATTTCTAGAACTACCTACACCTTTTTTACTGGCAAATAATTGAAGATTAAATCCTTTTATCATTCAAATTCACCTCCTGTTGAATTATATTAATATAATTATTATACGAATTCTTAATACCTATTACTCCAATTTCAAAAGAATTAAAAAGTAATAAAGCATCTTCATTAATGTCTTTAGCTTCAAATTTAATAAAAGAATGACCTGAGTCAATCTCATATTTGTATTTCTTTAAATTAGTCAATTCAATAATAGATGTAATAGCTGTTTGTGCTAATACTGAAACAGCCGCACAAACAATATCTTTACCATAATTATCAAAATTTGCATGTCCAGAAATATCAAAACCTAAAATTAAATCATTAGACCTATAAATAATAACCTTTAGATTACTATCCATTGTTACAGATTAATCGATTCAATTAGAATCTTAGTGTAAGGTTGTCTATGACCTTGCTTCTTTCTATAACCCTCTTTATTTTTATACTTAAAAATAATTACTTTAGGTCCTTTTCCGTTTTCAATAACAGAAGCTTTAACTTTCGCTGATTCAACATAAGGACTTCCGATTGCTAATTCTCCATCTTTAGAAACAACTAATACTTCATCAAAATCAATTGTATCTCCTGCTTCAACTTCTAATTTCTCAATGAAAACTTTATCGCCTTCTTGAACTCTATATTGTTTTCCACCAGTTTCAATTACTGCGTACATAATGCACCTCCTTATTTAAGACTCGCCAACAACTAGGTAACGTAAAGTTTTCAAAACCCGTGTTGTGCGGTTACCTAAAATATTATATAATATAATTTAACCAAAGTCAAAAGTATTTTTAAAGAACTAAGGACATACACCATAATAGCCGTTTTTTCGCTAGTGTTGTGTGAAAATATCAATGAAAATCAGAAAATTATATCTAAAATTTCTCTTTAAAATGGTAGATGCTTAATCTCAATAACCTTCGAGACATTAAATTCAATTTCTAAATTCTCATTGTTAAAAAAATCTTGAATATTTTTTTCCTTTTTCATCAAATCAATTGTTTCTGCATTACAATATATACCTAGTTTTTTTGAATTTGTTTCATAAAGTATTTTCATAATACTTGAGATTATTAAATCTGCATAATATTTTTTATTTAAAAATTGAGTGTTAATGGTCTCTTTTGACTTATCTGTGACCATTGATAAAAGATCCTTGTTTTTATATTGTTTTGTCAATTCTAACAAACCAGTTTTGGTGAAACCAAATAGACTGAATTTGTTTTTATACCCTTCTAATCTTTTTTTAAATTCATTTTCTAATTTTTTGCCAAGGGCATTGTTTTGAAAATTAATCAAATCAATTAAAACAATACCACTGATACTTTTTAAATTAAGTTGCTTTGTAATCTCTTTTAACGCAAGAGAATTAACATTATAAATACCATTTAGGTCATTTTGTGATATATACTTACCTGAATTAACATCGATAACTGTTAATGCTTCTGTTTGTTCAATATTTAAATGAATACCGCTTGCTAAGTAAATGTTTTGATTAACAAAACTAATTAATTCTTCTTTTAGAGATAACTTTTTATCCAATACAATTTCTATTTCCCCGTTAGAGTTAGATTCAGACATTAACAACTCATAAATTTTTTTTGAATTAACAGTAATTTTTTTGATTTCATTGTAATAATCCGTTATAAAACTATCATATTCAAAACTTGCAGAATATAGTAACGTCTCAGTACTCTTAATTTTTTTTTGTCTTAGGATTTTACGCCACAAAATCTTAAATTCTTTAAACTCTTTTTTTAATTGATCAAAGGGAACAGTTAAAGCATTTGTTCGAATAATCAAACCATAATCTTCTATTTCATTCTCAAAACATTCCCTTAAATCGTATCTAAGCTTTGCTTTATTGATTTTTTTGGAAATATAAATCTTGTTTTCGTAGGGTAATAACACTAAATTTTTGTTAGAAAGGGAGACTTTTTCAGATACTTTAGCACCTTTGTCTTCAATAGGATTCTTTTTTACTTGAACTATTATTTCCTTGCCCACATGATAATTTTCGTTAAAATCCCTACTATACAATAAATCAGTAAAATCTAGATAGGCATTCTTTTCCAAACCAATATCTACAAATACTGCTCTCATATTCTTCGTGATGTTTCTAATTCGACCTAAATAGACGTTTTCAATTATATTCTCTTCATCATAGAATGTGTACTTAAAATCAAAATTTTGATTATCACGCTTCAAAAGTATTTTCGTAGAAATTATATTCTTATCTATAAATAAATTCATTAATTTTGGGACAAGGAAACACCTAACTCTTTAGGGTAGGTGAGGAATTGTTTGCCTTATCTACTCCTTTCTATATTTTGAGTTATAAAGCTTCCTCTAGCTTTAACTAATTCTAACTCTTTTGATTTAGCACTATTATGTACTTTTGTATAATCTATTGTTTTTAAGGCAAAATAACC
>Ga0209414_1001259_pt1 | contig 12021 bp, 7 predicted proteins | sample LakVidmifraction_4_FD_181154 | JGI IMG/M metagenome (GOLD analysis project Ga0209414, IMG submission 181154) | Hypersaline microbial communities from Lake Vida, Antarctica - Brine Hole Two &gt;0.2 micron (SPAdes) (version 2) | ecosystem: Environmental > Aquatic > Non-marine Saline and Alkaline >... | reverse complement strand
GGGGTTGGATGAGTTTAAGCTCTCCGATTTGGGCAAATATGGGCACCGAAAGAGGGCTTCCTATTTCCTGTTTTAATGTCTATGTGCCCGATAATATTGAAGGAATTACCAATAAACTAGGAGAGGTGATTATGCAAACTAAAATAGGCGGCGGTACTTCCGGTTATTTTGGGGAATTGCGAGGCAGGGGCAGCGCGGTTACCGATAACGGAAAAAGCAGTGGAGCGACTAGTTTTATGAAGCTTTTTGATACTGCTATGGATACTATTTCCCAAGGTGGCGTGAGACGTGGCGCATTTGCGGCTTATTTAGATATTGATCATCCCGATATTAAAGAATTCCTGGAGATTAAAAATATAGGCAATCCCATTCAAAATTTGTTTCACGGAGTATGCGTTTCAGATTATTGGATGCAGGAAATGATAGATGGAGATACCGAAAAAAGGGAAATTTGGGCAAAAGTTCTGGAAAGCAGACAGCAAAAAGGCTTGCCATACATCTTTTTCACCGATAATATTAATAGAAATAAACCTCAGGTATATAAAGACCATAAACTTAAGATACACTCCAGTAATTTATGTTCTGAAATCGCTTTGCCTTCCACTAAGGAAGAATCTTTTATTTGCTGCCTTTCTTCTATGAACCTGGAATTATATGACGAATGGAAAGATACCGAAGCCGTAAAACTGGCTATATATTTTCTAGATGCCGTTTTGGAAGAGTTTATTGCTAAAACTGAAGATAATTATTATTTGACCCCGGCAAATAAATTTGCTAAAAAACACCGGGCTCTGGGGTTGGGGGTTATGGGATGGCATTCCTATCTTCAAAAAAATCAGATCCCTTTTGAAGGCATGCGCGCCAAAGGCCTGACCACGCAAATATTTAAACAACTTCAGGAAAAAGCTTATAAAGCATCTTCAGAATTAGCGACCATTTATGGAGAACCGGAATTACTAAAAGGCTATGGCCGTAGAAATACTACACTTATGGCCATTGCGCCTACCACGTCCTCATCGGCGATTCTTGGTCAAACTTCTCCGGGCATTGAACCTTTTAGCAGTAATTATTATAAGGCAGGTCTGGCCAAGGGAAATTTTATGCGAAAAAATAAATATTTAAAAGAATTACTCGCTGAAAAAGGGATTGATAACGAAGATACCTGGAGAAGTATTATGTTTCATCACGGCAGTGTACAGCATCTTGAGGAACTAAGCCCTGAAGAGAAAGCGGTATTTAAAACCTTTAAAGAGGTAAGTCAGTTAGAGATTATTCAACAAGCTTCAATCCGACAAAAATTTATAGATCAGGCGCAGAGTCTTAATTTGAACATTCCTTCTAATTTGCCGGTAAAAGAAGTAAACCGTTTAATGATTGAGGCCTGGGAACTGGGAGTAAAAACCTTGTATTATCAACGTAGCCAAAGTGTTTCCAAAGAATTTATTTCAGAATTGGTAAGCTGTTCCAGTTGTGAGGCTTAAGAACTTAGGTATCAAAATAATACGTTTTTCCAAAATTTAAAAAAGGATTAAATCTGTTTATCAGTTAGTTACAATCAAGTCTTTATTCTTTACCGGACCAATGATAAAATATACTGCTCTATTGGAGCTCGTTTTCCCAAAACCCCTGGGTCAAAATTAATGTTATAAGACCTAAAAAAAATTAGAAATTTTACATTTCAGGTTTCATTATTTACAATTCAGTAATTAAAGTTATAGATTAAAGATCCTTTAACGGATCTTAGCTTTACAATTTTTAAGTGATGAAACTATTTAAAAGAATATTGAGAATTAGCCTGGTTATTACCTTAGTGGTTATTTTGGTGGAGATCGTGTTTACAGGTTTTGACGTTGACGAATTTTCACATCTGGAAACCTGGCTTATCTATTTTAGCTACAGCTTTGTGCTCACGCTTATTAATGCTTCTTATTTTTGGTGGTTTAGTAATAAAATCACCTGGGAAAACGCGGATATAAAAAAAATTGTTTTAGGTAGTCTGGGGTCAATTATTCTGACTCTGGTTGGGTTTTTTATTTGTAGGTTAATGCATCATGTGGTTTATGAGGGAGTAGTTTTGAAGAGCTTTATAGCTGGTGAAAAAATGTCTTTTTACCTTTTTCCTCTTTTATTTACTACCATAATTTCGTTGTTTTTTCATCTTATTTATTTTTATAAAGCCTTACAGGAAAAGAAACTAAAGGAGCAAAAAATTATTGCCGGGACGGCTTCGGCAAAATTTGATGCCTTAAAAAATCAATTAGATCCGCATTTTTTATTCAATAGTCTCAATGTATTGAGCGCGCTTATTGACGAAAATCCCGATTTAGCGCAAAAATTTACCAGCAGGCTTTCAAAAGTTTACCGGTATGTCTTGGAACAAAAAAACAAAGAGTTAGTAAACCTTGAAGAGGAGTTGAGGTTTGCTAAAACCTATATGGATCTGCTAAAGATGAGGTTTGAAGATGCGATAATATTTGATTTTCCGGAGCAACTGAAAAATCCGGAAGCAAAGGTGGTACCACTTTCGCTTCAGTTATTGTTGGAAAATACCATAAAGCATAATATGACTATCCGTTTCTTGTACCAATGGACAAATAGGGTTATCTTTGGATAAGAATATTAAATCAACCTCCTAATGAATTTACGTGCTTTCTTTGAGAAATATCCCGACGAAATTACCTCAATAGAGGGATTTAAAAATCATCGTTTAGAACTGGGCGTTGTTTGTCCAAAATGTGAACATACAGAACATTATTTTAGGAAAACAGACCTTAAATTTCAATGTAAAAAATGTGGAAGTCGCAAGAGCCTTCGTTCAGGAACGGTTATGGAAAATTCAAAGTTACCATTTCAATATTGGATGCTTTGCATAGAACTAATGACCTTAACAAAAAAGAGTTTTTCTGCTTTAGAAATGCAACGTATGCTGGGTCATAAGCGATACGAACCGATTTGGTTTATGATGCACAAAATACGCAGAGTAATGAGTAAACGAGATGAAAAATACAAACTAAAAGGAACTTTAGAATTTGACGAAGGATTTTTTGAAAGAGTTGATAACATTGATGCAATTAAAGAAAAGGAAGCGTCAAATGGTGAGAATCCCTCAGTAAATAAAAGAGGTCGAGGCAGTGAAAGACAAAGCAAAGTACTGGTAATGGTAGAATCTGAACCAAGCATAAGCGCACCAAAAAAAGGAAAACCAAACAGAAAAGTAGGCTATCTTAAAATGACTGTTATGGAAGATCTGAAAGCAGAAACAATAAACAATGAAGTACAAAAATCTGTAGAAAAATCAGCCGAAATACTAACCGATGGATACACGGGTTATAACAAATTAAAAGAAGTGATTGCCAAACATAATATTGTAGTAGAGCCTAATAAAACAAAATCGGCTAAAGTCTTTCCTTGGGTAAACAGAACCATCAGTAATGCCAAAAAAGGACTTTTGGGAATACATCATAATTGTATAAATGACCAGTATATGCAAAATTACTTGGATGAATTTTGTTACAAATTTAATAGAAGGTATTTTGGAGATAAACTATCTGATAGGTTATTAATTGCGGCCCTTGAAACAACATGGTATTAGTTACGGATAGTCATATATATTTAAACATATTTAGTTGTCATAGGAAGAATCATTCCTTCGGAACATAAAAAATATCCCCACCATACAGGCAAGGCTTATTTTAATTTCTACGACCACGTTTTTTCTTTTTACGCCAGGGCGCATTCTTTTGCCAATCGCCGGCCATAATACAACCGTAAGGTATAACCTCGTCTAACACCGTCCCCAGATTATATTCTTCCATTTGTGCACGAACGGTATAAGCAGGTTTGTAGGCGCTAGGCAATTCGGAAATATCTATTTCTTTCGAAAAAAATCGAATATCCAAATCTTTGGTTTCTTCTTTAAAAATAATTTCATCACCAACTGCCGAAAGTTTCCGCTTGTGCTGGGTACGGCTCATATTACGGCCAGCTCCGTGGGGTGCAAAACCGAGATTAGACGCTGTCGTTACTCCTTCCACAATTAAGATGGGTTCTGCCATGTTAAGCGGAATGAGACGCGGGCCTGTAATATCGGGCATAAAGCTCGCATCTAAGGGAGTGGCTCCTTTTGCGTGGTAAAAAATGTCCTCCTCTTTAAAGACAAAATTATGCTCGTTCCAGAAGCGGTTTTCAATTGTTATTCCCAGCTTTTTTGCAACTGCATCATGAATTAATTCGTGATTTAGTTTGGTCCACTTTCTAATAGTTTGCAAGGCTTGCCAATATTCCTTTCCTTCTTCAGTATTAAAGGGAATCCACGCGTTTTGCTTTAAGGTTTCGGGAGAAAGCAGTTTTCTGAATCGCTCCGCAGTATTCATTCCTTTTTTATACAAACGGGCACCTGGACCCCGGGAACCGTGATGGGTAATCATCATTGTTTTTCCGGTTTTTTCAGATTGTCCTACAAAAAGAAAATGATTGCCGTCAACCTGTTTGCCCAGATGCTCACGGGCAATAGAAATGGATTTATCATCAAAAAGAAAATCGTTCCGTTTAAATTCCGCAAGCAATTTTTCCGGCATTTGAAACTGATGTCCGCGGGCTCTTCCGCCGGGACCAAAATGAGTGCTTTTATGCGCTGCATCCAATACCGTTTTAGGGTCTTTCATTCCAAAATCTGTAAGCATTACAGAGCAGCAGATATCTGCACTATGCATCCCAGGATGAATAGCATTTTTTGCCGCAACCACCCCACCTACGGGAATCGTGCCTATGGGGCCGGCAGGACAAGCATCGGGCATTACCGCGCCCCCAACCACCGTAGGAGTTCGCATCACTTCATCCATAGTTGCCTTTACTTTTTCCACATTTTTGGCTTCCAATTCATTTTCGGCACCAATGTTTAGACTGTAGGCAGCGGGGACAGGGTGAAGATCTTGTGGTTCGGGCAACCTAAACTGCTCCAGGTAGCTTTCCATTTCTGCCGTAGAAAGTTGATTAGCATTAATATACTCTAATGCTTTTTGGTACCACTTGCCGGGAGGAAACCCCATGGCTTTAAGATCGTGACCGCTAATGTGTTTTTTATGTTCCATAATACTTTATTTTTCATTAAGCTCCGCCACCTTCAAATGTGTGACGGAGCACTACTTAAGAAAAATCTGATTCCAAAAACAGTATCTTTCTTTTCTACAATATAAATATGCACACACTACTGCGCAATCTTTTTGCGTAGTAAGTAATTTGTTTTAATCCCTCCAGAGGGTTTAATTCCCCGAGGCTTGCCTCGCAATTTTTGAAAAGTATTCTCCAATTCATACCTCGTGGGCTTGTCCCGAGGTCCTTGATTTTTTCTGAAAAATTAATTAGAAATGGCCGTCACTAAAAATGCCTTGATACGATATAAAACTATTGATAAATGCTTGCAAAACCACTATCGTCATTGGACATTGGTTAATTTAATGGAAGCTTGTAGCGATGCGCTGTACGAGTTTGAAGGAAAGGATGTAAATGTGAGCAAGCGTACCGTTCAGCTGGACATTCAATTGCTTCGGAGTGATAAATTGGGCTATAATGCACCTATAGAAGTATATGATCGTAAGTATTATAGATATAAGGACCCAGATTATACGATTACAGATATTCCCCTGACGCCAAATGATATGAATGTACTATCGGAAACGATGAATATGCTCAAACAGTTTCAGGATTTTTCCCTATTCAGCGAATTTAAAGGAATATTGAATAAATTGGAAGATAAGATTTATACGGAAAAAAATTCTAAGACAGCGATTATTTTACTGGATAAGAACACCAACTTAAAAGGTTTACAATGGCTGGATGAATTGTATCAGGCGATTATCAAAGAGGTCGTGCTCAAAATCATGTATCAATCTTTTAAAGCACAAGTTCCTTCTGAAGTTACTTTTCACCCACATTTGCTGAAAGAATTCAATAAGCGTTGGTTCCTGGTTGGGCGAAAGGAAGGAGGGAATCGTGTGCTTACTTATGTATTGGATCGTATATTGGGGATTGATTACGATTTTAAGACCGAATATATTCCCATAGGTTTTAATGCCGATACCTATTATGAGCATACCATAGGGTTAAGCGTTCTTGAAAGGGAGCGGCCTCAAGATATCCTATTTAAGGTAGATTGAAAGAACGCTCCTTATATCGAGACCAAACCTTTTCACCCTTCCCAGAAGATTGTTGAAGAGCATAGTGATGGAAGCATTACTTTTAAGATTCTCGTACATCATAATTATGAACTGGAACGCTTGCTTTTGGGTTTTGGAGAAAGCCTGGAAGTGCTTGCTCCACGATTTTTAAGACGTAATTTAAAACAGCTTTATTAAAACTTAAGGCCCTAATTATTTAACAAAATCAGGTTTTATGGTCATAACTGGTATTTTTATATTTCTAAATACATTTTCAGTTGTCGATCCAACAAACATACTGGCTAATTTACTGTGGCCGTGTGTTGCCATAACGACCAATTGAGCGTTCTTTTCGGCATAGTCAACCACCGCCAAATGTGCTGAATTGCCTTTTTTGACAACAATAGAAATGTCTACACTATTTCCTTTTTCATCTTTCAACTGAAGAGTTTTATCCCCATGCATCGGCTCTCCTTGAAACTGAAGTTTGGAAGTTTCATCTTTAATAAATTCTTTTAAACTGTTCAAAATATATTCTTTAATCGCTGCATCCTTATGGATATAAGGTGTGTTTTCTCCCGTCATGACATGGGTGAAATTGGCTTTTGAAATACTTAGTAAATCAATTTTAGCATTGCTTTTTACCGCCAAATTATGGGCTAAGGGAAGGGCTTCAAAAGAAACTTTTGAACCATCAGTGGGGACAGTTATTATTTTTAAATCCGTTTCACTCCCTTTTAGTACACTCCATACAGGCGTATGTGAAATTCGCATGAGTTTTTCTGTGACACTCCCTTTATTAAAAATAGAATTACCTTCTCCGCGAGAGGCTATCATTATTAAATCATAACCACCTTCTTTAGCGCAACCTCTAATTTCATCAGCAGGGTTTCCGGTTTTCAAAATGGGTTTTCCCTTGTATTCTTCAGGGATTTTATCCTTAAACTCCGTTTCCAGTTTTTCCTTAACGCTGTTCCTTAATTCCTCTTTTTTCGATTCATCGATAGGAAGTGTCACGGCGTGAATATCAATTGGGAAATAGTGCGGTTCAGAAATTACATGAATTACATTTATTGTTGCTTCGAAATTTTTGGCAATCTCTTCTGTAAAATCGTAAACAGCAGAAGAATTATCAGAAAAATCGGTGGCTACTAAAATCTTTTGGAATGTTGACATAATTTAGGGGTTCAATAAAATTTAATACAAATACTTACTCAAAGTTATATCAAAAACTCCCCTTATAAAATGATAAATATCATATTTTCAGGTTTATAAGTGAGTTTGAGTGTCTATAGGTTACACCGATACCTATTATGAGAATACCATAGGGGTAAGCGTTCTTGAAAGGGAGCGGCCTCAAGATATCCTATTTAAGGTAGATCGAAAGAACGCTCCTTATATCGATACCAAACCTTTTCACCCTTCCCAGAAGATTGTTGAAGAGCATCCAGATGGAAGCATTACTTTTAGTATGCTCGTGCACCACAATTATGAACTGGAACGTTTGCTTTTGGGTTTTGGGGAAAGTCTGGAAGTTCTTGCTCCAAGATTGTTAAGGCGGAATATGAAAAGGAAGTTGGAGAAGGCTGTGGGTTTGTATAAATAATGATCATTGAATAAGTTTTTATCTAAACCTATATATTTGGACATAAATGAAAAAATAGTACCTTTCGCTACCTACTAACCGACTATGGCATTTAACGAAGATTCAAGGGTAAAAATACCTGCTATACTCCACCTGATGAAGCTGGGCTATTCGTACCTATCCTTGAAAAACACTGATTGGGATCAATCGACTAACATATTTACTTCCATTTTTAAGGAGCGTATTGCGGGCATCAACCCAAATTTGAATGAACACGAAGTTGATAGCTTATACCAAAAAGTGAAGTTGAGTCTTGAGAACGTTGATTTGGGAGAGCAATTTTATGAAATGTTGGTGGAACGCTCCGGCGATCGCCTTATTGATTTTGAAGATTTTGATAACAATTCCTTTCACGTAGTCACAGAATTGCCCTACGAGAAAGACGATGAGAATTTCCGTCCAGACATTATTGTGCTTATCAATGGAATGCCGCTGGTTTTTATTGAGGTAAAGAAACCGAACAATCGCGAAGGTGTAATTACCGAGAGAACACGAATCAATACACGCTTTCAGAATAAAAAATTTAGACATTTTGTAAACCTTACCCAGTTTATGATCTTCTCCAATAATATGGAGTATGACGATACCAACCCAGAACCTATTCAAGGTGCATTTTATGCTAGTTCTTCTTATCATAAACCTGAATTTAATTATTTTAGGGAAGAAGAGGAGTTTGATTATTCTGAAATTTTAAAAGCTGTCTCTGACGAAGATGAAAACTATGTTTTAAAAGATAATAACCTGGTTTCCATTAAAACTTCAGAAGCCTTTGCAACCAATAAATCGCCAGATACGCCTACCAATAGAATTTGTACGTCGCTTTTACAGCGAGATCGATTGCAATTTATGCTTCAATATTCCATGGCGTATGTACGGGAAGATTCTGGTTTACAAAAGCACATCATGCGGTATCCGCAATTATTCGCAACGAAAGCTATTGAAAAAAGTCTGGATAAGGATATCCGAAAAGGCATTATTTGGCATACACAAGGATCTGGGAAAACCGCTTTGGCCTATTATAACGTAAAGCATTTAACCGATTATTTTCAGAAGAAAAAAACCGTTGCAAAATTCTATTTTATTGTAGATCGTATTGATTTGATGGAGCAAGCTTCGCGAGAATTTAAGAATCGTGGGCTTTCGGTGCATCACGTTAATTCCAGAGACGACTTTGCAAAGGATATAAAATCGACAACCGCTATTCACAATGCTTCAGGAAAACCGGAAATTACCGTCGTTAACATCCAAAAATTTAAAGACGATCCAGATGTGGTGCTAAATACAGATTACAACTTAAATATTCAGCGTGTTTATTTTTTGGATGAGGTGCATCGGAGTTATAATCCCGAGGGGAGTTTTTTAGCGAATTTAAAAGAATCTGATCCCAATTCCATTAAAATCGGACTTACGGGTACGCCACTTATTGGAGGCGATTACAAATCAAAACAGTTATTTGGAGATTACATTCATAAATATTACTACAATAAGTCTATTGCAGATGGCTATACGCTTCGCTTGATTCGGGAAGAGATAGAAACTTCCTATAAATTAGAATTACAGGCTGCCTTAGACGAAATTGATATTTTAAAAGGAAGTTCTAAGAAGAAGGAAGTATTTGCCCATCCCAAGTATGTGGAGCCCATGCTCGATTATATTGTTTCAAACTTTGAAAAAACACGAATCACTTTTGACGATGATTCTATCGGCGGAATGGTAGTTTGCGATTCTTCTGAACAAGCAAAAATGCTTTTTGAAATCTTTCAGGAAAAGTACGCAGAGAATTCCGAAGAAGTACAACTAGATATGGCTGCCGAACCTGCTACAAATTACAGTACAAAGCGGAAAAACAAGAAAAAAGTAACTTCTGCCGCTTTAATCTTGCACGACGTTGATACCAAAGAAGATCGTAAAAATAATGTGAACGAATTTAAAGCCGGGAATATCGATTTCCTTTTTGTTTACAATATGTTATTAACCGGTTTTGATGCCAAGCGACTTAAAAAGCTGTATATAGGTCGCGTCATTAAATCGCATAACTTGTTGCAAGCACTCACGCGGGTGAATAGAACCTATAAAGATTTCCGTTATGGTTATGTGGTGGATTTTGCCGATATCTCTTCGGAATTTGACAAAACCAACAGGGCCTATTTTGATGAGTTACAGGCTGAGCTTGGGGATGAAATGGAACATTATTCAAATCTGTTTAAATCTGAAGAAGAAATCAAGGCGGAGATAGAAGAAATTAAAGAGGTATTGTTTCCTTTCAACATTGATAATCCTGAAGTGTTTTCACAACAGATATCGGAAATCAATGATCGAAAAGAAATGCTTAAAATTGCCAAGGTGCTGGGCAATGCAAAAAGTCTGTACAACCTTATTAGACTGAGTGGGCAATATGAATTATTGGAAGCGCTGGATTTTAGACAACTCACCCAATTGAGCCGCGTCGCCCAAGATCGTTTGGCGTTGATCAATCAAAAAGAAAATTTAGAACGAGACCTTACCAATACAAACCTGCTTAATGTTGCTTTAGAAGAAGTGTTCTTTGCCTTCGCCAAGATAAGTGAGGAAGAAATGGTCTTGGCAGATCAGTTAAAAGATATTCTACGTAAAACAAGGGAAATGCTGGGTGGAAATATAGATCCTGGGGATCCTGAATTTATCAGTTTGCGGGAAGAATTAGAACGCTTATTTAAAAAGAAAAACCTCGCCGAAGTTTCCAAAGAAGAAATGGAAGATAATATAGAGGAATTGGAAATGGTTTACAGCAGAGCAAAAGAATTAGAAAGAAAAAATGCACTGTTAAAAGCCAAATATGAAAACGATGAAAAATATGCGCGTCTTCATAAACGTTTGTTAGAAAAAAATCCTTTGACGGATAGCGAACGAAAATTATGTGAAGCCTTGCAGGAACTTAAAAAAGTGATTGACCTAAGCGTTCTCGATAACGCTAGAGTATTAGAGAATGAAAGCTACGCCGCAAAAATGATGAGTCAAAATGTATTCAACACCTTAAAATCACAAGGGCTTGCGGTCAATGTGGCAACAGTAAACAGAATTAACCAAATCTTGGTAAAAGAATATATTAACGAATATAACGGAGTAAGCGCGTGACGGATACCCTACACTTTGAAAAAAAGACGAAAGAACTTATTGACGGCTTAAAAAGCACCTGTGCCAATTATGGCTTGGGAAATGATGGCAATGAGTTTAAAATTATCACCCAGGTATTTTTGTATAAATTCCTGAACGATAAATTTATTCACGAAGTCAAAAAAATAGACGAAACAGTTGCCAACAGTGACAACTGGGAAAAAACTTTGTTGGCCTATAGCGATGAAGAATTTGAATTGCTAAAAATGCAGCTCGATGCCGATGTGGCGATTATTCATCCCGAGCAATTGGTTTCAAGTTTGTTTCAAAAGCAAAGCGAAGCTAATTTTGCCGATTTATTCGATCAAACCTTATTGGATATCGCCGCACAAAACAGCGCTATCTTCTCTGTAGTGACCGATGGCGGACGTAAAGTGGTGTTGTTCGACAGCCTGAGCAGATATGTGGCCGATAAGCGTGACGATTTCTGTAAGGCAATTGTAAACCACCTTACAGCTTTTAGCTTTGAACATATTTTTCACGAAAAATTTGACTTTTACGCCACTATTTTTGAATACCTAATTAAGGATTATAACGCCAATAGCGGCGGAAAATATGCGGAGTATTTTACGCCGCACGGGGTTTCAAAAATTATGGCGCGTTGCCTTGTCAATGATGACGTGAACAACGCCACGATTTACGATCCTTCAGCCGGATCGGGAACCTTACTGATGAATTTGGCGCACCAAATTGGCGAAGACAAATGTACGCTCTATTCGCAGGATATTTCGCAAAAGTCCTCCAGTTTGTTGCGGCTAAATTTAATCTTGAACAACCTGGTACATTCCATTCCCAATATTGTACAGGGCAATACTATTTTGGAGCCTTACCATAAAAGCAAGAGTGGCCGACTACAAGAGTTTGATTATATCGTTTCGAATCCACCATTTAAGCTGGATTTTTCCGATTATCGAGACGATTTGGAAACTGATGCCAACCATGAGCGTTTTTTTGCAGGCTTGCCCAATGTGCCTAAAAAGGCCAAAGACAAAATGGCCATTTACGAGCTGTTTGTCCAGCACATTATGTACAGCTTAAAACCCGACGGGAAAGCTGCTATTGTAGTTC
>Ga0209414_1001258_pt1 | contig 12022 bp, 5 predicted proteins | sample LakVidmifraction_4_FD_181154 | JGI IMG/M metagenome (GOLD analysis project Ga0209414, IMG submission 181154) | Hypersaline microbial communities from Lake Vida, Antarctica - Brine Hole Two &gt;0.2 micron (SPAdes) (version 2) | ecosystem: Environmental > Aquatic > Non-marine Saline and Alkaline >... | reverse complement strand
GGCGAGCCGAAACGCCGGCCTCCACCAATCTACGAACGGCGGGAGCGTCCGCCAATCTACTGAGCCGTCGATGAAGATGCCGAGGAAGGCCGAGAGGCTAAATAGAGCAATAGCCCCAAAGGTGAACCAGATTCGGGTGCCGGCAGACGTGAGGCGTGGGTTGAAGAATATCGGGTAAAGAACGGCCGTGAGTACTGCGACAAGGAGGATGACAGTAAGTACCATGTTGCCCGCCACCCAGATCCAAGTGTTTACCTCGAGGGCGCCTCTAAGATCCATTACTTTCTTTACGCTTTCTTGGCTGGGATAGGGTCCACTCGAAGTCTTGGCCGAGCCCGTTGCTTAGCCTACGTGCATCGAGCCAGGCAGTGAGCAGGTCGACTTGCTGGGTTTGAGCCACTGACTTAGAGAACAACTGCTCGATGGTCACCTCGGCTTCAGCTAGCCGGCGAGAACCTTCGGCGCGCTTAGTCGTCACTGGAATCACCTCGATTATCATCTGTAGTCTTCCCTTCACTATCGTCGAGCTTACTGAGAAACGGGGAACGGGTGGGGGTGCGGAGCTCAAAGAAGTGTTTGACGATCTCGTTACTAGAGATTAGCTTGTCGACTTGAGAGCTTTGAGAGGTGTTTAGGTTGACGCTCTTATCTAGCAGCGCCTCCTGCCGGCGGTAACGGGGACCTGGCACCCACCACTCTCGAAACGCTCCGATGACGATGAACACGGCTAATGAAAAGAACATGCCCCATCCTCCGAGCGCGGCCCAGTCACGCGTGAGAAGCGCGGTGATCGGATCTTCCACGGTGTCGGCTCCAGTCCGGGCAAAGCTTGAAATGGTCGCGTTCAGAATACAGGTCTTAGACGTGAGCGCGGTAGCGGCGCGCGAAGGACTTGCCCCACGTGGTACAGATCGTGGTAGCCTTTCCGCGTGACCGTGACTCCCGCTCATCCCCTCGTTCGTGCCGCTGCGCTCGGCCTCGCTGCCGCCCGGCTTACCCGTTTCGTCACAACCGACTGGCTCGGTGAATGGTGGATCGGGCAACCCGCGAAGGCGTGGGCTGAGAAGGTGGACGGCCCCGACAGCGCGATCGACTTGACCGCTACCGGGCATCACCGCACCAAGCTCGTGAAGGGCCTTGATTGCCCATTTTGTGTCGGCTTCTGGGTCGGCGGCGCACTACTTATCGGAGAGGCAGCGCTCGGCGCGACCTCCAAGAGCCCTAAACTGGTGCGAGGAACGTGGGCCCTCGGAATCGGCGCGCTTGCGCTGAATTATATTGTCGGGCACGTATCCTCAAGAATTGACTAAAGGAGTAACCGTGTCTGATAGCAACCAAGGCGCTGAAACGCCCCGGCGGCGCGTTCGCCGTCCGTGGTACTCAGCGTGGATTCCTCCGAAGGTGATCGAGTCGAGCGTCGTGGATACACGCGGCGGTTCTCTAGTCGCCTCGGCCGCGCGAATTGTCACCGCCAAACTTCGTGGTAGCTCACACCGCAAGACTGAAGGGTGGATGGCTGAAGCGTGGACGATGTACGACCTCGTCGGCGAGCTCCACTTCCTCTCCTCCACCCTCGCTCGGCGGGCGTCTCGTGCTCGGTTCTACGTGGGGAAGGTTGCCGGGTCTGACGTTGTCGAGCTCCCGGTGGCCCTCTCGGAGGACGCTAGTAAGGAGTCGCAGGCCGCGTTCAAGCGCGAGAAGAAAGTGCGCGACGTCTTCGACTCGCTCGGCGACGGCTTCATCGGGATGCAAGAGCTCGTAGAGCGTGTGTTCCTTAATCAGTTCGTCGTGGGTATGGCGTACATGGTTGGCGCTCCTTCCGAGGTGTGGAAAGGACAGGGCAACCGAGACATCAACGTCGTGCCCGTCAACGATCTCGAGTGGCGCGCTCTATCGGTGATGGAGTTTACGCAGACGGCCGGTGGCTACGAGCTCAATCAGGGCGGGGCCGCATCCGGCACCGACAACCCGAAGCTGAAGCTGAACGGCTCACACGTCTACGTCATCTCCCTCTGGACGCCGCACCCCTCCAACTCCACGATTCCGGATAGCCCGGTACGCGCTGCACTCCCGATTCTCCGCGAACTCGTCGGTCTCACCCAGCACGTCTCGGCCCAGATTGACTCGAGGCTGGCCGGTGCCGGACTACTTGTCATGCGCTCCTCGGCGTCTCGAGCCATCAAGCGCTCATTCGGTATCCCCGAGGACGATCAGCGTGATGTCTTTACCGAGATGCTTCTTGACGCGATGGTCACCCCGATCTCTGACCGAGACTCCGCCTCGGCCGTCGTACCGCTCGTGGTGACGATTCCAGACGAGTCGCAGGCGCCGGAGTACATCTCGTTCGATGCGCCCCTCGACCAGTACGCCGCCCCGCTGCGCGAAGAGGCCATTCGGCGTATCGCTCTCTCTCTCGACGCTCCGCCCGAGCTCCTGCTTGGCCAGGGCTCCACCTCTCACTGGACGGCTTGGCTGACGCAGGAGGAGGTCGTCGACTCGCACATCTCACCCACGCTGGGCATGATCGTGCGCGGTCTCACTATCGAGTTCCTCCGCCCGATTCTCCGCGCCAACGGGTTCACGGAAGAGGAGGCCGAATCCTACGCGATCTGGTACGACACTTCGGACCTCACCGTCAAGGCAAATATTGCCCAGGACTCCAGGGACCTTTACGCTCTCGACCTCCTTTCGGACGACACCGTGCGCCGTGCCAACGGCTTCGACGAGTCGGACGCGCCGAAGAGGGCAGACGTCAAGGACCAGGCGATTGACCTAGTCAAGTCGATGGTGGAGGGCAACCCAGGGCTAATGAACCGTCCCGGCCTCGACGTTCTCGTGACGCAGATCGAGGCGCTACTCAACGGCCAGCCGAAGACGGGCCTCACTGCCTCGAAGGCGGCTAAGGCCTCAAGCGGCGCGGCTGAGATCCCAGAGATCGAAGAGGAAGCCGTACCGGAATCTGAGGCCCCAGCGAGCAACGCAGCCGGAGGTCCTCGTCCACCGGTTACTACCGTCTCTACTCCCGGCCTGCCACAGACCCGAGCCGGTGCCGCGGCCGAAACGGAGACGTTCGGAACATGGGACAAATGACTTACCCCGACGGAGACGACCCGGGGAGCGCCCTTCTGGCTCCGTCGCTCGACGATAGGGAAGTTCGTTGTCCGGAATGTCGAACGATCCTGACGCCGTCTCAGTACGGCTCGCCCGATCACACCATCAACACCCTGCTCGCCGTCTGCGACGTGCTCGTCGTCAAGGCACTCGAGAAGATGGGCAACTACATCGTGCGGGCCGAGCGGCGGCGGTACAACGATATCGGTGATCAACCGTTCTACCTCGCCCACACCTTCTGGCCGGCGTCTGACGAGATCGTGACCAAGGCGCTGAGGGGAGCGTGGGACGTGGTTCCACTCGTGCTTGATACCCACGGCCCTTACGAGTTCGACGCGTCAACAGCGGTCGCCGTTCTGGATCAGTACGTCCACGACCTCGTCGTCTCGGGCTCGCCACACGCCCTCAACTCACTCGCCTACCGGCTCCGCGAGGGCCTAGGACTTCCAGTCTTTCGTATTCAAACGTCATAACGGGAACACGCCGAACGCGCGTTAGCGTGGTACAACGGTAGAAAGTACCGTAATCTTCTAACGTGGACACCGAACCAGAGTTTCTCACCTCACCGGAGGCAGCCCTAGCGCACGTCGCCGAGATGGAGGACGCTCTGTTGGCGGCGGGAGACCGTGCGCTCGCCGCCTTCCTCGACCGAGTCGTCACCGACGCCGAGGATGGACAGATTACTCGCGGTGCCATCATGGGCTACTGGCTTACCGAGTTCGGCAAGGCGCTCAGCCACCCGGCGTTCTCGGATATCCGAGATGACATGCTCGGCTCCCTAGACTCTTCCGGCTTCGCCGATGACGTATATTCGGCGGCAGAAATGGCGCTGGAGATTGCTCACAACTTCGACGCGACTTCCAATGAACGCTCGGCGCTTCTCAACACACTCTTTGCTCACCCGACTCCTGGTCTGATCGCTTCGCTATCTGACCGAGTCAACCGGTGGCTCACCCGCCGCGTCCAGCGCTACCTTCGGATGCGTCTTGCCGAGCTCGGCCCTGACGACCTCGAGCGTGACGACCTCGTCGGTAACCTGTACGAGATTCCCGAGGGCCCGCCGGTGGCTAACCCCAACCAAGCGCGGGTTCTCGTTCACGAGGAGGACTGGTCCGAAGATGACCGGCCCGGTGACATCAACTGGCGTTCCCGGATGCAGCGCGATATCCGCACCTCGTACACCGCCGTGTTTGGTAAGAACATGCTGCGGGTGATCGAGAAGTACGGCTACTACGAGAAGCGGTGGGTCTCCCGCAAGGACGATCGAGTGCGTCACGCGCACCTTATTGCCGACGGGCAGACGGTCCCGATCTACGAACCGTTCATCGTCGGCGGCTTTCCGCTGCAGTTCCCCGGCGACCCTCTAGGGCCTCCCGGACAAACAATCAACTGTCGTTGTACGATCGTAGCTTCGGGAGTCCGTCAAACTTAGGCGTGTCGTGGTCTAGTACACGGTACTCATTCGGTATATCCTCGAGGTGAGCGACAAACGTCGCGCGGCTATCTCGCCCTACAAAGGAGATTGAAATGAGTCCTACCCAGACGCCCACTGTTGTGAAGGCAACGCCCGACAGTGACGAGTACGTCGGCCCCGAGACCGCGCCTTTCGAGGGCGTCATCGGACTCGAGGGTATGTTGACCGGCGATGGCCGTCTGATCAACGAGTCTTCGCTCTCCTGGGCCACGTTCCCGCTGCCCCTCCGCTGGGCGGCTTCTGACTTCGGCGGCCACGACGGAGCCGTCATTGTAGGCCGTATGGATTCCGTAGAGCGCCGCGATAACGGCGACATCTACGCCCACGGCGTTCTCGATCTTGGCTCGAAGGAAGGGCGCGAGGTTGCCCGGCTTATGTCCGGCCAGTTCCTCTCCGGCGTATCAATGGATCTCGATTCAGTCGAGACGTTTGAGGCCGAGGTTCAGCTTTTCAATGATGACGGAACCGAGATCCCGAAGGTTGAAGGCGCTCCTCCCGTTCTCGTTACCACTGACGCTCGCGTGCGTGCCGCTACCCTCGTTGCCATCCCGGCGTTTGATGAAGCACGACTCTCGCTGATCGCCTCGATGGGCGCAAAGGACTGGACGGCCGTGGGACACGGCGCCTTCTCCCTCACGTTCGCCTCGGCCGCAGACGAGCGCAAGGCGTTCCGCGCCGGCGGTGCTGCGATCGTTCGCCGCCGCAAGGAGCTCGCAGCCCGACTCGAGGCGTTCAGCCCTAAGCGCCGTGCGCTTGAGGCGATGACAGCCAAGGTCGACACCTTCCGTTACAACCCGCTCCAGTGGCGTAACCCGCGCAACGGTAAGTGGATCGACATGCCGGGGGCGGCGCTGATCAAGTTCTTCACGTCGCTCGACCTCGGCGGCAAAGACAACAAGGGAAGCAGCGGCAGCAAGTCCAAGTCGGGCGGGAAGGCCGCTCCCGGAGCGAACAAGGGTGTCTCGAGAAAGTCGAAGGCCAAGAAGGAAGCCAGCGACGTCATCGGTGCCGGCGTTGACGGGCCTACGCGTAACGCGCTTATGGCCAAGTCTCGGCAGATGGATGAAGCTATCCGCGCCAACAACCTCCCCGAAGCGCAGAACCAGGCGGCGGCGCTCCGCACGATCCTAGAAGCTCCGGACTCCCCTCTCAAGGGCCTCGAGACCCCAGAGGCCGATAACCTGAACCTCGTTCTCCAGGCCGTACTCGACGCTAGGGCGTTCCGGGCCGCCGACGACGCTTCGATCGACGTGGGCGACCTCGAAGGCTCTAGCTTCGACGATCCCGACCTCGACGCTCCTGACCCCGATATTGCGGTGTCAGATCGCGTGAATCAAGCGATGGTGGATCTTGGTGGAGTAGCTGAGCGGGCGGAAGATTCTACCGCTGCCGGCTGGCTAGGAGGCGCCGACCGCGCGCTAGAGAACGGCGACCAGGCCCGGCTAGAGGCGGAGGTCGCTGTAGGCTCCCCAATCGAAGGAGTCCTTCCAGAAGACGTTGAGATCGAAGCGGCTGCGCGTGAGGTGCTCCGTAATCCAGATGTTGAAGGGGTGGAAGGCGCGTCGTCCTCGGTCTACCAGCCAGGAAAGTCCGCTGTCTCCGATCTCCAGGTGGGCGATACCTTTACCCCTCCCGGAGCCAAAGGCCCGGTCGAGGTAACCGAGCTTCTCGGCGGCTTCAACGAAGGCAAGATCGACGGCGACGGTGTAAGCTCAGGCAAGGGTGCTGACCTCTCGAAGATGAGGGTCAAGGACCTCGAGACCGGCAAGGTGACCAAGCTCGCGATGCGCGCAGACGCTGAGGTAGAGCTCGGCCGGCTTGACATCGAGACTGCCGCAGCCCAGAGCCTCGGAGGGCCCACTACGGACGATCTTGTCAACGAAGCGGAAGAGGCTCGCCGGGACAACCCCGGAATCTCCAACGGCGATCTCCGCGAGGGCCTGAAGGCCAAGTACCCGGAAGCGACTGACGACGAACTCGACGCCGCTATCGACGGCGGAGCGCGGGCCGTTTCACCTTCCGCTGCCGCTACGTCTGGCTCCGGTGACGACGTGGACGGCCTCGACTCGCTCGTGGACGCCAAGCTCTTCAACCCTGACATGGGAGCCGGCATTGACTACGAGGTGAACGCGGGGCCCAACGGCCCGGTCATCACCTCCACCGACCCCGACGCCGGCCCGATCAACTACGACGATATCTACGAACCCGACGCCGAACAGCTCGCCGAGACTGTTGGTATCGACGCTAGAGACCTTCAGGGTATGCAGGACGGCGAGGTATTCGAGTTCGAGGGTGAGAGTTTCCAGATCGCTGTTAAGCACGGTGGCAAGGTGTATATCGGTCAGGAGAATGAGGGCATTCTCGAAGATCGCCTGCTGCAGAACATCGAGGCCGGGCTCGACCCTCGCTTCAACGCCGACGGCTCCATCAAAGGCACCCCGGATACCTGGGAGGTACCGGACGGGGTGGACCCCGATGACTTTGGAAACGCTATGGACTGGCTCAAGGAGAACGGCTCGCCGTCTACGAGCAACGCCGACCTCTTCGATGAGCTCCTTGACGAGGATCTCTCCGGCGTTGCTATTGACGCGGCGATCGACATGTGGCGCGAGGGCAACCCGACAGACGGCGGACTCGAAGACCCTAATTCTGGTCCTAACTTCGATCCGAACTCCGAGATCGGCGGATACCTTCGCGAGGACGTGGAGGGCGTGCTCGTTCAAGTAATGCAGGAGAGCGGGCTCGACGTTTCTACCTCGGCAGTGGAAGATGCTATGGACCGAATCAAGATCGGGGTTGACGCTGACGGCCTGGACGCGATGGTCGCCGTTCGGTCACTCGTCGACTACGACGCCGGGGGCTTCGATGGCCCCGAAGGCGACGACGCGCGTCCCGCGAATATTCCGACCGATGCTGACGAAATTATCCAGGGAGGCAAGTCCACAAGGCGCTGGGTATCTCAAGACGAGACTGGTGGCACTCAGGACGTATTCGACGCTGACGGCAAGGTCATCGGTCAAGTATTCGACGACGGCGACGGCTGGAAGTCGATGGAACCCAACGGGAGCGTTCGGGACGGAACTTTCGACGGCTGGAACGAAGCGGCAATGGACCTTCCCGAGGCCGGGCCAGATGCGCGTTCGGCTCGCAGCGGTAACGGCGACGAAAGGCCGAGAGGCGTTCCGTTCACGGCTGAAGAGATCATTCAGAGCGGCGGCGGTACCGGCGTCTGGGTCGACGAAGCCGACAACGGCAACATGATCGTCTATGGCCCCGACGGAGCAAAGTCCGGCAAGGTCTTCGAGGGTAACGATGGGTGGCGCTCGCAGAACAGCCGTGGCGAAAGCAACGGTGAGAGCTACGAGGGCTGGGACGATGCCGCGCTCTCTCTAGGCGAGTCGGTTCCCGACGCGTCAGCGGGACTGGAGCCTACCGGCCCAGAACGCGCGAAGGCTGCAACCGAGGTCTACGACCAGGCGATCACCGCCGGCCGTAGCCCGGCTTCTGCGATGATGCAGTCCGTGGCAATGCTCGGCGCTTCGGACGCAGAGCGGGACGCAACGCTCGATCTGTTCGACAACGCCCGAACGTCTGGCCGGTCAGCGGAGGCCGCGGCAGCGCAGGCTCTTTCATTCCTCGCCGATAATCAGTCTTCGGGCGCCGGCCCTACCGTTCCCGAGACCGGTGGTACGCTTCCCGACGGCGCTACCGGTACCCGGCAGGTCAGCGGTTCCGATCAGGAGCTCCACGGCGATCTTTCCGACGTGACTGGCGGTGACCTAATCGCGCGCAAGAACGCCCTCGAGGCCGTCAACGCCGAACCGGGCGTGGGCCCGTCAGACGGCCGCGTTACTGAGCTCAACGGCATCAACGCCGAGCTCGAAGCTCGCGGCATGAACTCCGAGAGCGCTCCGACCGAAGACCCGGACGCTGACGCTATTCCTCTCAAGCTCTCCGGTAAGTTCCCGGATCAGGATGAGGACGGTCTGAACCTTCCGATGGACGACGAGGGCGTTGATGCAGAGCCCGGCGACGATCTCAAAGGCTTCGCGTATGAAGCGAGCGAGTGGAGCGACGAGTACCTCGCGATGTCTTCTGAAGACGACCTCGATATCGACGACCAAGATGTTGCGATGCAGGCCATGCGCGTCCTTGATCAGCTCCGCGAAGACCTCGAGGCGGGCAACGTGTCCGAGTACGAGACGGCGATTCAGGGAATGAAGGAACTCGGAAGAACCGAGAGCCCGGCGTTCCAGGACATCATCGACGGCACGATCGAGAGCATGGAGCGCTCGTGGAACGAGACCGGCTACGGCCCCGACGGTGGTACAACGAGTGACGACACGTTACGGGGCCCAGTTGACGCTCCTGCGCAAGACCCGTTCCTGGGTGACATGGACGTTCAGGACCTCGTGAAGGAGCTGGAGGCTCCCGGAGAGCCTGTGCGGAAGGCAGCGGTGCAGCGCGAGCTGGACTCGCGTGCCGAGGGCGACATGGCTCAGGGCCGGGCGCAGCGTGACGCCGAGGGCAAGAAGATGGTGGACGACGCTAACGCCGTGGGGGCCCAGATGGATGCCGAAGACGCTGAAGCCCCAGAGGTCTCGGCCGCTAACCTCGAGCGCAAGCTCGCCGATGTCACCCACCGGTCAGAAAACAACATACCTGACGAGTACCTTCCCGATTACAAAGATATGACGGAGGCGCTTCAGGAGCTCGGAGACAACCCGACTGACCTAACCACCCGCAACGACACGATGAACGCCCTCGAGGGTGTACTGGACGGCCGGGCGCGTGACTTTATGGCGCCCTCCGAGATCGACGACCTCGTGGCTATCTTCGACGAACTCAAGTCGTCCAACGGTCAGGCTTCTTCAACTAGAAGCAATACCAGGCTCAGTACCCCCACGGCTACCTTCGAGCTCTCGCCCGAACAGTCTGCTCAAATTGCTTCTCTGGTCAAGGATCGTATGTCTGACCCGAACTTCAAGGCAGGAATGCGACGCACTCAGGCGGCTACCCGTAAGGGCCTCGAGGCTGAAAGCTTCAAGTGGAGCGCTTCACATGCAGATCCCGAAGAACTCTTCGCTGATGGCTGGGCGGTAGGAATCGACGGACCCACGGTTGCTGAAGAGTCTTTAGTGGAGCGTTTGGCCACAATGCTAAAGGAAGGTATTCCGCTGCCTAAGGTCGGGGAGGCTAGTAACTGGAGCCTACGTCGGCCTATTTCAACCGGGCTTAGCGCTCGTAGGCAAGCTTTCGCCTCGGCTCTCGAGTCACGTCGAGCACGCTATTCAAAGCAGTCCGACGACTGCGGCTGCGACGAGATGTCAGTGAAGAAGCCCTTGGAGTTCAGTACTGGGGCTCGTGCGTGGCGCAGTCCGGAATCCGGCCAGCAGGTCGAGATGCCGGGTGTCTCGCTCGCTCGACTCCTCACCGTCCTACAGGCAGACAGCGGCGGTGCGATCAAGCAGCGCTCGGTCAACCGCGCTCGCGAGTACACCGACCGGCTCGACGCGGCTCTCAACGAGGGCAACTGGGAAGCGGTCTACCAGATCGCTCCCGACTTCTACGACGAGACCGGTGACCTCTACGAGAACTTCCTCGAGGCTGCCGGCACCGCGCGCTTCAGCGACGCGTCAGACGCCTATACCCAGATGGAGACGGGCGTTCTGTCTGCCACCACGGCCGCCGACGCTCTCTACTTCGGCGAGGACTTTGACGAGGATGCTCCGGTGGAGTCGACGGTCGAGCGTGCCAGCGCTGCCGCTACTTTCGACCTCAAGCGAAAGAACTGGGTCGAGAAGACTGGTGGACTGCCGAAGTACATTCGGAAGATCGCCGACCACCTGATCGCTCGCGGCATGACCGAGAGCCACGCTATCGCCTCGGCCGTCAACACGGTCAAGCGGTGGGCGCGTGGTGGTCCGGCGGCCAAAGGTAACAAGGGTCACGTCAAGCCTGATACCGTCGCCAAGGCGGTCGGCGCTCTGGCCGAGTGGGAGGCAAAGAAAGCAGCCGCCCACCTCCTCGCGCCTCGTGGGGTATCGGCCTGGAGTGCCTACACCTCGCAGGAGCGTTCGAAGCTCAAGGCTGCCGGGTACGCGATGAAGGACGGCTCATTCCCCATCAACGACGAGGATGACCTGAAGCTGGCCGTCCTCTCCATCAGCCGGGCTAAGAGCCGGTCAGCGGCACGAGAGTTCATTACGCAGCGTGCGGTTGAACTCGACCGTCCCGACCTCCTCCCGGAGGGCTGGGCGCCCGCATCCGTACCGGATCGACTCGACGCTGTGGCCTCCACGGTGATTTCGGTGTCTAACGATGTACGCACCCAGGAGCCAGCCGAGCTCGGAGGAGTGGCCCTCCTGGAGTACCTCTCGACGCAGATGCTCGAAGACTCCCGGCCTAAGGTCGCGGCGCTCGTCGCCTCGGCCGGTGCCGCCCTCGCTGCTCCCGTTGCTCCGCCGAAGGGTTGGTTCGCTGACCCGAAGCTGAAGGGCGTGACACCGCTTACCGTCACACCAGAGGGGAAGGTCTACGGCCACCTCGCAACGTGGGATGCCTGCCACCTGGAGCTCGGGAAGAAGTGCGTCACCGCCCCTCGCTCCCGCTCCGGCTACTCGCTGTTCCATCTCGGCGTAGTAACGACGGAGGACGGCTCAGACGTCTTTACCGGCCGGCTCGTGGCTGCAACGCCGCACGCTGACCCGGTGTGGGGGCTGAACCCGACGCTCGTCCACTACTCGGATACCGGCAAGGCGGCTGCAGACGTGCGCGTAGGTGAAGACATCTACGGCATCTGGATCGCCGGCGCCCTCCGTCCAGACGCGACTCCCGCGCAGGTGCGCACCCTCAAGGCCAGCCCGCTCTCGGGCGACTGGCGTGAGGACCCGCGCAGCGGCAAGCTCGAACTGGTTGCCGCGCTTGCGGTCAACTCGCCCGGCTTCCCGATCCCGCGCCCCACGGCCCTCGTGGCTTCCACCGGTTCCGTCTCCTCGATGTTCGGAGTAGGAATGGTGGCACCGAAGTCGGTCGTCAAGCCCGGTACGAAGGGTGCGTTCTCCACCAAGGACCTCGCCTACCTGAAAGAGCGCGCGGCAGCGGTCAAGACGTGGGCACTCGATGCGCAGCAGCTCTCGACGCTCCGTCGTTCTCAGGCCGAGCGGACGCTAGCAAGTTTCGCTCGTCAGCGTATGCTGGAGTCATTCGCCTCGACAATCAAGGAGATCCGCTGATGGGATGTAACTGCGGCAAGCCCAAGCCTGGCCCTAACGGAAACCAGAAGCCACCGGCCGTGACCCCTTCCGCCCGAGCCCTCGTGGCTTCGGCGGGAGGGGCGGCAGGGCTCGCTGGCAACTTCACCCACGTGGCGCCGAACGGTAGCCGCACGTCCTTCGGGGACATTCTCGGTGCTCGTGCTGAGGTTGCCCGCCAAGG
>Ga0209414_1001257_pt1 | contig 12027 bp, 12 predicted proteins | sample LakVidmifraction_4_FD_181154 | JGI IMG/M metagenome (GOLD analysis project Ga0209414, IMG submission 181154) | Hypersaline microbial communities from Lake Vida, Antarctica - Brine Hole Two &gt;0.2 micron (SPAdes) (version 2) | ecosystem: Environmental > Aquatic > Non-marine Saline and Alkaline >... | reverse complement strand
CTTTAGCCAGTACTCTTTATCTCTCTCAGTCAAAGTGACAACCGAATCACAATATCGCGCAGCCAGCTGACGGGCTACACGTCTTCCTTTTCTTCCTAAGTCACTATTGAAGTTAAAATGCTCCCAGCATATATGGTTTACTGGCAAACCTAAAGTAGCGGGTAAGGTAAATAAAACAGACATTGTCTCTACCACTATTAGCGTGTCAATGCTTTCTTGTTTTAGCAGTTTTCTTATTTTGTGAATGAGCTTAGGTGTGCGATATAAAGTACGGCCTGGCGTATTGAATAGCGAAACTATCTTAATATCTTTATTTATAGGAAAAAAAGGTTTATCACCACATGAAATACTAGCTAACACTATCTCATAACCTACCTCTGACAGCCCGTTAGCAAGCATAGAGCCTACACGCTCAGTACCGCCCGCATGGTTGAAGTTCCCACCTAATATTAAAACTCTCATAAAAAGCCTTTTGAATAAATTTATTAATAGTATTTCAGAAAACCTTATAAAGCCTCAATAACTTGATGGTTAAAGAAGGGCAAAAATAAAATAAAAAACAAAATAATTTTATTTTAAGACTAAGTTCACTTTTAGCTAACATAATATTTTTGAATATAGTTTTTCTTATAGAACCAACAATAAATTTATCCGTTTTGTTATCAGGATTAACGACCATCCTATTTATGTAGTACAGCGCCTCAAATCTAATTTTTCTACTTGCAAGTAATTCATTACTATTATTAAGTTGAAGCTCTCTAAATACTTTTCGTTCAAAAGAAACCCAGCCCTTATGAAACTTCATAAATTCTTTTCTATCAAAAACCTTCCTAGTTAAGCTATTAGCCTCTGTTTTATCAAATATGTAAAGAATAGAATCAATGTTGAAGACCGTTCTAGCATTAACAAAAATATCTAAATTATACATAGCATCTTCTGATACCCTCAAATCAGGGAATCTAAATTTTTTAGCCAAATCCGATTTGATACATTTACACCAAGGAGAAGAGATAATTTTATCTAACAAATATTCATGAATAGGATCATCTATTAAGTCAATATTACCTGAGTCACTTGAAAAATCTAAGCTACGATTGGTATTAGTTACCATATAATGCTTAAAGAGTAGAACATCTACTTTTTCTTTTGATTTAATTATAGTATAAAAAGTATCAAGAGCATTATCTAAAAAGTAATCATCAGCATCCAAAAAAATCACATACTGGCCTCTAGCAAAATCTAACCCTTTATTTCTAGAAGCTCCTGGACCAATATTATAAGGGTTACTAAGTAAAACCAAATCAGAACTAGAGCTATCGTTTCTTATTCCTTCTACAGAAGAGAACGAATCATCTGACGAGCAATCATCTATAATAATATGCTCAAAACTTATGGAGTTACTTTTAAGACTTCTTATAGCTCTTGAGAGCTTTTCTCCGGAATTGTAATTTGGTGTTATTACTGAGAATAAAACATCTTTACTACTTTTATTTTTTATAGACATATATACTATTCTCTATGATAGTTAATTATCGTCAATTAAATTATTTATCAAGAAGCTAATAGACTTATCTTTTAGTAATAGTAACTTCTCTTTCCCTAAAGGTTGTATGCATTTTATTTTACTAATGTTTTTGTTTATGCTGATCGGATCATATATTAAATTATCCAACCCTCCTATCTGACTGAGCAAAGACTCAAATCGTGCAGCCCCACGCTCTTTGTTTACAATTACTAAGAATGGTTTATCAAAAATTATCGAAAACACCATTCCATGAAATGAATCAGTTAGTATAAAGCTTGCATTAGCAAATGAAGCCAGCCAATCTTCAACTGGTGGCATTATATAGTCTTCAATATTATAATTTTTTAGTAATATTGAATCTTTCTGTGACTGACAGGTGTAAGTATGCGTAAACAGACTTTGTGATAAGAGCTGTGCACTGTTATGTTTTTCTTGATTTGCATCTAAAAAGTAAGTAAAAACGCCATTATTTTTGCCTTTTTTATACCTTTCACCTATTAATTCTAGGTAATCTTCTTTATCTAAAAGCAATGTTGGATCTAACGTATATGTACTACTAACACTTAGATGATCCTTACATAACTCAATACCTGATTTTTCTCGGACAGATATCGCATCAAATGAACTAGCCAGCTTAGCACACCTTTTAGTTTGTTTGTTTGAATACTCCCAATTATCTACACCAAATGATGAGGCATAGGCTATTCGTTTTATTTTTTTATTATCCTTTAAAAATTCTAAATAATAATTATAAATATTTGGTGAGTAAGCAGGTCGCCATGTTTGATCACTTCCCACAACAATTACATCATATTTATTAGTTTTGAAGTTATTTTTTAAACCACTGCTACTATTTATATATTCAGACTGTGAAATATTTTCATCTATAAAAAGCTGAGTATTTTGTAAAATATATGATGTATAACTTTCAATATTTATTGGGGTATTTTGCCTACCTACAAATTTTTTAGCACAACGATAGAAAAACCTTGTTTTTTTATAAAGAAAGCTAGGCTCAGGAGAATCGTAATTAATAGTAACTACATCGTGGCCCATATCTCTCAAAAATTTCTGCATAGCAAAAGCTTGCATAATTCCACCGTAGTTTTTACCTATCGGTAGTGTGAGAATAGATATTTTCATTTTTACAACCTATAGTTAATTATGCTATGATTTTTACTATTAACAAATCTTAATGAGATACAAATATTTCATCTGTTGAGTTGCGAGAAGAATATGCAACACTGTAGCTTTCTTTCAAGCAACCTATCCCGATCATCATAATTAAACGTTCGTTATCAGGAATAGCTGATACTCGCTTAACTTTTTTTTCTAAAAAAGATGGATAGCATGTATTTAGAGGACAAGCACCAAGACCTGCAGCATGTATAGCAAGCAATAAGTTCATCGAGAATAATCCACCGTCAATAAAAACTTGATTGCTTTCATACAAAGTAAAGGCTTTAGCATCTGCAGTTACTATAATAAGTTTATCAATCAGATGAGTAAACCCACCGTTACCGTTTTGATATGACAATATTTCTCTTATTTCGACCTTATCGCTATAATAATGAGCTTTCCAACCTTGTCTATTACAAACAGAGGGTGCGCTTTTAGCAGTTTCTACAATTGAGTATAAAACACTATCTGGAATAGATTCGTTTGAAAAATCTCTTACACTAACCCGACTTTGTGTAAATTGATTAAACTCTTGCAAATTCAAATTACTTGCTGATTTTTTTCTTATATATCTTAAACCTCCATTACCCGAAATACATCCATAATTTAAAAACTCATTCATAGTGAACTTGAAATCTTCAGAAAACTCAAAACTTTTAGTTTCGTTAAGACTCATATACTCTGAAAGTGTCTTTCTGATAGAGAATACTAAATCATCAGCACCATGAAGCTTTTCGTATTTTCTTGTTTTTTCTATAATGTCAAGTATCTTAGGCTGACCGAATCCCAGCCTTGATTCAGGTAAGGCTAAGCCTTTTTCTATTATATGATAATGTTTAGTTAAGTAATACTTTAAATGTACTTTATCATCATTCAAGGCATTTTCTTTAAAGGAGTATTTCAAATGATGACTTATATCAACAAACTTTGTATAAAGCTCACCAATATGTGTTCTATAAAAAATAAAACTACGAGTTTTTCTTTTAAATATGCTTAGCACAATAACCTACCTAATAATAATTTATTTTAGACTTAAGATCGCTTTTTCGCTTAGCATCTTCAGTATACGTAAGAGTAATAAATAGTAGATCTCTTGCAAAAGTACCAGTTCATTGACTTCCACTAACGGAGTTACAAGAACTAGCAATGACTTATGCAAGAGGTCTAGGGCGTGTCCCTAATCTGGAAAAGTAAATATAAAGCCTTTAAAATATGGAGACTATTTACCACATGGCTCTCTAAATTATGTCAAGAACAATGCTTACAGATAATATATGGGAACAACTACAGCTTACTATGAAAGCTCATGGCTGTCACACTTGGAAAAACGACAGACAGGTCATGGAAGCCATATTGTGGAAACTGCGTACAGGCGCGCCGTGGCGCGACATACCACTGGATCTTTGCCCTTGGAAAACTGCCTATAATCGTTTTAATAGGTTATCCAAAAAAGGGTTGTGGGAGCAATTTTTTTTGACCTACGAGCGAGTATTGATGAAGAATGGGTATTCGCAGATGGAAGCTACATCCGCTGTCATCAACATTCAAGCGGCGCAAGACGAGGAGAGCTTCGAGCCACTGGAAAGTCTCGAGGTGGAACAACCACCAAGATTCATCTCGCCGTCGATTCGCATGGAAACCCGATTGATTTTAAAATCACTGGGGGTGACGTCCACGACAGCCAAGCGGCAAACGACATCATAGAGATGTTAACGGATGCGACCTACTTTATTGCTGATAAAGCTTACGATTCTGAAGCTATTAGAACCAGGCTAAAGCAAGATAACATAAGCCCTGTCATCCCTAAGAGAAAAAACGCTAAGCAACCTGACCTAGAATTTGATCACTATTTATATAAGTTAAGACATTTAGTTGAAAACACGTTTGCAAGGTTAAAACACTTCCGTAGTATTGCGACTCGCTACGAAAAACTAGCTCGAAATTATAAGTCTATGCTGTATTTGGCTTGTACTATGATTCATTGCAAACTGAATTAGGGACACGCCCTAGTATATCGCGAAAATTATAATCTTAGTATCACCTAAATTCCCATGATTATTCATAAGAGAATAATTCTTTTATCCATTATGAACACTCTTAATATTTTTTGAAAATATCATTAGTAATTTTAGAGAAATAATCTTCAGGCCATAACTCGGGATTATCAATTAGAAGCTTTCCTTCAAACGAATAACGATAATATATTATCACAAATCTCATGATTTTTTCAGGAGAATATAGCTGCAAGCTGTCTTTTTGAATATCTCTTAATTCTAAAAAGCTTTTTAATTTATAAATATTTGGAAAGTCTTCATAAGATATTTTGCTAAATAAATAAAATGGTTTATTCATTATCACTGCTTCATAACCAGCTGTGCTAGTAATAGAAATAAACCTTGGAGAAGCTCTAATCAGTTTTTTTATATTGTAATCAAAATGTATTAAATGCACACCTAGTAAAGCTTATTTTATTATAGAAACTCTTATCCTAAGCACCCCGAGCACTGATATGGTCTTTGAAATGGAGATAGCTACCAACAGGTAGAATTATTTTGAATATTGCGGCAATCCTTAATTTCACCTTCTGCTTATTAATTTAGCGTAACTTTGTAACATTACAACAAAGACCGTTCCCAACCCTTCCAATTATTTGGTGTTAATACTCAAAATTAGAATTACTGATATATAATATCCCATGAAATTATCATAACACTTTACTAAAGATTTAGAATCATGCTCAATAAAGCAAGATTCTTATGGAATAAATAATTCATTAGAGATAACCTTGGAAGTACCGTGAAAATTGATAAGAATACTGACTTTATAAACACATAATCATACTATGCCCTCGAAACCTTTATCAATATAGTTTATAGCTTCATCAACATTGATTTTGATACATCCTCAAAACGCTCTTTTTCAAAGATTTGTTTGTTTTGTAAGTAACATTAAAAAATGCAGCATGGAAAATTTAATCATTAAATTATTTTGATATCTTTATTTATTAGATGTCATCAAATTCCCTAGGATAAATTATTAATAACTATATAAAATATTTATTAACTACATTTAAACTACTAAAACAGTTAAGAGTACTTCCCAATAAATTAATACCTATCTACCGCCTTACCTGGAACTGTAACTCCTTTTTTATATGGTACAAAATAATTACTAAGATTATTTTCATTTACTCCATTAAGCCAAATAGAAATTTCATCAATACTTCTTACCATTACGTTTTTTTTATCATTTAAAGCCTTATCTTTAAAAACTGAAATTAATTCTATAGAAGACTTGTTAATTAAGTTTGGTTTAGAAAAGAACTTAGCTAAATTAATTTTAAGTCTTAATATTTTTTTAGGATACATTTTTCTACAATAGATAGGGCTATCAAGACTTTTTAACAACTCTAAATAATCCTGATGAACTCTATCTTTTTGTGATAATAAATCAAAACCCAATATTTCTCTTGCTAGCTCTGAAACATCATTCTTATTCGCATTAATAAATTCGGAAACAACAAATTTAGAATAAACAGAATCAAAATTAAGTTCAGCTAAACATGTTATGGTGTCGTAAGAAGTATATTGATACCCTTCAACAAAAACTATTTTTTTATTAATAGATGCCGCAAATATCACTGCACTAGAGAATGTGCATGCAACAATATCTCTGTAACTCGATAATAAATAAAACAAGTCATGGAAAAACCTATCATTATTATCGTTACCAGCAGTTATTGGTTTAACTCCTTTTTCTTTCCAAAACTGCATGGACTCCTTTACTCCTCCTTTTACAAGGATAGACCAGTCTGAAGTTATATCGTTTTTCACCTTATTATAAAGCAACTGATCATTAGCTCTACCTGGTGGAGGACCAATAATTAATGTTCCAATTCCTTCTATTAAATTATTTTCATTAACTAATATTGACCAAGGATGAGCCATTAACAAGCATGGCTTTATATTCTTTGATCTTTCAAAAATTCTAGTGTTATATGCCCAATATATAGGTTCAGCAGAATATACATCCATTGGATGATGACAATGCTCAAAATCTATACCATGCGATACGCCAACAGGTACAACATCATCTCTATTACAACCCATATATTCATTGAATATATGACCGACACCTTTTCTACTTGATAAACCGTAAAAAAAGCTATAGTTACTTAAAGTTTTTATATCCAACATGACCTCACATATTCTAAAAGTAAATTAATAGAAACTGGGAATATTATTAATTTATCAAATCAAGTGTTACTGCAGTATTAGCCTTTATTGGCTTTATTGTTTTAGCACCTAATATCTCATCAAGATACTTAGGAGCCAACCCAAACCCAGGTCTTACACTGCGCACTGAATCCTCAGTGATTGTGTCACCTGCTTGCATATCCTTCACAAAGTATAGAGAGCGTCGAAACTGAGTATTAGCTTGCTCACTGGCTTTACGTCCGTAATCAATTTGACCGAGCGCGTGCCAAGCTGTTTTACTATCGCGACAAAGTGCTGTCAAATCTGCTGGTTCTAATGAAAAACTATCATCAGGCCCACCACCATTACGATCAAGCGTAAAGTGTTTTTCTATAATAGAAGCGCCAAGTGCTACACTAGTTATAGCTGTAGTATTGTCTATAGTATGATCAGACAACCCTGTGACCAAACCAAAACGTGTCTTCATGTCTGTAATGGTGCGCAGATTATAATCTTCAGCCGGTGCAGGGTAGCTACTCACACAGCGCAAAATAGCGAGCTTTTTACAGCCATCTTCACGCGCAGCATTGATTAATTTATGATTTAGTTCAGTACCTGTTACATTTATAGAAGAAGTCATGACTGTATCTCTCTAACTAGCATAAAAGCTTCAGCTGCATGAATACCAACCGTATAACCTCGATGTTTAGCCAGTAATTCTATGTGTTGTAGACTGCGTGAATGAGGCACCTCCCGCATTTCTTCATGATAGGCTTTTGACGCATCCATCTTTACCGACAAGTAATCAGTTATATCTACAAATACATTAGGTACGAAAGGCATCAAACCCGGAGTCTGCCACTCGGTGCTTGAAAGCACTTCAAAAGCATAGATGGTTTTCACACAAAAACCCGGCTGGGGGCGGCAAGCGGTCATAACTACTTTATGTGTTACTTGGTGGTCAATATTCAAGTCACCGATATGGTGAGTATATATCACTTCTGGATTTATCTTGGAGATAGTAAATTCAACCTCTTTAACAATATCTAAAAGCGGTACCGCATCCATACGATTGTCAGGAAAGCTTAGGTTGGTAAAAGAGCTAACCCCTAAAATTTGAGCAGCTTGTTGTGCTGCACTTAATCGGTCTGTTACTTCTTCATCTAAAACTTCACGCGAACCAACACCATCAGTCATAAATAAAAGATGTACCTCGTCACCTTCTGCTACGTGACGAGCAATGGTTCCACCGCAACCCAGTGCTTCATCATCTGTATGAGCAGCTACTATAAGAATTACTTTACTCATCAAACAAATCCCAGCTGGTTGGTGTACCGCGTGTAACCGCTACTTTTAAGCGTTTTCCAATAATCTCATGCTCATATTTAGGTGCTAAACCAAAGCCTGGTCTGATACGACGTATGCACTCTTGAGTAATTAAACTACCTGCCGGTATATCTTTAACAAAATATACTGACCGTCTAAATCTTACGTTAGCTTCTTCAGCTGGTTTTCTTTCATAGCCCGCCTCTCCAAGTGATAGCCAAGCATCATTTGTCTGCTGAATTAACGCCTTTAATTCACTAGGCTCTATGGAGAATTCTGAATCTGGGCCTTTATCATTTCTATCTAAAATAAAATGCTTTTCAATGAGTGTTGCTCCTAAACCTGTGGCAACAACAGAGGCAGTGTTCGAAATAGTATGATCAGACAATCCTATTTGTATTCCAAACTTCTTTCTCATGTCAGGAATAGTTAATAAATTAGACTGCTCTACAGGTGCAGGGTAACTACTAAGACAATGGAGTAATATTAAATCTTTACAACCTGCCTCTTGTGCGGCTGTAACCATCTCAGTTATCTCTTCAAGATTAGCCATGCCTGTTGACATAATCATAGGCTTTTTTGTGGAGGCTACATATCTGATTAACGGTAGGTCTGTTGCTTCAAATGATGCTATTTTATAAGCGGGTACATTCATATCTTCCAGCAAATCAACCGCCGTTTCATCAAAAGGCGTAGAGAAACAGGTTATATCTATGTTACGCGCATGATCAAACATAGCTTTATGCCATTCAAATGGAGTATGCGCCTGTTTGTATAAATCATAAAGTTTATAGCCATCCCATAGACCACCCTCAATCATGAAATCATCTAAATCACAATCAATGGTCATAGTATCTGCAGAGTAAGTTTGCAACTTTATGCCATCAGCTCCACACTTTTTGGCCGCTGTAATAGTATCAAGTGCTTTTTGCAGCACACCATTATGGTTTGCTGATAGCTCTGCCAATATATAAGGTGGAAAATTCTGACCTATTTTTCGACCATTAATTTCAATGTATGACATTTATAAATCCTTTAATTTAATTTTTACTCTAGCAGTTACTTCACCTGCTGTAAATTCTGCCTGATCAAAATCTATCTGATATAGACCTTTTTCCATAAAAGCTTTTGGATAACCGGGTGCATCTAACATACGTATATAGTCATATACTTGTTCTAAAGTTAAATCATTAGGTATTTCACTTTGCTCAGGTATTCTTCGTTGAAAAACGACAGCTTCACCTTGCTGTGCAGTAGGTTTCATTTCATCTGAAATTATTTCAGTAATCATTTGCCACGCAGTTTGACTTGCACGATTATAAATAGCTTCTGCACTTCCTTCTAAACCAAGCGGTTTCTTTAAATAAACTGGCCCAGTATCTAAGCCTTTTTCCATTTGTAATGCCGTTAAAACCGTAGCTTTATGGCCACGAACAATAAGGTTTTGTAAGGGTGAGCCACCTCGGCCATAAGGAACATCGGTCATGTGAAAACAAACACACTCAAACTCAGTAAGAATCTTGACGGGTACAATCCAGCGCCAGTGAGGAAAAAAAATATACCTAGGCGAAAAGCCTTCTGATAACTTTTTGTTTAATTCGGCTGGTGTAGAGACATAAGCCCAGTTACTAGAATTTTTATCAAAAAAACCAGTGAATAGTTCTTTATTCCAGTCCCCTACTGCAGCAATAATATAGTTCATAAGTTATTTTTAACCAACTCCATAGAAAGCACTTTATCACTATCTTGGTAAAAGAAACCATCTGTAGAGAATCCAAACTTTAAATACAAGTTCTCTGCTATTTTGTTTGACTCATAAACTTCTAAGCTTAAAGTTTCAAGAGAAATAGAGTTATTAAAAAATGCTAAAGCAGACTCCATTAATATAGACCCTGTTTTATCTATTTTTTTATGCAGATTAGCGTATAGACCAAAAACCGCACTGTGCATTACCTGATTAATATCAGTAAAGTAGATAACGCCAGCAAATTTTCCTTTGTATTTGACAAGGAAATATTTCTTTTCATCGTTATATTTTAATGATTTAATAAAATTTAAATGTTGGCACTCATCGATAATATTTTGACCATGCATCTGCTCCCTTACTTTTGGATGATTACGCATTTCAAGAATATCAATTTTGATTTCATAAGATAAAGTGGTAAAATCTAGTAACTCTACTTCACCAAAACTAGGAGTATTTACCTTCATAACTATAAGCCTTTTATTAGATATTCTGCAACTCTTTTAGCCCCTAATCCATCAGCAACTAACATAGAACGGATGGCCGTAGTTGATAACCATTTTTCCGTACTCGCTATTAAATAACCTAGCTCATTTATATTACCGAGCAGCTTAATAGCACTGTCTTTCGCTAAATATTCTGCTATTTGTCGTTGGTTTTCTGCAATCACTAGCTGAATGGTCGGCAAACCTAAACAGCAACGCTCCCAAGTTGTAGCACCCGCTGCACCTATAGCTAAGTCTGCATTACTCATCAATTCTGCCATATTATTAACATTAACTTCTACCATAGTTTTTACTAGCATGTCAGCTGCTTGGTGTTGCACTGATTTTAAGTGCGGTGCAGTTGAACCCATGACTACTATAATTTCTATATGTGGGTGCAATTCCACACCAGCCAGTTGCTGTAGTATTTTTAATGTGTAATTATCTGGATCTGCGCCACCTAGCGTAATTAAAATACTACTTATAGAGGCATTATTTTTACGTCGATCAAGACTATATTCACGCCACAGAGCAAATTCTGGTCTTAATAATGCATAGTTAGATCCTGCTAAAACTTTACAACTCTCAGGCACTAGACTCTGATATTTTTCAACTGTCGATCCGTAGTTTTGGTCCAGCAACAAATCAGCTAAATGCTCTCTATCTCCTAAATCGTCAATCACCAAAAGCTTTTTATAGTAGGACTTTAATGCTTGTTGCCAAGTCTTGTCTAATGCATAGTGATCAACCACTAACCAGTCTGTCTGTAGTTCCTCTAAAATAGGTAGACAATCTTGTGCGTCTTGCTGTTGCGTAGTACATAGCCAACCAGAATGAAAAAGCTGATTTTGTTCGTTTGGTAATATGTTGCTTTTTAGGTTAACATTCTTCTCAGAACCAATTTTATAAACCTCAAAACCAGACTGCCGGATTTTTTCTATTAAATTGCCGATATGATCGCGGCAAATAAAATGACATTCAGCACCTTGCTCCGTCAGTGCGTCAGCCAAGGTCAGGCAGCGCATCACATGGCCAGTGCCCATTTGAATAGAGGCGTCAACGCGAAATACACAGATCAAAAAATGTCACCATTTTGTTTTAGCGCTTGGAACATCAGCTCTGCTCGTTTCCAGTCATCAAGTGTATCTATATCTTGCACTAAATAACGCGGTAATTGATAAGGGCTCGCAAACTGTGAAAACAGAGGCTTCTCCTGCTTAAAAGCTTCTGCTCCACCCCAATAAAATTGGCCTGCATCATGGTAGGCTTCTTCTAAATCTTGTGAACGCTTATTAAACTGACCAGGTTCGAACATTTGAATGCGTTTATTTTGGGTGAGTTTAAACGCTCTTTGAATGGGCGATGCAAAATTAGTAACTGTGAAACAATAATCTGCTTGAGTTTGTTGCAGCTGTTCGTAAGCTTGAACAATTGCTTCTGGTTGTACAAAAGGAGCTGTGGCGTACAAACAACACACCAGCTGTGGATCAAATCCTTGCTGCACAAACCATTCAATAGCATGACGGATAACAGGAATAGTGCCTGAGTAGTCATCAGAAAGCTCTACTGGTC
>Ga0209414_1001256_pt1 | contig 12035 bp, 10 predicted proteins | sample LakVidmifraction_4_FD_181154 | JGI IMG/M metagenome (GOLD analysis project Ga0209414, IMG submission 181154) | Hypersaline microbial communities from Lake Vida, Antarctica - Brine Hole Two &gt;0.2 micron (SPAdes) (version 2) | ecosystem: Environmental > Aquatic > Non-marine Saline and Alkaline >... | reverse complement strand
AAAAGAAGGATAGTTTACCAGATTCTTTATCACATCATCAAATAAGGTATTGGTGGTTTTCAAGATGCGTTTCTCAGCCTCATCCACACCTTCACTGGTCCAGGACAAGCCATCTTCATCGATGCTCTTGCAAAGCAAACTCACAAGAAACGGATATCCACCGGTATAGTAGTACAATCTTTTAGAAACCTTTGCGATATCCATTCCCTTTAGATGCTGAGCCACATATTCCTCAAGCATAGTCGCAATCTCGAAGGCCGAAAAGCTCATATCCACATCAAAGCGAGTGGCTATGTTCCAAGGGCTGTTGTACCTGTGCTTCTCCTCGGGGCGGATCTTCATTCTCAGATTCTTGATATCATGCACACCAGCGAGTATTACGCTCTGGAAGGTGAACTGAGGATTCCTCTGCGTATTTTTGTTAATGTATTGATCACGAAGCCATCCCAAAAATGTCAAAAACAACTGATTATCACAGACTTTGTCAACCTCATCGATGATCAATACCACCGGTCTACCAGCTTCCTGACAAAGTTGGGTGGTCCGCCTGCCCAAATCCTTCAAAGGAAATCTCTCGTCGATCTCTTCTTCAAACAAGTGGGCAAGCTCTGCATGTTGCTCAAGCAGCATACTATGAAAATCATCCCTGAGGCCATCTGCAAGAATATCCAAAGAGGCAAAGTACTCGTCCTTTCCCTCAAAGCTCAATTTCAATACTATGCATGTACCCAACAACCTTTGGTAGAGGAGCTCAAGCGTAGTGGTCTTGCCGTATTGTCTGGCACGGTTGATGATGAAGTACTCGCCTGCTTCCACATACTCAGTGATGATGTGATCGATTTTTTTGTTGGTATCGACCATATAATGAACAGAGGGAATACAAGGACCGGTCACATTGAAACATTTCTGATTAACCATGCAAGATATTTCCTTTTCAGCACAATTTTGTAACCGAGATAAAGCTTATTATAGCATGGATTACCATGTTTCTCAATCAATGAGAAAATTCATACCCGTATGAGAAAATTCATACCCGTATGTTAGGCACCATAGGTCAATGGTATTTGCGCATGTTTTAAAGATAAGGTCGCACCATATTATTCCCTTCTTTTCCTTCCTTGACCCTAGCCGAAAAGGGGTTTCTTCACTATTATCGTTAGCAAGCTAACAATTAAGAGGAGAGAGAACCTATGCCCCATCACAACCAGCATATTGTCCTGACCCTGAAGATTCTCACCAACCTCTTCAATCGCAAGTTCGAAGAGGGAATACGCAATGAGGTAAAGAATCCCATCACCCCGGTACAGGCCCAGATCCTCAGCTTCTTTGGAAGTACCAAACGGGCATCCATACCCCAGAGGGAGATCCAAAAGGAATTTGGCATACGTGGTTCCACGGCTGCCAACATCCTGCGCCTGATGGAGAACAACCATCTCATAGTACGTTCACCCAGAGAGACCGATGCCCGACAGAATATAGTGACCCTGACCCCTACATCACAAGACCTATGCAAGAAGCACCTGGCTTTTTTCCAGGAGTTCGAACAGACCCTTCAAAGCGGTTTGACTGAAGATGAGCTCAGGCAGTTCTTCACCATAACCGAGAAGCTAAAGAAGAATTTGGAGTAAAGAGATACATCATGTTACAGAATGTAAGAAAACAGACAAAAGGCTATAGGATACCAAGCTTTCTGACCTCACTATTCGTAGTCCTGGAAGTAGTCATGGATGTCTTCATCCCCTACCTGATGGCCAACCTCATTGACCAGGGAATTGATGCAGAAAAAATGGACCGCATCTGGTATTGGGGTATAATCCTGCTAGGTTGTGCCCTTGTCGCCCTCATCTTTGGCGTCCTTTCAGGTTTTTTTGCAGCTATCGCCTCAACTGGCTTTGGCAAGAACCTCAGGCAGAAGATGTACTACTCCATCCAGGATTTTTCCTTCTCCAATATCGACAAGTTCTCCTCATCGAGCCTCATCACCCGCCTGACCACTGACGTGACCAATGTGCAGCGGGCCTACCAGATGCTGATCAGGGTTGCTGTGCGCAGTCCCTTCATGCTCGTCTTCAGCTTCTTCATGGCGAGCAGGCTCAACGCCAAGCTCTCTCTGGTCTATCTGGGAGCCCTCCCCCTGTTGGCCTTAGGAATGTTCATCATCATTAGAAATGCTTACCCCCTCTTTGTCAGGGTGTTCAAGACCTATGACAAGCTCAACTCTGTCGTGCAGGAGAATGTCCGAGGCGTACGCGTAGTGAAAGCTTTTGTCCGAGAGGACCATGAGACCGAGAAGTTCAAGAAGGTGTCGGACTCCATCTACCAGGATTCCAGCAAGGCTGAGAAGATCATAGCCTTCAACAGTCCCCTGATGCAGGGCCTGATGTATATCAGCCTGCTCACCATATCCTACTTAGGGGCCAAGCTCATTGTCAGCGACAGCATGACTACAGGCCAACTGATGAGTTTCATCACCTACACATCCCAGATCCTCATGAGCCTGATGATGCTCTCCATGGTCTTTGTCATGATCACCATCAGCAGGGCTTCTGCATTTCGCATTGAAGAGGTGCTCGCTGAAAAGAGTGATCTTTTTGACAAGGAAGGTGCCATCGCAACCGTTACGGATGCGAGCATTGATTTTGAAAGGGTAACCTTCAGCTACACCAAGACAGAGGACAAGCTCTGCCTCAGGGATATCAACCTGCACATCAATAGCGGAGATGTGGTGGGCATCATAGGCTCCACAGGAAGTGGCAAGACCAGTCTCATCCAGCTGATCCCCCGCCTCTACGATGTGTTCTCGGGTTCGGTGAAGGTAGGCGGCATTGATGTCCGCGACTACCAGCTTGAGTCCCTCAGGAATGCAGTAAGTGTGGTCCTACAAAACAGTGTGCTCTTCTCAGGGACCATCAAGGAGAACCTCAGGTGGGGAAACATAGAGGCCACTGACGAGCAGCTAATAGCCGCGTGCAAGATCGCACAGGCAGACACCTTCATACGGAGCTTCACTGACGGGTATGACTCCCATATCGAGCAAGACGGGTCCAACCTCTCAGGAGGACAGAAACAGCGGCTCAGCATAGCCCGTTCGATCTTGAAACAACCGAAAGTCCTCATCTTGGATGACTCGACCAGTGCTGTCGATACCAAGACTGACACCCTCATCAGACGTACCTTCAGAAATGAGCTCAAGGATACTACCAAGATCATCATCTCCCAGAGGATAAACTCCGTAAAGGATGCAGATCAGATAATAGTCATGGACGAAGGCAGAGTCCAAGCAGTAGGAAAGCATGCTGATCTGCTTACCAAGAGTGAGATGTATCAGGAGATTTACGAATCCCAGAGCAGGGAGGAGGCATGATGATGGAAACCAAAAAAGAAAATACGAAAGAAACAAAAAAATTGAAACTCGACAAGCATACGATGAGCCGTCTCCTGCAGTACATCTTCGTACCGTATAAGAAACGATTCATCCTCGTCCTGCTCTGCATTGTGGTAAGTGCTTTGGCAGGGGTCGGAGGGTCGCTCTTCCTCCGTGTCCTGATAGACGACTTCATAATCCCCCTCTCGAGCCAGGCCAACCCCTCCTTCATCCCCCTACTCCAGGCTTTGGCCATAATGGGTAGTATTTATCTTGCAGGGGTGATCGCAACATTCCTGTATAACCGCCTGATGATCACCATCGCACAAAGTGCGCTGAGGACCATCAGGGATGACATGTTCGCCCATATGCAACACCTCAGCATCAGGTTTTTCGATACCAATTCCCATGGGGACCTTATGAGCCTGTACACCAACGATACCGATACCCTGCGCCAGATGGTGACCCAGAGCATACCGAACATATTCTCTTCGTCCCTTACCGTAATAGCCATATTCTTTGCCATGCTCTTTACAAGCTGGCCACTGACGGTGGTGGTGCTCTTTTCGCTTAGTGGCATGCTTTGGATAACCTCCAAGATTGCCAAGAAGAGCGGCAAATACTTTATGGAACAACAGAAGTCCTTGGGAAAGACCAATGGCTTCATAGAGGAGATGATCCACGGCCAGAAAGTGGTCAAGGTCTTCACCTATGAGAAAGAGGCTGAGAAGTCCTTTGACAAGCTCAACGAAGAGCTCTTCAACAATGCGAACAAGGCAAATAGGTTTGCCAATATCCTCATGCCCATCATGGGCAACATCAGCTACATCCAGTATGTCATCGTGGCCATTGCTGGAGGGATGCTGGCTATCAGCGGATGGGGAGGGGTCCTTACCTTGGGAGCCATCGCAACATTCCTGCAGCTGAGCCGGACGATCAACATGCCCATCAACCAGATGGCACAGCAGCTCAACAGTGTGGTCATGGCCCTAGCAGGGGCAAAGCGTATCTTTGCCCTGCTCGACCAGGAGCCTGAAGTTGACGCGGGGTATGTCACCTTGGTCAACGCTGCCTATGATGAGAGCGGCTCGATAGTGGAGACAGAGGAGCAGACAAATTTCTGGGCATGGAAAAACCCTCGCAAGACGGGCTCCGATATGTACACCAAGCTTGATGGCTATGTGCAGTTCTTCAATGTTGACTTTGGCTACAACGAAGATACCTTAGTGCTTAAAGACGTCTCTCTCTATGCCCGCCCTACCCATAAGATCGCCCTGGTAGGCGCAACAGGTGCTGGCAAGACAACCATCACCAACCTGATCAACCGCTTCTATGACCTTGCTGACGGGAAGATCCGCTACGACGGCATCAACATCAACAAGATCAAGAAGGATGACCTGAGGCGTTCCCTTGGCGTGGTACTGCAGGATGTGAACCTCTTCTCCGGTACTGTCATGGAGAACATCCGCTATGGCCGCCTTGATGCAACAGACGAAGAGGTCATCGAGGCAGCCAAGCTTGCCAATGCCGACTCCTTCATCCAACTGCTCCCCCAGAGCTACGAGTCCGAGCTTGCTGGGGACGGCTCTTCCCTCTCGCAGGGACAGAGACAGCTGATCTCCATTGCCCGGGCAATCGTTGCCAACCCGCCGGTACTCATCCTTGATGAGGCAACCAGCAGCATTGATACAAGGACCGAGGCGATAGTCCAGAAAGGCATGGATGCCCTTATGCATGGAAGGACGGTCTTTGTCATTGCACATAGACTTTCGACTATCAGGAATGCCGATGTCATCATGGTGCTCGAGCAAGGCGAGATCATCGAGCGAGGAACGCATCAGCAGTTGATGGACAAGAGAGGCCAGTACCAGAAGCTCTATACGGGAGTGTTTGAACTGGATTGACGGACTCAACAGCCAAGAAAATAGTTTTCTTGTGAGAATAGGGCATTTCTGTTAATTAGGAATACAAGAGGCGCACTCGAAAGGGTGCGTTCTCTTTTAGTTGAATAATCATCTCCATTTCACATCAAAAGCATGAAGACAAAAAAACCCCCTAGGGAAAAGGAGGTTAAACCCTAGAGGGAACAAAAGGAGGTTAGAAAAAATCCGTTTCTGTGCTATAAGGTCCGACGGACGCAAAAGCATGTCGTTCTCTTTCTGGCTGATATATTACAAACAACAAGAAATTAAATCAAGACTTTTTTGCGTTTTTCTAAAAAATATTTTAAAGCTTTTATTTACATTGTCACTACTTAAATAGTGTCTATAGGTGATTTCGCAAAATCCTTGCAACTATAATCAAAATCATTCAGAGCTTGTTTCATTATTGTCTCAAGAGAAATTCAGCAATTTGCTTCCTTTACCATCAAAGGGTTCCCTGATAAGGGCAAAACATTTGTTCTCAGGCTCATACGTATGGGATACCCATACCTTCGCTCGGTATGTATCAGGAAGAGCGCATCCTCATCACACAAAGGTCATATGAGCAAAGATCTAGTATGAAGATGAAGAGAGTAAGATGGGGATAGAGGATTTCAACAACATACGATAAAACACATTATATGAGTATTGACACACAATATATGTTACTATATGCTTTAGGAATCATAAGGAGATTCCCCATGAACAAGATCAAAGAGCTTCGTACGCAGCTTCGCCTGACCCAGAAAGACATAGCAACCATGATGCACACTACCCAGCAGACCATTGGAAGATGGGAAAATGGAACTTCAGAACCAAGCCTATCGAACCTACGGGATTTGGCTTATGCATTGGGTACCACCACCTCTACCCTTATTGGCGAGAGCCAATCATCTAAGGAGAACTCCCTATTCAACCTGATATTCAGTCAAGAAAAGCTAGATCTGGAGGGGTTCTGGGGAAATGTAGGAATACTGCCTGCCAATCGGACTAAATCCATCTGGTACCCTATAACCCTAAATACCGTAAATCGTATTTTAGAAAGGAGTGAAGAGGGGATACCCTTCATGTTTGAAACCCTCAATAACAAGCTGGTCTTCATCAATCCCAAGCATGTCAAACGTATAGTCACCCTTGATGATGATGGGGCCGCCTTCCCCAATGACTGGGAACTCTCTTGGCATGAATCTGGCTGTGAGTCACCTGCGATCTTTGATGCCTTGGAAATATACTTGCAAGAGACCTATTGGGACGAAGATCCAGATCCTGACAACACTCTTTCTGCCCATCTACGAGCAGTGGTGGAGAAGCTTATAGAGGAACACAACCTCGATGAAGAGGCTATCATACAGCTGTTTTCCGGCATGCGAGTCGTTTATGCTGACGGAAGTATGGAATCACACACGCTGCAAGAGTTTGGCTCGATAATTTCCCTGTTCTTTGAATTTGATACCGGGGTCATCCCTTCGACAATGACTATTGATAATGAAGAGTATACCCTGAGTCTTCCTGTGGAAGGATTCTCTATTGTTGAATTCCCCCGGAAAAAAGTGATGGAGGCGATGGATGCGATGCATGAGGAAATGGAAATGTGGGAGATGAAAGATAGCAAAACCGAAGATGATACTAAACCGATGGATCTGAAAGATAGTAAAACCGAAGAGGTTGTACCCGAGGATGAATTAGGTAACGAAGGCAAGTAGGAATCAATCTTGACTCTCCTTCCCTTGCTGACACGAAAGGCCACAAGCGAAGTGTTGGCCTACGTAGTATGGGTAGAACGAAGAAGCTTTTCTCTGGTGGTGATGTACCTTGTTAGAGGATCATCTGTTCTGTTCAGAACAGATGATCCTTCGTTGTCAGCTGATGTGCTTATCCAAATACTCAACAAAGCTAGAAGCGATCAAGAGATGCCCCTCACGAGTGGGATGAATACCATCTTCACCGATAAGGGAGGCATAGTCACGACGTTGAAGGAATGCACTTCGGACGTCTACAAGGGCTGTTTTTGTCTCTTTCGCTATGGCATTGATTTTCAATGAGTAGAGCTCCTGAAAACGGGCAATGGTTTGTATATCTCCTTGTAAAAAGCTGAGAATAGCTTCTTTGTTCAAGCCATCCCTGCAGATATGATCAAAATAGCGTATCGAGTCAATTGGAGGCAACGTCATCAGGATCGGTTGGATTTTTTTAGATTTCAAAGTCTCCAATATTTCCTTCATAGTTGCAGCAAAGACTTCAAGAGGGGTATTGGGTGAAAATTCCCCAGTTGGGTTCTCAGCTATGTCAGCCCAGGGAAAATCACAATCATTGCCCCCATATTCTACCAGTGCAACTTCACAGGAAAGCCCTCGGGCGATAGATCGTTGCAGCATTTTAATCCCTTTGCCGATAGTACAGCCAAACAGGGAACTGTTATGGACTTCCAAACCATACGTTTGACTCAAATCAATAATAGGAGAATTTTCCAATACAGAGTATCGATTGTTGGATTTGTTGTAGATTACTCCTTTCAAGATGGAATCTCCAAAAATTCGTATTCTTTTTTGCATAAGGGCCTTCCTTGCTTCTCATACAACGATGTATGGGAATCTTTTGATGCGTATACTAGAAGTATATTGGGTTAAGTCTTACGACGAAATGGTATGTTTTAATCAATTGAGGCCGATGAGCATAGTGTGAGCTCTGGTATGGAAGTACTAGTACATGCTTTTTTGCCATACATTTTGTCCTGCCTGACACATATACGAGGAGACCAGACAGGGTCTTCCTAAACGGAAGCATCCCAATGGCGATTGGATTCTAAGGAACCGCATAGCACTGACCTGGAAGTTGTTCCTCAGCTCCCCTATTGCCTGTTTCCTTTGGGAAGAGAGGTCAAGGGCGCCGAATACTGATAATACTTGGGTGGTTGCCACTGGTTTAAACGCACCCCACGGATGAAGGTTCCTGTGCTCCTACCATGTATATGGCACTGGTGTTCATCTCCGCTATGTGTCCACAGCTTATCATGGAGAACTCATGGAAGGGTATTCATCTCGTCTTTCTGGAACATCTCGTACATCTTGCGGGTGTAGAGCCAGAGCTCATCGTGGAAGTAACCATTGCACAGTGAAGAACAAATGAGGATAGGACAGAAAAGGCCACTATAGCTGTGGAATACCTGCATGCAATCTTCAAGGATGCTGAGTCCTCCTCCCTGATTCCTGTTCCAAAACTAGAAAAACCTACCAATCAGTATGCCTATATACAGAAGGCAGCAGTTTCAATCAGAAAAATGATGAATCTCGATCAAGGTCAAATGGTTGAGGCGCAACAAATCATCGACTACATGCGTTCGTTTCCTATTGTGTTCATACCTGTCCTGTGGGGAGAAAAAGGGGATCAAGCATTGGTCATCAATTTGCAGAAGTTGCATATGTTCGGTTTATGCATAAACGTTGAGACAAAAATATGTGACTTCACCTTTTGGCTCTTACATGAGCTTGCACACATCCTTACCCCTGAACTGTCCAAAGAAGACGCTGAGATGTTTGCTGATTCTTTTGCAGGGGCACTGTTATTTCCTGAAGCCTGCGCCAAAGCTTTGATTAAAAGAATACTGAAAGAAGCAAAAACACGAACAGTAGCTCCAATCTGTATCTTCACGGCAATCAATAGTTTCCTTACTGAAAACGATAAACCCATATTGGATTTTGACATCTATGGTACTTCAACCAACTTCCTTAAGTCAGTACCCTTACTCAGCGATCTTCTGTTTAGAGTGAAGTCGCCTTCTGCACAAGAGTATATCAATGAGACTTCATTATATTTTGGTTCTGACTTTTGGGATGCACTAACAAAGTGGATCATTGAGAACAACAAGAAAGCCAGTGCCGTTCAAACAGTATTGAACATACCATTGAGCGATGCCAAGGAGGTATGGGCTTATCTCAGCAAAAGAAATAGCTGATCCATCCCAATACCTATTTCCGCCTAGGTGATCATCATTTTTCATACCATGAATACTAGGTCTCTCTTCAGCACAAAGCTGAAAGCCCAAAAGGAGGAGAGGTTGCATCTGCAACCTCCCCACCTATTTTTCTTCTAATTGTTCTTTTACGTTCTTCTTACAGTTCTTCTTCTACTCTTCTTTCTCTATGGGATTCTTCATATTGAATGGCTGACGGGTATTCTCCAGCACATCCCTCCATAGGGATCCCTCAAGATCCACATGGTTACGAGCACCTACTGCAACATTGATGGGAAGATGGACAAACCTGTTGTTCATCAGACCAATCAACAGCTGGGTCTTGCCAGCCATGGCCGCATGCACAGCATGAGCACCCAAGCGTGCACAGTAGATCGAGTCAAAGGAATCTGCAGGAGCACTTCTGATGATGTAGGAAGGATCGATGTACTTCACATTGCATTCGATGCCCTCTTTAGCGAAGAAATCACGAATCTTCTCCTTGAGGAATACACCGATGTCCTGGAACTTTACGTTGCCTGAAGCATCAGTCTCCCCTGTTTTGGGAACAAGGTCCTGACCAGCTCCTTCAGCGACCAAGACCACCGCATGTCTTCGGTCAAGGATACGTCGGCGCAAATTAGTAAGGAAGCCCATGGGACCCTCAAGGTCAAACGGACTCTCCGGTATCAGACAGAAGTTCACATCACTCTGGGCGAGTGAGGTATTGGCAGCGATAAAACCCGAATGGCGGCCCATCACCTTTACCAGACCAATGCCATTGAGGGCATTCTTAGCCTCGACATGCGCACCCCGAACAACAGGGACTGCCATCTGCACAGCAGTATCCATTCCAAAGGAACTCTGGATAAAGGAGAGGTCGTTGTCTATGGTCTTGGGGATACCGATGATGGATATCTTCAGGCCCCGTTTCTTGATCTCGTCGCTAATCTCAGAAGCACCACGGAGGGTGCCGTCACCGCCGATGGTCACCAGGATGTTGATGTTCAGCTTCTCCAAGGTATCGACGATCTCACCGACCTTCTTACCACCACCACGGGCAGAACCAAGGATGGTACCACCTTTCTCCTGAATATCATCCACCACATCGGGATCGAGGGGAATAAAAGGCCAAGGGCTGTTTTCCAGAAGACCCTGGTAGCCAAACTGCACCCCGCTGATCCTTCTGACCCCATAGCGGTACCAGAAGCAGCGCACAACAGCTCGGATGACGTTGTTCAATCCCGGGCAGGTACCACCACAGGTGGTTATCGCAGCATGGGTATGGGCAGGGTTGTAGTAGATCTTCTTACGGGGACCTGCAAGCTCCACCGTCTCGTTATGACGGGGTACCGGATGACCTTTCTCATCGATGTCAGTATCAATGCTATACAGGATATGGTCGTCATCAGAGACATAATCCGCCTGCCCGTCATTGTGGGTAGAGCTCATCAGAATAGGGGAGGAAATCTTCGCCTCGCCCAAGTTTGGAATGGTAAAATCAATCTTCTTGGAATTCACTACACACCTCCGTGGTCTTCATCCTCGTCAAACAAAAGGGAAAGGTTTTCCCTGAACTGCTCATAGGGCTTATCGAGGGTAAGCTTTGCCTCTTGTTCAAACGTCTCATACAGTTCAATAAATTGCTCGCCAAAGATGGTCAGGGTTGCCCCGTCGCGATTTGCCCCACCCTTTTTCCGGTCGAGAATAGCAACTCCCAAGCTTTTTTCCAGATTGCGGATCATCGCAAAAGCCTTGGAATAGGAGATACCCAGGACAGAGGAGCCCTTACGCAGGGACTTGTACTGCCGTATGTGCTGCAAGAGCCACAGCACCCCTATTCCCATGAATTTGTTGCCCTCTTCATCGACCAGATAGAGCTTTGTCTTTAGTTCCATGCTTCTCCTGCCGCCTGATAAACCAAGTCCACCAGTTCCTCTATCTTATCACACTCTACCGAACAATAGGCAAGACGCAACACGGTATCTGCGATGTTGATGCAACCAATCTGGTAATCATCCAACAAGAGCTTGCGCAAAACCTCAGAACTGCCCTTGCACTTGAAGGCCATGAAATAACCGCTGTTGAACGGATAGGGCTTGAGCAGCTGGTTGCCTTCATACTTCTTCAGGACCTTGGCAATGGTACGGTAGCGCCTCTCCATCTCACTGAAAGCTACATCTTTGTCCGCATGGTAGTTCTTTCCGTCACGCATCGCCTTCAAGACCAGGCTCTGCCCCGGACGGTCGCAGTTGGAGACCGTACTACGGATGATGCCCAAGGTCTTCTTGTTCAGTGCATCATAGTGATCAGAGCTCAGGGCCTTGCTCCCATAGGTCACAAACCCGATTCTAAAGCCCCAGACCATCTCTTCCTTGGTGGCTCCATCAGCCTTGACAGCAAGAATATTCTCATGCGCATCACACAGGGAGGCGAACAGGCTCTCTTTTTCGGTTTCTTCTTCAAAGAAGAGACCGAAGTAGGCATCGTCGGAGATGACCATCAACTTCATTCCATCTTCGGCAAGCTGGACAAGGGCCTCTTTTGTCCTCTTCATCTCATCCTTGCTGGGAGTGAAGCCTGTGGGGTTGTTCGGGAAGTTCAACAGGACGCGGGCTTTCTTTCCAGGGATGGAGGCAAGTGTCTCCTTGAGGCCATCCACATTGAAAGCACCACCTTCGGTGTAGAAAGGGAACGTCTGTATGGTTGCATTGACCTGGTGGGAGAAAATAAGCTCATAGTTGTCCCAAGCGAGGTCAGGAACAACCAGGGTATCACCCTCTTCAAAAAACAGCTGGGC
>Ga0209414_1001255_pt1 | contig 12040 bp, 12 predicted proteins | sample LakVidmifraction_4_FD_181154 | JGI IMG/M metagenome (GOLD analysis project Ga0209414, IMG submission 181154) | Hypersaline microbial communities from Lake Vida, Antarctica - Brine Hole Two &gt;0.2 micron (SPAdes) (version 2) | ecosystem: Environmental > Aquatic > Non-marine Saline and Alkaline >... | reverse complement strand
TTTGTGCTCACTTTTTGATGAATTCCCTTCAGTTCAGGTTTCCGAATGCTGACTGGGAATTAATTTTAAATAAAATATATTACCTGCACGGAATTATTTAAAAAGAAATATGAAACCCCATTTAAATTTGTTAATTTTAGAAGAGTTACGAGAGATTATTAAGAAACTCCCAACCATATCTTTCTAATAATAATCAAATTCGATTTAAAATGAAAAAAGCACTTATTGCCGTAGACTATAATCCTATTTCTGAAAAAGTGGTAGATGCAGGATATAAGTTAGCAAAACAGATGGATGCTGAAGTAGTTTTAATGCACGTAGTGGCAGATGTTGCATATTACGGGATAAAATATCCCACCTTTATGGGCTACGGAGGATTTGATACTTCCATAGATTTGAATTTAGCCACGGAAATGCAGAATGTGGCCAAAAATTACTTAGAGACCGTGGCAAAACATTTAAATGACCCGTCTGTTGGTACCCAACTGGGATATGGCGATGCCGCTGATGAAATATTAAAATATGCCGAAGAGTGGAAGGCCGATGTTATTGTTTTGGGGACGCACAGTCACAATTTCCTGGAAAAACTATTGTTGGGCGATGTGGCTTCCCTGGTACTTAAACATACCAAAGTCCCGGTATTTATGGTCCCGGTAAAAAAGTAACTGTTTAGATGTACTGCTGACTGCTGTTATTTAAGCTGATCAATGCTTAAAGTGGCTAAAGTTTAAAAAAACTTTGAGTAAAAAAGTTACCAATCATATTAGTACAGTTTAGTTGAAAATTAGTTGTTTGTGAACAAGTTAAAAATGAATACTGTTCTGTATTTCCGGTAAAATTGAGTCCTGCTTTACTTTAGGAGTTTTAGGCACTCAAAATTTCATGAACTGATTCGTTTCCTATTAATTGAGATCTTCCTGCTATAGAATTTTGACCTTTTTATCAAAAATATACCGGTTTTCCCCCATAGTTAAATTTTTAAAAAAACCTTTCCTTACACTTATTAACTTATTTTACAGCTTTATTTTTTTCTGTAAAGCTTGAACCAAAATATAATCTTTAAATGTAATTCTATGGAACATTTAGTAAAAGACTTAGACGAAAACATCCTTAAAGACTTTTCTTCAAAAATTAGGGGTGAAGTTGTTCTTCCTGAAGATGCATTGTATAATAAGCTGCGCACAGTCTATAATGCCAATATCGATAAACATCCGGGCCTTATCGTAAAATGCCTTGATGTGGCAGATGTTATCTATTCGGTAAATTTTGGGAGAGAAAATAATTTGCTGGTGGCCGTAAAAGGAGGCGGCCATAATGGGGGAGGACTCGGTTTATGCGATGACGGTATGGTGATAGACCTATCGGGTATAAAATATGTAAGGGTTGATTCTGCCGAGAAAACAGTTAGAGTTGGAGGTGGAAATCTTTGGGGCGAAGTAGATCATGCAACACATGCTTATGGTCTTGCTGTACCGACAGGAATTATTTCTACCACCGGAGTGGGAGGCTTGACCCTGGGTGGAGGAGTTGGTTATTTATCCAGAAAATTCGGACTTACTATAGACAATTTATTAGAAGCCGATATGGTTCTTGCCGATGGAAGCTTTGTAACTGTAAATAAAAATAATAATCCCGATCTGTTCTGGGCTATACGTGGCGGAGGCGGTAATTTCGGAATAATCACATCATTTAAATTTCAGGCACATGAACTCAAAACAGTTTTTGGAGGACCAACTTTATGGCCAATTGAAAAAACTGAGGAAATCATGGAATGGTTTGACAGTTTTATTCATAATGCTCCCGATGACCTAAATGGGTTTATTGCAACATTGATCATTCCGGGACCACCTTTTCCTGAACATCTGCACAACAAGAAATTCTGCGGAATTGTGTGGTATTACACGGGAGATATGAAAAAAGTTGATGAAGTATTTCAACCTGTGAGAGACCTGGAACCTGTATTTGAACATATGGGAGAAATGCCCTACCCGGCAATTCAAACACTATTTGATGGGCTATATCCCCCGGGGCTCCAATGGTATTGGAGAGCCGACTTTTTTAATGAAATAAAACCGGAGGCAAGAGCAGAACATTTAAAATTTGGTTCCAAAATTCCTACCCCTTTCTCTGCTATGCATATGTATCCAATCAGTGGTGCTGCCGAAAGGGTGGGAAATGATGAAACTCCCTGGGCTTACAGAGATGCAAAATATGCCGGAGTAATTGTTGGTGTAGATCCGGATCCTGCAAATGCTGAAAAAATCACCAATTGGTGTAAAAATTATTGGTCAGCTTTACATCCATATTCCGCGTGAGGGGCTTATTCAAATTTTATGATGGATGAAGGACAAGACCGCATAAAAGCCAGTTATAAGGATAATTATGACAGATTAGCGGAAATTAAACACAAATATGATCCTGATAATTTATTTAAGGTAAACCAAAATATAATACCTAAAAAAAAATAAATTGAAAAAGCAGCAAGAATAAAAGCAGCAATAAAATCTAATGTATTTTATTGCTGCTTTTTATTTCTTATAAACTCATTTTACCGGATTAAAACAATTCACAAATGCCTTTGTAAGTAACACTTCAAAAAAAATCCCAAGCTGTGGGGAGCTTCAGGATTTTAGTCTGAAGGATAAGAATAATACTAACTTTCAGTCAGGTCTTCCATCGATTTGACCTCTGCGATCATAGTGTTTATATCACTTAATTGTTTCTTCAAAACTTCCTCAAGGTGCGGAGGGAATTTATTTTTATCTAATGCTTCTTCATATTCCTCTGCACTGTTTTTTTCCCCGCGAACGCATTCTTCTAAAATTGCCTCATCATGATCACCGCTTACCGCCACTTTTACGTCCATCCAGGTCCGGTTCAATTTTCCGGTAAAACTTCCCTGTTCTTTTGGAATTTCATTCAAAGAACGGATTTCCTTATCCAATTCTGTGGCAAAACGATTGTGCTTAAAAGCTTGTCGCTTTAGAAAATCTTTTAAACTATTACTTTGGGTTTTTGTTATTGCTTTTTTAAATCCCTTTTCAGCATCATAATTTTTTTGCAATAACATCTTTAAGGCCTCCGCATGTTCTTTGTGGCTTTCTTCTTTAGCCGCTTCTCTTGTAGTTTTCATAAGTTTATTATTTTTAAAGGTTTAACTAAATATACGATTCCAAAATGATGAAAATTATTAATATTAAATGATTTGAGAATGATTTAACATTGATTGTTAAGGAATGTTAAGGACGATTTTTTCCTTCTGCTTTTACTGATTTACTAAGCTAAAATTACCGGAGTAACATTTTCTGAATTATTTGAATAGGAGGATGGATTCAATTATAAATAGGTGAATTTTCATAGAAGTTAATTCTATCGGTAATAATGTCCATTTTCATTGGTTTCTAAAGTACCTTAGCATTTCTATGAATAAAGGATGAAAGGCAAAACAATTCAAATCTTTGGAAAATCGTTTTCCGTCATCAAAATTTTGTTTCTCGCAATTGCTTCTGTTTGCCTTTTTCCCTGGGTTTCGTCCTCTATTGCTTTAGCATTAGGTTTGGTGACGGCACAACTTATAGGGAATCCTTTTATGGAGATAAGCCGCAAAGCCGTAAATTGGTTATTAAAAATATCTGTAGTTGGACTTGGTTTTGGAATGAATATGTTCAGTGCTTTTAGAGCAGGGGAGGATAGTTTTTTATTCACTGTAGCCTCTATAACAATCACTATTAGCCTTGGCCTCCTAATTGGAAAATACTTTGGTATTGATAAAAAGATTTCCCAGCTTATTTCCTGCGGAACAGCAATTTGCGGAGGTAGTGCCATTTCAGCGATCTCCCCGATAATTAAAGCAGATAACAAACAAATTTCGATTTCTATCGGGATCGTCTTTTTATTAAACTCAATAGCCCTTTTCATATTTCCTCCAATAGGGCATCTGTTGGAACTTTCTCAACATCAGTTTGGTATTTGGAGCGCCATAGCCATTCATGACACAAGTTCAGTAGTTGGTGCAGCAGAAATATATGGGGATAGAGCATTGGAAGTTGCAACCACCGTAAAATTAGCCAGAGCACTTTGGATTATTCCGGTATCGCTTTTATTTGCTGTTTTTTCGAAGGCCGGTATCAATAAAGTACGCGTCCCGTATTTTATAGGCCTTTTTATACTTGCCATTATTGCAAATACCTATATGCCTTCTGTTCAGGCCATGTCGCCTTACATTGTAAAAGTTGCCAAAACCGGACTTACACTAACCCTCTTTCTTATTGGCTCCGGACTAACCTTTAAATCCCTGAAAGTTGTTGGTGCAAAACCAATACTTCTTGCAGTATTCCTTTGGGTTTTTATATCTATAAGCTCGTTGATGATCATTGTTAAAACATTTCTCTGAAAAACTAATATTCCGTTGTTTTGCAGGAAACCCGGAATAAAATAATTTTAATCATTTTAATCAAAATGAACCCTATATACCATTTCAATTTTAAAGATAGCCCCATCTTCAAAATTTGTATTCAACTGGGTTCGGTTATCTCCCACATAAAATGGGCCTATCGAAAAATCTACTTTGTCATTGTTTTCAAATACTTCATAAGTCCTGAAAATTGAATACCCCAACTTTGGTTTTACATAAAATGAAGTCCCTAATTGAAACATCAAATAGGCAAACAATTCATTGGAAGTTTTTACAGCATAGGTTTCCTTATCAATATAAAGTCTTTTATTCATATTATAACTGGAGCCCAATCCGTCAAAATTCAACCCAACCTTTGTTTTTTCAAATAATTGAAAATTGACATCAGCACCGATAGGCAAAGTGATATTTGCTTCAAATTTCTTATCCTGGCTCTGGTAATACAATCCCAGCAAAGGCAATACCGATAGGCTATATCTTTCTGTATTGGCATAAAGTCCAAATTTATATTTTAAATCTGACCTTTTTGTGTAAGTAAACAAGGATAATAGTCCCAACTGAAAATCCTTCCCGGAGAACTCATATAAATCGGAAGAAATTTTAGGGAGGACCATATAGGTTGCAGACCATTTTTCAGAATAAGTATGGTTTAATCCTAACAATAGACCAATAGTATTCAGGTTGGTATTTCCCGAAATATCCGGATCCAATTTTACCTGTATCCTGTTAGCATATAATCCTGTTAACAATATATTTTTTCGTCAATCACCACAGGAAAATTCAATTTTAATTCCAATTCTTCTACCCTGGTCTGTTCCGAACTGTTTTCAAATTTATTTGAGGGCGTATTTGCATAGGAAATACTCCCTATATCCATATAATTTTGCGCCTTTGCCGTAAGAAGTGCAAGACCTATAAACAGGCTTAAAATATATTTCATATGTAGATTTTTATTGTTTTTTATAGGTCATATGTAATTCGCATATCTTCATAGGTGTTTGTATCGTGTGTCCGTTATGCTCATTTCATATTGAGATTTTACGGTGAAAGTAAATTACAAAATATAAACACCTGTAAAACTTTAATTTTATTTCTTAAAAAGCAGGTATAATTTGTTTTCAAAATATATCTGCTTTTTAATCCAGGTAATTCTGATTTCAGGGACTTTAGGTACAGATTAGTTTCCGAAATTATTATAAAATAATAATTTCGGAAACAGGCTAAATAAGGCACTTTTTAAAGCGGTTTCCCTAGATTAAAACTTAACTTTGAAATAGGTTGGTGATAAAAATCATATTTGATGAAATTTGCATAATAATCTCCAATAAAAACAATATATAAACAAATGGAAATAGCATTTATAGGTTTAGGGATAATGGGAAGCCGCATGGCTGCGAACGTATTAAATGCAGGACATAGCCTTTCAGTTCATAACCGGACAAAAAATAAAGCGGAATTTCTTTTAAAGAACGGTGCGAAATGGGCAGATACCCCGGAAGAAGTTGCAAAAGAGGCAAATGTAATTATTACAATGTTGGAGAATCCGGATGTAGTTGAGGATCTGGCTTTGGGAAAAAAAGGTTTTTTGCCGGCACTAAAAAAAGGAAGTGTCTGGATAGATTGCAGCACCGTCAATCCTTCCTTCAGCAAAAAAATGGGTAAGGAGGCCCAAAAACACGGGGTTCGGTTTTTAGACGCTCCCGTTTCCGGTTCAAAAGAACCAGCCGCCAAGGCAGCATTGATCTTTCTGGTAGGAGGAAAGGCGGATGATCTTGATGAAGTTCAGCCGTTATTGGATCTTATGGGCAATAAAACCATTCATATAGGAGATACAGGGAAAGGATCAGTAATGAAAATAATGATGAACCAGCTCTTAGGACAAAGCATGCTGGCTTTTTCAGAAAGTTTATCCCTGGGGATAGCTTTAGGGATTGATAAATCCAAAGCCATGGATATTCTCCTGGATTCCGCCGTAACTCCTCCAATACTAAAAGCCTTCAGATCTCGCATAGAAGATGAAAATTACGAACCTAATTTTCCTTTAAAACACCTTCAAAAAGACCTTCAGCTTTTTACCGACACGGCTTACGAGTATGAAAAAGCCACTCCTTTAACCAATGTCGCAAAGGAAATATATGGTCTTGCTAAACAGAAAAACCAGGGAGATATGGATTTTTCCTCGATCTTTAAATTCCTTAATGACTAAAACAAATTGTTACAAATTACTATAGTGGAGGAATCAAAGTCTGCTATATAAATTTAAAATCAATATCATTCAAATTTCCATGCGACAAACCTGCTTTTTTTGTTGCCTTGTTGCATTTCAATGGTTTTATAGGTCGCCTTTAATTTGTTGAGTTGTTTATATATATTGGGTAAATTCTCCTTTTTGGATACCAGGGAAGTAAACCAGCCTATTTGTGAACGATAAAGAATACTCTCTTTGATCATTCGCTTGATAAATAAGGCTTCACCACCATTACAATACAACTCGTTTGCTTGCCCGCCAAAATTTAGTGCGAATGATCTGACCTTCGCAAGGTTTTTCAGTTTGAGCAGGGTTCCCTTGGTTGCCGCTTCTTTTGAGGAGTGAAAAGGAGGATTGCACATTGTAAATTGATAAACTTCCCCTTCTTTGACAATTCCCTTAAAAATATGGGCATTTTCTTTCTGTTGCCTGATTTCAATAAATTCTCTTAAGCCGGGAGTCGCATTTACATTGGCTTTGGCCGCAGCAACGGCATTTGTGTCAATATCAACCCCTAGCATTTTCCAGTTGTATATTCTTGCTCCTAAGATGGGGTAAATGCAATTTGCACCAACTCCAATATCAAGGCCTTTTACGGAGGTTTTTATGCCATCGCCTTCAAGAAGATCTGCTATATAATGAATATAATCTGCTCTTCCGGGAATTGGCGGACATAAATAATTTTCGGGTATATTCCAGTCTTTCAGCTGATAATAATGTTTTAAAAGCGCTTTATTTAAATGAAGCACTGCATTAATATCTGAAAAATCTATACTTTTATTTCCGTAAGTGTTTACAAGAACATACTTTCCCAATTCCTCATGACTGCATATCAGAGCATCAAAATCATAGGAAGCAATATGGAGGTTTTTTGAATGCAGGACCTGTCTTAGTTTAAGGTTTTTATAAGTTGTAAAGATACAGTTGTTCAGGAAAAGTGATTCAAGATAACAATTGAAATCTCTGTTTTTTCAAATTTTATACAATTTTAACTCACTCCCCAGAAGGTTTACCTAAGTTTGTTAGTTACAAAATAATTGATATTCGCTTCTTTAGTATAAAGCGAATATAAGGCTCACTAACTCCATTACTCAAAAAGTTAATGTAAAACTTATGAAGATTTTAACTTCAATTAAACAATCTTAAGATTTACTTTTTAAAAATTAAAATAGAAGCCGTATATTTGCAAAAGTAAAGTATAATTTAAATAAACAAATGGCAAAGTCGCAACAGACATTTAACAAAATTGAAAAAGAAAAAAAGCGTTTAAAAAAACGTGAAGAGAAGAAAAAGAAAAAGGATGAGCGTAAATCAAATCCTAAAGGGAGTGATTTTGAAATAGCTTATGTTGATGAATACGGGAATCTTACTGACACCCCGCCGGATCCTTCCAAAAAAATAATCGTAGACTTAGATGACATCGAAATTGGAATTCCCAAAAAAGAGGATTCAGAAGAACAGGATGTTAAAAAAGATAAGGAAGGAAAAGTTTCTTTCTTTGATCATTCCAAAGGCTTTGGATTCATTCTCGATTCTATTAACCAGGAAAAGTATTTTGTACACGTGAGCGGTTTAATTGATGAAATTGAAGAAAATGACAAAGTTACTTTTGAACTTGAACGCGGAATGAAAGGCATGAATGCCGTTCGTGTAAAAAAGATTTAAGTAAAAAAATATAAATTGAATTAAAAGCCGCTTATTAAGCGGCTTTTAATATTATACACATAGAGGCGTTAGAGCTGCAAGAACAGCAAAAACCACATTTTTTCCTCTGTCTTAAATGTTCCTAACGAAGTCCAAAGAATCTACGAAATTCAGAAAAAGTTAGGCATTAAATTTATTGAAATTTCAATTTAAATAAAAGAAACAGGACATTTATACATTTATAAATGAAAAGCAAGAAGCATTGTAACATTCCTATATTTATTCCTCAATTGGCTTGTCCACACCAATGCGTATTTTGTAATCAGGAAAAAATAAGCGCTACTTTTTCAGTCCCCAAACCAAATGAAATCGCCGCTATTATTGACGCTTATCTTGAAACTATACCCAGCAATACGGAAATAGACATTGCTTTTTTTGGAGGTAGCTTTACCGGAATTCCAAGAATTGAAATGATTGCCTATTTAGAAGCTGCTTATGAATATGTAAAAGAAGGTAAAGTTCAAGGCATTCGTTTATCGACAAAACCGGATTATATTACTGATGATATATTGGATATTCTTGAAAAATACGGTGTAACTTCAATAGAGTTAGGTGCGCAGTCAACAAATAACAAAGTCTTATTAAAATCGGGGAGAGGTCATAAGTTTGATGCTATCGAAAAAGCAGCTGCCCTCATTCGCAAAAGAGACTTTGAACTTGGATTACAAATGATGCTTGGTCTTCCTTATGATACATTAGAACTTGCAATACAAACTGCTAAGGACATTGTTAGGCTGGGAGCAGATACAACACGTATTTACCCAACAATCATTGTTAAAGGAACAGTATTGGAAAAAATGTATGAAATAGGAGATTATAACGTGCTCTCACTAGATGAAGCCATCCTTTGGACTAAAGAGGTTCTGAAAATATTTAATGCTTCGTCAATTAAAGTGCTCCGGGTTGGATTGCATCCTTCAGAAGAACTTGAGCCTGGAAAGTCACTTGTAGCCGGCCCAATTCACCCATCTTTTAAAGAAATGGTGTTAACGGCTTTATGGGGCGATATTCTTTATAAAAAGTTGGAAAAAAAGGGGCAATCAATTGTCAGTGTTTCCAGTAAACAATTGAATTATGCCATTGGATATAAAGGAAAAAACAGAAGTGATTTAAAAACGAAAGGTTTTGATATCAATTTTGTCGTTGATTCTTTTCTTAAAGATTTTGAATTAAATGTATGCTATAATTGATCAACGCAGTCCTGAGGTTGTAAAAAATAACCTAGCCAGATATGTCGATGATGTATTTGAGTTCTCCAGTGAAAATATTACTTATAATTCCATTTCCGGCCATCCGGATATTTTTATGTTTCAGGATTCAAAAAAGCTTATAATAGCGCCGAATTCTCCTAAAAATTTAATTGATTTTCTGAATAAAAAGAAAGTTAATTATACTTTAGGAATAAAAGATGTTGGTGAATCATTGGAAGAAAGCTCCAGATATAATTGTTACAGCACCAAAGATTATTTTTTCTGCAATCAAGGGAAACCGGATGAGTCAATTCAAAATTATTGTGCAAGTAAACAATTAATAAATGTGCCCCAATCTTATGTTAGATGTAGCATGTTTAGTATTAAAAACCAAAAGATGATTACCTCTGATTTTGGGATTGCTAAAGTATTGGAAAACAAAAAAATGGATTATTTCTATTTCGACCCAACAGCAATAAATATTGTGGATCACCAATACGGATTTATAGGAGGTACAGTAGGTGAAATGGAAGATAAATTGTTTTTTTTGGGAAATATTTTAAAGCATAAAGATGGAAGTGGATTACGAGATTATATTACTGCGAATCAAAAGCAAGTGATTTGTTTAGGCAATGATTATTTGTATGATGGAGGAGGACTATTTTTTGTTGAATAAAGAAATCTACCAAAATTCAAGGAATTAAATTTTGAAAATTAAGTGTTTTTTTTAATCATCTTTAATTTTAAAATAGAAAGTTGATGTCAATAACTCTTGAGGATTCCCACCTATTTGCAATTCAAATTCGCCTTCTTCAGTAATCCATTTATTTTCAATTCCAATGCTCGCTAAATCTTTTGAAGTCAAAGTGAAATTTACTGTTTTTGTTTTTCCCGGCATTAAATCTATTTTTGAAAATCGGACTAATTTTTTTGAATCTGGTGAAACTGTGGCAATCATATCTTTGATATAAAGCTCCACAATTTCTTTTCCTTTCCGGCTTCCTGTATTTTTTACATTAACTCTAATTTTTAGTTCTTCAGAATGCGTTAAAGTATCCTTATTTATTTTCAAATTGGAATATTCAAATGTTGTATAAGACAATCCGAAACCAAATTCAAACTGTGGATAAAAACCGTCATATCCCCAATTGACATCTCTAATGTCGGCCTTTTTGTGGTAATATGGCAGTGCATTTCCAGAAAATTTAGGATAGGTATAAGGTAATTTCCCGCTAGGATTTACATTTCCGAATAGAACATCTGAAATGGCACGTCCGCCTTCTTCTCCGGGCAAATAAGCCATAACAATGGCATCAACCAATGGTTCAATTTTTCTGATAATTCTTGGCCGCCCTTGCACCATCACTAAAATAATTGGTTTTTTTAACGCTGAAAGTTTCTTTATCAATTCTTGCTGAATTTCAGGCAAATCTAATTCATCGATGTCAGAAGCTTTTTCAGTAGCGGGTATTTCGCCAACGCAAACAATAATATAATCTACATTTTTAGCTTTTTTAACTGCCAAATCAGCATTAATATCTTCAGTATAATCAGTTCCTTGAACAAATTCAACATTAGTTGCTCCCAGTTCCTTTTGAACAGCTTCTAAAATAGACAATTTTGAAGGGTCGTTGTATTTAGTTTCTCTACCTAAAAATGTTCTGGACCAAGCACCATTCAATATATTTATAGAATTGGAAGCATATCCTGTCACCAATACTTTTTTAGCTTTATTCAGGGGTAAAATACCTTGTTCATTTTTTAATAATGTAATGGATTCACTAGCCATTTCATAATTTTCGGCTACATGCTTTTCGCTTCCAAAATCAGGATATTCGTTAGGATTATTGAATGGGACTTTAAATAAATTTAATCGAAATTTCAGTCTTAAAACTCTTGTTACTGCATCATCAATTCTACTCCTTTGGATTTCTCCTTTTTCAACCAGTTCAACAATAATATCTACCACATCAGCATCAAAAGGATTCATTAATATATCTAAACCTGCATTTACGGCCATTTTTGTAGCCTCTCTTTTATCTTTTGCTGAAAGATGTGCTTCAACCAAATATTCAACATCACTAAAATCGGAAATTACAACACCTTTAAACCCTAATTCTCCTTTTAAAATATCATTGATATAGTAACTATTGATATGGCACGGAATCCCATTAACAGCGTTCGAACTGATCATAACTCCCAGAGCTCCATTTTCAATTGCTTTTTCAAACGGAGGTAAAAAATATTGACGTAAACTATTTTCAGGAATTATTGCATTGGCTCTGTCTTTTCCATTTCTGCCGGCACCATAACCAATAAAATGTTTTAAACATACAGCAGTACTTTTTGAATTTCCTAAACTTTCGCCTTGAGAACCTTCAATATAAGCCTTGGTCATTTCAGAAATCAAATACGGATCTTCACCAAAACATTCTGAAATTCTTCCCCATAACGGGTTCATTGCCACATCTGCATTCGGATTGA
>Ga0209414_1001254_pt1 | contig 12040 bp, 18 predicted proteins | sample LakVidmifraction_4_FD_181154 | JGI IMG/M metagenome (GOLD analysis project Ga0209414, IMG submission 181154) | Hypersaline microbial communities from Lake Vida, Antarctica - Brine Hole Two &gt;0.2 micron (SPAdes) (version 2) | ecosystem: Environmental > Aquatic > Non-marine Saline and Alkaline >... | reverse complement strand
GCCTTGCCGTATCAAATATCGTATCAAGATTTTAGTAGAAACTTTTAAAATAAGCGATCTAAAACAACTTAAAACGACGTAAAGCAACGCGAGTAAAACCTTAAAAAACAGAACAATGGCAGCAGTTAAATTTTATTATCGAAGCAAAAAAAATATCGGAAACCTGACTTTGCGATTTATACATGGTCGAGATATAGATATACTTTGCTCAGCCGGAATCATGGCTTCAAAAAAAAGCTGGGATAACAAGAAACAGAGATTTAAAAATGCTGGAAGCATCACAAATGCAGCCAAGATGAACAAGCAACTTTTGGAGCTTGAAACTTTACTTATGGAGCAATTCGCGGTAGATCACATGACAGGAGATCATATAGATGCGTTATGGCTTAAAGAGAAAATTGCTAAGCACTTTAATAGACCTGTTAAGCAGATCGGAAAAAACGAGGATCTTTTAGCTAATAAGTTCTTTGTTGATTTCTGCGATAGCTGGACGAAGAAAAACCTAGATACAGGATTATGGAGAAATATTAAAACAAAAAAGCCGTTAGCACCAAAGAGCGTTAACCATTACAAGAACGCGGTTAACTTAGTTAGGCGATATGAAGAAAGCAGAAAGACAAGATTAAAAAACAAGGATTTAACTATTGATTTTTCACAAGATTTTATTTTGTTCCTCATTAATGACGACGGAGACAGAGTAGGCTACGGACAGAACTATGCCTCAAGGACGTTAACAAGGATTAAATTCTTTTGCGCAAGAGCGGAGGAAAACAACATAGACATCAATAAACATTATAGGAGCAATCAATTTTCCACTTCCAAAGAGCAAACCTTTGACCCTTATTTAAACCCCTTTGAATTGAAGAAGATTTTTGAACAAGACTTGTCAGATAACGATAAACTAGACAATGCAAGGGATTGGCTTATCATCGGAACATTTACAGGATTGAGAGCGAGCGATTTGCTTAAACTAACAAGCAGCAATATTGAAAGCGGATTAATACACAACAAGAACAAGAAAACGGGAACCTCTGTTGCTATTCCAACGCATGACTACGTAAAACAGATACTAAACAAAAGAAACGGCGAATTCCCAAGGAAGTTAGCGGAAAAAAACTTTAATTTGTATATAAAAGAAGTCTGCGAAAAAGTAGGTATCAACGAAATGATAACCGCTAAAATCAAGAATCCAGAAACAAACAGAAAAGAACTGAAGGAATATGAGAAATATAAGGCAATAAGTTCGCATATTTGCCGCCGCTCGTTCGCAACGAATCATTACGGGAAATTGCCTACGTCCGATCTTATGAGGATTGGAGGCTGGAAAACAGAAAGCGCGTTTCTAACTTACATCAAGAAGTCAGGTTTTGAAAGCGCCGCCGCGCTTAAAAATCTTTGGGATGCCGACTTAAACGAGACGCTTAAAATAGCCAATTAAATAAATATCAATAAAGTAAAATGTCAAAAACAAATAAGAAACCAGCTCAAGAAGATTCAGTCAGACTACAAACTATACTTGACTTACTTCATATCAGCGGAAACAAGCTATCTAAAATATTAGAGTATAAAGCCCCTGCCTCTGTGTACCACGTACTGGAAGGACGCAACAAGATGTCCGCTGGAATGATTGAAGGGATAATCGAGAAATTCCCCGAGGTAAGTTACAGCTATCTTAAAACAGGAAAGGGAGAGCCGAGACTAAGCAACGACTCCGACAGGAGAGCGCAGCGAAACCTATTTAGACACGTTTATAAAGATGAACCAACTCCTTCTAAGGAAAATACAAATGATGATTCGGATAAGCAACCTGACGACACTTCTAAGCAACTTCAAGTGCTTATAAACAACAGCACCACCACCAACTATTTACTAGGCAAAATACTTCAACAGATAGAAAGTCTTGACAATAGCATTAAATTTATAGATAAATAGATAAATATTGCTATATTTGTAATTCCTTGAAAACATTCATGTCGAGTTTTTTAAGGTTCTGTTTAAACCCTGCTAGTTTTAATTAGCAGGGTTTTTTTATGTCCTTTTCCTACTGAAATTACTACACACACCACGCAATCGTAGAAATTATAGGCAGAACAACCCCTTGATTCTGAAAGTTATAGACCGAGATAAAAACTATCGGTTAATAACTGTGTAATATTTACACATATAAAACCCTCATAAATAAACAAGTATATATAAAACGGAAGTTTAGTATAAATTATTATCAATTTTTTATTGTTAGTCGTAAACATCTATATATATTAGCACCCTAAAAGCAATGAAATATTCTGTATAGGCGCGCTAATCAACACCGTGCGCACGATTAAACATTGCCTTGAAGTTTTCTGCAAAAAGTATAAATAAATAAAAACCTACAAACAAATGGAAGCACAAGAAGAAGTTATTGGGATAACAGTTAATCCAAGAAGCCTCGAAAGACTGGCACAAAGTATTGAGGAAAGAGTTCTTGAGAAAATTAAAACAAACCCTGAGAAATATTTAAAAAACCAAAGCAAAGAAGAAAATGATATTAACGAAGACATTCAGCTTTTCTCAACGACCCAAGCAGCAGAGAAGCTAAACGTCTCCCCTGCCAAGATTAGATCGCTTTGTCAGGACGGCGAGCTTGGATATTCAAAACCAAACGGAAAGGCTTATCGGTTCTCTAACGGACAGCTTAGAAGCTACCTTAAAACAGTCTTGAATAAAGGCTAATCAATTCCCGAAATCAAATTACAACAACAAGAAAATCACTTAAACCTATGAGTAACACAATTACCACCCCCTACTTACGAGTAATTTCAAAAAACAATAACAAAGAAGAAGTAATTAACACCGCAATAAACCTTCAAGAAAAAGGCTTTTCAAAAAAACCGATTGCCTTGACTGGATGCGACGACGAAGCGTTAGCTATCCTGCATTCAGAGAGTCTTCAATTATTTGTAGATATAGAGGAACGTTTTTATTTTTTCTGTGATTCCAACACAATCAAAACTATTGACAAAATAATTGAATCAGGTACCGATAATTCTGTTGTAGATACAACAACAGAACTTTTTAACAAGGCGCTAATACCAGCGCAATAAATTTAATCTTAATTTTTAATCTTAATTTTTTTATATGAAAAATATAGCCAAAGCTATTATCTCCGTTATGAAGGACGTCAAAGGAATGGAGAAAAACTCCAGAGTTGGTAAAGGTCGTTCAGCTTACGACGGTACAAAAGACCAAGATGTGAAAGAAGTGTTCAATGAAGCGTTAGCCAAACAAGGGCTATGCATGATGCCTATTGAATATTATAACGAAGAAATAAGGCTTGACCGATGGGAGGAACCCGACCCCTACAACAAGGGGGCTATGAAAACAAGGACCTCTATCCTGACAACCATCACCGCTAAGTACTTGTTACTTCACGAATCAGGGGAAAGTCAAATCATCGCTGGTTACGGACATGGAATTGACCCCGCGGACAAAGGGGCTGGAAAAGCTACGACCTACGCCATGAAGGGCGCGCTTATCTATACGTTTATGACGCCAGTCGGAAAAATAGATGATACAGATCGCACGCACAGCAACAATATTAAGCACCCACCGGCTGAGCCAAAGGAGCAAAAGAGCAAGGCATTGCCCGCTAAGGCATCTCCCGCTAAGGAAAAGAAAGAAAAAGAAGATGTTGTTAAGACAGATAAGGAGATTACCACCGAGAAAGTGCAAATGTGCATTGGCTTAGTATCTGGCTCCGACTCCATAGATACTCTCAAAAAGAACTGGAAAAAAATAAAAGCGCCTTACAACAAGAACAAGAGCGTAATTAAAGCAAAAGACGAGGCGAAAGAAAAGTTAACATAAAAAAGATAACAAAATTATGGACGATAAGAAAAACAAATCACTTCAACTCATAACCGATCATGTTAATTACAATCATGATTTCAGGAAGCGAGACGCGAAGAAAGCCGGAACAGCCCTAGGTAAAAATGTAGTTGACTCAGGGGAATACAATTTACTTGAAGTTGTTAGCAACATAACAAGGTTAAAAGAAGTTTTGACCGCTGCCGAAGCTAATATAAAAGAAAGCGAAGGCTTGTTTAAGAGCGCAGACAACAAGGAGTCTTGGAACGGGGTTGAATTCTCTGTTATGAATACCGGAGATAAATTAGACTACGCTCAAGACCCTGTTTTCAAGGAGCTTGAGGATAAGGCGAAAGACCGCAAAGAGAAGCTTAAACAAGCCTACAAATCATATCAAAAAGGCGGGGAAAAAATATTTACCGAAGGCTACGACGAAGAGACAGGAGAGATAGTAGCCAAAGAGGTTCCTATTATCCCAATTAAAACAGTAGGCAAACAATCAGTAAAAATTCAATATTAAAACTATGATAGCTAAAGCGAGAAAAATTTCAAAGAAATACACACCACCAATGTCGGAGCAAAGAAACATGTTCCAGTTACTCAGTTTTCTAAACAAGACTTGCCGTAAAAAAAATGGAGCTAGATTATCTTTATCGGCTACCGTCAAAAGGTACATGGGTATCAATGACTCAAGATTGTTGTTGTTTCTACAAGATTACAATGTCATGAATATTGAGCAGTCAGGAAGATACTCCAAATGGTCTTGGACTGCCGATGTTAGAGAGATAGATGTTGTCTTTACCGTGAAGTTATTGAGAGATTTTAAACATTGGAAAGACAACGAAAACATTTTGTATACCGTGATAGACCCTGTTAAGCAGATCGAGAACAAGGTATCTAAAACCCAGCAAGAGGAAGAAAAAGAAATACTTACTGAATCAAGAAAAAACGACAATGACGTGGTAAGTCATGAGGAGATGAAAAAAGAAGCCTTGTACAGCATGCCTCAGGTTGTGGATGTTATTCGGAGAGCTGAGAAAAATAGCTATAAAGCTGGATTTCATAGAAACGTAATCGAAGGGGTTACCAGAAGAACAAGAGACGATATTAGAGACTTGAGACGCGTGAACTTGGCTTACTTTGATATTCTCAGGGATATAGCTGAACAGAATAAACTGTACAACGTCAAGACACTAAACGCGGTAATAAACCACAGCAACAGGAAGAGAAAAGTAACATTTAATATACTTGGTTTTATACCAATTTCTTTTCACGTACAGGACGTAAAATAATTTTTTAAATACTTAATAATTAAATAAATAATGGAAGTTACAGGAACAATTTTAGTAGTAGGAAAAACAAAGGAGTTTGGAAGCAACGGATTCAGGAAGAGGGAGCTTGTTGTGGAGACAGAAGATCAATATCCTCAGACGTTGCTTATTGAATTTGTACAGGACAAGTGCGATTTGCTTAACAAGTTCAATAAAGAAGACTTTGTTAAGATAGGAATCAATCTTAGAGGTCGAGAGTGGATTAATCCAGAAGGAGAGGCTAAATACTTCAACTCCATACAAGGTTGGAGAATTGAAAACCTTGAAGAGGGAAGCGACTCAGCGGTTGATGCCCACCAAGAACAAGAACAAGACACCGCAGCCTCTATCAAAGAGGAAGAAGAAGAAGAAGACGACGACGTACCGTTTTAATGTAAAACAAAAAAAGTTATGAGTAATAAAAGAGGAAACAAGCGAGTGTACAATGAGAGATTATCGAATGCAAGATACCTGATGTCTTTTATTGATTACGCAGTCGCCAGTTACTTTGATGTTGATGCCAAGGATTTGTTTTTGCGAACAAGAGAGCTAGAAGTGATTAAAATGCGTTTTACCTTCATGTCTTTGTCCTATGAACTCGTTAATGATGTTTCTTACCAGATTATAGGCGATTACCCGAGTGCATCTTACAATATAAAGGGATTCACTCACGCAACAGTAATGAACGCTTGTAAAGAGGCTAGAAACTTCTATGACACCGATAAGCAATTCCAGAGACAGTACGACAGAATAAGATCGGACGTTGTTCAAGTGTTTATTAGGCTTAAAGAGGATTCAATGGAGATAAGCAGCGCCAAATCTAATATCATTAATGATATAGATAAGTGTGAGGACGTTCAGGAGCTATTAGAACGCATAGACTGGCACTCTAGCAAGCTTATAGCAGAGGAAAACAAGGCATAGGCGTAACTTTTATGAAGGTACAGGCTTTTTTTGTCCTGTACCTTCTACTAAAGGTATAACAAAGTAACTAAAACAGAACAAAAATACAACAATATGGCTTTAACAGATCAACCTTACTTACCGCTTTACGTGATGGATTGGCTCACTAATAACAACCTTAAAATAGCCTCTCCAGAAGCGCATGGATTGATGATAAATATCATGTGTGTAATGCACAAAGAAGATGATTATGGTAAGATTTTGCTACGGCAAAAGTTTAAGCAAAATGGGGAGCAAACACCTAAGCAAAATGCGAGCAGGGTCTCAGCTTTTGCTAAACAGCTTGCTAAGCTTTTGCCTTTCGTATTTGAGGAAATAGAAAATTCCCTTGAAGAATTGATTTCAGAGGGAGTTCTAATACTAGAACAGGACAACTTAATCTGTGAAAGAATGGTAAAGGACGGGAAGCTAAGCGCCACAAGGTCTAAGGCGGGAAAGAAGGCTAATAAGAAGACTAAAAAAGAAGGTTTTGCTGATGGTTTTGCTGAGGATTTTGCTACTGCAAATGCAGGAGCAAAAACGATGCAAATCACTGAACATGAACATGAACATGAATATGAACATGAACATGAACATGAATATAAGGATTGTAAAGGAAAAGATTCTAAAGAAAAACCAGAACCAAAACCAAATCATAGTTTTAACGACCTCGATAATTCGAGCTTATTTTCGGTAGAGGAATTGGCTAAGATTTACGCTTCCGACGAGAAGCTTTTAGATGCGGTTTCAAAAAGCACAGGCAGATCGAAAACAGAGTTGAAAAACTTACTTCCTGATTTTGCTTTGCATTTAAACTCGGTCAGCAGATCGGCAGAAACCCCAAGCGAGTTCGCTAGGTATTTTTTAAACAAAGTAAAACACCAGCAGGGATTCAAGAACTCAACAACGCAGAGATCAAAAAATAGTACCGGAACCTACGCCTGGAAAACCAAAGTCTCTCCGGAGCAGCGAGGAACAAAGCGCCAGTACGATGCCGCAAAGAAAAACTTTGCAGGACAAGGATTTAAAACCATAAAAACCCCAAGCCATGTCCAATGAAATCAACGGTTTCGAGATTGAAGAGTGGAATGTTCACGGGTTTAATATCGGCGGAAAGACCACAGGAAAAGTTTCAAGCACTTGCCCGTTTTGCTCAGCCAGCCGGAAGAAAAAAAACGATAAGTGCGCCACCGCATACCTCGACACGGGCTATTATTCCTGTAATCATTGCGGAGAAGAGGGGCAACTTCACACATACAAACGCCAAAACCAAGATAAAAGCTACGAGAAGCCTTCTAAGAGCTTTTCAGAATCAAAATACACTATCACACTACTCAAGTGGTTCGAGTCTCGTAAAATAAGCGAGAGTACCCTTCAGCGATTTAAAATAGTTGAAGATTTGGAGTGGATGCCTCAAACAAAGAAAAAAGTAAACACGGTTCAGTTTAATTATTTTCTTCAAGGCGAGCTGATAAATATAAAATACCGAGACGGCAAAAAGAACTTTAAAATGTTCAAGGGAGCCGAGAAAATCATGTACAACCTCGATAGCATTTTCGGTAAAGACGAAGCTGTGGTTGTGGAAGGGGAAATAGACACGCTAAGTTACTATGAATCAGGTATTAGCAACGTTGTTTCTGTGCCAAACGGATTCAACGACAGAGGCGAAATCAACATGGATTATTTAACTTCTTGTTATGAATATTTTCAGAACAAGGAAAAAATATATTTAGCAGTTGACAATGACAAGGCTGGTAAGCTGGGAGAGAGTGAGTTAACAAGGCGTTTAGGCGCTGAAAAAATATACCTCGTTGACTTTGGGGATTGCAAGGATGCAAACGATTATTTGATCGAGCATGGGGCGGTTGCTTTGCAGGAAACAATAGCAAATGCCAAGCCTTATCCTTTGGAAGAAGTGAAGACAGCTAAAGACGTGAGAGCCAATCTTCGAGACTTCTATCTAAACGGCAACAAGGAGGGGCATATTACAGGGCTTCCTAGCTTCGATGAAATATTTTCTATGTACCTCGGAATGAGTGTTGCGGTAACAGGTATTCCTTCCTCCGGAAAATCGGATTTTGTCGATCAAATGTGCGTTGGTTACAACATTACTTACGGCTGGAAAATCGGCTACGCTTCTCCTGAAAATACACCGGTGCATTTGCACTCTGATAAGATACTAAGAAAGTTTGCTGGGTTCACGCCGGAAACCGAAGGGCAACTGGACTCAAATAACTGGTCTAAGGTAGAGGAACATGTTGATGAAAATTTCTTTCACATAAGCTTTGAGGACGCTGGATATGAGCTTGATAGGGTGCTTAAAAAAATGGAGGAACTTGTCAAGAGAAAAGGTATTCGGGTGGTTGTTTTAGACCCGTTCAACAAGATAAGATTAAAGGCTTCGCTCGGTAAACGAGATACAGAATACACTAATGATTACTTGAACAAGATAGATCAGTTTGCCAGAAAACACAACGTCCTTGTTTTTATCGTGGCACACCCAACCAAGATGCCAAGAAAAGCAGATGGTTCAGGGCGACGAGAGGAGCCGGATATGTACAGTATCAAGGGGGGTGGCGAATGGTACGATATGATGCCCAACGGAATACTTGTTCACAGAGACTACGACCGGAACTTAGTAAAAGTAAAAGTCCTGAAAGTAAAGTTTTCTTGGCTCGGGGAGAATCAAGCAGAAACATACTTCGCTTGGAACTTTAACAACGGAAGATACACGGAGCTGGACGGAGAGGTTGACGACGACACCATGGAGATTCCGGCTATACTTTGGGATAACAGGAATTACTTAACGAACAAGAACCCACCAAAGAGTAAAGCTGAAAAAGAACAAGAGAAGCAGGAACAAGAGAATTTTGAGAAAGACGATTCGCTGCCAACACCTTCTGCTTCTGAGGCTTTCGGGGAACCGGAACAAGGGATTGTGGATGATCCGTTCGGGAGTGATGATGAAATACCATTTTAAACAAGGAGTACTATGAGTGAAGATAAAAATAAGAGGAACGACTACAAGAAAAGCCTTGTTATGAAGCACGGGGTTAGGATTATACCCGTGGGGTTGGCGGCAAACGGAGGGATTGCCAGTAGGTTTAATATAAAAATAATGAAGCCCTCCAAGAAGAGCGGAAAGCTTGTAGAAGTGAAGCAGAAAAAACCAAAACAATACCCAGCCACTCGAAAGGTTGATAAAGTTAAAGACGATAAAGGGAAGGTGGTTGCCCGAATACCTGTTCCCTCTGTTTGGGATAAGATAGATCAGATATACAGCCACTATTACAAGAAGATAATTGACGCAGAAACATATAATTAATTAAAAAATTAAGATAGATGAAAAAAGCAGCAGAATTAATAAACGAATGCATTTCAAGAAACCTCCATTGCTCAATAACTTATCAAAGAATAAATGACTTCTCGATTGAAATATACAGAGGTTACAAAACAAGCTATGAGAAAGTATTTTATACTGACGGACATATTAAACCGAATAAAGCAATCAAGGAAGCACTAAATTTTCTCTATACGCAAATAAGTCAAGAATATGTATCGGGAATTACTTTTGAAAATGAGGCAATTAGGAAACATAAATGTACTTATAAAAGCGATAACCCTGAATTAAATGGACTTATGTTTTGGTCTGAAACCCTGACAAAGAGACACGGTGGCTTATATGGTAAATGGGGGGTTGGTGAAACAATTTATTACTTACCTGAATATGAAGAAGAGTTTGAATCAATCGGAGAATTATGCGAGTTCCATTTGAGAATTAAATCTGAAAATAAAGAGTATTAACCCGCACTATAAGAGGCGTTTAAGAAATTTCTAAAATAAAAACAACAATAAAATGATTTTAAGTTATTCAATAACAGTATTCATAACGCAATTAATCTTTATTGGTTGTCGAACGTGGAATGTTCGCGCCATAGCGAAAGATAATTTACTTCACGTATTAATGTCCGGCGCTCTTGTTCACTTAACATGGCTGCTCTCGATAGGTATCGGGGCGTTTAGTATTCAGGAGTTCATAAAGGACTTTGATATTAAATACCTCCCGATAATAGCTTGCAGTCTATGTGGCGGGCTTATCGGTAGCTGGATTGGATTGAAAGCAAAAAGAAATAAATAAAAAATAATTTTAAAAATGAAATTAGAAGCAATAGGAAGATTGATAAATGCAGTAGATGTTTGGGTGGCTACAGGTGTGTTTGAAAATACAGTATTTAACCCTATCACAGACGAAGCAAAAGAAGAGTTAAAAACTATTAATTCAATGAAAAAATCAATCGGAGTCATAGATATTGAGATAAAGAAAAAAGCCGATACTGTGTTTTACACGTCCTTGTATTGGGATAAAGATAAACAAGTACCCACAACAAGAAGGTGCTTGATTAGGAGCGAGACGAAGTACAGCGTTCCTTTCAAAGACAACTCTCTGCATAATTGGAGAAGGTGGTTGGCTGAAATAAGACTAGAGAGGATAGCTAAAATATTTGAGAGCAATGTGGATATGCTCCCTGAGAAAAACGAAACAATACAAGGCGGTCGTCGCTCAGGTCGAACAACAAGATTAGTTGACAAGGCTATTCAGGATTTATTTAATGAAGGTGTGTCTCACATCGAAGATCATTTTGACTCTAAGGTTTCTCACGACCTACTCTTTGATAAGGTAGTTAGAAGATTGAAGTCAGAATTACCCGCCGGATTTCAGTCAAATACAACTGGAATGGTTTATTGTTTCGATAGACCGGAAAGAAAAATATATCTTATTGAAGCCAGCTATTGAAATATGAAATTAAAGACAGCTATTGAGGTGTTAGATCATCATCAAGAATGGAGGCTCGGAAGACGCGAGGATATGGTTAACGAATCTAAAGAACTAACAGAAGCAGTTGATATGGGATTGAACCAAGTTAAAAAAACTTTACCTAAAACTGCATCGAGAAATGTAGAGTTGTGTGAGAACCATCACTGTGAAGATGGTATTGTAGATAAGGATTACTACGGAAACCCTATCTATTGTCAAATGTGTGATTCTCACGATTAAAACACAAAACCTTATAAATTAGAAATTATGGAATGGATAAGTACAGAAGAAAGAAAGCCGTTAGCGTATAAAACAGGAATGTTTGACGGAAAAAAGAGCGACCAAGTTATAGCAGAAGATGCAAACGGAAAACGATATTTAGCAACCTACTACGAAGGAGTCATAGACGGCTCAAATTTTGGAAATTGGTACAATGAAAACGACTATGATATTACTAAACCAATAGTGAGGTTTTTAGAAATACCTGAATAATTTTTATTATGGAATTAAAAACCCTATTGCACTAAGGGTATTGATAGTGCAGAACTAAATTATATAAAATGAGTGGATTTAAACAGTACAGACGTAAGAGTGTAAGTGAAATGCGACCTTATATTGAAGGGGAGACTTTAGCTGGTAAAGTATCAGTTAGTGAAGCGGATTTGAAGGCAGGAAGCCCAAAAGCAGGCGATATGATTGCTAGAAACCCAAAGAACAATGAAGATCAATGGCTAGTAGCGAAAACGTACTTCGAGGACAACCTAGAGCCAATAGATTAAGCATTTTGCTTACACTCCGAGTAAGAGTGTAAAACCCTTATTTGTGGCGGGGTTCATAAAAGTCGCAAGCAATTTAATATAAATAAAATGAGTGATTCAACAAAGTTGGAAAACGAACGAAACCAACAAGTAAAGATTCAATGTATTGATTACGCAACAAGAATTGTCGGTAAACCTGCCTACATAACAGAAAAAGATGGTAGGGTTGCTAAATATCAAGATGATGTGATTGATGTTGCAAATAAAATATACAAGTTCGTAACTGAATAGATGATGCTAAGACGAGAGGTGGCAAGGGTTTTATTTTTTACAGCTCTTGTTACCTTATCGTTTTAATGTTTGGTAAC
>Ga0209414_1001253_pt1 | contig 12048 bp, 14 predicted proteins | sample LakVidmifraction_4_FD_181154 | JGI IMG/M metagenome (GOLD analysis project Ga0209414, IMG submission 181154) | Hypersaline microbial communities from Lake Vida, Antarctica - Brine Hole Two &gt;0.2 micron (SPAdes) (version 2) | ecosystem: Environmental > Aquatic > Non-marine Saline and Alkaline >... | reverse complement strand
TACCACTATTATGTACAAGTATAAAGAATTTTATACATTAAAATAAGAGTACAGTTTTTAGGTTGCACTCTTATACTTTTATGCGGTTTTAACGTTCTTGTTCGATTTCATAATTATTGGTGCAATTTCTAGATCCATAATAATTACAACTAGCTTGAATAGCTTCTGACATAATCTCGTGTCTTAATTGTTCCCAAGTTTTTTCTTCTTCCCCCTTAGCTTCTCTCATTAATATTTCGTGATAAACTGCTTCTAAAACTAACGCATTATCCATTTATAACTCCTTCTCATTAATTTGTTCACATATTTTAACCGCTTCATTGATAACGTACATTGGGACTTTGTATTGTTGTGAAATCATACTAACCGCTTCTTTATAGGCTTCGTGATTTTCTTTTATTAGTGTAATTTCTTTGATTAAGTTTTTAGATTCTAGGATTGCAGATTGTTTTTCTAGGTCATTTTTAGAGTTGTAATTTTTGTAGACTTCTAAAGTTTTTTGGATTGCTCTAATTTTAATTTCTAGGAGTTCAGAATTTTTGGCTTTGACTATAGTTTGCGCTATATCTTTAGTATCTAAATCTTTATTTATTAAAGTATAAAATTGCTTTATATCTATGTGTTTTGCTTTACTGTATTTAATGCCCCTATTAAGGTTTTTAAAGGTATTTTGCATATCTTGTGCGTAATTGTCTTGCCACTCTCTAAATTTCTGTATACCATCAAAATAACGCTTATTAGATAGTACACTTTCATTTTTCTTATTTTTAAATTTAGGTACGATTAATGCGTGAATATGCCATGTTTTTTCGTCTTTATGAAGCGTAGCGTACACGCAATTTTCTCCAAAATTATCTTTAAGGAATTTAAAATTAATTTCTTTCCATTTTTCTAAATCTTGTACCATGAGTTTTTTAAAGAAGTCAGGACTTGCGGTCAATAATAATTCTCTAGCCACAATAGTATTACTTTTTAGTTTGCAATCTTTTATATAATTTTCTACATTTTTATATATATTTTTATCACCAATGATTATTTCATTCTCAACTTTCGTATCCGCATTGGTTACCTTAATTTCTCTCTCCATGTGTTTTTGAAATCCTTTTATCATATTTAAGTTTTTAGAACCTACTGTTTGTTTATACTTTTTACCTATTCTAAATATACAGTAAAAATGGTTATAATTTGTATTTCTAACTAGTGGCTCTTTTACTTTTGTTGACGGTGGAGCAGTTCTAAAATCATCCCAACTCATAGCTAAACCTCCTATTTATTTTTTCAAGGAGTAGTATGTTATGCTTTCTTTAATTTCTCCTTAATTTACAGTATGGGTAATTTTTAGAAAGGTGATTATTTTAAGACATTTCTTGTATACTTTTCTTGGGTATAATATATATTCTGATTATCTAAAAAAGGTAATTTATTATGCATAATTATTAGTGTTTTATAGTCAGGTATTCTCCGGACCTCATCCGGTGTAAATACTTTTTTTACTGTTTTGCTAGTACTTGTATTGTCTTTATTATGCGTTTCCGTTAATACTTCTTTATCACCGCAAAGATTAGAAATATAAGAAAGAGCATCATAATCACTTAAACTTGGTAATATTGCTTTAGTTTTTAGGTTGTTTAAAATGGTAGTAGTATTATTTTTGCCATATATATCGTGAAGTTTAACAAGATTCTGTAAACATATTAGAAAACCAATGTTTTTACTTCTACTTACTGCTACTATTTGCTCAAAATTAGCTACTTTCCCAGCGTTTTGAAATTCATCTAAGAGAAATAGGACCGGTAATCCCTCGGCATACATGATTTTTTCTATTAATTGTGAATAAAATATGCTTAAAAATGGTGATAGATAGTTACTTTTGGCTTCATCATACTTAATATATAGAATTGTTGGCTCTTTTCTAAAGTCTATAGGAGCGAAATCGCTTTTAGAGGTAGAATTTATAAGTTTATGGTCCGTAAATAATTGTAATGAGGTTAATAGAGTTGATAAAATACTGCTTAATGTTTTTGGTGATCCGGCTGCACTCATAAAAATTCTAAACTGCTCTTTAACATCTTCATTATTGCTATTGCCTAAAGTTTCTGTTATTTGATTTGGTGTTGAATTTATTAAAAATTTTATTCCTTGTGAAATTGTTTTACTATTTAATAATACTGAGGTCCATAAAGGAACTGACATATTAGTCCATTCGCTGGACCCTCCTGCTTTACCGCTTGCGAGTTGTATTGCTAATTCTCCAAATTGTAAAAGGTTAGTTGCTAATGCTCTTGATTCTGTAAAACTTTCACAATGTTCTATTGGATTATAATGTGAATGGTCTCCTAATGGTTCAAATAGAATTGTCTTTCTGCCTATGCTTTCCTGGTACTTGTGAGTGAGATTCCACAATTCGCCCTTAGGGTCCGCTACTATGATACTACTTAGTGGTAAGCTATTAGATAATAAATTAGGTAGTAATATACTTGTAGACTTGTGCTCTCCTGTTGGACCTATGACTACTACCCCCTCTAATGTCTTTTTAAAGCTAAGTTGACATTGTTTAGATATGATTAATCCATCATTACCTAAAATACTTTCTATGGACCTCTTAGAACCTAATTTGCTAGTTGCTAACTTAACTCTGCCTTTAGTTAATTTAATTCCCATATCTGTAATAGGTATTGCCATTGCAATTAGTAAAAATTTATATAATAAATCAAATTCTGAAACCATGTATAAACTCCTTATATATTGGTTATAATCTAAAATAAGAGGTGATAAATATGATTTTGTTGTTAATAGCTGGTGAAGTTATTTGCTACGGTACTGCTGCATACTTAGTTTTATTAGGCTTAATTTAGTTTAAGCCTTTTCTTTTTCTAAACTTTTAAGATAGTATTCCACACATGACTTTATAAAATCAGACTTTTCTTCTTTACTGTTAATAACTGTATATAATTTAATATCTCTAGTTGTATTTTTAAATGATAAGTTAATCCTAAGCATTTTTAACACCGCCTTTACTCTCTCTATACTCATAATATATGTTAGTTGTGCGTTAATGTTGCTTGTCCTTTAAAAATAAACGAAAAAAATAAAGGCTACAAGGTTTTACCCCCATAGCCTAATAATTATTTATCTATATATCCTTTGCCCTCTTTAGGATTAGACACAACCCCTAGTGCAACTAGTATGCTCAAAACTACTTGCACATACATTTCATACCTACCGAGTTCTTTTATCATGTTGAAGTCTATAAGCGCCATTCCTACAACCGCAAATAAACTAACCCATAACCCATAGTTTTTTAATCTTAACATTTGAATACCTCCTTTCTTAGATTAGATATTAGATCACGCTCCTTTCTATTCAATATCAATAAATGGTTTGTACCCTAACTTTTCTAATTCTAATACTAGATTATCTGCGTTACTTCTTATTCCAAACGCTCCAACTTGAACTTTATAAAGTTTGTCATTATCTTTTTTGTCAACTTTTTTGACAGTAACTATTTTGTCAATATATTTAATATTTAGTTGTGATAATATAGCTTGTGTAATAGCTTTCACGATTTCATTTCGCTTACTATCAAACAATTTATTATCCTCTACATTATCTATAAATCCCATTTCAATCAGAATAGCTGGAGATTTAGTCTCCCTAAGTACATGGAAATTAGCTTCTTTTGTACCTCTATCTGTAAAGCCTAATTTAACTAGGTTGTTTTGTACTTTAGTCGCTAATTCATTAGCCTTTTTACTACTTCTTGGATATGTAAATGTCTCTACTCCATGCACTGACTTATTAAATGCATTTCTGTGAAAACTAACAAAATAATCATATGATTTTCTATTCTCGAAAGAACTTCTATCCCTTAAACTCAATGTACTATCGTTAGTCCTCGTCTCGTCAACTGTAACCCCATGACGTCGCATTTCTACCGCTATTTCTTTACCCACGCTTAAAACGTCATTACTCTCTTTTCTGTTGCCTAGAATTGCCCCACTATCATTTCCACCATGCCCGTAATCAAAACAAAGTTTTGCCATAATATTTATACCCCCTTTATTGAAATTTTAAAAATGCCACTACTAACGCTACTATAAATGCCCCTAACCCTGTCCTCCAAAGCCATTTTATATTATCTTTCATTTCTGCTATGGATATTTTATTTTGAGTTGAAACGTTAAGAGCATCATTGCTTTTATTCCTAACCGAATTAATATCGTCTAGTTTCGTTTCCATTCGTACCACCCTCTCGAGTATTTCCCGTATCGTATCATTGACGTTATTGCTATTTTCCATTTGTCAATTACCTCCTATTGTCTTTTTGAATCCATAAAGGTAATATAGTAATTACCCTTATGGGTAGTTTTTAAGCCTTAAACCGTTTATGTAAGAGTTGCGGTTTGAGGCTTTTTAATTTAAATATTAAAAGCCACCCTGAAAGAGTGACTTATATTGTGTTATTCAATTATTATAGTTCTTGCGTCTTTTATTCTTATAACGCATTAAGTTCAGGTATATTATTGCCAAAACTATCGCCTGTTAATTGCATGTAGCCAAATTCACCTGTACCCATTGGGGTAGTACTATATACTTGTGCTACTTTCCCATTTGTCGTACTCCAAGCTATATTATTATAAAAAGTCAACTCTGTATCTCTGTTATCCGCACTACCACCACTTGCGCCATTATTATTACTGTCAATAAGTGATATTGTAGTAGGGTAATCAGCTTTTATTACACAATTTTTAACTAACATTTTTTGATTTGTTGCAGTTGTAACGCTTGGATGCATTAATAATGCCTGTCTCATACTAGAATACATTTCAACTCCGTCTATTTCTAGTTGTTGATTATTTTGTAGTCCTATCCCTAAAGCAGAGGCTTGATATGATATTAATTTACAATTTTTTATAACACTTTTACCTTCTCCCGCAAAATCATGGTGAACTGCGTAAGAACGTAATTCTTGCATTGTATCAGCATCATGTGTAGCTATAACTGTTAAATTTTCAATCTTTACATTCCCACTCATATTTATAGGTGCTTTATAGTAATCGCCAGTATCATCCCTAACAATGCAAGTTTCTTTGTTTATACCAATTAACGATATTGACCTACCTCCTACAATTTCCACAGATTCAACATATATTCCTGGCATAATTAATACAGTTATAGGGTTTAAAATAGTGTCTGCGACTGTAAAATAAGTATAAATATAAGTGATTGCTTCTTTTATTGTGCTATAATCTCCACCTGTTTTAGCTATAATAATAATATTTTTAAAGTTAACCCCTGCCTTACTTATATCTTTTATTTGTGCCTTTAAAATTTGAGGTAATCCACTTTCGTAAACCGTTCCAATTGAGCCTAATTCTAATTGCGATAAATTTAAGTTGACATCGGTACTTGATATTCTTCCATATACTGCATTTGATGGAGTTGTAAACGGAGTTGTGGAGGATGCTATTTGACTAATAAACACTTTATTAATATCGAATAATGTCACACTTCCGACAACGTGCGAATAAATTGTACTAGACAAAATAGGGATAAATTCACTTACCCACCACCCACTAGCAATTGTTAATACTCCACTTGGTGTATAATAATATCCGGTTGTTATTCTCGTTTTATCAAACATATTTTTATTAACTGCGGTTGCTATAACCATTCTTTGTGCTAATTGTGAAGGTACAATGCTTTTTTTAGCAGGAATTGGACTATAGGTTATTGGTGTAATTCCTGTCATCATTTCTTTAGTTTCATTGTCAAAATCATTTGTTGCATTTAATTTTACTGCTTTGTCTCTTTTTTTTACTAATTCTGTATCGGAATAGGTTTTGTCTGTTTTTAAAGCTAATTTAACATTAACATCAACTGTTTTTTCTTTTTCTGTTATATACGTTTCTTGCGGAATTTGTGCCAAAGACGAATCAATGTTTTGTAATTTAGCCTTTAAAGTTGTCTCTCCTAGTCTTGCATCTACTATTTCAGCATTGCTATTTCCAGCATTAATTATTAAAGCATTGTATGCTATTTCTTGTGCGGTTTGTTTTGCGGTTGTGCTTATTACCTCTGTATTAATATTTTCAATTCCACTAGCAATACCTTCTCTTACTTCGTTGCCATATGTAGCATTTCTAATTATTGCTACTTTATCAGTTACGTTAGCCATGTTATGACCTCCTTATTTTGTTGCATAAAAAAAGCACCTAATATTTAGATGCCATACCTGAAAAATTTATTAAATTATCTATTTTAGCTACAATTCGACCATTCACAGTCCCTTTGCAATATTTATTTTTTTTATAAGAGTATGCTTCACCCACGAGTGCGCCACTTTCTATCGTTACCGCAAATATTAACACCATTATTATAAATTTCTTAAACTTTTTCATTATATATACCTCCGTAGCATATTTTTCTGATTTTTATAATAGGAAACAAGTCAGAAACTTGCTTTCGGTCTGCATAACCTATCCTATATTTACATTATATACTTATTGCTGGATAATATGCAAGTTTTATTTACTTTGTATAAATATTTGCGAGTAAACTATTGCGTCTATTCGTCCGTTTTCCTCTGTACTTATTTCAATCTTATTATTACCAATATCAACAAATGAGGTTATATCTATATCGTATTCGTCTATAGACGTTAAACCATCCCCAAAATTAATGCCTATATCTACACCATTTACTTTTACTTTTGTATTTTTAGGGTATGTAGCACTTTCTACAATTCCATATATAGCATTATGTATGTGAGAAGCTATTGTTATTGCGTGTATATGAGAAGCTATGGTTATATTATGTACGTGCGCTGCAATGCTTATTAAAAAACTATGTGTATGTTGGTATATCATGGCTAAAGTACTGCTATATAAATTATGATGATGCTCCGTACCAACTGTAGGTGTAACTGTGTCTCGTACTGTGCTATATACGAAAGCGCCTGTATCGTAATCGCTTGCTGGTGGTGTTGTTATTGAATTTGAGGAACTCCCACCACTACCACTAGTACTTGAAGTTCCTCCACCACTTGCAGTTGTGCTTGTAGTACCTCCACCACTTGCAGCATCTTTACTATTAGCTCTATATTTTCTACCATGCAAATTTATATAAACTCGATTAATGTTAATTGTTTCCTTTGGTATATCTAAATCTAAAGTAACAGGATGCGTTGCATCTGCATTTTCTGCTTTACTGATTGGAAATATACAAGTTGAACCCATAGGGGCATTTTCAAGTGTTAAATTTCTTTGTTTTAATTCTATAATTTGGTCTGTCAATCTTATTGCCCTAGTACTTATTGTTAACTGTGGATTTTGTGGTGCTAATAAGTCGAAGCTTCTTTCTACTACCCTTGCTATTACATCAATACTCATAACAGGATTAACAATATTTAAACTATCACCATTATTATACTTTTCTGATTCATGCCCACTTAATACACTTAAATCTAATGCGTTAGTTGATATAGCTAGTCTTGCTTGGCTTTTATCCTTTAATACAGTGTTACCATATATTTTTAGTGTTGTAGCACTCTGTATGTCTTTGTTTGTTGCTACGCCCTCTATAACTCCATATTTTGCTATGCTGATACTATTATCTAAGTATTCTATATTACTATTAACTTTTTTAATATCTAGCTGATTAATCCCCTCACCGTAACCTAAGGGGATAACTCGACTTACAATATCTAAAGGGTCATACTCTTCAATAATATCTTTCATATTATAGCCCAATTCAATTTTAACTCCGTTGTCTGTGCCTTGGTCTATTAAATAATCTAAATATAATAATCCATTTGTTTCTCTAACTTTTAAATCTCCGCCCAAAACATTTTTAATTTTACTTATTATTGTGTTTAAAGTTGTTTCATAATTTGTATCTAACGTGATAGGTTGTGTGATTTCAATAACTCCTAGATTAATTTGTCTTGAACTATCCATTTTAGCATTATGTTGCGACAATAAATAAGTTAAAATTTGCGTAGGTGTTTGGTTTTTAAGGCTCCACCTTCTTGTTTGGCTATCGTTTAAATAAGCCATAGCACCCTCACACACGACTTCTTTGTAAAATAAGCCATTACTATTCATGTTTGACTTAACTGGCATAGTACGACCACTAAAGACTATTTTATTGTCTGTTAAGTCCGTAACTTTTACTTTTGTTATTAATCCCTCGATACTGTTGTAACCTTGATTATTAGGTAAAATAGTAAATCCCAAAGCATCAGGTAAACTAAGGGATTCTTTAAAATCTATTTTATTTAAATGTGGTGCTTCTATGTCCGCAGTGGGATAATGAATTGTAGTACTAATTCCGTTATTTATTATTTTTACTTCATACATCTACAATTTCACCACCCTATATATAAAGTTTATACTACCATTGCCCACTACATAAAGGCTATTACTACCATTAAGCAACTTCAACCCATATAAGCTATTATCACCCGTTACTAGATTAAAAGTCTTAGAATTGATTGTAATAGTCATTGGTGAGGTAACATTTATTACTGGACTTATTAATCTGCCTGTATTAATTATTGTTATTGTTTTACTGCCACTTACGACATATGCTACATCTTGAAAAACATCTTCATCAAAATTAAAAGTATCCCATATATCATTACCCTCTAAATTAATGCTATTTTTGAAAGGCTCTGCTATAAAATTAAAGGTTATTTCTGCGGTGTCATTTTCTTCATTTATGGTTATATCATCTTCGATTTCTGCCATGAAGTAATAATCTTTGATAGTATCGTCGATTAGTTGGCTTTGCGGTGTATCTTGCGCCCACTGGAATATTTCGCTTAATTGCAAGTGTAACTGTGCTTTGCTATTACATAATAAAGTAAAATTATATTTTAGGCTTCTTTGGTTATATACTATTTCGCCACCGCTTGCTACTGTGCTAAAATCATAGAGACTATTCATTCCAGGTACTCCACTTTTGATTTTTTTCTTGCTAGGAGTTGAAATTTCTTTGCTATTTAAAATTAAATTGAAGTCACTAAAGGAATGTTTATTGTTAAATGTTATGCCCATCATATCCCCATCCCCCTAGAACCTACTTTATTTTCATTGCCTATAAGTTTATTTATATCATCTATCAGATATTCTGCTACTGCTTTTCCATTACCTAATACTAACTGTAATGTTATTGGTTGCTTTGTAGTATTACTAGCTATTTTTGCACTATCCGTAGCATTAGTTACAGTTTCGCCACCTTTAAAGTTAACTATTTCGGGACCTTCTTCTCCTACCCAGTGTGCGCCGGGAGTTGCAAAATCTGTACCGCTTGCATATCCTCGATTAACTCCACCATATTGACTACTTGAACCGCTACTTGTATATTTTGTGTTTACATTTATATTTTTATCTTTTGAAGGTTCTCCGTTCCACTTTTTAAGCCAATTCCAAGCTTTTTGAATCCATTTTACTATATCTTTCCAGTGTTTTACTACTCCATATATAGCTAATCCTAAACCCGCTAGCGCTAACACAACTATACCAATTGGATTTGCCAACATTGCTCCATTAAATAACCATTGTGCTGCGGTTCCAGCTAATACTGCGCCTTTATGTATTAATAAAGCTAAAGTTGCCATTCCTGTTGTACTCGCTTCTGTTCCATTTAAAACAATACTAGCTAATTGTGCTAGTCTATGTGCTGCCATTGTTATGTTATGTGCTAACAATACACCTTTTTGTATTAGCCAAACTGCGGTTACGCTCATTATCGCTACCTTTACAAGTGGCATATTATCCCTTACCCATGCAAGTGCAGTTATTAATATATCCATTCCAAATGTTACTAAATTCTTAACTGTTGTTTCTAGGTTTGATGAACTTGTTCCCATGTTAGGAAATATTATTTCAGCTATTTGTTTTACAATATCTATTATCTTTTGAAATTTTGGAATTAATACATCATTTATTAGATTGCTTAGTGATTGAATAACAGCAGCAGCCACTTTTATAGCACTATCAATAAATGCTTGTATTTCAGGCATATGCAAAATTACCCAGTTTAAAAAAGTATTAAACATTGGTAATAATTGTTCGCCTAAAGTTATCATTACTACGTCAAAACTAGCTTTCATTTTCTCCATCATGGCTGCAACTGTAGCTTGTTGAGTTTTAAAGGCATTTTCTGTTGCTCCTACCGCTTCTCCCATTGCTTTAGTCTTAGTAGTAAAGTTGTCTGCTTGTGCGCCTGTTAGCGCTAATACTGCGGTTCCTGCTTCTACACTACCGAACATTTTAATTAATTCCGCATCACTACCGCCTACTGATTCTTTTAATTTATCTAAAGTACCTTTTAACCCTAGTGTTTCAATTGCACTAGTCCCATTTTCATAACCCATCTTTTTCAAACTTGCTGACATTCCATCTGTAGGTTTTATTAATCCTTGTAATACTCCACGTAGTTGTGTTGATACTTCTGCGGTAGTTCCTGTTACACCTGTTAGAGTAGCCATAGCGCCAAATAATTCTTCTTGTCCTAGTTTCATTGCCCCCGCCATAGGTATAACTTTGCCCATACTTGAAGCTAATTCTGGGAATGTAGTTTGACCTAAACGTACGGCGAGAAATGACAAGTCACTAGCCTTTTGTGCTGCTTCTGCGCTTGTATCTCCGTATCCTTTAGTAACCGCACTCAATAGATTAACCGAATCCGTTACTGTAGCATTTCCAGCACTTGCGCCCTTTGTACTAATTTCTAATATCTTCATTGCATCATCAGTTTCTCCAAAAGCACTCACAACTTGATATAAGCCATCTGTTAATAGTTCCGTACTCGTTCCTGTGTCGCTAGATAGTTTTTTGACCGCTTCACCCATATTGCCTATTTTAGTTTTAACATCCCCATCTAAAAGAGTAGCTACATTTGCCATTTGTTTTTCAAACTTAACCGCTGCGCCTGTTGCTAATCCACCCAAACTTACAGCAGCAGCACCCGCCGCCAATACAATAGCACCGCCCCACTTTGCAACAGTACCAATCCCACCCATAAATGTTTTATGTGTTCTTTGCGCTCTGTTATCAATACCCTCTAGTCTTTCATTTACTCCTTGATCGTTCAGAATCACCGATCCCATCATTTCAAAAATCTGCATCTATTCTCCACCTCCTCGGTCGAGTTGTCTAATTTTATTAGCCTTTTCTATTGCTTCTTCGCTAGTTAATTTATTATTATCTACATTCTTTACAGGCTTAAAAGTTAACTCTTTAAATTTATCAAAACTCATAAAGTTGCTTTTATCCATGGTTGGATATTTAACAAGCCATTGTTGCCATAACTTTTCTTCAATGTTTCTGATTTGAGCATCTATTAACAATTTAGTTATCATACTTAATTTCATTTTCGAGTTTTGATTAATTCCATAATCGCTATGTAATAAAAAAAGTGTTTTGGGATATGTTATTGCATAGCTTGTGTTAAAAAATCGGTTGTTTCCTTATCCATAAAAATCTTTTTAAATGTATTTATAGTTAACATGAAGCTTTGTTTTCTCACTTCTTCGATTTCTTGTTCATTGAATATTGCTACAACCTCAAATACTTCTTCTTTTACCAACTTACTATTTTTTAATATATATTTAATTAGGTTGATACCAGCGGTTGTCTTGCTTTGTCCCTCTGTTTTACCTTTTATTTCTTCTCTATATTCGTCTATATTTAATTTATCGTATAGGTCAACCACTACTGGCAACATATCAAATGCTTTTTCTGTACTAATCATTAATAAAACCTCCAATATAAAAAGCACCCCTAAGGATGCTTATGTTTTAGTTATTTATTACTGTATCTGATCCAAATGTTGCTAGTGTTCCGCCTGTTACTGCTGTTACTTGTTCTTCAACTGTTACTGACTTAGTATATGCTACTGTTACTACTTGACCACTTGTAGGTGGTGTAGTGAGTGTTAAATTAACTATACTTAAATCATTCACATTCCTAGTAGCTGCGGTTACTGCACTTGCTACTGTATCAACTAAGACAGTAAACCCTGCAAATGGCACAGGAGAAA
>Ga0209414_1001252_pt1 | contig 12050 bp, 27 predicted proteins | sample LakVidmifraction_4_FD_181154 | JGI IMG/M metagenome (GOLD analysis project Ga0209414, IMG submission 181154) | Hypersaline microbial communities from Lake Vida, Antarctica - Brine Hole Two &gt;0.2 micron (SPAdes) (version 2) | ecosystem: Environmental > Aquatic > Non-marine Saline and Alkaline >... | reverse complement strand
CGAAGTCGGGATAGTCATTGTCATCAATGCCATCAAATTCAATGTTTGTTATTTTTGAATAGTCCATAGTTTTAGGGGTTAGTTATGTGTAAGTTTCAAAATCGTCCTCATCTACAAATCCGATTTTTTTATAAGCGTTTAATTCAGCTTTTTGAATAGCGGAAATTACTCTGTATAAAGTTGACCTGTCAACATTTGCCGATTTGCAAGCCCTTTGTATTGTATGCCCTTTTTTTACTTCAACCAATACCTTTTTAAATACACCTTCCCTATCAACTTTGTTTTTTCTTGCGCCTTCTCCCCGTCCATGTATTTTACGTTGATAATATTTTTGATAACAAGTCATACAAAGATTTTTCAATACAGAAATTTTACCGCACTCGCAATTTACCTTTGGTGGCTTTGGTGGCTTGTTAGCCCTTATTCGTTCCCTAAATTTCCTTTGTGCTTCTTTGCCAGCCGTTAAATTATAAGCCTTTGTTCTTTCTTTTCCCTTTTCTGTATTGCGTTGCATCTTGCTATAACAAGCCTGACACATTCCTTTACAAAAAACATTAGGTTTTTCACATTTCGAACAAAACCTACGCATAACAGCACCTACCAAAAAGGCGGGGCTTTGTGCTTCGCCAGAAACTTTTGTGGTTAAATTATCTTTTGTCATTTCTATTAAGTTTAGTGGTTAGTTATGTGCAAGGCTAGCCTATGTACTTCCTAACAAAGTATTGGTCACGATTACAAAACTCGGTTCTGTGAGCATTTAGACCATCGCCATAAGCATCTCTTATTTGTTCAGCTTCTGTAAGTAAAAAGCTTTTAGCTTCGTTAATCGAAATATTTAACACTCTACTATACAAAGGGTCGTTATCCCATTTTTCTTTTGCTCCTTCAAGCCTTTTTATTAGTTCATTTAACGGAGTTTCCATTTTGTTTAAAGTTAATTGTTAGGGGTTAGTTACCACAAGCCGACACTATTGGTTGGGTTGTGGAATGTTTGTGGCTACAAGCGATTAGTTATGTGCCATTATAAACCCGAAACAAATCACGTTTTTTACTAGCCAAAAATTTCACATCACATTGCTCACATTTGAATTGCCCTACTGCTTTTCCGCTTACTTTATCTATAAACACATTATTTGATATTATTTTTATTTTATGAAAAACGGCACATAACAGCATTTTGGCAAGATTGCGACTTGGTTTTGTGTTTGAAAACATAGTTTTTTTAATTTAATAATTAGTTATTATTTGTTGGTTTTGGGTCTTGAACTATTCGCAACCTCGCCAAGATGCGGGACGTTATCGGCTCAACCTGAGTCCATGCTGCAATGTAAATTCTATTACCATTTTTATCTTCACCATTACAATACATCCCATCTGCTCTAAGTATTGTAATTTCATCACCCTCATTAACTGCTACCGATGCAGGTGGGGTTGTTACGTTCTTGTCGGTTACGATTACTTTTGTACCGTATTCTATATTGCGTGCTTCCATTTCGTTAGTGTTTAAAAAGTCCCATATAAAATGATAACCCAATAGCAAATATTATAATACGTAACATAAATAGGATATAGGGTTTCATAATTCAAAGTATTGCGTTCTTAATTGGGCTATCTCTCTGTATAGCCTGTTTAATCTCTCGTAATGGTCTGCACACTCATACGCTTGTAGTTCTTCAAGCAACTCTATCTGTATTTGAATAGGGATGATTAAAGCGGATAAGAATTGCCTGTCAAGTTCCACTACTTTAGTGTAATAGCTATGGTCATACCATTAACCGTAACAGATGGAGGGTTTATAATCTCCCCATCCATTGTAGCCATAGGCGAGGTTAAGGACTTTAAGAATGTTTCACGTACCTTTATCTTCGCACTTGCATCTTTAATGGTAGCCGATAGTTTATCCCATTCAGAATCTTCGCAAACGGTAAAATCGTACTTATCGGGGTTCTTCTTTTCAAGGATTTCGGTATCATATAGGCTTAGCCCTCCCTTTTGTATCTGCTTACCTGCTACAATAGGTCGTACATTATCTATAATAGACTTGAAAAATTCATCTGCCTTAGAGGCGTAAATTAAGACCTGTGTGGCATCCAAACTACCATCTCTAACGTCTTGTACTACTGATTGTGCTAAGGTTGTTCTAAAGGCTTTGTTGGATGCCATGATATTATCCAACTCAAAGGATAAACCTGTCTGCTCTTTTGATAGTTCTTCGTTCATAACGTCTATCACTTGTTCTCCTGTTTTACTCATGGCTTAACTACTTTAAGTTCTTCTCTCCTTATTTTAAGTGACTCCACTATTTCAGGATTAACTTTTTCGGGGTTTGTTAGAGAGTTGTAATACCCTGCCAACCCTACTGCTGATTCTATTTTGCTAATTACAGCCTTGTGTTTTGCAATAGGAATTTCGGCATCTGGTTTAGCCATATTGGCCACCTTAGCATCTACTGTGGGTTCTTGGATTTGAACGGGTGCTTTGGATTTAGGTATAGGCGTATCATCTGAATGGGTAGTGTCTGCATCATCTATTTTACCCGTTGGAACAAGAAACATATATAAAAGGGCGTATTTTAAGGCGTATGTTGTGCTTTTCCCTGCCGATTTATCTTGTGAGTCAACCCCTTGCCCGTAACCACAGATTTCAATAGACTCTGCGCTTTCATGCAATAATAGATATTTGCAAGTTGATTCAGTAAAAACAGATTGTTTCATTTTTGTGCTTGGCACACCATTGTAAACAGTCGTTTCTTCCCACCTATCAATCTTTGTTTTGGCATCAACACCAATAGGTAATATACAAAGACCATTTTTAGCCATAGCATCCCCTATTATTTTCTTTACCTCCTGATCTGGTACACCCTTGTAGGACATAGACCCTGACCCTATTTGCATAGATTTGTCTATTCCCTTTACTTCCTTCATTACAGCTATTACAGCCTTTGTTAAATTTTTCATTTTAATAGTTATATGGTTTAATTTTTAGCATGGTTTTATTATACACCTTGCCTTGTACTTTAAAGTTTTTGATTTGCCCTTGAGCAATAGCATAGCTTGATGGCATTGTTATTGCCTTGTCCTTGTAGAATACGCACCAATGAGTTACTTTCTCCTTTGGCTTAGTGTTTCCGTACCTTGCCCTGTATTCAAGGGATTGGTAGTCGTTAAATTGGTTCATGTTAAGTTATCGAAGTCTATTATCTCTCCGTTGTTTAATTGCCTTACAATCATTTCGGACTTAGCCAAACTGATATACTTATCTAATCCAAAGATTATTTCCTCTGTGCTATCCTGTACCCTTATTATCAAAGGGTCTGGGGATAGTCTTACTTTGTAGGTTACTTTCATGGCTTTATGAATAAAATACTTGTAATTCTGCTCCCGTTAAGCTAGTAACGCTTTCAAACTGTTCGATTATGTATTGTCTATTAATATCCATTAAAGACCTTTTTAAGACCAAAATATCAATAGCTAAGGTATCATCTTTACCGAATTTAAACCAAAGGGAGGCGTTCTTGATTTTACTGCCTACCCCTGCCTCTGATTCTATCTCCCATAAGGTAAGTATCAAGGTATTCAAGTCATTATCCTGTAAATAGGCGTGAAATGCTTTATTGCATGGATTCACGTACTGAATTAAGTTTTCCATTTTGTTAAAGTTTAATCTTACTCAAAAATATTATTGTCCATATAAATACTGCTATCTTTAAAGTAGTAGAATAGACTGTGAGTACAAACAAGCCAATTAATAAGAGAGTTAGATATAGTGTTAGTTTCATTTTGTTTATCAAATATAGTAATTTTAAAGTTACTTCCAAACTTTATTTTAAATTAATTCAAGGTTTTGGCAATACTCATGTATGTACTCCTCTGCCTGTTGGATATTTTCGGGCATCCAATGTATTTCACTTGGATACGGGTTTCCATCCTCATTCTCCTTGTAAGTGCTTCGGGCATAGGTTAAAAATTCTTCGTCTGTTTCAAAGACTTTTACAAGTCCATCAATATTGGTTACTGTTCTCATGGTTTCTATTTTTATAAGTTTTTAAGAATTAAAGATTCGGTTTCTTTTGGGGACAATCCCTTAAATGAGATAGAGTCACTTTCCATATTTGCACCTCCAATTCTGTGCCTTATATCTATCGAGGTTGTTTTACCTGTTGCAAATGGGTTTAATTCTTTGCCTAATATTCCCATCAATCTATTTTTGCATTCTTCACGATTGCATTTCCAAACAGTTAGATTAATAGCCTTATCTCCTTGTCTTCGTATTGTTAGGGTAAATACCTCATCAGGGGTGTTTTTGTATAGTTCCATTTTATTTAGTTTAATTTTCTTCTTAATTCATTTACAATATGTATTTGATCGTGATGCACCTTCTCTTGGCATACATAACCCCACATAATCTGCTTAAATGCTTCATCCTGCTCATTTGTCATTTCTAATGCCATGTTAAGGACACAAAAGTTATATTGAGTTTGAGTAGGTACGAATTTGCCTCCAGCGGACTGATAGTCAAATTTACTCCCTGCCCTTCGTTTATCATCTCTGTCTATTTTCCGCTGTTCGTGTGCTTTAGCCTCGTCGGGGTTGCTCATTTTCTCTGCAAATGCTTTCCTTTGAGATGCAGAAGGTTTCCATCTATATGCCATAATTTCTATTTTTTTAGTTATGGTAAAACTTAGCTAATCTATTTGCGGACTTTCTCCCGAATTGCATTAAATGCACCTTTTGAGATACGCCTCCATTTGTTCTACCAAATTCACGAGTCACATAAACACGAGGCATTGTATTGCAATGCCAATCGTTTGTAGTTATTGCAGATAAGGGCACTTTTAAAAATAATAGTTTATCAATAAATGGCCTTGCTGAATATTTATACAAATCTTCATTTTTAATACTTTCAAATGTTTCTACTGTCATGGTTTCTATTTTTTTAGTTTAATTCTATTAGGTCTAAATCGTTTTTAAATTTAATTGCTTTCTTTGTTGCTTTATCATAGGCTATTGCTCTATTGTTTGCAAAGACTACTATTTGCTTTTTACTATAATCGTAGTAATGAGCTGTAAATTCATATCTTATTTGCATTTTCGTAGTGTTTAAATTGTAAATACTGCACCTGCAAACCTCCAAAGGAATAAAAGCAAATGGATAAAAGAAAGTCCAAAGAATATAAAGCCTATTAAAAAGCCGTACATTTTTATTTTATTGGCTTGGTTAGTCATATCATTTAAGTTTTAAGGCTATTATAAGCCTGTGTAGTGAATAGTTTTATGTTTGTAGTGTAATGTTAAGGGCGAATAATTAAAGTCTGTTATACCGCCTTATTTTAGGTCTATTATAGCGTCTATTCTGCCAAAAGTTATTTTCCTTAAAATAGTTTTATTTGGGGCGTATGCTTCATGCCATTGCCCGTACTGTTTATATAAATATTTTGTTAGGTACTTTTTAAAGTCAAATTTATAACCCATTAATTTATAATAGCCATAATTAATTAAATTATCATTGCCCGTATAATATCTTTGATAGGCTTTATTTAGAAAATCGTTCACGTCTAATATTTCAGGTCTGCTTTTTTGGCAAACGTGCAAAACAAACGGTATTCCAATTGCTTTTGATATATTTCTCATGTTGCTAATTTTTAAAGGTCACTTTATTGCTCCCTTGTACTACCTTAACCCCAAACCTATTAAGGTGTTGGGGCATTGGTAGACTGTTGTCTGAATTAGCGAAACAGTTGAACAGTATTTTAAACACTAATCACAGTCAAGAAAATGTTTCTTATTGTTTGGAATGTAGTCTAAATAGTCATCAAGACATCTGCTACACAAATGACAATCAAAGTCATCTATATACTCTAGTGTTTGCTCTATTCCGCATCCATCGCAAACCATTGTTTCATTCTCATATTCTACTATATCCCAATCATTTGTTTGCTTATTGAAAACATAATCGCTTTTATATGGAGCCTTGTATTGCACTTTATTGTAAATAGGTTGCGTATATACACAAGTAAATGATAGTCCTTCTAATTCTATTATAATCTGCTTAACCATGCTTAAAACTAATGCAACTTCTTTGATATTAACATACTCGTTTTCTGAATGGGGATTATAATACCCGCAACTTATATTTGCCATTGCACAATTTACGCCTATCTCTTTTAGTGCCATTACATCAGTCATACCACCATCTGTAAATTTATATTTATACTTTTTTAGTATTGAAGATATAGATGACTGAAAATCAGAATCAGAAAGTTTTACACCGCACGCATTTGTAACAAAATCCCCGTATTTTTGCCTATCGCATTGTAATATAAATCCGCAGTCTATAAAAAAATCTTCCTCGCAATCGTAACTACCATTACATCCCGTTTCCTCATCTCTGAAAAACACCGCCTTAATATTGTCAAATGTTTTTAAACATTCTAATGTTATAAAAATACCTACTTTGTCATCTCCCCCTATTCCCGTAGGTAGCATTGTGTTTTTATTGAAGCCTGTTAAATTGCCGTTTATTTCTAAAACTGTTAGATCACTAACTATTTTATGTACGGTATCCATATGAGATACGATGCAGGGGTAAAAATCCGCATCCCCTTTGGTTGCGTATATATTACCGTTAATTACATCGTATTTTATGTTAAGGCTATTCAAAGCCCTTATAATATAGGCAAACATTCTAAATTGTTGACCTGAATAGCTTTGTATTGCTAAAATATCCTTTAAATTTTCCATTATTATATTTCTTCTGTTTCTAAATTATTAACTTCTTCACTATCACAATGATACCATTTGCCATTTATTAGGGTTGCGTCATCTTTCAATATATAATCTTCAATACTATCTGAATAAACGCAATCATCTAATAAATAATCTTCTCCATCTATTTCAGAATAACAAACATCTTCACTAAGATACCAGTCCCCGTTTACTTGTGCAACATCGCCTGAATCAATAGTATAATAAGTATCATCAACTTCTACTATATTGCAGTCATTTACGTGATAAGTATCATTGCCAATAGATACGGTATTATCATAATGCGTTGATCTATCTCTATATCTGCTTTCGCCTGAATCAATGTAAGAGGAATGATCTACGTCTATCCATTCATCGGCAAAATCATCATAAACTTCATTTTCATGGTTATCTTTGTCCCCGTACCTTGTGCCATCTGTATTGCAATATTCATAATTAGTATTATTAGTATTATTACTTTCATTTGTTAGGTACCCATCGTAACCGAATGAAAATGTATCTATGTAAGGATAATAATCAAAATCAGTATCAGTTTCTATTCTGAATTGTTTTGTAATTTCTTCGCCATCGGGATTAATAAATACATTTTTGTTTGCATAAGATAAATAATTCTTTTTATACCAAAACTTATTTTTCTCTGCAAAATCAATAAACGTATGGTATAAACAGTCCTTGGAAACATAGAATCTATCACATAAAGTAATTTCTTCATTTATAGTCCATAACAAACACCTACCGGCCAGCAAACCATTTTTATCAGTAATAACAACTATTCGTAGTTGAGTACAATTAGCATATATATCTAAATAATTACTATCACCATTCATGCAAGAACCCTGTAAGGTACATGAACCGCTTTTTTCGTACAATTCCATATCATAAACATCTGGGATCATTGAATTTTTAAGAATCTCGAATTTAAATCCATCATCATTAAATGTGGACTTGTATGTATTACTGAAAGCTTCAAAATCAGTATCTTTCAATCCTAACTTAGTAATAGACTGTTTTGTAAATAGTTTTCTGATTATTTTACCTGCTTTACCGTTTTGCCTGTTTTCTTTACCCCAAAATTCATCAGTTGAGTAAATACACTCTTTACCATTTGGCAAGTAACTAATAGTACCATCATTACGAAAAGTTATATAATTAATTTCACCAGTACTAATCATGTTGTTATTATTGCTATATCGTTTATCTAATAGCCTTGTTAGTATTTGGCATATTCTTGAATTGGACTTATTATCATTCATAAACCAAATGAATGAGTCAGAATATTTTATACATTCCATAATTGTAGTGTTTATAATTAAATTATGTTAGTTGTTTTCTTTTAAGTCCTTAAAACAGTCATATACTGATATACGGTTATACTTTGCCCCGTCTGGAGTATTTTTATAGTCTTGCATGAACTTTTTAACTGCAAACCCTATTTTATACATTGCAAGTAAGTTTAAAGCATATCTGTAAATATGCTCTTCGTTATTGATCCATAACGATACATTCCAACCGTTCCATGAACGGTAACCATTGTAATTTTTCATCGTGCTAATTTTTAAGTGAATAATATTATTAAAAACAGTCAGGTTAGACATACTTGCTCGTGTCCCTAAAGTTGTTATAAACCTTTACAGTTTAAACCGCCTGACTGTTTTTATTAGTTAATAGGTTTCCAGTTAGATATAAAAGCAGATAGATCGCAACCCCTTACTACGTCATGCGTATTTTTAACATCCATGTTTTTAGAAATAACCCATGTCAATAAATCAGTATAACAATTAATGGACAACTTTGGCATCCATTCTGCAATATGTTTGGTCTGAATATCGTAAGCATCCCTTACGGTAAATTCTTTTTTAATAGTTTCCATTGTGCTAATTTTTAAGTGAATGATATTTATAGAACAAGTGTACTAAGTAATTTCCGTATTACAATAATATAAATTAATAAACTACGTATTTATTTATTAAGTGCTTGATTATGAGATAGAATAGTTTTAATATAAATAGTGTTATTTATTTGAAAATAAATTTGCATATATTAATAAATAGTGTTACACTTGTATATGCAATTCAGCATACTAAAACTTGCAATCATGAACACTACATTAAACGAAAACGAAACCAAAGTATTAATTTCACTTAATAATGAAACGAATGAATGTACAAGCGGAGAATTTGGCTTTATATCGGATGCCAACAAATGCGGTTTCAATAGAAACGAGTTTGCAGGATACGTGTCAGCATTGAAAGCTAAAGGAGTATTTGAATACTTAGATACAAACAGCAGAGAAACCTATCAAGGCCAATTCGCTATAAACACAGAGTTTAAAAGTATTGTATAACTAATTAACTAACATACTTAAACCTTTCAGAAATGAAGGGTTTTTTTGTGTCTAATGAATTAGTGTTTGGATTAGTCAAGTATTATAGTATGTTCATGCGAACAGGCTAGTATGTATGTGGTTTAGTTGGTTTATCCCCTTACCATATCAACACACACAAACAACACAAAGTCCATTACATAGCCTTAAAACACTACGTACAGACAAGCATCCATTTAAGCCATAACAAAGGGGATAAACTATGCTATGCACTGTATGCTTTACGATATGATAACATGACAACAGATCAGGCATTACAAACCATTCACATATAATAATGGATAACAGAACAGGACTGACTAGGGAGATAAGATCAATGAATGTGAGTACCCCGGTCAAAGAGATTGGGTTTATTCTTGAAGTCGAAGCGATGATAGTAGGGGGGAGCGTCCCTGTCCCATATACTTGGAATATTAAATCCCTGTCCCATATACATGGAATACCAATCATACAGCATACCAATCAATACCAATCATTCAATCAAAGCTATGTACCCCATGTATCAGTTACAGACATCTTACTTTAAGGCAGTAGATTATTGGGGGTAATAACTGTTCTATTTTTTTTGGAAAATTTTTATTAAACTATTTGGGTTATAAGCTGTATATTCTTAATAGGGTAATTAATGATTTCTAAAACCCTTGTTTTTCTTTGTTTATGTATATGTCAGGGTAGTATTTAGGGATGTTGCTACTGTCAATATTTTGACGTTTATTTTCAATACTGTCAATCTGTTGATAAATAAATACTGTCAATTATTTGACGAATAGTTATTTAATTGATATATTTGTTAAAGATATGACAAGACAAAAAGAGAAGCCTGATTTTACTGATATAGGTATAAACCCATTTGAGGGTAATTTGGTTATACGAGTGAATAAGAAATCTAATGAGGTAACTAACAAGTTTGGCAATCCCGATAAGATTGAGAGTCTTTATGAGAGTGTAAAGTTTACAAAGGTTTTCGATCAAGCAGGTGTTAAGGAGTTACTTACTATACTTAGTGCAAAGGCTAAGGAGATGTACTTACACATTATCTACTCATTAGAGCCATCGTGTGACATCATCTGGATACACAAGGACAGATATATGAAGTCTTACGGCATAAAGTCTATTAATACGTTTAAGGAGGCGGTAAAGGGTTTGTCTGAAAACGGGTTTATTTACCCACATGTTAGTATTAAGGATTCTTACTGGATTAACCCACACTACTTTTTTAAGGGAAACAGATTTAATAAATATCCAAATAAACTAAACAAATAATTATGGAAAACAATATTAAGAAAGCGGAATTACCAACAGTTTTTGTTGGTCAGGTTTTATTTCGTGAGGCAAATAGAAGGGGTGAAAGCCCCGTTATTACCGAACATACAGTAACCAAAGTGGGTAGAAAATACTTTGACTGCACAGATATAAGAGGTAAAATCTTGATTAAAACATTAAGACATGGAAATAGCTTTTACTCTCAATTTAATTTCCAGATGTATAGAACCATGGAAGAAATTTTAGACATAAACGAAGAAATCAGTCTTTATAGTGACATTCGAAAGGTATTTAGTACCTACTACAACCCAAAAAACAAACTATCGCTTGCACAACTTCGTGATATTTCAGGGATTATCTGTAACCTTAACTATAAACAAGTTAAACAACTAATAGAGGGATGAGAGTATTTAAAGTTTACTTTGAACTATACGGTAAGAAAATGAAGGCAGAAATCAATGCTAAAGACGCAGACTATGCTAAAAGACGTATTCGGGAGAAGATTGTCTTCCATAAAGTAGTAGATATTACCCCCGATAATGGCGATGACTTTATTACCAACTTCTTTAACATAGTGAATAAGAAATGAAAAAGCCTAAACTACTACACACCGACTACCAATTTGGCAAGTCCTTTAGATTCTACAATATATTCTACGGGTATTATTCAATGGCTATTTTTTGGGTACGAATTTACGGTGGTTATGGGATATGGGGTAAACGAAGCCAATCTCCGATGCTCTTTTCACAAAGGCATGGCTATACAAAGCACCTTGTCGTGTTTGGATGGAGATTAAGTATATTAAAACCTAAGTGACCAATGGTGTTATCTATGGCAGTATATTTTCTATTAAATTTATTAACAATTAAATAAAAACAAAATGAACGCAAATGTAGATTTTCAAGGGTTTCCAAAGATGGCGAGATTGTCAAGGGATATTATCATTACTGAAAAAATAGATGGCACAAATGCACAGCTTCTAATCACAGAGGATGGTGACTTGATTGCAGGTAGCCGTACAAAATGGATTACACCGCAAGACGACAACTATGGTTTTGCAGGATGGGTTGAAGGCAACAAGTCTGAATTGCTTAAACTTGGTGCAGGTCGTCACTTTGGTGAATGGTGGGGCAATGGAATACAAAGAGGCTACGGGTTACTAAAAGGCGAAAAAAGGCTTTCATTATTCAATGTTGGTAGGTGGGCTTTGTATGGTACAGAACCAAAACGGATACTAACCGATGACCCTCGAATTGAAAAATATCAAGATGTTTTGCCAGAAGGGATTTCATTAGTTCCTGAATTATACAGAGGTATATTCGATACTCAAAAAATTAACGATGTATTAGAGGAACTAAAGACCAACGGCAGTTCTGCATCGAAAGGGTATATGAATCCAGAAGGAATAATAGTGTTTCACGTTTCAGGTAATGTTGGATTTAAAAAAACTATTGAAAAAGATGAGGTTCCAAAATCGCTTGTCCAATAAACCTAAATGAAGAAAGACCTCATTAAAAGACTAATCGAGAGGTACGACATACAGACTGTACGCAAAACATTTTACAAAGAGAACCTGTCTAAAACCTTTTATCGGGACAATTCAGGCAAATGGATATTAAAATCACAAGATAAACTGAAAT
>Ga0209414_1001251_pt1 | contig 12053 bp, 28 predicted proteins | sample LakVidmifraction_4_FD_181154 | JGI IMG/M metagenome (GOLD analysis project Ga0209414, IMG submission 181154) | Hypersaline microbial communities from Lake Vida, Antarctica - Brine Hole Two &gt;0.2 micron (SPAdes) (version 2) | ecosystem: Environmental > Aquatic > Non-marine Saline and Alkaline >... | reverse complement strand
GAACTATCGGGACGACGAAAGTTAGGTAGCGAACGACCGGCCGCGCGTATCCCTGGGAGAACATTACTTATTTGCCTCTAAATCGCACGATCTATACAAATATTACTAATCTTACTTATTTGCCTCCAAATCACACAAGCTAAGTGATTTTATTATTTTATTATTTTATTATTTGCCCTTTATTTGCACGACCTACGCACGACCTACGCAAAAAATCCCCGGCGAATTTCACCGAGGATTTTATTATTTTGTTTTGTTAATCAATCGCGCGAAGTGCCGTCCGAAGGTGGTCTGCCGTCCGCCGGGTGATTGAAGCCGCACGATCCTGAGCCTTTTCAATCATCCTTGAAGCTTCCGATTCAGCTTGCTTGACGATCCCTGCGGTCTTTACGGTTGCTTGCCCAATCATCTCCTCGCATTGCTCGCTTGCATCTTTGAGCGAAACGTCCGGGAAGGTATCAGAGATAACCATCGATTCAACTTCCGCTTTTACGCTTTTCAGCCAAGGCCCGAGGTAGGAATCGCCCCCGAGAAGTTCGATTGCGGAGTTGAGGACGTGGATTTCGTTTTGTTTAGTCATGTAGTTAAATTAACACAATAAAAATATATGTCAAGATTTATTTTTGCCAATCTTAATAAATTTTTAACAATATTTTATTGTTTTGTTATTCTGTCGCTACCCAATCTGCTCCAAACTTTTTTGGCAAAATTCCGTAATTTACGTAGGTCCGGCGAAATTCGCGTGCCCGTTCAGTCTGATCGGGGATTTCGCGCACCCGGTCAAGGGCCCGGATGTACTCGTCCCACTCGGGCGATTGATATTCAACCGGAGGCCGTTCAATTGTCTTTCTCATAATACGTCTATATTATTTTATTATTTATATTTTGTCAAGAATAAAATTCGCCAATTATTTTACAACGCGAAAAATCCGACGACTCTTAAAAGAATTGCCGGATTTTTATTATTTTCTTGTTTATTAAATCAGTCCCATTTCCCGGAAGGAAAAATATCCCTGAGAATGATTTTGTGGCTTTCCGACGATTACGTGATCGATAAATCTGATTCGCATAATTTCCGCGCCATCTTTGATTCGATTCGTAAGTTGGCGATCTGCATCGCTTGGTTTAGGGTCGCCCGATGGGTGGTTGTGCATAAGAATGAACGAATGGGCCGAGATTGTTACCAGCGGGCGGAAAATCTCGCGAGGGTGGGCGATTGTTTCGTTAAGCGTGCCGACCGAAACAACGTTGAAGCCTTTAAGCTGAAATTTTGTATCCAAGGCAATCACGATAAGGTGCTCTTTTTCAGGATCGAAAGTTTCCATTAATTCTGCGTAATCTTCCCAGAATTTGATGCATTGCTCTGGCGTGTCAATTTTCATCTTTGTTCCGTAGGTGGGGGAATTCTCGCCAATGAATGTCGCGCTGACTTTGAATTGTGATTTTGTGTTTTTCATTACCAAATTAAGATAATCTAATTTTATTATTTTGTCAAGAATAAAATTCAACTATTTTTCACAATTAAATAAAAAGAGCGGGAAACTTTCGTCCCCCGCTCTTTTTTTTGTAGGATTTATTATGTTTACTTAATAATAACAAGACCCATTAGGCTGAGTTCCATTAGGCCGTATACTTTCGGCAGTGTGCATCCGTCATGGTGAACATACTTGCGGGCGTCTGGTTCCACCTCTTCGACCGTGCATCCGCAATGCAAGCACCAGCCCGTTGTGTCGTTTTCGTAAAGCTCGCGCTCTGTAGCCTGTAGCTTGAACTGAGTTTTTTTGGTTTTTGTGGTATATGGGATTTTTTTCATTACCGGATTAAAATAATCTAATTTTATTATTTTGTCAAGAATAAAATAAAAGAGCGGGAAACTTTCGTCCCCCGCTCTTTTTTTGTAGGATTTATTATTTTGCTAAAAATAAATTTTCAACGTCGCAATATTCCTGCCACGTTGCCTGTCCCTTTAAGAAATCTGCCATGGCAATGCAATGGCGGGGATGAAGGTTCTTTTTGTCGCGGGCGAAGTTTAAGATGCTCTGGCGAGATACGCGCTTAATTTTCGTGAGATATTTCGCTTCCGACAAATTTCCGTTTAAAAGATTTTCGATGATAACCTGAATTTGAGTAATTTTCATAACGTGTTTATTTTGCTTGAAATTTTTCGACTTGTCAAGAATAAAATATTATTTTATTATTTTGACAATTTTAATCGTAATCCCACCGGTCCGCATATTTATGCTTGGGAAAATTCAGGTCGTCATTTCCCTTGGCAATTTCGTCCCGCACGAATCGGCGTTCGGTTCGCGAATCGGCTTTGACGTTTTCTTTAAGTGTCGTGTTTTGGCTGTTATTACTCGACCAAATTCTGGCAAACTTGATCAATTCCCGCGCCGTATATTCGCGAGGATAAAGGCACCCGACTTCGGCAAACTTATCTTTATTTATTTCTTCGATAAAATACCCTTTGGATTTTAGTCGGGCGATTGCTTGTGTGATTTTCTTGCTCATAATTTTATTTGTTTATTGGATTAAGAATTGCGGTAGATATCAGGATATTTGTTTTTGAATTCCGACTCTGTGAGAATTTCCGCCAGCAAACTATCTTCTTTGAGCGCTTTAGCCGTCTTTTTGGCTTGCTTATAATTTTTTGCCGACAAAATGATAGGGTAGCTCCAAGCTGAATGTCCGATGATTTTCATAAAATTAATGTATTCTATTATTGTTTATTTGTCAAGTTTATTTTTGCTTATTTATTAAATTCCTAGATTAAAAACTGCCCGGTAGATTCCCGCGCCGTGAAATTTCAGGTGTCCGTGGCGAAAGATCCAGACAAGGTGAAGTTTGATTTGCGCTGGCCTGCTCATATTTAAAACATACAATTTTATTTATACGTTGTCAATAAGAATTTTTATTTATTTTTCCATCCAGCGCGATTCGCAAATTATTTTTAGGCACAAAAAAGGCGAGCTTTTATCCTCGCCAATTTTATATTTATTTATTAAGTTTATTAAACACTCTTGATTACCACTACCTCTTCCCGATTTTCTGCGGCGTAAACGGCATCCAGAGTTCGCGTAGCAATAATTAAGGCGCTTACGGTCCTTTCCAAATATTCCGCTTTAAGCTTTGTGGAAATTTGAAAGCTTTCTGGGCGTTCTCCCTTTGGATAAAGCGTTTTATTCAATTCCTCCCGGATTTGTTCGGCGTATTTGATCGCCTGATTTGCCAAAGAACCAACCGCCACGTTTGCCGTTTCTTGCAAATCTTGCAAATTTAGAACTACGATGTTTCCTGAGATATCCGTGTGATTGTTTTTCATAACGTAATTAATATAACATAAAGAATAAAATATGTCAAGGATTATTTTTGTTTATTTCGCAAATTATTTTTAAACACAAAAAAGGCGAGGTTTTATCCCCGCCAATTTTATTATTTTGTTCGATTAAACTTTCCAAGTGAGCGGCTCGCGAGAGTCGATCCAAGGGACTCCATCTTCCGTTCCATGGACGAGAAAACACTTGTTTTTATATCGGCAGACTGTCCGGACAAAATTTCCGATTTGATCACATACGAACGTGCGTTTGATGATTGCAGGCGGGGCGGAAGAGACGACTTGAATGGAGTATTTTTTCATTGCAGATATATTAATATATTAGATAGGATAAAATGTCAAGAATTTATTTTCTTTATTTCTTCCCGAGCGTGAGGATACCAAAAAGCCGACCCGCTTCCATCGCCGTCTTTTTCCTGTGCTAAATTAATAAAACAATTGTTTTTATTGCCGAGTTTCATAGGCTCTGAAAATCCGCGAACGAACATTTCAAATTCTACTCTATGCCCATTTGTATAAATAATCTTATCTCCAACCTTTAGATCGCATGGGATTGGAGAGATTTGCAAAAGTTCGGTGATTTTCATTAAATAGATAATAATCGATTAAATAAAATATGTCAAGGATTCTTTTTATTTATTCTGATTACCAGCCTGTATAATTTACCATAAAATTAATAAAATCGTGAATTCCATAGCAAAACAGCCAATTTATAAAAGTAAGAGACAATAGAAAAATGACGACAACTAAAGATAATTCTTTTTTATTCATATTAATTATAAGCTTGCCCAATAAAATAAACAACTATTGTAACGCCAATAATAATTAGGCTATCCATTATTCGGATTTCTTCAACTTGTTCGCATAAGACGCTTTGTTTTTCGCGTCCGTATATCGGCGATTCAGAGTGTCCTGCGCCCGCTGTTTTTCCACTTGCTTTACTTGCTGGCGGATTGCTTGGCGGCGATTTTCTTTAGCTTCGCGCTTAAATGCGTTATCGGCAAAGCCAATATTCGCACAAAAGGCGAGAGTTAGGATTACTAGGGTTTTTATCATATGTTTATATTAGCAAAGTATTGGAAAATGTCAAGAAGAAAGTTTCTTTATTAGGCAAACAATCTGTTGATCTTTTATATTAATAAGATTTGTTTTTTTTTTGAGTGGTAGTCCGCGCGGGGGTCGAACCCGCTACCCCTCTGTTATAAACAGAGCGCTCTAACCACCATGAGCTACCGGACAATTAAGATTATAAATGTTTGTTAAATTGGTGGGCGCGGAGGGATTCGAACCCTCAATCCTTGCGGCAAGAATTTTTAAGACTCTCATGTATACCGGTTCCATCACGCGCCCATTAAAATAACTAACCTAATCCTTTCTATCAGAACTACAAGAATTTCATACCTTCGTTTTTTATTTTATTAAATATAACCTATATTTAATTTTTATTTAGACCAATACAATTTTCCTATCTCAATTCGTTAGGTTAGTTATCGGCGACTTGGTTTTAAAGTTAGCGTCTCCTAACTGTTATTATTATACTATAAATCTTTGAAAATGTCAAGAACTTTTTTATATTTGTGCGTAAAAATTTGATTCTTTGTATTTTGTTAAAGAATCTTAAAAAAACTGTTGTTAAATTTTACTAACTTTACTAAAAACTATCTGATTTTTTTTCGCTTAACCATTACCCGTCATTTTGCCTAGCCAATCTCAGCTTATGTTAGGGTGTCTTTGCTACACTTTTAATAATAAGGGTCTTCCTATAGGGCCGGAAAATATGTTTCACTTATTAAGAGTGTTATTATTTATTACAACTAATAGTTATATTTGAGAACTTTTTTCTGGCAAACATTCAAAAGAAATACAATCGCTTGCCATAAACCTGTAATACCCGCCGTCCATTAATTTTACGCCGTATCCTGTTTGTTTGTTATATGTTGCTTCTCCAGTGACAAAACAAGAAGAACCTTTGAATATTCCATTAATAATAAAACCTTTTTTGTTTATTATTTTATTAATATTTATCATATTAATAATCGGTGGGAGTAAAGACATTAATATTATATTACACAAAATATCCCGCTAAGGGATTACTCTCTTAGCGGGATCTTACCAACAACAACAATGTAAGTATTTAATTTATTATTTTAAAGTTTTTCTATTTGGGTTGTAACCCCTCAAGTGGGACCGTCGCGAATTTTATTCATACTCCTATGGCTCTATTTATACGTTATTTCGGCAAATTAGCCGGGGTTGACATCCGAGGTGCTATCTCTTTTTGGCTTCTCTCGGGAGATTTTTAATTAGTTGATTATTAAGCCGTTGCCTTTTTCGTCGTCAACTTTGCGAGCTTTTCCCGATAAGCCCTATTGCGCCGGGCAATGGTCTTTTTGCTTTTTGCCTTCCATTTAGGATCGGCGATCAGCTTTTCGAGAGCCTTCAAGGACCGGACTTTTTTGATTTCGGCGATCAGCGTGGTGGTAGCTTTTGGTTGTTCGGCGGTAGGCATTTTTTTATTGGTTGTTTTTAGTTTGCGTTGCCTTTACAGTATAACAGATGGCGAGTCCGTTGTCAAGGAAAAGTTATAAATTCTTTTTTTCTTAAAAACAAATATATTTTATTGTTTTAATTGTTTGTAGCAAGCGGTTTTGGCTTTCCTCCAAACGGGTAGTCGGGGCCTTTGAGCTGGATTACAAATGTCGATTTATTCTTTTCAAAACCAGGAGTGAACTTGAATTTATCTTGGTCCGATTTGAAATTCTCTTTGATTTTATACATTGCTGCCGATTGCTCGGGAGAAAGAGCGTGCTCAACGTGTATACTAGCAAAGCACCCTTCCCCATAGCCAAGGCCCGCAAAGGTGGTAGTCGCAACTTTAACTGTGGCTTCGACGCTAAGCTCTTTGAGTTTTTTTCTAAGTGCGTTCCCAAATTGTCTAGAGGTTGGCGGTTTATTCATAAAGTTAAATTGCCACAACACCAATCAAATGTCAAGAAAAAAGTTTAAAAAAGTGAAAAACTGTCAAAAACTGTCAAAAACTCTTGTTTTCCCCAAAAACAAATATCTTTTGTTGTCTTTTATTCCAAGTAAAATAATATAATTGACTTTTTGTTATAGTAATAACATGGCTAAACATTTTTAATATGTCCGCCGGACTTTTTAATAATTCGTCTACATATCTTTTTCTTATGTCTAGTTTAATTACTTGTTTATCTTTAGATAATCCAATGCGATAAAATTTAAATCCATAATTTACTCCCCAGATAAATATTTATCTAATTTTACAAAATCTTTATTCTTTACCCTACTTAAATTCATAATGTTATTATTAGTTTAATTACTAAAGTGTTGTTTTCTTACAGGCAAAACATAAAATTATCAGACAAATATTCTAATTATTACTAATATTATGCTATTTTAATCCTAAAAAAACCCTTTTGTCCGCTATGGTCTATCTACTCTGACCCTGCGAGGCCGTACAGAGCAAATATGGCGTTTTCGCCCTTTAAAGTGTGCTTTTTCCCTAGGTAAACTATCAATAGGGATAGAATTATAGAAAAATAGTAATAATAACAAGTATATTTGATAAAGGTTAATAATAGATAGTTAATAAATGATAGTTTTAGTAGTTTTAGTAGTTTTAAATAATTCTTTTATTATATTAGCTGGAGATAAATGTCAAATAGAATATAAACCATACAATAATCATCTAATCTTTATATAATGATCATCTAATCTTTATATAATGATTACTTAATCTTTGTATATAATCCTTATGTTAGCTCTTATATAATATTTGTTATTTTTATTATGTTTATTCATACCTCCTTATATATATCCCTATATGTATAATCTAATATTATACTTGGAGATTAGTAATTGTATGATAACCCTGTGGGGTAAATTCAAAAGTTTCAAATTCATCTAAAGTTTTATTAATTTCTTTTTGTGTTTGAACTTCAACTTTATTAAATTTCATAATCTTATTATTTTTATTATCATAAGCATAATATATTAGTTTTTTATGTGACCGCGAACACAATTTAGATAAAACACTTAGTAAATCTTGCATATTTTTACCTTTTCCCGATTGGTTTGCAGTATCGTCGCAAGCGTGACCTATTCCGACCTCCAACTTCGTAAGCCCATTGTTAAGACATATAGGCTGTATGAAAATGTAATAATTGTCAGAATTTGGATTAACCACTCCGCGATCATCAAACTCTAATCTTTTCAAAAAGTCTAACGCATTATATAATCCAAGACACACTAAAAATAATTCTCGATCTTTAGTACTATATAAAATTAATTCATTTCTTCTCAAATCTCCGAATATTTTCTTTGTTAATTGTTTTGTAATCTTCATAAATTCATCCCCGGCACGTCATCTCGGCCGTTTACTCTGTTAAAGGCTGTTTTTTGCAATATATCACAACCAATTGCTTTCTTTTGTTTTTAATCTTATATTCTTATTATAAGCGGCGAAAACGCATGTTATAACAATCCTTTGTAAATTAGCGAGTTCTTACAATAAAGTTTACTACTAGGATGGTCAAAATAGCTCCCACAAGGGCCGTGGTGACGTTTGAGGCGAGCATTAACCACATTATAAGGGTGACGGCGTAAACGAACGTATAAAGGAAAATATGCATAAATTTATTTTGCTACTAAAGCGGCGCAATGATTTTCTTTAAAGCTGTGTTAATATGCGAATCATTTAAATCCAATTTAACAACCCAGCTATTAGCTTTGCTCGCCCAATACAAATCCCAGCGGTATCGCATGTTTTTGTCCTTGCAATTTTCCGCACGAGCGAAATTTCCGTCGCGATAACATTGGCGATTTTCTTTTGTATCTAAAGGGGTGATTGCGTTTTTGAGTAGGTCAAAACTTTCTTTAGGTATTTTCATAAATTTACTTTGTTATTGTTTTAAATAATTCAATTATCTCCCGGCTCTTTGTATTATTTTGGCTTTATTTGCTATCGCGCTAATAGCCAGTTTCGTAGATTCTTTCGTAGGGTTGACATAAGGAGCATTAGTATCAAACGCTTCTAGCCTATCGCCAGATAATTTGTTAACCAGATTGTAAAAGTAATGCGGCTTATTGTCCCAAGGGTGAATAAAGCTTATGAAAATCCAAGGTCGGCTGAAATCTCCGATTTGAGCGTATTTCTTTTCGAATTCTTTTATATCCATAAAGCTATTCTATATTGTTTGAACTTTAATGTCAAGTGAAAAATATTAGCCAAAAGGAGTTTGAGTCGTCGATTCTATATTTTTACGAAATTTTGAGATTTCTTCGTGGGCATTCCATCCCATCTTTTTTTCTACCTTTTTCTGCCATTCGGAGAGTGATTTCCGCCACGGATTTGTTGCTCGATGCTGTATTGCAACGAATACATACATTTCCCGAATTAGTTCTACTTCGATTAAATTATCTTTTTTCATAATAATATTTTAACTAATCCCAAAAGTTAATGCTTTCCTTGCTTGCCTAAGTAAAGAGCGTCCGTCAAGTTTAAAAAGCATCCAGCGAATCTTAAGGCAAAAAATCTGTCGATTAATATAAGCGCAAACATAACGATAAGACCAAATTACTACTAACACCGACAACAAGATAATTCGGTGTTTCGCATAAGACTTAATAATATCTTTGCTATTTTCCGCGCGAAGCATATTTTTAGTCCATTTATAATGAGTTAATTTTAGCGAATCTGTAAGGTTGTCTGTTCTCATAATTTTTGACTAGTTTGTTTTATTGTTTTGATATTTTAATAAATTCTTTCTGCCTTACCAATCCAGTTCGTCGTCGGGCGTTTCGATGCCGTGATCGGCGTTGTAAACTTCTACCGCGTCATTCAGTCGGCCGTTTTTCACAAACTCCGAAGAGCCATTGTTTCGGGCGAATTCGACAAACTCTAAAAAATCGTTCGCGTTCTTGCTATCTTTGACAAACTCGCAAACGCATTTGACAAACCCCAGCCGAGTCAGAAAAACCTCGCGATTCAGCGTCGAGTTGAACAAGCGAAACTCGATTGTTGCGCTGTTTTTAAGATTGATTCGGCCCCGAGTGCTCCCATAAGTTATCCAATAAAGATCCCCCTGATCTTCGGAAGAAAAGCCGTATCGGGCACAATGACTGTTCGACTTCCGCCCCGCAATCTGCTCGATCATCCAGTTAAAATCATCGTGATTCATCAGCTTCCAGATTTTCTCGCATTCTTCTTCCGATGGTCGAGAAACGTGAATGTGCATTCCTGTCCGGTGACTTGCTAAAAGACCGTAATCTTTTGTTTTGTTAAAATAATTATCCCAAATATAATTATGGGTGGCAAAACTCATTGGTCCGCTAACTACCTCCGCCCCTTGGCCGAGTTTGTGATCTCTGAGAGAACTGTCCCTCTTAAAGATACAAAATTCTTCCAGCTCTTTTTCTACCGCATAGAAATTATCGCCACGGAAGCCTTCAAGCTCAATTTCCACCCCATAGAACGGAGCTTCACCGATGAAGGGAAAATTTACTTTCGCAGAATAGGATTGAATAGGCACAGTTCGAGTATATTGTAAAAATTCAAACTTGTCAAGATATTTTTTTAATTATTTTTCCCTTTCCTTTGCATTTAGGACAAAAAGAAAGTCCGCCCCAACTAATTATAAAAATATTAATAGTCCCCGTTCCATTACATTTTTTACAAATAATTTTATCCGACATAAATTAGATAATTTTTTAAATATAACTAAAAAACTCTTTGAGGAATTTAACGTCGTCGGCGTAGGTAATAAAATAAGTGTTAGGCCGAAAACTATCTTGGGTGGATATTTGAGTCAACGTTATATAAGTTGACTCAATCTCCTGCTTTGCTTTTTTGAGCGTTGGCGAGTCAAGAAAACTGTCAATCGTCCTTTCAAGTCCACAGTATGTTCGGTCAATATCTTTAACAAACTTGGCTAATTTTTCAAATTCATCGTAGGTTAGGGCGCAAACGTTATTCGGACGGTGTTCGGACAAAAATTTCATAAGATCTTACAATATTAGAAGGTGAGTTTTCGTTTAGATTCTCTTGCGAGTATATAATAAAAACCAGATAATGTCAAGGATTTTTTATGATTATTTTCGCCTAATAACAATATAATTTTAATAATCGACTGAATTATATAAATTATAAGTTATATTGCATTGATGACTGCACGGAATGAGCATTGCGAATCGTGCTCGAAATTAACTTTGTCTCCATCATGATTGCATACTAGGCATCTCCATCCGATGATTTTGCCCGGCGTGTCGTAATCTGCGGATTGCATAATTGGCACAATTAGTTCCGCAAGAAGTTTCTTTGTTGCGTTGACAAATTTTGAAGTTGGAGCAGCTATGAGATTATCCATATTATTATTTATTTAAGCATCCAAGGTTTAACATTAAAATATCGAAAACCTTCGTAAACAACTTCTACGAATTTTTCACGTTTAATTTTATAAACGCTAGAAACAATTTCTACTGTTTTCCCGAAAGATAGCCCTTCGTTTTTAGGTCCAATATACTTGGCAAGTCCGCCGCCTACGAGATTATCTATTTCTTCGTGACTCATACATTTAATTATTTTATTAGTTTTGTTTCTTTTAATAGCCGGGGGCGAATTCCCCCGGCTACTTTTCTGCCTCTCGTCCGCAATTACTCGGCGACTTCGGCGACGACTTCCTCTTCTGACTCAATCTCCACCGTGAAGGATGCGATTTCCATCTTATCCAGAGAACGCAAGGCGTTCATGGTGATCGACTTAACGAATGTCGGAATTTCCCCGTTTCGCATGTCTTTGAATGCTCCCGCGTTTTCCTTCGAGGAAAAGTGGATTGCCGACTTGAACTTATCGGTGAGGAAAACGTTCCCCTCCTTGCCTTTGCCGATATACCAATCGACAGACGCGGTATCTTCGCCGTTGGTGGAGTTGATAGTCTGGTTTGCTGTTAGGATGTATTTTTTCATTACTCCGTAATAATATCACAAACTTTTTATAATGTCAAGGGGTTTTTTTATTTATTTCTTCTTTGTACTCCTGATAATCCGCAATACAAAATAAAATTGGGTAAATAATAATAAAAACAATAAGAATAATAATATTTTTAATCATCGAAAGTCTTTCGTGCAAAGATAAGATTGGATTTCGTTCGCCTCTCGACGAAAATCCTCGCGCTCTTGTTCGTTATAGCGAAGGCGGTAAAGATTCGGAAAGGAAATATAATCTCCTTTGACTATTTCGCCAGAATCAAAAATTTCCATGGCCGCGTTTGTCGTTAATGATCCGTGGATTTTAGTTCTGTTAAATTCGTTCATATTATAATAATAGTCTAAATAATTTTAAATTGTTCGGGACGCAAATTAAGTGAGGGTCAATAGTTATTTCCTCGCATTTTTCTATAAAGGATTTTTCCCCAAAAATTTTAATCAAAGAAAGGCTGTAACCGTTCCTAATTATTTTGTTATTATAAACTGGTTGGTCTTGATAATCGACTAACATATATTATTCAAAATTATTATTTCCTCTGCTCCATCCTAAATCGTAATCTTTTCTGGCTTTTCTTGATTTATAAATATTTTTATAATTTAATTTTTCAATGGCGTCTTTTAATCCTTTATCGTAAGCATTCATAATGAATAATTACACTTTTGTTGAAATTATTTAAAAAAATAGCCTCTTAATTTTATTCTCTCAGGAATTATT
>Ga0209414_1001250_pt1 | contig 12053 bp, 8 predicted proteins | sample LakVidmifraction_4_FD_181154 | JGI IMG/M metagenome (GOLD analysis project Ga0209414, IMG submission 181154) | Hypersaline microbial communities from Lake Vida, Antarctica - Brine Hole Two &gt;0.2 micron (SPAdes) (version 2) | ecosystem: Environmental > Aquatic > Non-marine Saline and Alkaline >... | reverse complement strand
CTCCAAGGGCATGATGAAGCCGTCCATATACTCGAGAATGTAGTCCACGATCTCACGTATCAGATGAAAGTCTGGGCGCTCGCCCTGTTCCAAGGTCGTGTGCCTGAGCAAAAGTACATGCAGCAGCCGCGCCATATTGACGTGATCGCGACGCAATTGATTAAAGGTAGCCATGATAACGCGTCCTATATTGGTGGTTCGTGTCGTGGTTATCTCACACTATAAGCAGGAGTGGATTCAACAGTAGACAGCAGGCCACCACGGCCAATTTCTGTTGAGGGATAATTCTCCGAGTCCCATATTGGATTGTTCGTTATTGTAATGCCAGACCTACAGAGGGTGGCGTAACCCTAGACGCTTTAATACAGGCTTTTCTGAAATCCAACGAACACTTCCCGGAAATTCCCAACCGGCGCACCCAGCTAGCATCCACCACGCCCCAGCCGGAAGTTTTCAAGGCCGAGTCGATCAGCTCTGTGTGGGTTTCGGCTTCATTTACGGTAGCTTCCTGAAATAACGGCATCCAGACTGTAGTGTTTGCGCTTGCGTTCAACGCTTCGGCCACCTTCGGATTGAACCTGTAAGAAATCCTTACAAGTTGCCGGCTCTGCCAACTCACCTTCCGCATAGATATTTTTCAGGTGCGTCGTGATGCTTTGTGGTTTGACATCAAACAGAATTCCCATCTGTGCCTGCGTCAGCCAGAGCGTTTCGTGGCCCGAGTCTAGCCGCACTTCAACAGCATTCTCGGAGTTTTCATAAATGATGATTGGGGTTTCGTTTTCTGTGGTCATATCATGGCCTCCCTAGCCTAGCTTTCCATGTTTCCGCTGTGAGTTCGCCGGCGAATGCCTTTTGTAGCAAAGATTGTTTGAGTTCAGCAAGCGCTGATGAATTTTTGTTGGTACATAGGAGAAATGTCAGATTGGGCTATTAATTGGTAGATCGGCACTTTCATGATTTGTGCTCCGCCAAAAGCTTGAAGTTCCACAGATCCTCAGCAACGGCCTCGATGACCGGCTTGAGTTCCAGCGGTTTCAGCCACCGTTGCGGGATTACATTCACGCCTAGCATCGTGCCTAGAATATTCCCAGTAATGGCACCAGTCGAATCCGAATCACCATCATGATTAACCGCCAGAACGATAGCCTGCTCAAAGCTCTCTGCAACTAGTGCACAGTAAAGAGAAATGGCGAGAGCTTCTTCAGCTACCCAGCCCTCCCCCAACTGAATTATTGCCTCGTGATGCGAGGTGCCTGCCTTGCTAAGCCGAACCGCATCATCGAGTGTATTAAGGGTTTCCCCATGGCCTCGGTGAGACATTAACAGTATTTTGGCGTGCTCAAGGGCTTCCAACAAAGTGGCGCCATCAGCCAGCGCGTATATCATCGCCGCAAGCACCCCACCAGTAAGGTATCCACTTGGATGGCCGTGGGTGAGAGCAGCAATGTCTGCGCCCATCTCAAAGACTTTTTCCGTCTCGGACTTATCGGTAAAGTGCCAACAGAAAAGCCCTACTGGCGCTACCCGCATAACCCCACCGCAGCCTTTGCTGTCATTTACCGCAGGTTCACCCGCCTGTTCCATATCTCGCAGCGCACTCAGGCATGTCATCCCTGGGGCACGCTGATTGTGAAGCTCCCGTTGTTGATGCAGCCAACCATCCATATGCGCCGGCACGCGCTGGTTACGCTCACCTTGAGTAGCCAGCCAGCGAATGTAGGCATGAGCTACGGTGCTCGTAAAGCTCGTAATTCCCTTGTGAAGCCCTTGCACCTGCCCCCTCAGCAAACCTTCAGCTGTATACAGGGTCATCTGAGTATCATCGGTGATCTTGCCCTTGCCTCCGTAAGCATCGGCATAGTCCGTCAGACCGTTTTCACCGAACCGCTGAAGGATCTCGGAGCGAGACATGAATTCCACGGCACCACCCAGAGCGTCGCCTACTGCGCCACCCAACAGGCATCCTAGAAAGCGCTCTCTGGTGACGCTCTTGGGTTCAGTGGTCGAGTTCCAAAGCTGAGAATTGTCTTCCATTGTTTCACCATGCCAGATCGTTTCCGCCTCGGGTTCATAATCAGGCGCCAGGCTGTAAAAAAGACCGATTTCTTGCACAACAGATCCGACATTACGAGGTTGATAGTTAGCCTGTGGCCGAAATTCGGGACTTTTTCCACCATCGCTAAAAACACCCAGCCCATATTGCCAGTAAGACAAATAGGGGCGGCCTGCATCCGCCGCATAAAGCTGTCCATTGCCAGCAGATGCATCCAAGGCGTATTCCCAGTTATTCTCACGCGTAGCAACCCCATGCTCCGGATGAGGTTTTCGCGCCAGACCAATCAGTGAGCGAATAGAGCCTGCATCCAACGGCTGATAGACCGCCACCCTCAACCTGCCATCGCTTCTCGGAATTATAGCCGCCAGCACACGCTCAGCCCGCTGGACGGCAATCAGTCCATCGTTCAGATTTACCGGCCCCACTTCCAGCCACCAGGTATCGCCCGCAGCCGTGATCGATTCACGCTCATCAGCGGTGTCGAGAAGGCCGAGTAACCGGCTCTGTGCTACTTCCAGAATTTGCCAGTTATGGCCAGCTTCGTCGCTTCGCAGCTGCAGTCCATAAAGCATCAGCTCGAAAGATAGCTGGCCATTACCCGCTACTGCCTGGGTGAGATGCTCCTCAGAGATAGGGTAAGCAATATTGGGTAAACCGAGCCGATCTAGTAATTCAGGCTTCAGGTGAAGATCTATAAGACTTTCCATGGAACAGATTACTCTTCAAAAAGTGGAAAACTCTCATTAGCGGTAAACCTAAGCCGGGATCTACACATTAGCGCTCGCGGTTTCAAAATCTTAATTCAATTCAATCAGCTTTTTCGTCCAATTGTTGCTGTAGTGCCTGCCTAATCAGTCCCATTGCATAAGGAAGCTCCTCTTTTGAGGCCAAGGGTAGCTCTACATCACCGTTACCCCAGCGACCAATATTAGTAACATCGCGAGTCAGGCTATGGGGATCATCCAGGTCGGAGACTGAAATATTCAGTGAAAGAAGCAAGCGTTTGGCCTGCGGTATAACATCCACAAAATTGGTCTCAGCTTTGAAGGCGATATAGAGCTTTCTAATGTCCATGTAGACACAAGGATCAAGCGCTAACACCTCTTGATTCAGTGCGTCGAATAACTCTCTAGCGTGCCCGCCGGCAAGGGAAGGATGCGTTTCCAGAGTATACTCAACGGCGTTAGGTTGTACGGGGTTACGATAGGCGTCTAAAACATCTTCACTCAAAGACGGCGCTTTCCAGACGCTTGCTGCTCGTTTCGAAAGCGCTTCCGCGCGCTCTTCGATCGCTTCCACACCCCATGAGTCTCTGTGCCTCAGTTCTTCATTGAGGTGCAGTGGACTGTGGGCGAAGCCAATAAATTTTCCCTGTTTATCCTTGGCGTCACGCTTCTGCAAAAACGGCTTATCGGAATAGGAACTGTTGTAAGCCGTCAGTGTAAGATTGCCGAGGGTGTGTAAGTACTTCCCGTGGATGTTCTCCCAATCTAAACCCAATGCCTCGCGCCACTCAAGCGATAGCTCCGGGTTCTGAGGCATCACGTGTTCGACTGTAAATTCATCTACCAAGACAGGTTCTTTGCGACCATAATTCTCCAAGCGTCTCAGCCAGTAGCGTTGATTGCGGAAGTGATAAAGATCCCGTTCACGGAGTAGCTCTTGAAACTCGCTATCACGCGGGAATCGACGGTAGGATGGCAAAAACAAAAACGCGGCTTTGAGACTCTCTAAGTATCTGTCTTTTTTGAGGCTGTGCGTAAAGCGCGCGAAGGTCCGGTTGAGGGAGTTGGTAGGTATACTGCAAATAGCGCGGCGAAAGACGTAGCTCTCTATGAGTCTGACGATCTCTTCCAGCTCCTCGGCGCTTAACAGAGCCCTCTCTTTGTAATCATGGTAGACCTCAAGCAGGAGTGGGTAAGCTACATCTACCTTTAACTCCCGCAAATCTCTGAAAGCTGCTTTCAAAGACGTATGGGGCTCTTTGCCCAGAGCCATGGCACAGTAATGCTTGGCGTAGGTGTGGACTTCAGCCACTAAGTTGCGGGTAGTTCCATTATAGCGTGCTGCATAGCGCTTAAAGGCAGCGTAAACATTGTTAATATTTGGGATATCACCGGTTACTGTCGTGAGATAGTGGCGCATAAAACTGTCGAAGTGGCGGTCATATGCCGCTTGCCCAAAACCATCCTCCATGCTTCGCCAATAATGGCAATAAAGGTATTCCTGCTCATCCGGATTTTGCCCCATTAGGATGTAGTTACGAATCAGATCGGCCTGGCTGAGATCCAGTCCGGTGGAGTTCATGCTCTCGAAAACGAGTTGAGGATTGTCGCGTTTACGCTCTAACGCTACTGCAACGATTTCTAGTTTAGATAATCCAAGGTACACATTATCCAACTTCTCTGGGTTGGCTTTAAACCACTCCTTAAAGAAATCATAATTTGCCATGACACACGTGCTGTGCGGCTCTGGCATCGGGGTCTTGTCAATTAGGGAAATCAAGGTAGGGCGGTCGACGTCAGACAACACGACCTTGTACATCATGTCACCGCTCTCATTTGGATTGATTAAAAATCGGCGACGGAGCATTTCAGCCTTTTCATTAACACCATCATTGGCAAGATGATCATAGAGGGCAAGGAGCATCAAGGTAACGGTTGTCAGGCGCTGCTGACCATCAATCACCATAAGCGGTTCTTGTTTAACCAAGATTGATTGCGCGCGCTCGACGTAGACGATTGTTCCTAGAAAGTGTGCGGCCGCATGCTCATCGTTGCCGACGGCAAGCACGTCTTTGAGGAGTTGCCAACACTGACTTTCTCTCCAGGAGTAGTTGCGTTGGTAGATCGGGATCCGGAATTGGCGCGGCTTTTCCAGAACTTCCATTAGGTTGGCTTCTCCTGCCTTCATTTTTGCTCCTTTGATGTATCGGGCCGATTGATATCTGAAAGAACACCGTCGGTAAACATGTTGTCCCGTTTAGCTTTTTGAAGAAATCATTCACGCATTGTGTGTCCGCGAGCTTTTAGGTTTGCGTAACTCTTGCGTTTGTCGTGATCGGTGAGCGCTATAACGATCCTGCCGCTCTTTCCAACTGCCATAGCGCTTGAGTCCTCTATGACTAGCGGTGTTATGTGACAAAAACACGCTAGCATGTAGCATTGCAGATCGCACTAGCATCTACTCCACCACTGGATGACAGGCGTCACCAAGAGAACTAAGCGGATATATGCCGCATGTGATTAGCCCGATGTGCAACTTGCCAGCCGCCCCAATCCATTCGCCATGTCCTCAATTTGGCTCCGCCACGCCAAACTGTTTAGCCACCGCGAGGGTATGCTGGCGTCGCCCCATGCCGCACCCGCGACCTGTCCCGTAACCGCCCCAACCGTGTCGGCATCGTCTCCCAGATTCACCGCTGTAATGAGTGCGGTTTCGAAGTCCTCCGAGTGGTAACAGGACCAGAGTGCGGCCTCCAAGGTGTCGATCACGTAGCCACTTGATGAGACCTGCTCACGCCCAAGCTTACGAAAAAACCCGCGCTTGATTCGGCCAATTTTCATACCTCGCTCGCAAGTGTCAGGCAGATTTTCAAGCACCGCTTTCAACTCCGCGCCCTCTCGCAGCTCCCAGAGAATTGCACCCAGTAACTCCGCCGCATCCAGGCAGTCTGCACTGGAATGTGTTGTGCGGCTGCTGTCAATCACATGTTCCAAAGCCTTAGCGCGGTCCGTGCTCGCAAAAATGGCTGGCGCCAGGCGCATAATTCCACCGTTGCCGCTTTCGAACGGGTTATCCGTGCCGGCATAACTCACACGAGTTTGCTCAAAACGTTTTAAGGCGTTGCGAGTGGTACCGCCAATATCAATGCAGCAGCCGTGGCACGACAAATACCCGTCATTCATCCAACGAAGATAGCGTTCAAGCTGGTCTTTCGAGTCAAACCCTTGGCACTGAACTATGCTCTGTGCCAGGCACAAAGCCATAGAGGTATCATCCGTCCACTCGCCAGGCTTTACATTGAATGCGCCACCTCCGGTCATTTCCGTATGCAACGGGAAGGTATCCCGGCGTCGAAACTCGACGGTGGTCCCCAGCGCGTCGCCACAAGCCAAACCCAGCAGTATACTTTTCGCAAATTCGGTATTGTCTTTCATTTGCCGTCTCCTTAATGATGGAAGCAGCCTATACACTCTATGCGTCACATTTTGTCGCAACGGGCTATAATAATGAATTGCACAGCGACATCACCCAAACAACCGGAAAACCCATGACCCTGAACGATCGCGCGCTTGGTGGACTTTTAGCACTGGCTTGTGGAGATGCTCTGGCCAACGGCGTTGAATTCAGTCCCCGTGGAAGCACTGAAATCACAGATATGCACAGCACCCGCCGCTACCTTCCGGTCGGCCAATGGTCTGACGATACGGGACTGGCGTTGTGCCTGGGAGAAAGCCTGGCTAAGACAAACGGCTTTGATCCCGCCGATCAAATGCGCCGTTACGAGGGGTTTTACGATCGCAAAGAAGGTTGGCCGTGTGAGCTGGCACTCACCCCGGGCAACACCCTTGGTGCAGCACTGAACAAATTCGAAAACACCGGTGAAGCCTTTTCGGGTTCCACTCACCCCCTAGCGGCAGGGAACGGCGGTTTGATGCGCCTTCTTCCTGTTGTGCTGGCCGCCCACCCGGACATGGCACTTGTGCGCCTTTGGGCGCGGGAAGCCACACGCACCACGCATGGTGCCCAAGAGTGTCTGGAAGCCAGTGAATTGCTCGCCTTTATCCTCCACCTCTTACTCCTTGGCGAGGACAAATCCGACGCGCTATCAGCAGCGGCTGACCAAGCCTGGCAAAGCAAAAAAATCCTGGCACTAGCCCGAGGCGAATACCTCAATAAACCGGAGACGCTGATCAAAGCTAAAAGCTATGTGGTCGACACCCTGGAAGCTGCCCTTTGGTGCTTCGCATCAACCAGTTCGTTGGAATCCGCATTGCTCACCGCCGCCAACCTTGGTGACGATTGCGATACGGTCGCCGCCGTAACAGGCCAGCTTGCTGGATGCCATTATGGCATCGACGGAATTCCCAAAGACTGGCTAAACGTGTTGGTGGGCAAACGTCGCATAGAAACATTGGCCAAGCAGTTAATCGGCATGACGCCTCAAGGCGAATAACGACAGGGAATGCATCGTACCCATGGCGACTCAGCTTCAACGGCAAATTGAAATACTTAAAATTCTCCCTCGCCCGGGCCAGGCGAAGTCCACCAAGGAAATCCACAAAATCCTCGGTGAGCGTGGCTATGCCACCAGCAAACGCAGCGTAGAGCGGGATCTGGCCAGCCTTCTCGATACGTTCCCGCAAGCCATTTATTGTGAAGACAATCAGGGCGATAACGGGCGAGCAAGTTACTGGCATTTAACGAGCCTTAAAGGCCTGTTGCCGGAAACGCTAATCAACAACAGCGACGCGGCTTTAGCCCTTACCCTGCTAAAACAGCAGGCCTACAACCGATTACCCCGCGGCGTTTACAATCGCCTCGACTCCCTATGGGAACAAGCAACCGCTACGGCCGCTCAAAACCGCGACACTCAACAGTGGATGCAGCTGATTCAGTACCTGCCTGACCCAATGCGCCCGGAGTCTCCGCCCATTAGTGCAGAAGTACAAAGCATCGTCGAAGATGCGCTTAGGGACACCGATGCACTAGACCTGATCGTCACAACACTGAATGGCGAGACAACCTACAGCAAACTTCAGCCATTGCGCCTGCTGCTACAGGAAGAAGTTCTGTATCTACTCGCCGAAAACCCCGGCGCCAACACCATCGACGACAGCATTAAACTGATCCCGCTGCACCGCATTACCCAAGCAAGCGCCAGCCTGAGCTTTAACGACAGCTCACTGGAGCCGGACCTTGCGCAACAGTTCGCGCTGGGTATGGAAGGCTCGTTTCGTTTAGTCATACGCGTAAATCAGCCCTTGGCCGAAGCCCTGTTCAACCGCCCCATTGGCCGGGAGCAGAACCTGGAGCGGAGCAGCGACAGTCCGAGCCATTACATCGTTACCACCTATATAGAAGACAGCCCGCAGCTACGCCGATGGTTGTCGCGGCGAATAGAAACAGAGCTGGAAATTCTGGAGCCAGAGGGGTTTCTGAAGCAAAGCTGACCAAGCGCGAGTTGTAGAACTCCCCGTCAGTGCATTTATCGTTCGAATCTAGACTTGCGATACGTTGCGACATAATCTGTCGCAACGTATCCGCTATTATCGTGTTGTTCTTTGGAACAGCTGGCAATAAATAATAAATAATAAATAAGGCAAGTCAGTTAACAAAGAAAACAACACAACGCGATGACCTTTCGTATCAGCATCAAACAACCTGCCAAGGAAAACCTATGAACCGCCTTAAAAAAGAAGAAGCCCGCGCGTACCAAAAAGCACGCGAGGGTTTGAGCGAAGCTGACATCAAACGGGTAAACGAAGAAGATGCCCGTAACCAGCAAATTTCACAGCTTGCACGTACCCTGCATTTTGAATTGTTTCCGGAAGAGTCCGATAACCAACTTGATTCAATTTCCGACGCCGCCGACCGCCGGCGCGGCATTAACCCAATGAACGCTGAATACACGGCGAAAGTGAATGCGCGTCGTGAGGAACTCGGGGTAAGCCCACTTGGACCAAACGGCATGCCAACCAACAATGACAGCTGGGATTTCGCCTATCGTGAAGCCCGGAATCAGGTTACGAGGTCAGAGACAATCTAAAGCTACTGAACTTATGCATACCAGTCTCGTCGCCTCATTGATTAGCCTGAAGCCACGCCTAAAAATGCCCGCCGACACCTCTAAATTTCTCAACAAAACTTGATATCTTTTGAAAAACGCTCTGCTTCTTGGCTTTGTACTGTGGATTCAGCGGGCTCATTTTAGGCAGTGTTGCATTTAACTCTGTACCGTTCTCGCTGGCATATTCTCGTTTCAGCGAGGCGCTGATATAGCGTTTAGCCGCTGTTTTATTCAAGCCCTCTGAACGAATCAGCTCTTCTGCCTCACGGCTCTGCTCTGCCTGTGCAAATTTAAAGAACTCGTCAATAATAGTGGCCTTATCGCCAATATCGTCGAGGTCGGTCTGGCTGATAAAGTCGACAATCAGAATTTCTTTCGCTCGATTATCCAGGCTCGCACGAATCAACCGGCGCACTTCTTCGATTAATTCACTCTTGGTTTTTTTCTTTTTGTTTTGCTCGAAAATTAGCTCGAGTATATAATCAAGGTTAATTTCTTGCGACTTAAGCAAGTCCACTTCAAATACCACATCGTCCCAATCAAGGGTAGATTGAGCCTGGTTTTCAGCTGATTTTTCGCGGCGCAACCAATCCCGAATGTCATTATAGGTTGAACGATAATCCTGAATCTTTCGTTCAGCTGGCATCCTGATAGTTTGTAACGTCGCTAAATCTTCATCACCTAAGTAGTGCTCAGCCTTGAAGACTTCAGTTGCCTCTTGGTCGCTTACATCAACGTTTTGCAAGGCCTTCAGGCTGGCAAACTCGTCGTAGTTTTGCAGGATATTCTCTGCGCGCAAGTACTCGCCAAATACTTTAGCAAAGTCTTTCTTGTCTTTTTCTAAAACAATCTTATCCGGGTCAGGAAAGCGTTGTTCCAATTCCGAGACCACATCCATAAAACCACGCCGCGCTTCACCCGTGACAACATCGGTAAAGCCATCCATGTATTCTCTGTAGCTTTTTTCAAGCACCACATTTTTGGTGTTTTCAACACCGAACAGGGTAATGGAGTCAATCGTCGCTTTTTCCAAATCCCGAAAAGTCACGATATTGCCGAAGGTTTTAGTGGCATCATAAATACGGTTGGTGCGCGAATAGGCCTGCATTAAACCGTGGTAACGCAGGTTTTTATCCACAAAAAGGGTGTTCAGCATGGGGGCATTAAAGCCGGTTAAAAACATGCCGACCACAATCAGCAGGTCAACTTCCTTAGATTTAACGCGCTTGGCCAAGTCACGGTAATAGTTTTGAAATCCGTTGCTATCTACACCGAAGTTGGTTTTAAAAAGGACATTGTAGTCGGAAATCGCGGCGCTTAAGAATTCTTTGGCGCTGCTGTTCATGGCCGACACGTCAAAACTTTCGTCCGGAATGTCGCCCACAGCATTTTGTTCTTCATTGGCGGCAAACGAGAAGATGGTGGCAATTTTCAGTGGCTTATTCTTTTCTTGATATAAAGGATCGGCCTGCAACTGACTCAGCGTTTCATAATACAGCTTCGCGGCATCAACACTGCTGACGGCGAACATGGCATTAAAGCCGTTGCTGCCCGCTTGTTTGCGATGGGTTTTTTGGCGATAGTTATTTAAAATATACCGCGAAATTTCCCGAATACGGTCTGGGTGCAATAAGGCTTGCTTGTTTTCCGCCGCCGTCAGCTTTTTCTCGTCTTGTTCAGCTTCAAACACTTTAAACTGCGGGCGCACATCATTGTAATCAACCTTAAACTTCAACACCTTTTCATCACGAATAGCATCAGTAATCACGTAAGAGTGCATCTCACGGCCAAACACGCTGAGGGTTGTTTCAGCACCCAGGGCATTTTTTGGAAAGATCGGCGTACCCGTGAAGCCAAACTGATAATAGCGCTTAAACTTTCGCTGTAAATTATTCTGCGCTTCACCAAACTGGCTGCGGTGGCATTCATCAAAAATAAATACCACTTGCTTGTGGTAGATGGCTAGATCGCCTTCTCCCTTTATCAGGTTGTTGAGCTTTTGGATGGTAGTGACAATGATCTTATTGTCGTCTTTATCCAAATTGCGCTTAAGTCCAGCAGTGCTGTCAGAACCGTTGACACTATCGGGTGAAAAGCGCTGGTATTCTTTCATGGTTTGGTAATCGAGGTCTTTTCGATCGACCACGAAAAATACCTTGTCGATAAACTCCAACTCGGTGGCCAGACGCGCCGCTTTAAAACTGGTTAAGGTTTTACCAGAGCCGGTGGTATGCCAAATAAAACCACCGCTTTCTGTGTTGCTCCAATTCTTGGCTTGGTACGCACTACTAATTTTCCATAAGATACGCTCGGTGGCGGCAATTTGATAAGGGCGCATCACCAGTAAGGTATCGTTGACATCAAACACCGAGTAATGCAACAGCACATTCAATAAAGCGTTTTTTTGAAAAAACGTCGCGGTAAAATCCTTTAAGTCTTTAATTAATGAGTTATCTGCACGCGCCCAGTTCATGGTGAAATCGAAACTGTTAATATTGCGCTTCACGGTATTAGCAAAATAGCGGGTGTCGGTACCGTTGGAAATCACAAATAACTGCAAATATTTATACAAAGAGTTATCTGTGTTGAAGCTCTCCTTGCTGTAGCGGTGTACTTGATTAAACGCCTCGCGAATTGCCACACCGCGTTTTTTCAGCTCAATTTGCACTAGCGGTAAGCCATTCACCAAAATAGTGACATCGTAACGGTTGGCGTAACTGCCGGTTTGTTCAAACTGCTTAATGACTTGCACCTTATTACGGGCAATATTGTTTTTATCAAGCAGGTAGATATTTTGAATACGGCCATCGTCAAACACAAAATCATGGATATAATCATCATGAATTTTGCGGGCTTTATCGGTAATGCCGTCGCTGGGTCGATCCAAATAAGTTTCTACAAAGCGTAACCACTCACCCTCTGCAAACTGCACATTATTCAAAGTTTGCAACTGCACACGCACGTTAGCCAGCATCTTCCCAGGCGTGTTCAAGCCAGGGACAAATTCATAACCCTGGTTTTGCAGATCTTGAATAAGTTCACGCTCCAACGCGTCTTCGCTTTGGTAGCTATCAGCCACCTGCCATGCCTTGGTGTATGTATCCAGAACGATGAAGTTGTTCGATTCGGCGATGGGGGTGTAGGTAATCATTTCTGTGCATCCTTTTTCTGCAGTAGTTTTTGCACTTCTCGGTCAAAATC